>OJNH01001023.1_pt1 | contig 23508 bp, 25 predicted proteins | sample 1597361 | NCBI WGS metagenome assembly OJNH01 (sample SAMEA2452136, study PRJEB22498) | human gut metagenome | biome: human feces; feature: human gut; material: feces | place: Australia | collected 2012
CATGACAAAGCCTCGGCTTGTGAAAGTCGGGGCTTTGTTTTATGGTTTACAGCAGACTACAAAAAAGAGGCTGCGCCTATTTTGACACAGCCTCATGGCATGTTTGTTGTTCCTGTTTTCTCATAGAAGTTGATTAATCCAAAACGGTAATTAGGTCGTAAATGACATTTCTTTTGTTACGTATTGTTGTCGTACTTCGATGGAGATAATGATTTGTGGAGTTAGAAAACTTTTGTCTGCTTGCCCGTAATGCTCGAAAGCAGGTTGTTGGCAAGACCGCTTGCACCGATGCGGAACAAAGAGTTGTTCAGCCATTCGTCTCCCAAGATTTCTTTTACTATTGTATAGTATTTTATCGCATCCTCCGTGGTACGTACGCCACCGGCAATTTTAATGCCGATTTTCGTTCCTGTGAGCTCATGATATTCCTTTATTGTCTGACATATTGTGTAGACTGAGGGTAGGGTAGCCCCTGGTTCTATCTTGCCAGTTGAAGTCTTAATATAGTCGGCTCCGCTGTAGATGGCCAGAATGGCCGCTTTTTTTGTCGCTACGGCCGTTTGGAGTGCTCCGGCCTCCAATATCACCTTTAAGGGTATTTCGTCGCCACAGGAGAGCTTAATTTCGTCTATTTCGTTGAACACGGTATCGTAGTCCTCTGCAAGGAAGAAGCCTACTGGTAGCACAGTGTCAATTTCGGTGGCGCCGTCCTTGATGGCAAGTGCTGTTTCTACAGTTTTTATTTCTGGAAATGTCTGGCTTGAGGGAAAGCCGCCGCAGACGGTACTTATTTCCATGCCTTCGACTTCAAGATTGTTGCTTACGATGTCTACAAATCTTGGGTAAACGCATATACCGGCAGGGTGGGGGAAGGTGGGATTTTCGTTGCAGAATGAGTTAATGTTTTCAACAAGGCGAAGTATGCTTTCTTCGTTGTCGGTCACCTTGAGCGAGGTAAGTTCTATAGTGCTGAAGAGAAACGTCATCACCTCTTTAGTGTTGTTCTCATCATAGTGAGTTGCTATGAGATGTTTTACTTCCTCCTGTACGATTTCGTCGTGCAGGTGCAGGTTGAATTTAGAAAACGCCTGTGCGTATTTAGACTGCAACTCTGGTTTTGTTGAGCCGCATTCGTTGTTGCCGTCGTGGCTGTGATTGCAAGTGTGTTCGTGTGGTTTCATGTTATAAAGTTATTTTAGTTTGCTGTTGTTCTTATGTCTTTGGCAGTCTCTTAGCGTTTTCTTTTTTATAGAATCTTCGAGTGCTTTCTCAAGGTCTACGCCCGTTTGATTTGCCAGGCATATAAGCACCCATAGAACGTCTGCCATTTCTTCGGCGGGGTCTTGTTTTTCGTTGGCTTTGAATGATTGTTCGCCGTATTTTCTGGCAATTATTCTTGCCAGTTCGCCCACTTCTTCTGTAAGGCAGGCCATGTTTGTCAGTTCGTTGAAATAACGCACGCCATAGGTTTTAATCCATGTGTCTACGGTCTGCTGTGCTTCTGTGATGGTCATGTTTCTATGCGTTTTTGTTACTCTTTGTTGTGGGTGTCCATGCAGATAGTTACTGGCCCATCGTTCAGCAGTCTTACTTTCATGTCCGCTCCAAATTCGCCTGTTCCTATTTCTTTTCCGAAAGCCTTTTGCAGTGTGGTGCAGAACTGTTCGTACAGCGGTATGGATATTTCGTGGTTTGCAGCCCTGATGTAGGATGGTCTGTTGCCTTTTTTGTATGATGCCATAAGTGTAAATTGGCTGACTACTATGATCTCCCCGTCAATGTCTGTGACGGACTTGTTCATCACGCCGTTTTCGTCATCAAAGATACGTAAGGCGAGCAATTTTTTTACAAGCCAATCAATGTCTTCTGTAGTGTCGCTCTGCTCTATTCCAAGCAAAACGAGCAAACCTTTGCCTATCTGTGATTTGATGGCGTTGTCTATGGTTACTGATGCCTCTGATACTCTTTGTATTACAGTCCTCATTTTATTTTGTTTTCTTGTAGTCTGAAAGTCAGTGTGTTATGATGTTGTTCTGCTCTCTGTTGTGTGCAGTTCCTGCCATAAGTGTTCTCCTTTTTTTTCTCCGAGCAGGTTTTGAAGTTCATACAAGTCAGCCTCCTTAATTCTTTTTACCGATTTAAACTTCTTTAGCAGGATTTCTCTTGTTTTGACGCCTATTCCCTTTATGTTGTCCAACTGGGAAATCGTCTGTCTCTTAGTTCTTTTCTGCTTGTGAAAGCTTATGGCGTAGCGATGCACCTCGTCTTGCATTTGTGTTAGGATTTTAAACAGTTCAGAACTTTGTTTTAGTCCTATTGTTATTGGCGGGAAGCCATAAAGCAGCTCGTTGGTCCTATGGTGGTCATTTTTGGCGAGACCTGCTATAGGTATCGTCAGATTTAGTTCATCTTCAATGACTTGCCTGACACATTCCATTTGTCCTTTGCCACCATCTGTTATGATAAGGTCGGGCAGGGGAGTCCCTTCTTCGATAGCTCTTTGATACCGTCTTCTTACAACTTCCTGCATGGAGGCGTAGTCGTCGGAATGTGTTACCGTTTTTATATTATATTTTCTATAGTCTTTCTTAGAGGGTTTCAAGTTTTTGTAAACTACGCAACCAGCTACAGCATCAGTTCCTTGCAGGTTGGAATTGTCAAACAGTTCTATGGTTATTGGTAGTTTTTTCAGGTGAAGTTTTGCCTGCAGCTCATTCATAAGTCTCACCTGCCTTTGTTCTGGATTCAGGTGTTCGGAACGCTTAAGTTTGTCGACAGTGTATTGGCGTGCATTTCTTAACGAAAGGTCAAGCAGTGTTTTCTTGTCTCCTCTTTGAGGTACTGTTATGTTTATGTTGTCGATTGGAATGTCAACGTTTATTGGCAGTACAAGCTCTTTGTAGTTGACATTGAAGAGTCTCTTCATTTCTGTTATGGCATAGGTGAGGAGTTCCTCGTCGCTTTCTTCCAGTTTCTTCTCTATTTCAAAGTTATAGGCGATAACAATGGCACCGTTGCTTACGTGGAGGTAATTTATTACACCCTTTTTCTGGTCTGAAATGATAGAGAAGACGTCAACATGGCCTGTTGTGTTGCTTACAACCTCGCTTTTCGATTGATATTGGTCAAGCAGAGTATACTTTTTTTTAATCTCTTCAGCTTCTTCGAAGCGCAGTTCTTTTGCAAGTGCAATCATCTGCTCCTTCAGACTTCGTTTGACCTCGTGTGTGTTTCCGCGAAGAATTTGTCTGCATTCGTTAATGTTTGCCAGATATTCCTCTCTGCTTTGTTTTCCGATGCAGCATCCTGCGCACTTTTTTATGTGATAGCTAAGGCATTGTTTGTATTTGTGTGTTTCAACTTTCTTTTGCTGCAGAACGGTTTTACAGTCCCTGATCTTGTATAGAGTTCGCATTAGATCAAGCAAGTTGCCCATTACAGGTTTGTAACTGTAGGGGCCGTAGTACTCACTGCCGTCTGCCAACTTGTTGTGAGTGCTGAAGATGCGTGGGTAGTCTTCTTTTGTAATGCAGATGTACGGATAGCTCTTGTCGTCTTTCAACAAAATGTTGTAGTGCGGCTGAAATCGCTTTACCAGCGAGTTTTCAAGTAGCAGCGCATCTTGTTCGGTGGCTACGTTGATATATTTAATATCCCAAATTTTTGAAACCAGCAGTGTGGTCTTTTTATTCTGTTCTTTAAGAAAATAACTCGAAACCCTTCTCTTAAGATTTTTTGCTTTCCCCACGTAGATAATTTCTCCCTTGCGGTCATAGTATTGGTAGCTGCCAGGTCCCTCGGGCATATTTGCCACGATGTTTTTGAGTTTGGCTTTTAAGGCTTTCTTTTCTTCCGCCGTCATTTTCAACGATTTAAGTCTTTGCTTTCTGTGCGCACGTTTCACGTGAAACACTGGCGTCTACCTATGCATCATTACCAGCAGGACGTTGATGTCGCTTGGGCTAACCCCTGGAATTCTTGAAGCCTGCCCCAATGTCTCGGGGTCTACTTTTTCCAGCTTCTGTCGTCCTTCTGTTGAAATCTGTTTGATCTGCGAGTAATCGAAGACGCCGCGTATCCGTATGGACTCAAGGCGATGAAGTTTCTTTGCCTCCTCTTGTTCGCGCCTAATATATCCGTCGTATTTGATGGCTATTTCTGCAGCCTCAATTATTTCGTCCGTTTTATCGTTGCAACAGGCGCAAACTTTTTGAAGGTCGGGCAATGTGGAGGCCAGTAGACTAAGTGTAACGTTGGGCCTGCTTATAAGAGTGCTTAGTTTTGCAGAGTGTTCAAGAGGCGTGCTGCCGGCAAGAGAAAGGGCTTCGTTTATTTCGCTGGGCTTAGTGTTGCGAAGTTGGCAAAAGTCTATAATGTCGGATATGCACTTCTGTTTTTGTTGGAAAGCGTTGTGCCTGTTTTCGTCGATTAAACCGAGGCGGTATCCTGTCGGAGTTAGTCTCGCATCGGCATTGTCCTGTCGAAGTAGAATGCGGAACTCTGCACGCGAGGTGAACATGCGATAGGGCTCATCAACGCCCTTTGTTACCAAGTCGTCAATCAAAACACCGATGTAGCTTTCATCGCGCCGCATTATCAAGGGCTCTTTTCCTTCACATTTCAACGATGCATTTATTCCTGCAACCAGTCCTTGTCCCGCCGCTTCTTCATAGCCTGTTGTGCCGTTAACTTGTCCTGCAAAGTATAGGTTCGCGATTTTTTTAGATTCCAACGAATGGTATAGTTCCGTAGGGTCGAAGAAATCGTATTCTATGGCGTAGCCCGACCTGTAAATCTGTGCATTTTCAAAGCCTGGTATTGTTTGCAGGGCTTTTAGTTGTATTTCTGTCGGCAGACTTGAAGAAAAGCCATTAAGATACATCTGAGTTGTGTCAAGCCCTTCTGGTTCCAGAAAGAGGGGGTGGTGGTCTTTGTCGGGGAATGTGTGAAGTTTGGTTTCAATGCTCGGGCAGTATCTTGGTCCGATGCTTTGTATTTGGCCGTTGTAGAGTGGCGAGTCTGCAAGAGCTTCACGCATTATCTGGTGTGCCTGCTCGTTTGTATTACATATCCAGCATGGTATCTGTGGTAGTTCCCGTTGCTCCGTAATGAAAGAAAAGCGGTGAAAATCGGTATCACCGTTTTGTCGAGTCAGTTTGCTGAAGTCTACCGTATTTGCATTAATTCTTAATGGCGTACCGGTTTTCATTCTTCCTATTGTTACGCCATGTTGTGCAATAGAATCTGACAGTTTGTGGCATGCAGGCTCAGAAATGCGTCCTCCTGGCACTTTGTTGTGGCCGATGTGCATAAGGCCGTTGAGAAACGTTCCTGCTGTCAGAACAACGCATTTGGCCTTAAAAATGTGGTTCCATAGCGTGTGTACGCCTACCACTGTGTTGTTTTCCACCAGAAGTGAGTCTGCCTGGTCTTGCCACAGAGTTAGATTAGGGGTGTTCTCGAGTGTTTTTCTCCAAAGTGTGCTATACTTGAATCTGTCACATTGTGCACGAGGACTCCACATTGCAGGTCCCTTCGACATGTTGAGCATTCTGAACTGTATGGCCGTGTGGTCTGTAATCTGTGCCGTCATACCTCCCAGGGCATCTATTTCGCGAACTATTTGTCCTTTGGCAATACCTCCTATGGCGGGATTGCAACTCATCTGGGCGATTTTTTCTGTGTCCATGGTGATGAGGCACACCTGTGCGCCTCTTGTGGCCGCAGCATGCGCCGCTTCACAACCTGCATGGCCGGCGCCTATTACTATGATGTCATAGTCCAAGCACATTTGATTATTGTTTTTCGCTAAGTTTTGCACACCATTTTCCGTGGGCCATACAATATACACCGACGGCAACTAAGGGAATGCTTAAAAGTTGCCCCATATTGAGTATCATTGCGTTTTCAAAGCCGACTTGATTGTCTTTGAAAAACTCTACCAGTATGCGAAAACTGAATATTGTTGTTAAGCATAGACCAAAGAAAAATCCTGTTCCTATGCGGCTGTTCATCTTTTTGTAGATAATTAAAGTGGCGACAAACAGGAGAGTGTAGAATATTGCCTCATAAAGCTGAGCTGGGTGTCGCGGAAAGCTCTCGTTGTTGTGGACGAAGATAAATCCCCAAGGCATATCGGTGGGGTGTCCGACGATTTCAGAGTTAAACAAGTTGCCAATTCGTATGAATGCGGCAGAAATTGGAGCAACTATCCCCATGTTGTCAAACACTCTCATAAGGTTGACCTTGCATTTTCGGCTGTATAGCACAATGGCTGCAATCATGCCTATAACCCCTCCGTGGCTTGCTAACCCCTCGTAGCCGACCAAGTGGCATTTGCCATAGGCATCTTGCTTTATGGGGAGCAGCATTTCAACAATGTGGTTGAGGTAGTAGGCCGGTTCGTAGAACAGGCAGTGTCCCAGACGAGCACCGACAAGTACACCTATAAAGATGTATAAGAACAGAGGTTCAAACTTCTCTTTGCTAATGTGCTGATATTTATAGAGTTGCGCCATAACAAAGTAGCCTGCCATAAGTGCGCAGCACCAACAAAGTGAATACCATCTGATATCAAATCCAAAGCAACTGAAGGCTATGGGGTCAGGTTGCCAAACAATGGTTGCAAGCATATAAGCGAGGATTATGAGTTTCTATACGTTAAATCTGAAGTGCATGATGTCGCCGTCCTGCACGACATATTCTTTTCCTTCTATTCCGAGTCTTCCAGCGTCTCTTACAGCCGCTTCGCTTCCATACTTTATGTAGTCATCGTATTTGATAACCTCTGCTCGTATAAAGCCTTTTTCAAAGTCGGTGTGTATTACTCCGGCGCATTGTGGTGCTTTCCATCCTTTGTGGAAAGTCCACGCTTTCACCTCCATTTCGCCTGCGGTGATGAAGGTCTGCAGGTTTAGCAGTGCGTATGCGGCTTTTATGAGGCGGTTGCATCCAGACTCTGTCAGGCCTGCGTCTTCAAGAAACATCTGTCGTTCCTCATAGGTTTCGAGTTCTGCGATGTCGGCTTCTGTTTTAGCGGCAACAACGAGAACCTCTGCGTGTTCGTCTGCCACGGCTTGTTTCACTTTTTCAACATAGCTGTTGCCCTTGGCGGCACTTCCTTCGTCTACGTTACATACATAGAGAACTGGTTTTGCTGTCAGCAGGAAGAGATTTCTGGCGGCTTGTTCTTGTTCTTTACTCTCGAAAGTTACGCTTCTGGCAGACTTGCCTTGGCTTAGGGCTTCCTTGTATGCCAAAAGAACTTCGTATTCGGTCTTGGCACTTTTGTCTCCCCCCACCTGTACGGTTTTTTCTATGCGTTTAATGCGGTTTTCAACGGTTTCAAGGTCTTTGATCTGAAGTTCGGTGTCTATTATCTCTTTGTCTCTGACCGGATCTACACTGCCGTCTACATGCACCACGTTGTCGTTGTCGAAACATCTCAGCACATGCAGGATAGCATCGGTTTCTCTGATGTTTGCGAGGAATTGGTTACCCAGGCCCTCTCCTTTACTTGCGCCCTTTACGAGACCAGCGATGTCAACTATTTCAACAGTGGCAGGGACAATTCGCCCCGGATGAACCAGTTCGGCGAGTTTTTTTAGCCTTTCATCGGGCACGGTAATGACCCCGACGTTAGGTTCTATTGTGCAAAAGGGAAAATTTGCCGCTTGGGCTTTGGCATTGCTAAGGCAGTTGAAAAGAGTGGATTTGCCAACGTTAGGCAATCCCACAATACCGCATTGTAAACTCATATTGTTATAGTTTTTTTATGTTAGCGCAAAAATACTGAAAACTCTTGATATTCCCAAGGTTACCTATGGCTAAGTGGTGCTTTGCACATTGTGCAGGCACAAGGTTTTTATCAATAAGTTACAGATTTAAAATGTTTTCAGTGTCAGGGTTGCAAAAAAGGTCTTTCATGCAGAGAGCTTCATACAATAGGGTTGTAGGGTGGGGGGGCAAGGATAGCTTTGTGGTGCGTAGTATTGCTTGCCGTACTTTCTTCTCCGTGCTATCCGCCTGTCAGTGTGTAGGCCAGATAGATTAAATATACAGCCAGCAGAAATAAGCCTTCCCAACGATCAAGAGTGTGTTTGGAACGCATAAAAATCCATAATAGCAATGCCAAAGCTCCCATGAGAAGATAGTCAATCAGAAAACCTCGGTCGCTGTTGGTTATAGGGCAGATTGCTGCACTAAGACCTATTCCGCACAGAATGTTGAATATGACCGAGCCGATGATGTTGCCTACAGCCATGTCTGTTTGCCCCTTTCGTGCCGCCATGACGGAAGCTGACAATTCGGGCAGGCTGGTACCTACGGCAACGATTGTCAGTCCGATGATTCGCTCAATGTCTTCGGGTGACGTGCCGAGAGTTTCGCCTATGGTGCGCGCAATGTCAGAGGCGCCATGGATGAGTATGTTTGCGCCTGTTACCATCAGAGCAAGTGAAAAGACGCATAGGGCGGCGGCTTTCCATGTCTGCATGTTCTTCTTTGTTTCAACAGGTTCTTGTGTACCTTTTTGGGCGATATTGTGTCGTGAACGTTTGATTTCCCATGCTGTATAGAAGATTATGGTCAGAACTGCTGTGATGCCGGCAATACGGCTTATGGTTCCTGTCATTCCGATGGCCGTTAGCAACAAACATGCCGCAATCATCACTGGCATGTCTACCTTAAGTGTTTTTGTTGATGAAGAGCACGGTGTTATAGCGGCCGTCGCTCCGAGGATAAGTGCGATGTTGGCAATGTTTGACCCCACGATGTTGCCTATGCTTAATCCAGGGCTGTTGGCCAAGGCGGCTTGCAGACTGACGAAAAGTTCTGGCATGGACGTGCCAAACCCCAAAATAGTGATGCCTATTACCATTGGGCTCAGTTTTGCTCGTTGTGCAATGCTTGTAGCTCCGTCAATGAGCCAGTCACCTCCTTTGACGAGCATCACAAACCCTGCAAGGATAAATAGTATGTTTAGTATCATAATTCTTGTTTGCAAAAAATGTTATAACGTAGGAAACATGTGGTGTATAGTAGGCTGCAGATGGTTTCAAGGGTTAAAAAACAGGTAGCAGATGAAGATTGCCGCAACAACTCCAATAAGGTCTGCCAGCAGTCCGCAGACCACGGCATGACGTGTTTTGCTTATGCCTACAGCGCCAAAATAGACCGCCAGTATGTAGAATGTAGTGTCGGTGCTACCTTGGAAGATGCAGCTTAGCCGCCCTACAAACGAATCAGCACCCCATGTGGTCATGGTATCAATCATCATTCCGCGCGCTCCGCTGCCAGAAAGGGGTTTCATCAAGGCTGTAGGGAGTGCTCCGACCCAGTCTGTTGCTATGCCCAGGCTTTCAAATGCCCTCTGCAATCCCTCTACAAGCCAATCCATTGCTCCTGACGCTCTGAAAACCCCAATGCCTACCAACATAGCAACAAGGTATGGGATAATCCTCACAGCGGTTTGAAACCCTTCTTTTGCGCCCTCTATGAATGCGTCGTAGGCATTGATGCGTTTCCTTATTCCTGAAATCAGAAAGATCATTATTATAACCATCAGCAGAATGTTGGCCGAATTGCCAGCCACAGTGCCCATTGCTGTTTGGTCCATGCGCGAAAAGCCCCATATAATTGCTGCAATAGTCAGGCACGCCCCTCCAAGAGTTAGGATTATGGTGCGATTGAACAGGTTAATTTTCTGGTAAATGGAAGTTATGATGACACCTCCGATGGTGGAGGCAAATGTGGCGAGCAGTATAGGCAGGAACACGTCGGTTGGTTGTGCCGCCCCCAGTTGTGCTCTGTATACCAGAATGGAAATCGGCACGATAGTCAGTCCGCTGGTGTTTAGCACCAGAAACATTATCATGGGGTTGGTGGCGGTGTCTTTTCGGGTATTGAGAGCCTGCAGGCCTTCCATGGTTTTCAGTCCGAGCGGTGTGGCTGCGTTGTCCAGTCCGAGCATGTTGGCAGAGATGTTCATGAACATATTCCCGAAGACGGGATGATTTTTGGGAACGTCAGGAAAGAGTTTTGTCATCACAGGGCTGAGGATTCTTGCCAAAGCGTTGATAAGTCCTCCTTTTTCTCCAATTTTCATGATGCCGAGCCACAGTGACAGCACTCCTGTCAATCCCAGGCTGATTTCAAATGCGGTTTTGGCCGTTTCGAAAGTTGAATTCATCATGTCGGGAAACACTTCGGTATCACCGAAGAAACATAGTTTGATGGCTCCGATTAGAAAAGCTATGCAAAAGAATGAAATCCAGATATAGTTGAGTACCATGTTCAGTGGTTGTTTTGGTTGTATGTCTTTCCTTGCAGTTCTTCAAGCAGTTGTGCGATGGTTTTGTGCAGGGTTGGGTGTAGGTAGTATGGTGCTATTTCTGCAAGTGGTTGCAGCACGAAGGACCTTATGTTGATTTGTGGGTGTGGTATTGTCAGGTCAGGGGTGGAGAGTGTCATGTCATCGTAGAATAGAATATCGATGTCGATAATACGGTCTTGATATTGACAGTCGTGGCTCTTGGCAGTGCGTCCCATCTTGATTTCAATGTCTTGAGTGGTGGAGAGCAGTTGCTGTGGTGTCAGTTCCGTCCGAAAAGAGGCCGCCGCATTGAGGAATGTATTTTCCGAAGCAAATCCCCATGGTTTGGTGCTGACAAAAGACGAACACTTCAGGAGTGTTCCTATTTGCTCCTGAAGTGCGTGGATTGCCTTGTTTAGATTGTTGTGCAGCTGTTGTTGTCTGTCGGTACATTGTCCGCAGCACAGATTTGTACCCAATCCTATGTATGCAAGGTGTGGCATTGCATCTTGAGTCTGTGTCAGTCTACAATCAACATTACGTCACCGTAGATGCCGAATCTGTATCCTTCCTTTACGGCAATGGCATAGGCGTCCATCGTGTTGTCGTATCCACCAAATGCTGCTGTAAGCATGAGAAGCGTGCTTTCTGGTGTATAGAAGTTGGCAAGCATCGAGGTTGCTATGTTGAAGCTGTATTGCGGGAAGATGAACTTGTTGGTCCAGCCATCAAAGGGTTTGATGTGGTGCTGGGTATCACATGCGCTTTCTATGGCGCGTTGTGTTGTTGTGCCTATGGCCAGCACCTGTCTGTTGGCGTCTTTGGCTTGATTGACTATTTTGCAGCATTCTTCGTTGATGTGCATTTCCTCTGAGTCCATCTTGTGTTTTGTGAGGTCTTCCACGTCTGTTTTGTTGAAGTTGCTTTGTCCGCAGTGTAGTGTCAGGAAAGCGGAGTTAATGCCTAATATCTCCATTTTCTTGAGTGTAATGCGTGAGAAGTGCATGCCGGTGGCAGGCGCTGTTGTTGCGCCTTCGTTTTTGGCAAACACGCATTGGAAGTCTTCAAGGTCTTGTTCTGTGGGATCTCGTCTTATGTATGATGGCAGCGGTGCAGCCCCCAGAGCATAGAGGTCTTTTTTGAACTCTTCATGTGTGCCGTCGTACAGAAACCTAAGTGTTCGTCCGCGGCTTGTAGTGTTGTCTATCACTTCAGCTACCAAAGAGTCGTCTTCGCCAAAATACAGTTTGTTGCCAATGCGTATCTTGCGTGCGGGATCTACGGTCACATCCCAGAGGCGGTCTTCTTTATTCAGTTCTCTGCGCAGGAATACCTCGATGCGTGCTCCTGTACGTTCTTTATTGCCATAGAGACGTGCAGGCAGTACTTTTGTGTCGTTGAAGACAAAGACGTCTCCTTCGTCAAAATACGAAAGCAGGTCGTTGAACATCTTGTGTTCCATTTTGCCCGTCTTGCGATGCAGCACAAGCATTCGGCAGCCGTCACGAAAAGGGTCTGCTTCTTGTGCAATGAGTTCTTCCGGTAGTTTGAACTTAAAATTAGATAGTTTCATGTGTTATGATGGAATTTTGTTGCTTTTCGGGAAAAGATGTGAGTCTATACCATTGGCTCAATATTGATGGCATCAAGCCATTGTGGAAACTCTTCGAGTGTAAGGCACTGGTCGAGATGGAAGTCGCCAATGCGTGTGCGTTGCAGGTCTGTGAGATAGGCTCCGCTGTTGAGGGCTATGCCTATGTCGCGTGCCAAAGCCCTTATGTAAGTGCCTTTGCTGCATACCACGCGTATGGTCAGCATGGGCTTTTCATAGCTTATCGTTTCTATTTCGTCAATGGTCAGCGTTTTAGGTTTCAGCTTGACTTCTTGCCCGTTTCGCGCCAGATTAAAGGCTCTCACGCCTTTTATTTTGCATGCAGAGTAGGCTGGTGGTGTCTGCTCTATTGTGCCGACAAAGCTTTTCAGCACAGTGTCGATGCGTTGCCGTGTGATGTGTTCTGTGGGGTAGACTGCATCTTCGGGATGTTCCATGTCAAAACTTGGTGTAGTGGCTCCGAGTTTGAGTGTGGCAACATACTCCTTGGTGTGACTTTGCAGTTCTTCGATTCTTTTTGTTGCCTTGCCTGTGCAGAGTAGCAACACTCCTGTTGCGAGCGGATCAAGTGTACCAGCATGGCCAATCTTTATCTTTGTGCCGAGTTTTTGTGTAAGTAACCATCTCACGCGTGCCACCAAACCGAACGAGGTCCACTCCTTGGGTTTGTTGAAGGCAAGGACTTCTCCTGTATAGAAATTCATGGCAGTGAACTGTCTATGACAATATGTTGTAGGCGACAATCACCGCTCCGACAATGGCACAATAGGCTGCGAAATATATCAACTTGCACTTCTTAACGAGAGCAATCATGCACTTGCAGGCAAAACACCCAGAAACGAAAGCGGCCAGAAATCCCACAATCAGTGACATTGTTGGAATGGCAGCCTCACTGCCAGTACTGGCACTTATAATATCCTTACATTCCAGTATGGCCTCTCCGAGTATGGGCGGTATTACCATAAGGAACGAGAATTGCGCAAGGTTTTTGCGGCTGTTGCCTAATAGCAGTCCGGTGGCGATTGTCGATCCGCTTCGTGACAGACCAGGCAATACAGCCAAGGCCTGTGCTATGCCTATCACAAATGCGTTAGAGGGGCTGATGTGCTCTTTTTCCTTGGGTTTATAGAAGTGTGTGAGGGCCAATAGGGCAGCTGTGACCAACAGGCATACTCCTGTTACTGCCAGCGCATGACCCTCATAGAGGGCTTCGACCTGCTCCTTGAACAGCAACCCTACGATACCCACTGGTATCATTGAGATGATGATGTTGATGACATAGCGAGTTTCGTCGTTGAGCTTTCCTTTAAACAGCCCTTTAAAAATCCAAGCTATTTCTTTCCATAATACTACTATTGTAGAGAGTACTGTGGCCACGTGTACCATTATGTCGAATGTCAGTCCACCATCGGCGGCAGAACCGCCAAGTAATGCCTTGCCAATTTCCAAATGTCCGCTGCTGCTTACAGGCAGATATTCGGTCAGTCCCTGTATGAGCCCGAGAATGAGGGCGTGTAGTGTATCCATCTTTTATGTGTGTGTTAGTTTGCCGTCAGCCATAGGCGTTGGTTGGCGTTATTGTTTAGGCGTGCAGTCGTTCTTGTGGTAGAGAATGGCCACTATTATGAACAGAAATCCAAACAGACAGACCATGGGTGCCACTTTGATGTGCATTGTGTTGAAAATTTCGGGATCGTATGCCTGTGGTGTCGACGAATTGCCGGAAAGCAGAATAAACCCGATCAGAATTATCGCCATGCCGATAGCAAGTAATATGTAGTTTGTCTTGCTGAAGGCCAAGATGTTAGCGCCTTTGTTGGCTTGGTTTCCTTTGTTTTCTGTTGTTTTTGAAGCTTGCGGCTGTTTCTTGTAATTTGTCTGTGCCATATTTGCGTGATATGTGATAAGAGTTTTGGTTATCGAGAGTTGTTATGAGCGGAAGATGCGGTGGCGTGTCATCTTCAAGTATCGTGTAACTGACACGTAAGCTGAAATCCATGTAAGCAGCAGTCCGCAGACGACGACAGCCCCGACGGTGCACGCTATAACACGTGTAGTGATAAGAGTCTGGATGTCAGGTTCGTAGCGAACGAGGTAATATCCTCCAGTGGCAATAATCATAATTGCTATCAGTGCAGATGCCAGCCCTATGAGAAGTGCCTTTTCAACGAATGGCCGGCGAATAAAGGCATAGCTTGCGCCCACGAGTCTCATGGTGCGTATTGTGTGGCGCCGTGCATAGACACTAAGTCGTATTGTGTTGTTTATAAGTACAAATGAAACCATGGTGAGCAGCATTGCCACCACGAGCATAACGGTGCTAATGTGGCGAATGTTGTTGTTTAGGCTGTCCATGAGGTTTTGTGGTGCGGTGACATCGACAATCAGTGAGTCGGCGCGCAGGGGAGGAAGAATGGTTTTCAGCGAGTCGCTGTTGGCATAGTCTGCCTTGAGCCTCAACTCAAAGGATGCCGGCATGGGATTGTAACCGAGAAAGTCTGACGGGTCTGTACCCAATGCCTGCGACTGTTCCTTAAGAGCCTTTTCCTTTGACACGTAGTTTAGTGAGCGTGTGCAGGGCAGGGCTCTTAGACGTGTCTGTATGTCGTGGGCTTGCTGTTGTGTGGTGTTTTCGTCAAGCATCAATGTGACAGTAAAGTTTTCCTTGAGGCTGTATGAGAATTCGTGAGCAAAGCTGACAAAAAACACTGTCAGCCCCAACAGTATCAGCATTAGTGTAGTGCTGATGCAGGCGGTGATGGTGTTCATGCTTGTGCCTTCTGATTTTTTTTGTTTCGCCATTGTTGTGTTGTTTTTGGGGAGGTTGTCGGCTGCAAATATGTTGTTTTCTTATATGGTGACCGCATCCGACACCATGCCCATCAGTGTTGCGCTGGTGGAGTTGGTGATAGTGACATTTACGGTCTGGCCTACTTTGTGTGTGTCGCGGTCGAAGATTACCACCTTGTTTTGTGATGTTCGTCCGAAGAGTTGGTCAGCGGAGCGTTTGCTGCGCCCCTCTATCAAGACTTCAAATGTTTTGCCTACGTCTTTGGCGTTTTGTGTGCGGCTCAGTTCGTTCTGCAGCGCTATCATTTCATTTAGGCGGCGAATCTTGGTACTTTCGTCAACATCGTCCTTAAAGTGGCGTGCGGCAAAGGTGCCAGGTCGTTGGCTGTATTTGAATAGAAATGCCGAGTCGTATTGACATTGTCTCATGAGGTCGAGCGACTGCTGGTGGTCTTCTTCGGTTTCAGAGCAATATCCGCAGAACATGTCGGTAGTCAGAGCGCAGTCAGGAATGATGCTCCTAATAGCACTCACCCGATCCAAATACCATTCGCGCGTATATTTGCGGTTCATCAGTTCCAATATGCGGTTACTGCCACTTTGCACGGGCAGATGTATATGACGGCAGATGTTTGGTGTTTGGGCAATTACGTGCAGAGTGTCATCGCTCATATCCTTGGGGTGTGAGGTGGTAAATCTGATACGCATGTCCGGAACGGTTTCTGCCACAATTGACAGCAGCTGTGGAAAGCCAACGTCTTTACCGTCTTTTTCCCAATGGTATGAGTTGACGTTCTGACCCAGAAGTGTGACTTCGCGGAAATTTTTCTGCTGAAGGTCTTTCACTTCGTTTATAATGCTCTCTACGTCACGGCTTCGTTCTCTTCCACGGGTGTAGGGTACGATGCAGTAATGACAGAAGTTGTTGCATCCACGTGTGATGCTCACAAACCCGGAGATGCGGTTGCCACCAATGCGTTGAGGTATTATATCAGCATAGGTTTCTACAAGTGACAGCTCTGTGTCGTATGACTTTTCGCCTAATTCGGCGGCGGCCGTCAGATGAGGCAGTTTCATGTAAGAATCGGGGCCAGCCACAAGGTCAACGTTGTTGTGTCTGATGAGTTGGTCTTTTGTTCTTTCTGCCATACAGCCCAATACGCCGATGATGAATTTGCGACCGTTTCGCCGACGTGCATTAAGGGCACTGAGTCTGTGTATGATTTTCTGCTCGGCATTGTCGCGTACAGAGCATGTGTTGATGAAGACGGCATCGGCATCTTCTTCCTTGTCGCAGGTTTCATAGCCTGCCATCTTCATGATAGAAGCCACCGTTTCGCTGTCTGCCACATTCATCTGGCATCCATAGGTTTCTATATACAGTTTCTTCATTTTTCTTCTGAACAAGCCAAATGTACTCGAATAATAGTGCAAAATTACGGAAAAAGTTGTAACTTGCGCCTCGTTTTTCTGCTAAAAGTGCAATTTCTATGTCTAAACAAATCACTGACGAACAATTGGATATCGATTTGTCAGAACTCAACAAGACCAGCGAGGGCAGCATGGTGGCCAATTTAGGCATTACCTATACATATATCGGTACAGCTCGTGTGGAGGCACTGATGCCAGTTGATGAGCGCACTTGCCAACCTTTCGGTCTGCTCCACGGTGGGGCATCGCTGGCTTTTGCCGAGACTCTTGCCGGAGCTGGTACCATAGCGCAAATTTCGCCCGACGAGAGGGCTGTGGGTCAGCAGGTCAGCGGTCATCATGTTTCAACTGCCCTGAAAGGCGATACTGTCAAGGGGGTCGCCACTCTGATGCACCGTGGCCGCACCAGCCATGTGTGGAACGTTGACATCTTTTCCATGTCAGAGGGAAAACTTGTTTCAACGGCCAGAGTGCTCTATTGTGTTTTGAAGAAAAAGTGAAAATGCGCTACACCCCAGATTTTGTATTTACGGTTCAACTTGTACTATAAACTTCTCTTCTGTCATTATAAGATATAGGATGTTTATACAGCGAGATTTTCTTGTTCTGCTAGTTAGTGGACCAATGTCCACTAGGCTAGCTGACAATAGTCCGCTAGGTTAGCTGACACTGTTCCGCTAGTTAGCAGAATGAGATTTGTTGTGATCTTGGCATCTCAAGACCGTTCCTACGTATAGTAGTGTGCGTTTGTTTTCAAGCATAGTTTTTAGCTCAAAATAGCCCACTACTATTCTCTAAAAGAACAAGCAACATCTGCTCTCCTAAAAAATCAAAATCCAATAAGTCCTAACGCACGAATGGAGATAAAATGCATGAATATTAGTGTGTAATCAAAAACCTTTGAGTATATTTGCATATAAATAACAAGCAAACAATTAATAACATGGCAAGATTTTGTAACATTATGGTGTTTGTGGTGACGGCTGTAGCGTGCCTCGTTTTAGGTAGTTGTCAACAGTGTGGCACTAAGGGTGGAGGCATTGTACTAAACGAGATATGCGGTAAGGACAGCGACGGACTTGAATGGATAGAGATAGGCAATGCTTCAAACTACAGCATCAACCTAAAGGGATATAAATTGTGGAAGATGGACGTAGAGGGCATAGACAAGAAGATGTACACTTTTCCCGACACAATATTGCCACCTCGCGCCATTCTTACAGTCAATGCAGAGGAGTTGCGTGCTCGTATTCCTTACAAGAAAGCGGTTATCGTCGAGCTATATAATGCAGAGGGCGAGATTATTGACTCATTTGACAGCGTTGAGGAGCTTGACGCTGAGTCTCACCCTGTTGGCGGCAGTTATGCCCGCATTCCAGACCTTACAGGCGACTGGACAGTAACCGACCATGCCACATGGGAGAGCCTTAATCAGGAAGAAGATTAATTCGCAAAAAGGACAAGCACCATCTGCTCTTCTAAAAAATCAAAAAACAGTCAGTTTTAACGAGCTTTTTTGGGGGAAATCCAGTTTGTGTCAAGAGCCGTTTACAGCTGTCCGCTTTCAACCATGCGCACAATGCGTTCAATGTCGCGGTCATCGCCTTCGGGGTCGTAGTGCTTGCGCAGATTGTTGCCAAAGAGAGAACTCAGCACGTTGTACATGTTGGCCTTGGCTGTTCCGACAAAGGCCTTGATCATCTCAAAACTTGTTTGACCACATTCACGGTCAATGAGTTTAACCAGCAGCCTGCCTTGGGTTTTGGATATTTTGCGTACCGTCGGTTCGTATTGCTTTCGTATGCCACGTTCCGCAGCTTTGATGTGCTGTTTCTTTTCTTTTTCGCTGTCAAGGGTCTGCAGGTAGTCGTGTGTCTCGATGAGAATGGTTCGCACCAGTTTGGCATAAGGAAACACGTAGCGCACGTCACGCACCAGCTTGTCGTATTTTGCGCGTTGGCGAGCGTTCCTGAATTGACGTGGCGGGAATTTGTAAAACTCATGAAGCGTAACGTTTGGAATGCTGTCACCCTTGTAAGCGGCGCGGTCAACCTTGACATACATTGCCACTTGCAGGGTATCTCCACCGTTGGCGGCCTGGGCAAATGCCTTTGACTGCCAACAGACTGCCAGACCTGTGGCAATAAGGGATATTGTAAGGATGTGCTTCATAAGTATGATGCAAAAATAGTGAATTATCGTATTTTATAGCGACAGTTTAAAACTCTTTTATATAATTTTGTCACAAAATAACGTTATCTTTGCATCGTTATGCATAAGTTGACCGTACTTGAAATGAGTCGTCTGACGCCAGAAGAGTTTCGTCGGGCCGAAAAGACTCCGCTTGTTGTTGTGCTTGATAATGTTAGGAGCATGCACAACGTTGGGTCGGTGCTGCGCACGGCAGACGGGTTCAGAATTCAAGGTGTGTGCCTCTGTGGCATAACGGGTTGTCCGCCTCATCCTGACATCCACAAGACTGCCCTTGGTGCTGAAGACTCCGTGGAGTGGCGATATTACGCCTCAACCAAAGAGTGTATAGACGAATTGAAAGGACAGGGCTTTGTGGTTGTTTCGGTAGAACAGGTAGAGGGCAGTGTCAACATGCTTGAATGGAACGAACATCGCCCCATAGCAGTTGTTCTTGGCAATGAAGTGAAAGGTGTGGCGCAGGACGTGGTAGACCATAGTGACTATTGTCTGGAAATCCCTCAATATGGCACCAAGCACTCGTTCAATGTGTCGTGTACTGCTGCCATGGTGATGTGGGAGTTCTTTAGAAACAGGCAAGAGGCAAAGTCATAACAAGATGTTATTTACGACTTAATGACCGATTTGGCTTTAAGTCTGCATATTTGTTGGGTCATGTTGCCCATCGGGCAGAACACACACCATGTGCGAGGCCGGTAGATTGCGGTCAACACAATTCCAACGATAAGTGAAGTCAGCATTATGCCGTACAGTCCGAAAGCAAATTGCGCCTGCCAAGGTTCTATGGCTGTGTGGTAAGCCCAATGCCAAGGAACATTGAAAGTCCACAGCAAGTGTACGGTCTGTTGCAGCGAATCCAGTCCTTGGGAAACCTGCACGGTAAGCCAAATCATCTGCACAAAGAAAAACATGAAGAAGATGAGAAATCCGTTGCGAAACCACTTGGACGATAACCATCTCGGTGCTACTTTCTTGCGTGACCACCCGAAACTATTCCCCATGAGCATAAACAGCTGGCCGCGGCCGCAATATTTGTTGCAATAGCCTTTACCACCACCAAAGGTAGCCATAAGTAATGGAATCGCAAAGCAAATGACACCCAGCCATGCAAAAACTATGTTGAAAAAGCCTAATGTGAAGTATGTCGCCGAGATCATCCACATGTAGTCGTTCCATCTTTTAGGTTTGTTTTTTGCCATATCCGTTTTTTCTATCTCAACACTTTGTGCATTACCCCTGCAGGGCAGTTTTTCTCACAAATGCCGCAACCTATGCACAGATTCTCGTCAACAGTTGCATAGCAGCCGCGGTAGATGCTGATGGCGTCGCGCGGACAGGTCTTTACGCATACACCACAAGCCACACAGCGGTCTCGTTCGTTTTCGGCCTTATACTTCGCCATCTTTGTTCCTTGTCAGGTCGTCCAACAAATCCTCAAGAAATTCTGACGCATCGGCAACGCACAGCGGACATTCGCGAAGCGCACCCTGTTCGGTGCCGTTGCCTTTGAGCAATCTGCACAGTGTGGCACCGTTTCGTTGCTGGAAGCGTTCCATAATGCTACGCATGCCACGCATCGACTTGGCCTTGTCTTTGGTTGCAAGACCCAACACTATGCCTGCGCCAACCAAAGCTCCGCAGGTTCCCTCCATGTTGCCCATGCCAACGGCGAAACTATTACCCAGATTTCTTGCTTCGTCTTCAGATATTCCTGCATAGTCACAATATGTACACATTACAGATTGCGCACAATTATAAGTCCCGCTGCGCTTCTTTTCGGCAGCTTGTTCCTTCCTGCTTTCCATAAATGCCGTGTTTTGTGCGAAGATATAAAAATTATGTCGTCTGGCCTTGCGGAAACCAGAAAAACAGACCTTGGTCTGGCAATTTGCGGAGAAGTCAGTCGTCGGTTAACTCAACGCAGTCTTTTATGGCCTGCCGGTACAGCGCTTTAGCGCCGGCGGCAGTAGGGTGAACACGCGTGTGGCGGTTGTCGTCAGTACCCTCCAGCATGTGTTCGTCAGTGCCTTCGCCATGCCAGTAGCCCGTAGTGTCGTTGGCACCCACGGCAGCGGCAAAGTCAATGTATCGGCATCCGCTTTCCTTTACCCATTTGTTTTTTGCCCCGTGGTATCTGAATGCGCCTGCGGGAGTGTTTGTTGACAAGTTCCCTCCGATTACAGTCGGTATTGTGGTTAACACGGGTGTTATGCCATGCTGGCGGCACAATGCGAGAAATCTTTCAGTCGCATTGAGCCATGAGGGATTGGGCGTGGTGCTGTATTTTGAGGTGCTGTTGTCTTTGTCGTTCATGCCCAGGCACCATACGGCCATTTCGGGTTTTGCCACTTGCAACAGATTTTCGAAATCCTCTATTATGGCTTTTGATTTAGCTCCGGAAAAGGCGTTAAACAGGATGAGGTTCTGTTTGTCTTGCGGCAGCCAGTAGGTCCATCTCGCAGGGTTGTCCAACGCAAAATATGAGTCGCCAAACATCCATATTCTTGAGCTGAGACACGCTCCTCCCCAAACCAGTGAGCAGTCTTTCAGTGTGCCGCCTTTTACACCGGCATAGATGCCTCTTGTTGTGGCATTGTCGCCAATCCACGGTATTGATTTTGTGATGCTGTCTGTATCTGTAATGATTGTCAGATTCGCCCTTGACCCCGAGAGATTTTTCTCTATTATAACACGCACCTTGCCTACGAGTTTGCTGCTGTGTGGAAACTTTGATGTGTTGTCCTTGTCAGTATATGTGTGGGTCTCTATAGAGTCGGAGGTCAGCACGCACCACGAACTTAGGTAGTCCTTGTAGCCGTGTCCGGTGGTAATGGCAAGTCTGGCATCGGCCTTGTCTATAGTAAATTGCAGTTCCATGCGTTTGTTTGACTTTACGCTGTTTTTGGGAAGAAACAGCCACTCCCCGTCAGTCAGCAGCTCTTTTTCGGCACGAAATACGGGTGTTGCATTATGGCCATGGGCGATGTAATTGTAAATGGCCACGGCATCTGCGGCATTTGTTTCTCCATCGTTGTTAATGTCGCAGTCTTTCCCAGAGATGACGAGGTTGTAGAAACTCGCCACGTCTGCAGAGTTCACCACCCTGTCTTTGTTTACGTCAAAGACATTGTCTGTCAAGGAGCATATGTAAAGTGCTGACAATGGCAACAGTAGTAATGGTTTCATTTTGTGGCTCTTTCTGTGGTTAGTCTTTTCTTGAGAACAACAATTTCTGCATCGGAGCCGCCGTTGCCGTATTCGCTTACAAGAATGAAGTTGTCACAACATGCTATGCCGTAGTATCGTCCGTCATTTTTCGGAACCTGTGTGCCCCAATATGTGGCGTTGTCATCCAATAGTTTTGTTGTGTTGCCGTTGATGGTGTAGGGCAAATTAATGTGTGAACCTTGGAGCACGAAGAGGTTGTCAACCTGCAGTCCCTCAATGGCCAGTGCATTCACTTCTTTGATGAACGTTTTTTTCAAGGGGTGGTCAGCATGTGGCATTGTGTCGGCAGGCTGGTTCCAGCGCTTCAGAGAGGGATAGTATTTCAAGAGGGTTTCTTTATATTCTTCACGGGTGAGTTTTTGGCCAGTGTGCTTGTTATATTCAGCCACAAACATAGAGCAGTATTCGGCCATCTGCTCCATGGTGAAATCACTGGTAAATCTTCCTTCTTTGTAGCAATAGATGCAGTACTCGTGGTTCTTGCTTCCATCGGCGTTTGTTCCGTAGACATCGTCTGTTAATGGCATTCCGCAACTCTGGCAGAATATTGTATCCTTTTCGCTCATGGTTTCCTCTTGTTTGGTGATACAGTTTTTAATTTAATAATGTCACTTTTCTTGTGCAAAGTTAATGTAAATTTTGTCAATATTAGACAATTTGACATTGAAAGTTTGATAACATTGCGAAAAACAGGGTTATTAATTCTGTTTTATAGAAAACACCTAACTTTGTAAATCAAACTTAATAATACTGCACAATTCTTATTAAATACATTTTATCTGAGTGTCAGTAAATTAGTAAAGATGTCATCAAACAGTGCTTGATTAGTAAACAACGCGAGGTGGATGAAGCGGTGATTGTAAGCCGTCCCTTAGAATTCGAAGAGAACGGCAACTATGTGATTGTTGGCTGATACTGCCCATGGAGAACGAGGTGGGTAAGTTGACAGAAAAAGAGACGCAGAAGAAGTACTACTTTATCGACAATGGGTTGTTGAACTTGTTCCTGATGAACTCAGAAACATCTCTGCTGGAAAATATGGTAGCGGTGGAACTGTGCAGGCGCTTTGGTAAGGAGAATGTGTTTTTCCTGAATGCGGAGAAGGAGATAGACTTCATTGTATTTTGATTTTTAGGAGAGCAGATGTTGCTTGTCGTTTTAGGGAACAATAGCGGGCTATTTTGAGCTAAAAACAAGCATCAGGTGCCTTATAAAAAACAAAAGGCAATAAGAAGTAACAAAAAAGATGTCCTTTACGACCTAATGACCGTTTGGGGAGAATTTGTTGCAGTCTGGAGATACATTCCCCAACTCAAACAGTTTGTTTACGCAGAAAATTTCAATGTGTTTCTTGTGATAAATCTCAAAAAGGTGTATATTTGCATCGCAATAAATCTCAAAAAGGTGTACGATACGGAGGTTTAATATCTCGAAGAGGTGTAAAAGGCATTACTGTGAAGCGGAAATATAAAAATACGTTTATCATTGCAGCACTGCTACTCATGGCAGCGGCACCGCCTACTGAAGCGCAGATTCTCAAAAAACTGGGTCAGGCTGCAAAGGAAGTCGTGAAGAAAGGCGTCGATGATGTGAAGAAGAATGCGAGCAACGCTGTTGACAATGCAACCGATATCCTCACAGGACGCACCATCAAGAGCGGCGACAAACTCATTGGTGACGGCAAAAACAACAGTAGCACGGCAACAGTCAGTACGTCGGGGACTGAGACCACAACACAGGCGGCGGAGACTGCCGCACAGGAAAAGGGAGGCGGCGGACAAAGTTGGCCCGACTGCCCAGCCATCACAATAGATTTTGACGGTTACAACTGGGGCGACGTGACATCGGTGTCCGATGGTGTGTTTGCCATCTGTGTGCCACGCCGTCAAGGTAAGTGTTGGCGTTTCTATCATGTTAAGACGGG
>OJNH01001057.1_pt1 | contig 23099 bp, 21 predicted proteins | sample 1597361 | NCBI WGS metagenome assembly OJNH01 (sample SAMEA2452136, study PRJEB22498) | human gut metagenome | biome: human feces; feature: human gut; material: feces | place: Australia | collected 2012
CTTTTTGTACATTTTTATTTTCAACTTTTTGTACATTTTTATATTGACTTTAACAGAAGATAATGTTATTTACTACAATCCAATTTCCTCTCAAGTTACAGAATGTGTTATTGAAGAGTTGAGCAAATATACTGATCATATTGTTAATGAGGGGTTATATGATTCTTTTTGTATTAACAAGGATGACGTTGACTTTATCGATTCAAAATTTGCATCGATAGAATTCATAAAGAAGTTACAAAGTTGCAAATTGATTCTTAAATGTAGGAATGAGGAATTTTCATCGATTAAAAGTGTTGTTGAAAAATATGATTTATCTATTACTTTTTCGAGAGAAAAAGATACTGCAAGAATATTACCAAAAAAGAGTGACAAATGGATAGGAATTCAACAGATTAAAGAGTTTTTAAATAATGAATATAAAATTATGGCATTTGGTGATGATATTACAGATTTGGAAACTTTAATAAATGCAGATATTGGTGTTAGAATGGAGAACTCAATTTCGGAGATTATAGAAAAAATTAATTTTTCTACATGTTGTAATGATGATGATGGAGTAGCAAAGTTCTTATGCCATTATTTCGATTTAGAAAAAGATTCAGTTAACTACAACAATGTTCAAATACTAGATTGTTCATTAAGAGATGGGGGCCATTTAAATAACTCTAAATTTGGTTATAAAATTATAAAAGGTTTTATTGAAAAACTAGCTTTTGCAAATACTGACATTCTTGAAATTGGCTTTTTACAAACTTGTGATTTTAATAAGGATTGTTCAATTTATCCAAGTGTAAGTGAGGCAGAAGAAATATTGAGGGATATTAATACTAGGAATTCAATTATTTCTTTGTTAACTCAAGTTGATAAATATGATATATCAAAATTAGAACCATGTTGTGGAAAGGTAAAAATGATAAGGGTTTCTTTTCATAGTAATTATATCGATTTAGGTATGTATTTTTGTGAAGAAGTTAAGAAAAAAGGATATTTGTGTTCAGTAAATCCTATTAATTTTTCTCATTATACTAAAGAAGAAGTTGTAGAACTGATAACAAAAGTCAATAAAATAAATCCTGACATTTTTTCTATTGTGGATACTTTTGGAGTTTTGTTAAATAATGGTTTTAGAAATAAATTAAATCTAATTAACCATCTTTTAAACAAGAAAATATGTAGAGGGATACATTTACATGAAAATTTAAATATGGCTTTTTCGTCTGCTCAAACTTTGATAGAAAGTAATAGCAATATTGGGAAAATTGTTATTGATACATCAGTAGCAGGTATGGGAAGGGCACCAGGCAACTTAAAAACAGAAGTTATGCAATATTATATCAATCAAGTAACGCAAACAGAAAGATATTCAATGAATTACATCTATTCATTAATGGAAAACGAAATAATGTATTTGAAAAATGGGCTTAATTGGGAAAATGAGTTTGCATATAGTATAACTGCTTTAGAAAATACTCATAGAACATATGCAGAATATTTACTGCGCAAACAAATTCCTTTGTATGAGATTGAAAAACTTATCAAATTAATTCCATACGAAAATAGAGGTCGTTTTAATGAAAGTGTAATTGAATCAATTTATCAAAGTAATTTAAAGTAAAGGAGAAAAAATTATGCGGTTAGATCAATATGTAACAGAAGTTGGAAGTGCTACAGATTATTCTGTGTTTGAAGGAAAAGAATGTACTTATAAAACTGTAAATGCAACTGATTTATTTTTAGCACAATATGTTAAAGATGAATTCAACGCCATAGATATTGTCGTAAAATATTTAGCTATTGAGAATTTCTATGGTAAAAATGATTTCGGTTTAGAATTATATCGAAAATTGCAATTAAAGCGAGTTAATGAAGATTGGAATGAAAGATATATAAAATTAATGAAATCGTTTGAGATGGGAATTGATATGAAGTCATGGATTCAAGTTGATTTGAATTATTCAATTCATGATGGAGCTCATCGACTTGCTCTTGCGTTATATCATAATTATGAATATGTTCCAATTAATATCTTTAATGTAGAGATTAATAGGAGGTACTATGGTTGGAAGTGGTTTGAAGAAAATGGTTTTACTAAATTTGAAATGGATTTAATTTATCGAAAATTAAATGAGTTGCTTGAAAAATGTAGGAAACCATATTTTTGTATCTTATGGCCACCGGCAAGGTTAGAGTTTGATAATATTAAAGGCAGTATAGAATGTGCTGAAAAAGGAGTACGTATTTTAAAATGTTATGAAATACAATTCAGTAGAGAAGAATTGAAAAAGTTTATATATAATGTATATGAAACAGATGATATCAAGAAATATAAACTTGACCTAAAATATGAGCACATAATGCAGTCCTTGGATATGGATGGATATGATGAGAAACTTTACACAGTTTGTGTAATGGAATTGAAAATCGATAATCCTGATTTTAGACTAAAACCTTTAAGTGGATTGCCACAATCAAAAAGCACCATGAGGTTAAAGAAAAAAATTAGAGATATGTTTAAGGACAAAATAACTGACTATTATTATGATATTATAATGCATCTTACAGATAATCAACTGCAAAATGATGCTGTAGAAGAAATAATAATAAGTGTCAAATCCAATGAAAAAGCAATTTAAGGAGGGCAAAAAATGAATAAAAAAATTATTGGATTAATTCCGGCAAGAATGAGTAGTTCTAGATTTCCAGGTAAGCCTATTGCAAATATTTGTGGAAAACCAATGATATATTGGGTATATACCCAAGCTAAAAAGGTAAAAGAGTTAGATGAGATTTACGTTGTGACAGAAGATGATATTATAGCAGAAAAATGTAAACAATTTGACATTCCATATTGGCTTGAAAAAGAAAATTGTACTGTGGCTGCCGAAAAACTTTCATATGCTTCAAGGAAAATGCAAGGAGATTTGTATTTAAATATTCAAGGTGATGAACCATTGATTAACCCTAAAGCTATTAAACAAATAGTCGATACAATGTTAATTGATGAGGAAAGTTACTATTTTGGACTTCGCTCTAAAATAAAAACAGAAGAAGAATTTAGAGATATAAATGTAGTAAAAACAATTGTTGATGAAAAGGGATATGCACTATATTTTTCTCGTAGTCCCATTCCTTATATGTATGACTCCGAAAATGCTTTTAGAGTCTTAGGATTGTATGGATATAAAGCTGATTTCTTAAAAAAATTTGCTGATTTTCCTAAAAATAGCAATTTAGAAAAATTAGAGTGTGGTGTAGAGATGTTAAGAGCAATGGAACAAGGATATAGAATAAAATTGCTTGAAACTCAATATAATACTATTGGCGTTGATTTACCTGAGCATATTCCAATAGTAGAATTAGAACTAAGAAAAAGAAAACTTATAAAAGATTAAATTTTAATTAAGAGAATTTAAAATTCAAAAACGCTGAATTTACTTTCGTGAGTTCAGTGTTTTTGCAATATTATTTATAGAGTATTATTCTTTATAATCCCTAATTTATCAAAGTAAAAATAAGCGTCTGTACCACCTTTAAAATACATTTCTTTTTCAACAATATATTGTAAGTCTATATAAAGTATAATCAATTTTGCTAGTAATTTAGATTCTTCAATAGATAATTCAGATTTAATAGTATCATTACATACAATTTGTTGTATATTTGGATGGTTATCTATAATATTATATATTTCTTGTTTAATTCTTTTGTATTCCTCATTATGATTTTGCAAATACATTCGTACACCATCTAAATGTTCTTCAAATGCATCACTACAATCATCATAAAATGATATAAATCTTTTTCTTTCATTCATAATTTTTCCTACCTTTCTAAATTATTTTCTTTATTAGTTTTAACTTTCAAATTAGGTTTTAAATTAATTAATTTTATCAAGTTAGTGTTAGTACCTGTTTCGTTTTGAAAATCTCTTAAAATTTGATTTTCGGACGAACCAGAAAATTTTCTACAAACCCAAGATATAAAAGTTTTGATAGTTGTTTTTATTTTATTAAGTGTAGTTTCTAAAACATTAATTTCATTTTCTAATATATTAATTCTACGCTTTAATTTTCTAGTATCTATTTCGTGTAGTCTTTCTAATTCTTTAAAATCTAAATTTAACTTTTTATTCTCTTGAACAATTACTTTATTTTCTTCTTCATAAATTTTAGCTTTATCAATTAAATTAGTTTGTTTAGTTAATTCTTTGTGTAATGAGATATTATCTTTGTATAAATTTTGTATTAACTCATCTTTGGGCTTTATAATTTCATTTACTATTTTTTCATCTCTATTAAACATTACTTTATTAATTTCTTTAATATCTGGAACTTGTGGTAACTCAATTTTTATATTTTCTAATACTTTTTTAGTATTTTCAAAATTTGTTATTTCTTTATATTCTTCAACGGTTAAATGTTCTCTTTGTGTTACTTCTGAAGCTTGTCCTCTTTCTAATTTAAACCCCTTTGAAGAAATATATTTATAAAATTTATCTTGTAAATCTCTATAACTATTTTTACCTTTCCAAAAATCTCTGCAAGATATTTTATCAATATTATTTCCTTGTTTATCTTTTGTATGAACAACAGGAATATATAATAAATGCATATGTGGTGTATCTTCATCTATGTGGATAACTGCTGATATTATATTTTGTTTAACTAGATTTTTGTAGTTACATATAAAGTTATAGCTTTCTATAAAATATCTTTTTGTTTCTTCATAACCTATTTCATTAAAGAAGTTTTGGTCAGAAGTAAATATCATTTCACACATAATATTACTTGTAACTTTTATTTGACCTTTTAAATCATATTCTTCTTTTATTTTATCAAATTCTTTTATATAACTTAATTCACTTTTCTTTATATAATAATTTAAATCTGTTTTACTTGTATCTATATTTTTATTTGAATGATTTTTTGTTTTTCTTTCATTATGGTTATATGCTCCGATAGCTTTTGCTCTAGTTAATTTCTCATTTCTAATTATTGCATAGCTCATATTTGCTATGGGTACCTTTCTTTAAAATAAGGGAGATAAGTGTAACTTGTCTAACACACTAGACAAGTTTTTTCAAAAACTTATCGTGTGGTAGGGAATACTCCCTTACAACCCTGCCTAAAAATTTTATTTATGCAAGTCATGCAAATAAATTTTTTAGGTTTCAATAAAAAGCATTCGCAATTTATTGAAAGGAAAGCTTCAGTTTAAAAAAAGTTATCACAATTTTTAAACTTTGCTTTTATGAAACTAATAGTTTCATACTTCCTTTTAGGTAAACATAGTTTGACGTGAAATTAGATTAGCAAAAATTTCATCGAAGTCTACTTTTGAATAATCCCTACTAAAAAATCTATTAGAGATTTTATTTGTAGTATTATTCATTGTTGTTTTTATACAAGTATTGCCTAAATTATTATATAAACAAATCATAAGATAATTTGTTAAGTTTTTTATATTGCCACTGCTTTTTATTATATTTAATAATTGAATTAAGTTATCTTTTGTAATAAGTTCTAGTTTAGATAGTATTTTTGAACTAGATATATTAACTGCACCAACTTTTAAATTGTCAGCATAATATAATTTATTTATAACATCTTCTAAAATATATTTATCTTCATTTTCAAATTCATATAATTTACTTTTTTCTTTAACTTCTTGAAGCGAAATAAATCCAGTTTTATTATGAGGATTGATAGAATAAGTATTGATAATATCAGTATTGATATTATTAGTATTGATTCCCTGTAAATTATTCAGTTTTAGAACTGCATTATCTACAATTTCAGAACTGTAATTTGTGCAGTTCTGCAACAGCATATTTTCTTCTTCTATAAATTTTTCTATTGGTTCGTGTTTGATTTTACCTACATATATTAAATTTGGTTTACCTTGACCTTGTCTTTTTTCAAGTATTAAATTTACAGCACTCAATTGCTTAAAAGCTTTTATTACTGTTTTCTCACATAAACCTAATTTGTTTTTAACTTCTTCTCTTGTAAATATTAAATATATATTACCATTTTTATCAACCCAATTATGTTTTTGAGATAGAGTTAATCTATCAAGTAAAAATCCATATAATATTTTACTATCTGAATTAAGATTGTCTTTATATAATTCATTTGAAAATAATTCTTGTGGTATTTGATAATATTTATGTGTTAGTACTTCATTTATTTTATAATATTCTATGTTTTGCATAATATCACTCCTTTCAAGCCTATCAAGACTTCATAGAAGTGAAAGAACACTTTGTATAAATTCTAGAAATTTCTAGAAATTTTATTTTCTCAAAAAATGTTTCTAGAAACAAATTCTAGAAATTTTTTACCAGTTTTAAGAGGATTTTTTAAAACTGCACACAAAAATAGTATCAATCAAATGGCTTGATTAATACTATTTCACATTATATTTAGTTCTATGCAATTCTATAAAACCTGCTTTTATATGGTCGGAGTGACAGGGATCGAACCTGCGGCCTCATGGTCCCAAACCACGCGCTCTACCAACTGAGCCACACCCCGCTTCACCAATTACATTGCTAATTATAGCATTAAACATTTTAAAAATCAATACTTTTTTAATATTTTTATTAAAAATATTGACTTTATTTTAAAAAAAGTATAATATATATGTATATATTGTGCTATTTTTGCTAATTTATTAGCTTGGCTTGAAATTATAGAAAATATATTAATAAGGAGATCTATATGCAGGTATATTGTGGAACTGATATAATTGAGGTAGACAGAATTGAAAATGCAATAATAAATACAAAAGGATTTAAAGAAAACGTTTATACTAAAAATGAAATATACGATATAGAAAAAATAAGAGGTAAACTTAAGTATCAAAGATATGCCGGAAGATTTGCTGCTAAAGAGGCAATATACAAAGCTATGTCAAAAATTTTAATTGAAAATGGTATAAGTTTAGATTTTTGTGATGTTGAAATTGTAAATCAACCAGAGCTTTTGAAAAGACCAAAGGTTAATTTTTTTAATGAGAAGATTAATGAGATTATTAACAGATGTAATGTACAAATTGATATTAGTATATCGCATATAGAAAAAACAGCAGTTGCTACTGCAATAGTAAAAATAGATTAAGGAGATTTAGAATGAATAAAAAGTATTATATAACAACACCAATATATTATCCAAGTAGTACTTTTCATGTTGGCCATTGTTACTGTAGTGTAGTGGCTGATGCTATTGCTAGATATAAAAGGTTAAGAGGATATGATGTGTTCTTTATGACGGGTACGGATGAGCATGGTCAAAAGATTGAGAGAAAAGCAAAAGAAAAAAATAAAACACCTAAAGAGTTTGTTGATGAAATTGTTGCTGATACAAAAGATCTATGGAGGACTCTTGGAATATCATATGATAAGTATATTAGGACAACAGATGAAGAGCATGTTGAATGTGTAAAAAAAATATTTCAAAAGCTATATGATAGTGGTGACATTTATTTAGACTCATATGAAGGGTTATATTGTACGCCTTGTGAATCTTTTTGGACTCCAACTCAAGCAACAGATAAGAAATGTCCTGATTGTGGAAGAGATTTAGAACTTGTAAAAGAAGAAAGTTACTTTTTTAGATTGTCTAAGTACCAGGATAAGTTATTAAAGTACTATGATGAGCATCCTGAGTTCTTAGAACCTGCATCAAGAAAAAATGAAATGATAAAAAATTTCTTTAATAAAGGATTGGAAGATTTGTGTGTTTCAAGAACTACAATAGATTGGGGAATAAAAGTACCATTTGACTCTAAGCATACAGTGTATGTTTGGATTGATGCTTTATCTAATTATATATCTGCACTTGGGTATTTAAGTGATGATGATACGCTTATGAAGAAATATTGGCCTGCAGATTTACATTTGGTTGGTAAAGAAATATTTAGATTTCATTCAATAATATGGCCAGCATTTTTGATGGCACTTGATTTACCATTGCCAAAGAAGATATTTGGACATGGTTGGTTAGTTGTAGATGGAGCTAAGATTTCAAAATCGTTTGGAAATTATAAGGATCCAAGAATTTATATAAAAGAGACATCGGCTGATGCTTTAAGGTACTTTTTATTAAGAGAAGTAACACTTGGTCAAGATGGAAATTTCTCAGAAGAAATGTTCTTAGAAAAGTGTAACTCTGATCTTGCTAATGACCTTGGAAATTTAGTAAGCAGAGTAACTGCAATGATTGAAAAATATAACAATGGAGTAATTGTAAAAAGTCATATAGATAAGGTTAATGTTGATTTAGATCTAATAGATGTTGTACAAGATTCTGTTGGCAAAGTCGAATTATTTATGGATGATCTTAGAATAAGTGATGCTGTTAGTTCTATTTGGAATATTATTTCAAAGGCTAATAAGTATATAGATCTGACTATGCCTTGGGTTCTTGCAAAGAAAAATGAAAAAGAAAGGTTAGATCAAGTTTTGTATAATTTGGCTGAAACTATAAGAATTATAGGAGTTTTATTACAACCATTTATGATCGAAGTACCAGGAAAAATATTTGATCAGCTTGGCGTAAAAGATACACTTCAAGTGTGGGATAGTGCAAAAACATTTGGACTTTTAGAAGATGGTACTAAAGTTACTAAAAAAGAGAATCTATTTAATAGAATAGACTTAAATAAGGAGAATACTAAAGTGGAAGAAGTAGTAAAAAGTGAAGAGATAAAAGAAAAAAGTGAAAAAGAATATATAACAATTGATGAACTTGATAAAGTTGAATTAAAAGTCGGTCAGATTTTAAGTGCTGAAAGGATTGAAAATGCAAATAAACTGTATAAGTTAACAGTGGATCTTGGAAGTGAAAAAAGAACTATAGTGTCTGGACTTGTTAAATATTATACAGCTGAGGAATTAATTAATAAACAAGTTGTGGTAGTTGCAAACTTAAAACCAGTAAAACTAAGGGGAGTTGAATCTCAAGGAATGTTACTTGCTGCTGGTGATGATGATGTAGTAAAATTACTAGTTCTTGATAATAATTCGGGAACACTTGAAAATGGTTCAAACATACATTAGTATGTTTATATAGGAGGATGATATTATGGAAAAAATGGAAGATTATTACAAGGAGCCAAAGAAAAAGATAGATTGGCGTTATTGGTCAAGAGAGATTTTAGAAGTAATTGTGTGCTTTTTAATAGCATATGTAATATTTTTGATAATTAATTTCTTTTTCGGATCAATATCAGGTGTAAAACAAGTTTCTATGTTCCCTACAATAAAAGAAGGAGATAGTGTATTAATTCAAAGAGCAACTATATTTAAAAAGACTTTAAAAAGAGGAGATATAATTACTTTTGAGGCTCCAATAGATAAGGGATATTATAAAGAAGTAGCTGATAATGAAGTAGTTGCTGAATATAATAAATATAACTTTTTCTCTGGATTTTTATACAAGTTTGTAGGAATAGGTAAGGTTACATATGTAAAAAGAGTAATTGGTGTTGCTGGTGATCATGTTGTAATAAATGAAGATGGAACAGTTAGCATAAATGATGAAGTAATAGAAGAACCATACTTAAATGAGCAAAGAACTGCTCAAAATGGTCAATATATAGATGTTATTGTACCAGAAAATTGTATATATGTTATGGGAGATAACAGACAAGAAAGTAAAGATTCAAGATTCTTTGGATGTATACCTCTTGATCATGTAGATGGTTATGTTAAATGTAGGGTATGGCCACTTAATAAAATTGGTGGATTACAATAACTAATAAATTAAATATAATGGAGGATAAATATGTTTGAGAAAATTATATGCCATGATGAAAATAAAAAATTATTTGAAAAATGCATACATGGAGGTAATATTTCTCATGCATATTTATTTTTTGGCAAGGATGGTATTGGAAAATGTACTTTTGCTAAAGAATTTGCTAAGGAGCTATTAAATGTTGAAAATTTAGATTCGTCGACTGAGTATAAATATATATCAAGATTAGAAGGAAAAAAAGATATAGTTATTGAACAAATAAGAAAAGAGTTAATCGATGATGTGTATGAAAGGCCTCTTAGTGGAAATTACAAAATCTATATAATTGATGATGCTCAGTATTTGAATATATCTGCACAAAATGCACTGTTAAAGACGCTAGAAGAACCACCTGATTATGTGGTTATAATATTAATTGCTTCAAGCATGTCATATTTTTTACCAACGATAATATCTCGTGTTAGTATGATATCATTTTCCAATATAAAAAATGAAAAAATTGAAGAATATATAGAAAAAAATTATAATGTAAATTTTAACTTAAATTTGTTGAATTTCGTAGATGGATCTTTAGGTCTTGCTATAAATATTGTAAAAAATGATATGATAGATAAGTATGAAAAAATAAACAAATTGTATGAATTATTGTGTAAGAAAGATGTTATATCAATTTTTAAATTAAAAGATGATATTGAATTTTCTGAAGAAACAATAGATTATCTGGAATATTTATTGTACTCAAAACTAAATTATTCGTGTACTGACTTCACACAAAAAGCTAAAGTTAGATTGAAAAATAATGGAAATTATGATGTAGTCATAGATAATATGTTATTAAAAATAATTGATAATATACTATGAAAATATTGAATATTTCAAAATGGTAAGTTCTGGTTTTTGCTAGAACTTATTTTATGTCATAAATTCTATACATTGATAAATTTTATTAAAGAATAGGCTTTAGATTGAAAAATAATAAAAACTGTGGTATAGTATGTTATAGAATTATTAAATTTATTTGTAATTCTTTGTAAGGAGAAATGTATGGAAGGGGAAAATAATAAAAATGATAATGTAATTACTGCTAGGTTAAAAAGAAATGGAAAGTTAGTATATTTTTCTTCTGCTAATATTGAAAATTTTAAAATAGGAGATAGTATTATAGCGACGACTGATAAAGGCGATGAATTAGGCAGAATTGTTAAAATTTCCAATAAGTCTAATCTACCTAAAAATATAGATATAGAAAAAGAGTTTAGAGTCGCTACAAAAAAAGACTTAGATATTATAAGATTAAATGAAGAAAAAGCAAACGAGGCTTTAGCATTTTGTAAAGAGCAAGTAAAGAAACTAAAACTTGACATGAAATTGCTGTCTGCTGAATATACTTTTGATATGTCAAAACTAACATTTTATTTTGTCGCAGAAGAAAGAATTGATTTTAGGGAATTAGTTAGAATTTTAGCTTCTGAATATAGGGCAAGAATAGAACTAAGACAAATAGGCCCTAGGGATGAGATAAAGGTATATCCTAATCTTGGAATGTGTGGTAGAGAAGTTTGTTGTAGGTCATTTTTACAGGACTTTGAACCTGTAACTATAAAAATGGCAAAAGATCAGGGGTTACAGATTAATATGTCAAAATTATCAGGTGCTTGTGGAAAACTTATGTGTTGCCTAAAGTATGAGGAAGAAGCATATAAAGAAAATTTGAGTAGGTTACCTAAAGTTGGAGAAATTGTAAAAGTTGATGGCGAAAGTGAGAAGGGAAAGGTCGTAAATATTGATATCTTAAAACTTAGAGTGAAAGTGAAATTTTCAGGTGACGGTGAAGAAGAAAGATTTGAAATTTATCCTGTTGAAAAAATCACATGGAAAAAAAGCAAAAATGATATAAGGGAATAAAAAAATAAATATTTAAAAGAAATTGTTTCGTGGAGGTGAAAAAGATGGCATATAAAATAACTAATAAATGTATTAAATGTGGAGCTTGTGCTGCAGAATGTCCAGTAGGTGCAATATCAGAAGGCGAAGAAACATATGTAATCGATCCTGATATGTGTATCGAATGTGGAGCTTGTGCTGCAATTTGTCCAATGGGAGCTCCTGTACCAGATGAAGAATAAATTTTATTTATGATGTATGTTTATTTTACATACGTCATATTTTTTTGTGTATTGCAGAGAAAATATTAATAGTAACAATAATTGAAATAATAAACTTAAATTTAAACTTTAAAATTTGTATTTGATGTTGAAAACTAAAAGAAAATATGCTATACTAATATTAGTTTTTAAAGGCGTTGAAGAAGAGGAGTAAAATATTATCCCACAAAGAGAGAGAAACTTTTAAGCTGTGAGGTTTCTTGTGTAAGATGTATTTGAAGGTAGCTTTGGAGCTAGTATGCTGAAGTAGTTTAATGTGTAGGTATACTCCGTATACAATCGGTTAATTTGTAAAAAGTGCGTATATTTTTGTATACGAAATAAGGTGGTACCGCGAATTACAGTCATTCGTCCTTATATATCTGAGGATGTATGGCTGTTTTTATATATATAAATGTGGTGATAATTATGATAGAAAATGTAGAAATGTTTGCTTTGTTGTTATTATTATTTATTTGTACATTTTGTATATTTAATGTTAGAAAAATAGTATCTGGCAGAGTAAGTACAAATGTAGAAAATAAAGTTATAAGTATATTAAAGTTAATTTGTTATGTATTATGTATTGTAGTATTAATGTTAATTTATTATATAAGGAGGTAATTAGTTTTATGGAAAATAAATTTGATTTTGAAACAAAAGAAGAAAAAATATATAAAAATTGGGAAGAAAAAGGATATTTTAAACCAGTAGAAAATAAAAATGGAAAAACCTTTGTAATATCAATGCCACCACCAAATGTTACTGCTAAATTACATATTGGACATGCGCTTGATAATACTATTCAAGATGTGTTCATTCGTTATCATAGACTAAAAGGTGATGAAACTTTATGGGTACCTGGTACTGATCATGCAAGTATTGCAACAGAAGTGAAGGTAGTGGCAAAATTAAAAGAGGAAGGAAAAACTAAAGAAAGTTTAGGAAGAGAAGGATTCTTAAAGGAAGCTTGGGCTTGGAAAGAAAAATATGGTGGACAAATTACATCACAGTTAAGAAAATTAGGATGTTCATGCGATTGGTCAAAAGAAAGATTTACAATGGATGATGGGTGCTCAAAAGCAGTACTAGAAGTATTTGAAAAATTGTACAATGAAGGATTAATATACAAAGGAGAAAGAATTGTAAACTGGTGTCCTAGTTGTAAAACTCCAATATCAGAAACTGAAGTTGAGTATGAAGAGAAAGACTCTTTTTTATGGCATATAAAATATCAAGTTGAAAATAGTGATGAGTACGTTATAGTTGCAACCACAAGACCTGAAACGATGTTAGGAGATAGTGGTGTTGCTGTTAATCCAAGCGACGAAAGATATAAACATTTAGTTGGAAAGAGAGTTTTCTTACCAATAGTAAAAAAATATATACCAGTTGTTGCAGATAGATATGTAGATATGGAATTTGGAACTGGAGTCGTAAAAATGACACCAGCACATGATCCAAATGATTTTGAAGTTGGTAAAAGGCACAATTTAGAATTTATAAATATTTTAAATGACGATGGAACTTTAAATGAAAATGCAGGTGAATATGAGGGACTTACAACACTACAAGCAAGAGAAAAGATAGAAAAAAGACTTGAAGATGAAGGCTATCTTGTAAAAAAAGAACCATATAAGCATAATGTTGGAAGCTGCTATAGATGTCACCACACAATTGAACCATATATTTCAAATCAATGGTTTGTGAAAATGAGTGAATTAGTAAAACCTGCAATAGAAGCTGTAAAAAGTTGTAAAGTTGAATTTGTTCCAAAAAGGTTTGAAAAGACATATTTTAATTGGATGGAAAATATTCAAGATTGGTGTATTTCAAGGCAACTTTGGTGGGGACATAGAATACCAGCGTATTATTGTGATAAGTGTGACAAGATAACAGTTTCAAAGACTCATGTAGATACGTGTGAATGTGGAGGAAATTTACATCAAGATGAAGATACATTGGATACTTGGTTTAGCTCTGCATTATGGCCATTTTCAATTCTTGGATGGCCTGATGATACAGAAATGTTTAAAAAATATTATCCTAACTCAATGATTGTAACTGGCTATGATATTATTACATTTTGGATAAGTAAGATGATATTTTCTGGAATAGCGTATACTGGTGAGGTCCCATTTAAGCATGTGTTTGTACACGGACTTGTACGTGATTCACAAGGTAGAAAAATGTCAAAGTCACTTGGAAATGGTGTAGATCCACTTGATGTTATAAAAGAATATGGTACAGATGCACTTCGTTTTTCTTTGATTCAGGGAATTTCTGCTGGAAATGATATAAGATATATACCTCAAAAGGTTGAAGCTGCCAGAAATTTTGTAAATAAGCTATGGAACGCAGCAAAGTTTGTTAATATGCATATTTCAAAGTTAAATGTTGATAGTGTGGATAACTTAATGCCAGAAGATAAATGGATGCTTACTAAACTTTCTTATGTAATAAAAGAAGTTGAAAGCAATATGGAAAATTTTGAAATTGGTGTTGCAATTCAGAAAATATATGATTTTGTATGGTCAGATTTTTGTGATCAATATATTGAAATGGTAAAAACAAGATTATATGATGAGACTAATTCTACATATGCCTCAGCTGTGTGGACTTTAAATTATACATTAGTTTGTATTGTTAAGCTTTTACATCCTTTTATGCCATTTGTAACTGAAGAAATATATACAAATTTGAAAGTTAAATCTGAATCCTTATTAAAGGAATCATGGCCAGAGCCAACATATGATTTTAAATATGAGGAAGAATCTATTGATAATATATTATCTACATTAAAGCAAATTAGAAATGCAAGGGCAAATATTTCTGTTGAAAATTCTAAAAAAACTAATGCACAGGTGTGTATTAAAGATGAAAATTTAATGAAAATATTTGAAAGCTCTTTACCATTCATATTAAAATTAGGGTATTTAGAAAAAATAGAATATATTGATGATACAAAATTAGCAAATAAGGATTATAGTGCGATACATGACGGTAATATTAATATTTTCTTAGATTTTGCAAGTAACATTGATAAGGGCGAAGAGATAGAAAAACTTGAAAAGGAAAAAGAAAATATGCAAAAGGAATTAAGTCGTGCTAGGGGTATGATTTCAAATAAGGCTTTTGTCGAGAAAGCACCAGTTACTTTAGTAGAAAAAGAAAAAGAAAAAATCACAAAATATACTGAACTCATAGCAAAAATAGACATGAGAATAAGTGAACTTAAAAAGTAATATAATTAAAAAAGGTGATTTCATGGAAGAAGCTAATAATCAAGTAAGAAAGGTAAGTACTATTGGAATTATATTTAATATAATGTTACTTGTAATAAAATTAATTGTAGGTATAATGTCATCATCTCAGGCAATGATTGCAGATGGTATAAATAGTGCTGGTGATATATTTGCATCATTTATGGCTTTTGTAGGAAGTAAAATATCATCAAAGCCAAGTGATGAAGATCATCCATATGGTCATGGCAAGGCAGAATATATTTTTTCTGAAGTTATAGGGATTTCTATGTTACTTGCTGGATATTCTATGATAGTATCTTCAATAGAAAGCATATTTAATGGAAGTAAGATTGTATTTTCTGTGTATTTAATTGTAGCATGCGTTATTACAATTATAACTAAGTTTTCTATGTTTTTATATGCAAAAGCAATCTATAAAAAGAATAAGTCAATACTTATAAAGGCAAGTATGGAAGATCATAGAAATGATATATTTGTAACTACAGGAACTATCATTGGAGTAGTTTGTGGTGCTATAGGATTTAATTTTATTGATGGCATAATAGGTAGCATTATATCTTTATGGATTTCATATTGTGGAATAAAACTTTTAAAAGAATCTTATGACGTACTTATGGACAAAACTTTTGAAGATGATGAAAAAGAAAAAATATCTAAAGTACCGTTAAAATTTTCAGAAGTAATGCATGTTGATAGTATAAATGCAAAACCTGTTGGAAATAAATATATAGTAATTTTAAAAATTTCTATGAATGGAAATATAACTTTAAGGTATTCGCATGATATAGCTGGAAAAATAAAGGAAATAATATTAGAAGAATTCGAAAATATTTATGATGTAGTAATACATGTAAATCCTCATTAATAAAATGTAATTAATAAGATATATAACAAAAAAATAGTACAAAAAAGCAGTATTAGTTGCTATAATTGTACTATTTTTTTATAATTTATTAATACTTATTCCTGTATAGTAATGAGTCAATATTTGTTGGTAGGTATAGCCTTTTTTTGCCATTTCATTTGCACCATATTGACTCATTCCAACGCCATGTCCGTATCCTTTAGTAGTAAATATTATGTTATTTCCAGATTGCGTGATTGAAAAATCTGTTGAACGAAGACCAAGTAAACTTCTGATCTTTGTACCTGAAAATTCTTTGCCACATATATTAATTTTATTAATTCTTCCACTGCTTGTTTTACTTATAATATTTATTTGTGATATTGAATTTAAATTAACTCCAAGTTTTGAGGATATTGAAGACATTGAAATAGATTTTGCTTTAGAAAAGCCACTTACATTTGTATCAAAGCTCGAATCTACTGGCTTTAAATATGGAATATTATTTCCCCAGACAAATGAAGCATCTTCAGTTTTTCCATTACTAATTGAAAAATATAGTGCATCTATATATGAGCCATTGTATGTCATATATACTCCTTCAGTAGCTATTACTGCACTTTTTACCTTGTTATAGTATAAATAAAAAGAATCTTTCCATAACGCTTTTAACTGGTCATTTGTTTTATATACCTGATCAGATGTCGTAGCTGTAAGTGTAGTATTATTTAAGGACTTTTTTAATGCATATGTTCTGGCTGCAACAGCCTGTGCTTTTAGTGCTTCTAAGTTAAATTCTGCTGGCATTTCAGCTCCAACAACTCCAACGACATAGTCTTCTAAAGATAAATTAACAATATTTCCAGATGAAAGTTTTCCCTTAACAGTTTTAGCAGATGTGATACTATTAAAAGATGTAGTAGTAGATGTATTATTATTTGTTGTTACTTTTGAAGTTAAAGTATTTGTTTTACTATGTTTGACATTAGTAGTAGGATTACTTTTGTTATTTACTTGACTTTTTATTTTTGGTACATTATTTTCATTTTCAGAGTCTTCTGGTACATCTATGTTTTGAGCCTTTAATTCATTAATAGCATTAGTTGAATTTTCTTTATTATTTGATATGCTGGCTTCAATTATACACTCATCGCTTGAAAAATTACCACTTTCATTGTTAATGTAATTCAAACTTGAAAATACAATAGTACCAACAACGATGCCATTTAATACTAAAAGTGCAGTATCATCTTTTATTTCTTTAAAGTTTTTTATTATATATTCCTTTATTTTATTTGAAACTGATTTTACATTCTTGTTAAACTTATCAAAGTCTAATCCAAATTCAAATGAATCTGGATATTTAACATATATAACTGTTTTAGAAATACCATCTATATATTCAATTTTGTGAAAAATTTCCATTTATATCACCCATCAATATGCTGTGTAAAAAAAATATTTTTATACATAGTTGAACATACTTAAAAAGTACATATCATTCTATTTTTGTACTATTTTGTCAAGTTTTAAATTAAATTACATGATATATATTTTTAATAATATATATTATATTAGAGGGATCAATATGGAAGTAAAAAGGAATTATTATTTTATTATTTTGACTATTTTTTCATATATTGTATTGAGTATAATTGGTATATACTTATTACCTAGTATTTTTTGTAGGTTTATATGTTGGATTGGTTGCTAAAATATTTATAATCTTGTTATTTATTACGTAATAATTAAAAAAGTAAAACTAGAAAATTCAAAAATAAAACATAAAATAAAGCGAAAAATAAAGTGCAAAATAAAATATAAAATAAAACATAAAATAAAGTACAAAATAAAATATAAAATAAAATGTAAAACATATGAAAAAATACATGACAAATAAGTGGAAAAATAACTTGAATTTAGGGAAAATTTAACGGAGAAAGTAGAAAATAAAATTTAAAACTGTCGAAAAATGTCGAAGCAATTGACAATAATTTGTATATAATTTATAATCTTATAAGCAAAGGAGGCGGAGATGAAAAAACGTAAATTAAAAGAGAACTATGATTATAATGGTTCAATTAAGAAGAAAACCGATTATATTGCTGAGAATGTATATAATTTACATGGAGAAATTGAAAAATCTAAGCTATTTAATTTAGCAGTAAATTTATGCAATCAAATGATATACGATTATATATATATTTTCTCAAAAGATGACTTATATTTTATATCTGAATATAATATAAACATTCAAAAATTGATTGATGCTTGTATAGAAGATGCAAAAATAATGTACTATAGGGAAAGGGAAGAGTATTAAAATATACTAATAAGTGATCCTCATAGTAAAATGGTAAAGTAATGTTTATAATACTAGATAAACTTGCTAGACTGTTTAGTATATGTTTATATAATTCCTATAAATTTTATTTAGAAATATTTTTAAACAATCGTATTTAGTATCGTTAAAAATTATACGAGAATTTAATTATATGCAAAAAAAGATTTTATGAAAATTCATAAAACCTAATTTAATGGTGACCCATACGGGAATCGAACCCATGATTTCACCTTGAGAGGGTGACGTCTTAACCGCTTGACCAATGGGCCATCTACTCCTTCATTATATCATATTTAATTTTATATGTAAATATTTCAAAGTATTTTTAATAATTTTTTTTGCAGATGATATAATTTAATAAGATAAAATGTAATAATTAAGAAATTATTTTTTGTTATTTAAGAGGTAAATTACTAATTAATGAGTCATTATAATTGAAAAATAGTAGCCAAGTTAAATTTTAAACGTGACTACTATTTTTTTATAAAAGTAGAAAATCAATATAGTTTAAAAATACTTTAAATTAAACAAATATAGATTTTCTATTTTCATAATATACTAAAAATTAAAAATATAGATCATTACTGCAATGAAGTGTAAAATAGAACCAGATAATACGAATAAGTGCCATATAGAATGAAAATATTTTACTTTCTTTATAGCGTAAAATATTATTCCAGCAGTATAAGTGATTCCACCAGCAATTAATAAGTATAAACAACATTTTATATTAAGAGTAGTAAAAACATTATTAAGTTCTGGCAACAATAGTGAAACTGCCCACCCCATTATTATATATGAAACTATATTAAATATTTTTACCTTTTGCTTAAAAATGCTATATAAAACTGTTCCAATTATTGCAAGTAACCAGACAAATATAAGTATTATAATTCTTTTTTCATCTTGATTTTTTAAAATTGAAAGTGCAAATGGAGTATATGATCCTGCAATTAATAAATAAACAGAAGAATGATCAATTATCCTTAAAACTTTTTTTGCCTTTTCATTTGTTATAGCATGATATAAAGTAGACATAGTATAAAGAATTATTAATGATGCTCCATATATGCTAAAACTAATTATATCTATAGCAGTTCCACCATTTAATGCACTAAATGTTACCATTAGGCATAAAGCAACAATTGAAAATATAGTACCAATACCATGTGTTACAGAATTAAAAATTTCTTCACCTACAGTATACAACATAATACTCACCTACTTGCGTACTATTCTTTAATTTTGATTTTTATAAATATTTTTTTACCTTTTTTTAATATTATAGATTTATCTTTGAATTCAGAAAATGGTATAAATTTTTTTACGTCTATTATTTTTTCATCGTTTAGTGATATTCCACCTTGTTCAATTAGAGTTCTTGCTTGACCTTTAGATGAAGCTACACCAGATTTTACTACCAAGTCTACTATACTTATTTTTTCATTGTCAAATTCTGAATTTAAAATTTCAATAACTGGCATATTTTCAGCAGAATTTGAATTTTCAAATAATTCCTCAGAAGTGTTTTTGGCTTTAAGTGCTTCTTCTTCACCATGTATTAATTTTGTTATTTCAAAGGCTGCTATTTTTTTTGCTTCATTTATTTCTTTATCTTTTAAGTTAGATAGTCTATTTACCTCATCCATAGGAAGAAATGTTAACATTCTTAGTACATCTCTTACTTCACTGTCTTGAATGTTTCTCCAATATTGGTAAAATTCGTATGGTGAAGTTTTTTTTGCATCTAGCCAAAGTGCACCATTAACTGTTTTTCCCATTTTCTTACCTTCAGCATTTAGCAAAAGAGGGCAAGTTAAGCAAAAACTACCATCTTTATGTATTTTTCTAATTAAATCAACGCCAGCAAGCATATTAGACCATTGATCATCTCCACCAATTTCTACTTTACACCCTTTTTCTTCAAAAAGATGTAAAAAGTCATAGCTTTGAAGTAACATGTAATTTAATTCAAAAAATGTAAGTCCTTTTTCCATACGTTGCTTAAAACATTCAGCATCAAGCATTCTATTTACATTAAAATATACGCCGTAAGTTCTTATAAATTCCATATAATTTAAGTCTAATATCCAGTCACCGTTATTTACGATGATTGCTGCGTTTTTTCCTTCAAATGATATAAATTTACTTACTTGGTTAATTATATTATCAACATTTTTAGAAATTTGTTCTTTTGTTAGCATTTGTCTCATATCAGTTTTTCCACTAGGATCTCCAACAAATGCAGTACCTCCACCTATTAATATTATAGGAGTATGGCCACATTTTTGAAAGTAAGATGCTATCATAAGTGGAATAAAATGACCAATATGTATGCTATCAGCAGTTGGATCAATTCCAAGGTATACACAAGTCTTTTCATTTTTTACCATTTCTTTAAACTCATCTTCATAAGTTATTTGTTTTATTAAATCTCTTTCTTTTAATACATCATATATTGACTTATCTGTGATTTCATTATTCATATTTTTCCTCCTTTTATGCACATACAAGCAATATAAGTATACCATATTTTATAAAATTATAAAAGTATATTGTAAAAATTGATAAGGAAAAGGTTGCAAAATCCCTGTAAATATAGTAATATTATAATATGAAAGGATGAATTTTCTTAGATGTCAAAAAATAGAAAGAAAAAGTTGGAAAATTTTTTAAAAAGATTTTATCCAACTTGTATATATAAAAGTGTAGAGAGCATTCCATATTTATTCATGGAAGAAAATAATATAAAACTCATATTAATAGACATGGATAATACTTTAATTGATAGGAATAAAAACTATTCTGGTGAACTTGAAAAATGGGTAGATAGAATGAAAAGAAGTGGTATTACAATATGTATTTTTAGTAATTCAATATCCAAAAAGACTGTAAATGAGATTGCAAAAAAATTGAAAGTAAAGTGCTACCTTAATGCCAGAAAACCATTTAGAAAAGGATTTATGGAGATTGAAAAAATCGAGAATGTTTCAAAAGAAAATATGTTAATGATTGGTGATCAGTTATTTACAGATATATGGGGTGGAAATAGGTTTGGAATAAAAACAATACTTGTAAAGCCAATAAGTAGCAATGAAGGAATTCATATAAAAATGAAAAGACCTTTTGAAAGATATGTACTTAAAAAGTATGAAGAAAGGAAAGGTGAAATGTAGTGAATATAGATATAATTCATTTTGTAATCGCTAGTATAATTGCAATTTTACTTGGACAGTTAACACTACATTTGACAAAAAAGTTACCACCAGTTGTAAAAGAGGAAATAACGTATAAAGAATTTTTTAAAAGCTTAAGAAATGACTTTAAGCTGGATTTTATTTATTCTATATTGTACTTAATATTATTTAATTTAATATTATATTTTAATGGTGAAAATTTAAAAACTTATTTGTATTTATTTCTTTCATTTGCACTTGTAATTGAAACTTCTGTAGATATAAGATTTAGATTAATTCCAGATGAAGTTCATATTGTAATTGCTGTGCTTGGACTTGTAAATTTAGTATTTGATTTTCAAAATGCTTTAAATTACATACTTGGAGCAGCTGTTGGTGGTGGTATATTTTTAGGATTGGGGCTACTATCTATTTTAATATTGAAAAAAGAAGGAATGGGATTTGGTGACGTTAAACTAATGTTATCTCTTGGCTTTTTCTTTGGTGTGAAAAATATTTTGGTAGTAACTTTAATTTCTTTTGTATTTGGTGCAATAATTGGTGGTGCTTTGCTTATTATTAAAAATAAAGATTCTGATGGCTACATTCCGTTTGGACCTTTTATAGCAATTGGAGCAGCTGTTTTAATGTTTATACCAGCTGATGCTATAATAGAGATATATATTACATTTTGCTCATGGCTTGGTTTTAAAATGACAGATGCTGTATATTTTGTAGCTCAAAAATTTGGATTAATAAAATATTAGTCTAATAAAGTAAAGGTGGTAAATATGGAAAAAAGGTCAACTATTAATTTTATTATTATTTTAGCTGTTTTAGCTATAGCAGGACTTACAATGGGACTTTATGATTATAATATAGCATTACATGGCAATATGCCTAAGTTTGTATTTGCATCAAAAAGCTATGATGATGGTGGCACTGTTGAATATACTGGATTTTTGTATAAGATAATAAAGTATGGAGCAGTTGCAGGAAGAAGTGACGTTGCTTTTGGAAGTTTACTTATGAAATATGATCCACAAATTGATGAGGCAAAATTACCTAAAAAAATATCTATGCCAAATGTAAAGTTTAATTTTACTGGTACTATAAAAAACATAAAAATAGAAGATGGAAATTTAAAAATCCAACTTGTTTCAGCTACTAATGAAAATATTTTAGTTTCTGTTATTAGTTCAAGTCTTATATATAAAAATGGAGTAAAGGCAACTAAAAATGAATTAGTAGTTGATTCTACTGTAAAGTGTAAAATAAATATGACAAATACGAATGTAGTGCCAAATGAAGCAATGGCTCAAGTTATAAATATAATTGAATAAGAAATATTCTGTATTAAATTTTAAAATTGAAAAAATAAGCTAAACTGTTGATGATGTATTATAGATAGTTATTAGCTTATTTTTTATACAACGAATAAAAGTATAAATTTAAATAAAAGTACAAACTTTATAGTGTATTTAAGAAAAATTGATATGGTAGATTTTTGTTAAATAAAATATTAAATGCACGATTAACATAAAAAAGGTGCAATAAGTAA
>OJNH01001063.1_pt1 | contig 23046 bp, 22 predicted proteins | sample 1597361 | NCBI WGS metagenome assembly OJNH01 (sample SAMEA2452136, study PRJEB22498) | human gut metagenome | biome: human feces; feature: human gut; material: feces | place: Australia | collected 2012
CCAAATTAGCTGTTCGCTATCCTAATAGGTTTTCGGACAGCCTCCCCCAAAAAAACTATTGCCTGCTTCTATATTTTTTACCATAGTTCCTGTGGCTAATACCGCCCTCTTTAATAGTGAAACCTCCAAGAAAAGTTGTATTATCACTATTCCAACGTCCATATTCAATTTACTTTGTTGTTTTCCCAAAATGTTCAAACTGCTCGTGCTTTATAATATGTTTCCCCTTTTTTATAGTGTACTCTGTTGGTTGTGGTGAATACATTTCAAGCGGAGAGTGTATATCTTTTTTTACATGGACTGCCACTGTGGTTTGCATCCAAGATACACTCAGACTGATTGCGGATAATTGAATTAGTCTTGAATATTACTAACGTCGTGTTGCCTTGATAAAAAAGATTCTTATTCTTTTATAGGCAATCGTCATTTTAGCGCCTTAACAGCTCCTTGATGGTTGTTCTTCTTTATTACCCTGATATGGTAACGGATAAGCACGTGTTTTATTGTGTATTCTGTCAAAATTTTATCCCCGATTACCCTATTTTAGGGGAGAGGCTGTCCTAATTAGGTTTTCGGACAGCCTCTCCATTTTTCTTTCTAACAAATACTATGAAACGGTTGTATTGGGCCTAAGGCATATAGATTGCCTTTTATTGCAGGTATAGTAAAACTTTGGCAAAACACACAAATTAGAGTAGACTCTTCTCAAGTCTGTTACTCCAAGTCGAGTCAAGGAAAACGTCAAGGCCTTTGTTTTTTAGCTCTCTCTGCTGGAAATGTTTGAAATCGCATCGCTGAGGGCAGACAGAATAGGTCCATACCCAGACACATGTAACTTCTAAAAAATACTGAACCGACTGATCTTAGGCTTATTGCTTAAGGTCAGTCGGTTCAGTATGTTCTTATTATTCAGTCAATATCTATTAATTGGAAATGCTTGTTGAAGGTCAAATCTAATCCGTTTGTTAATTCTACTTCATACTCATTCTTATCTATTTCAATTTTTTTGACAGAATGCTCAGCATAATTGGTTTTCAAGTAGTTCTTGATGGCTTGCGGAATCAACTGACTTGGTACGATTCCTTGCTTGCAGTCAATCTCCGTAAGATTACCCTTTTTGTCGAACTCCAATTTCGTGCCATTCTGCAGGACGACATCATAGCTTCTGGTAATAACGCCAGACTCAATTGTAGCAAGCATCACCTTTTGTTTGTTGAAATGTTTGCTGAGCATGGTCTGAGCCTTGGCAGGGAGTGCATTTACTGCGATTGGCTTGTCTTTGCTCACATTTGCCACGATGTTGCATGATACAATGCAGCAAATGGCAATCATTAAGATTTTTGCAATTCTTTTCATTAGCTAAAAATTTAAAAGTTATAATACCTAAATTGTGATAGAGTTTTAAACACTATACATGGATTAGACGCAAAGTATGTGCAATAGTTTAAAGGCGATCCTTTTTTTGATGAAACTTCTGTCTTTTCTTAGCCATTGTTTCTTTAGTTCGTATCCTTCTTGGCATTTCTTATCATAACCACAGCAGATATGTTCTTTCTTGCTATTCCCCTTGGTGAAAGTGGTGTATTGGAAAGGCTCTTTCTTCAATGTTTGCTTATTCGTCTATTCCAAATTTTTCCTTCAATTTTATCTTCAATGTCCGCAGATACTTCTTCTGATCGGGCGTGATTCTATAGCTTTCGATGGCCTTCTGGATGGTCTTGTTGTGCGTCCAGGGAGCAAGGCGGTTTTGCTCGATGTAGGGAATCGTTGCGTCCCATTGTTTGGCAAGGGCGGTGGCGAAGAACCAGGCAACCATCATTTTAACGTAATACTCTTCGCTCCTTACTGATGCTGGAATTTCAAGATATTCTGCCTTGAAGTCTTTGTCCAGGTAATGAGACATAAGTGTCTCTATTCCAAAACGACAAGTATAGACGTGTGATGATTTACTCCAAGTCTTAATCTTCGCCAATAGTTCCTTCTTGTGTTTGGCAAACACCTTCGGAGACATGATGTCGCAAACTGCCCAGTTATCCACGAAAGGCAGGATGGTGTCTGTAAGACGAATGCATTCCTCGTAGTCCTTTACCTCGGAAACGAGGAGTCCGTGAAGCATGTTCTCATCGTAGTATTCGTGAGGAAGTTGATGAAGGAATTCCTTGCATTTTGCCTCCTTTGTAAATTCTTTTGCGAACTTGCGAAGCACAGGCACACGAATGCCTATGAAACTCTCCACAGGCACTCCCGGTGTCAGTTTGGCTTGGAAAGCAGCATACTGCTTATCCTGCATGGCGAACAGTCTTTCTTGAAGTGAAGTCATAAATTCTTTGCTTTATATTGAGCCTTAGTTGGAGTGATTGTCACATTATTCTGTAGGTTTCACCACAGCTCTCCATTCCATAAACTGTTTGGTTGTTTCTCCGCTATGATGGTCAAGGAAGAGACTATGGGCGGTGTCGAGCGCAGCAATCTTCTGCATGTCCTCAGCATCAAGTTCGAAGTCGAAGAGATTCAGATTCTCCTGCATTCGTTCCTTGTGAACGGTCTTCGGGATGATGATTACGTCGCTCTGCAGCAGCCAGCGCAAGGCTACCTGTGCGGCAGTCTTGTCGTACTTCTCGCCAATCTGGGTGAGGGTAGGGTTGGTAAACATTCCGTTCTGACCTTCTGCCAAAGGAGCCCACGCCATGAGCTTGGTGCCAAACTCATCCATGAACTTTCGGGTCTCGTGCTGCTGGTTGAACACGTGCGTCTCCATCTGGTTCACCATCGGCGCAATCTCCATGTTTGAAGCCAGGTCTATGAGATGATCAGGGAAGAAGTTGCTTACTCCGATGGCACGAACCTTTCCTGCCTTGTAAGCTTTTTCCAAGTCACGATAGGCACCGTAGCGGTCGCAGTAAGGCTGGTGGAGGAGCATCAGGTCGATGTAGTCAGTCTGCAGTTTGCGCAGACTCTCGTCGATGCTCTTCATGGTCTGTCCATCGCCATAGTTGGAAGGCCAGACTTTTGAAACGAGGAAAATCTCATCGCGATTCACGCCGCTCTTCTTCCATGCGTTGCCCACGGCTTCCTCGTTGAGATAAGCCTGCGCAGTATCTATCATCCGATAGCCCACGCTGAGAGCATCCAGTACACAACGCTCACACTCATTAGGTTCCACCTGATAAACACCATAACCCAGTTGTGGCATTTTCACGCCATTATTTAACTTTATCTTCTTCATAATCTATATGTTTTAATGTTCGTTATTCCATTCTGCCATATTTCATTTCCACGCCTTCTTTATCATACTGCTTGCGTTTGCCGGTTGGTGGCTCAGTAAGCGTGATGCGAACTACGGCCGTGCGTGAAAGGGAACGGGCGATGCTCTGGTCGAAAGCATCCATGTGGTGAGGAATGAAACGCTCACAGATTAGTCGGAGACCATGAATCTTCTCTGCTTCATCTGTCACGATTTCTGCCTTGCCGAATGCAATAGCAGATTTGAATTGCAGGGTGAAACTGCCGTCTTTAGGACCAACCGTAGGCGCACAACGGGTTACGGCTGAAAGACAAACCTCAGGATAAGCCTTGATTGCCTCCAGCTTCTTGCCTTCCAAGGCACCATGAAAATACCAATTCACATTATCATCAGATGCCAGCGACAGCGGTAAACCGTAAGGCTTGCCGTCTTCGTCAATAAAACTGACAGTTATATACGGAGCCTTGTGCATGACTTCCAATGCCCACCTACTATCCATTGCTCTTGATTCCTTTCTCATTTTTATCCAATTAATTTAATAATCTGTTTATCCGAAGCATCAGGCAGGATTTCTTTCAGATGTTTGAAAATCCTCTGATAAGACTCTTCGGGAGTTCGGTTGCATTGGCAAGCCTCCCTGCCATAGAGATCTTCGGGAGTATTGAGCAGCGACCATCCCCAGCCATATTCATGATTGTGCTTGTCACGAGGGTAGGTGAAATCCTCGGTCACGATGTAAGTCGCCATTTCCAGTCGGGTGAGATAACCGTCAAACTTGCTTCTCATTCCCTTGCCCGTGAAACCGCAGGCAGCTCGAAGTTCTCTTGTGATGAGACTACCTGTAGATTGAAGCGTGCTGAGAATGGCTCCTTCTATCGATTCTTCATCCGGACGGGGGGATTTGCTTCTTCTGTAGTTACAGAAGTCCGGCCACCATTCCTGGCTGATGAATCCTGCTTTCTTGTTAAAGAACTTTCCGTACATACACGGCATTTCCTGCACAATCTCGCCCTTCCATTTCCATAGCGGCCAGTCCCAACCGCCTTCAGGAAGTCTTACGTAACCGCAGTCTTCTGCTACGATGTCTTCGGCAGAGAAGCCTTCAATGCCACTATCAAGGAGAGGGAGGAAGCCGATCTGCTGAATCAGCTCCATCATGCCTGTTGCTGAATATATTTCTGGAAAATACATGTTCATTTTATTCGTTGTATTTAAACACCTTGACCATTTCCTTGTCGCCACCCACGAGCTGACTGCATCTGTTCAGTATTCCGGTGTCAGAGAAACCGCATTTCACCATGACCTTTCCTGATGCTGAATTTCCGGTGAAATGATCTGTCCAGATGTTTTCTAAATGTTTCTTTCATTCAAATCTAATCATTTTTGCAAGTTCCATAAAATAGTCATTCGACCAAATATCCAACTCTTTGGGATTCCTGACAAAAGGCAACACGTCTGCCTTTATTTGATTCATGTCTGCCGTGGCAAGTCTTTCATTCAGTTTTTGAAGGAACGTCTCCTTGTCAAGCTCTTCGTGATTGAACTGTAAGGCTCTTTCGCACAAGTGAGTAAAGTAAAGAGGAACTTTGTGGCGAACATACCATTCGAAGTCATACCAATCACGTCCCTTGACTCTGTTCTTCCAGGCACGATACACCAGTGCATGCATCTTTCCTGCAAAGAGGGCTGGCAAAGTGAAACATCGTGTCATGAAAGATTGGGGGAGCAGAAGCAACTTCTGTTCTGTTTGGAATTTCAAAGGAGGTTGAGTATCAACTTCAATCTTGATCTTAACAGATTTCTCAGTTTGGAATGTAATATCATATACATCTGTGTTGTCTTTCAGAAAGGCAGACTCCACTTTACCAAAGTTCTTTTTGTCCTTCTTTCTGATCTCAACCCCTCTACCCACCATAGCGAATTGGTCAATGATAGGCTGAAAATAATGTGTAAAATCAAAGTTTTCATTCGGAGCAAGCAGGGAAAAATCCATATCCTCAGAGAAACGATGCAATCCATGGAATATACGCAGACATGTTCCACCATAGAAAGCTGCCTCGTTGAAAAAGCCACCATTGTAAAGACCAGAAAGAATAATCTGCTGGTTGACCTCAAAGATAGCATTGCGCTTTTGCAGTTCGGTCGTTATGTCATAGCTCGAAAGCATTTGATTGAATATCTCGTTTGTATTCATTTCCTTAAATATTTAATTAGGGTTTCTATGGATTTAGACTTTTTTCCAACCTGAGCATATCGCTCAAATATACTTATGTCCATATTTCTGAAATCATCTATTTCCATTCGGATGTCCTCCTCCAAATAGTTCTCTACATCCTTCAGGTAACGTAAATTAACCTTCGGAGAATTTGCGATTAAGTCACAGAGAGCTTTTTCTGGTGTTGCCATCAGAAAGGCGTAACTCTGCATATTGATGCTTGTAATCCCTATTGAAAAAGCTTCTCTTGACATGTTCTTATACTCAAAACGCCCGACAGGAGTATCAAAACTACGGGAGTGCTTTAGTGTCATAGACTGAGTAGTATAAACAGCTTCTGGTATTAATCCATAATAACGTAAGGCTGTCTGCATAGACACATACGAAGGAGCATAAAGATGATTGGCTATCAGTTCTGTGGATAGAGCAATACGAGACACATTTGGGGCTACCACATAAAGCCCCTTCTTGAGTCGGATAATTTTATGAGCCGCCTCAAGACTGCGTACTTTCTGATTCCCTGCTTCAATGTTTGTAAACAATGAAGCTATAGCTGAAGTACTGACTGGTATGTTACCTATATGTTCTAAATCCATTATTATGGTGCAAAAATAGTAAAATTTGGAATAGAAAACGAACTTTTGCTTGCTTTTCTGTTCTTTTTTTTGGCTATGTTAACAAGTTGCTTAGTCAGACCGTTAAACATTGATGCAGAGATTAGGATACATACTCCGAGTCTGAATAGTGCTCCTGTTCCATAGCATTCTTATTGCCCACATCAGAATTGCATCTTCGGCTGAGCCTTGCCAGCGAGAATGAGAATCTTCTTGCCGTTGGCTTCGCCTTTCTCATACGCAACTCGATAGAGTTCAAGCGAGCTATTTCAGTACAAAATAACAAAATATTATTGTAATCATAAAACATTCATACCTCTTTCAGTTGGCCATATGCAAACATACAATTGAGCAGTAAAGTATTGGGAGTGTCAGCCGTGTTGAAATCGTAGTTCTTACCCGAATCTGATGTGTATGAGATGTTTTCTTGTGTCAGTTCCTTTATCGCTCTGAGGATAGTGTCAGAGCTACAAGTACGAAGTGTCGGATGAAGCGAGAGATGGTTCATCAAATGAGTAGTGACGTCCTGGGGTACATGAGCCACCACAGAAGTAGATACTCATGAGAGAACGGATGATTTCGCTGTACTGATAACCGAACGATCAACACCTTAGACCGAGGGTCGAGTCGATTACAGGTGACAATGTGGAGTCAAATTGCTCCATGACCCAAAAATATTCCTCCAAAAGGAGTGAGCTTCTCAGATTTAATTTGTATTTTTGCCATGCCTGATGAGGTTTTGTTTGATTATTTTTGCAACACTAAATTAAGTGAATCCTCTGACATGGCAAAATCCTGGGCAACTTTTTGTTGCTCAGGATATTATAAAAGTTAAAAATTATTGTGTTGCGGAATTAAGGGATAGAAAGAATATGGATAGATATACTCGCATTCATGCAATAAACAAAGTATTGAAGGAATACTTTGAAGACAAACCAAATCAAGGACCCATTCCAGCGAAAGAGTTAATGGAACTATTTGTAGAGAAAGGTATCTTCAACCAAGATAGCAAAGGTGGTTTGCCTATTAGGAAACTTCTTAGAGAACTCGATAGTGAGAATAGGCTTTCAGATATTCCCTATGCTATCGGAGAAATGAAGAGGGAAAACAAAAATTGGTTCTTTGCCAAACCACAGACAAACAGACAAGTTCGTATAGAACCAATTGATAATAGCAAGCCCACAACTCATATCACAGATGACACAACTAGTAAGAAGAGAGTTGGTCGCATGGACTCAGATGAGTATTATGTAATTGAGCTATGCAACGAGGTTCTTAGCCTAAAAGCGTCTCAGCAGCATCGTTTTGATCTTCTTGTTGGAGATAGCGGTACAAAACTGCCAGTTGATGCTTACTACGAAGATTTGAATTTGGTAGTTGAATACCAGGAAAGTCAGCATACACTATCTACTCCTTTCTTTGACAAGAAGAAAACAGTAAGTGGTGTTTCAAGAGGCGAACAAAGACGTTTGTATGACGAACGACGAAGAGTAGAGTTGCCGAAACATGGTATCAACCTTGTGTCGATTAGCTATAACGACTTCGGTACGACAAAACGATTAAAAAGAAATCATAATCTTGACATCGAAGTGGTTCGGACAAAATTAAGTGACTATATCAAAAAGAAGAAATCATAGTATTAATTTGTACCAAGTAGACATCAATACAGAGATAGATGCCATTAGCGTCTTGGTGAATGCTTATGACGAGAACGAGGCTTTAGCCATTGCACAGACTATGTTTGAACAAGGTCTAACAGAATCAATAGGAACGACAATCATTAATGTAGCTGCGTTTCCTGCTTGTTAGCAAGCATGTGCTTCACTTTTGCCCGATTTTTATCTCTTAGTTATGGCATATACCAATATAAGAATGTTAAAAATAAGAGTATTGTAGCAAAAGTATTAAAAACAGTTGCCCCCAAGAACTGTTAGAGTTCTTTGCTGTGCATACAATAGGAACTGCAAGAGGTATTATGTTTTGTAAGACGGAAAGTACGCAATTCAATAATATGATAATCCCACCCATAAATGTTTCGGATATAATCCGTAACGATATGGTTATAGAATAAAAAAAAGGAGTGGTGCCGTACAGCATTGCTCCTTAATTGTTAGGCATAAACATCTGCCTGCAAAATCCTTATACTTAAATCATTTAATTATCTTCTCCACCACTTCCTCATCCGCCGGCAACCACTTAACACATCCCAGTTCGTCGCGCGTGAGCCATTTGGCTGCTTCGTGCTCGAGTAGGGTGAGGCTGCCGCTTTTCACTTTGCAGAAGTAGCAATGCATGGTGAGGTGGAAGTCGGGGTAGTCGTAGTCTACTGTGGTGAGCAGGCTTTCCACGGAGATTTCTGTTGCCAGCTCCTCGCGTATTTCTCTTTGCAGAGCCTTTTCTGGAGTCTCGCCTTCCTCTATCTTTCCGCCAGGAAATTCCCACCGGTCTTTCCATTCGCCATATCCTCTCTGTGTGGCAAATACTCGGTTGCCGTCGCAGATTATGGCGGCAACCACTTCTATATGTTTTCTTTCTTCTGTGTTCATAATTATCCAATAGCTTTATATTGACTTGCAAAGGCGTAGGTGGCTTCCGACATAGGCGTGTTCAGATGCCATACTATCTGCATCGGCTTTGAGCCTTCTATGCTCTTCACTGTTACCTGTCCGAGGTATGTGAACCCCATCCGGCAACCATAGTCAGGATGCTCTACTTGTTGACGTACAAACAGGAGCATGTTGTTTTCGCCATTACGATAAGCCTCGGCCTCACGACTGCCCTCGCGCACTCGGTTTTGCGTCTCCCAATGGAAGAATTCACGATTCTGGGCGTAGTCCTTGTAGGCAGTCATCGAACCCTCCTCGCGTTTCTTGATAATGTCGACGTACATCGCCTCAAGTTTGATGCTCTTCAAACGCTCGACACCTTCGCGCGACGGAGATTTGCGATGTATGGTGGAGAGCCCGAGCGCTGCCTGTATCTGAGCCTTGGAGTAGACGCCATGCAGACGAAGCGGATTCCATTCCTGGTAGACTGAGTTGTCGGCTTTCTCAGGTGCTGAACATCTGTCTCGCAGATAATCGACAACCTCATGCAACTCCTGTATGAACAGTTGGTCGGAGGCTAAATCGCGGAACATATCCTCGATGCTGGCGTATGTGCCCGCCTTGTCGTACAAGTCGTAATAGAGCATTACGGCGCAACGCTTCTGCTGTTCGGAAAAAGTATGGGTGTCGCAACGGAAATCGCTTTCCACGAAACGCAGTAGTTGCGTGAAATAAGAAAAAGAGTCGGTCGCAAGCCATTTTTTTGTAACTGCAAACTTTATTTGTGTTGAATGTGCTGAAACCTCGTTTCGGACGCCTGCCATCTGGCACATCTCGCCCCATGTCAGGCTGCCATAGATCTTGTGGAAAGGAATATGACTGTAAGATAAGAATCCTTTAAGCGAGAACGAGCCGTTGCATACTTTGTGATAGGTCGCAATCTCCTTGATAATTCGGCCTCGGTTGAGGCTGCGCAGATAACCGTCGATGTTGGCAAGAATTTCCTCTCTTGCCTTTTCTTCCAGAACTATCTTACAACCGAAAGGCGCATTGGTGAAGCCTCCCTCAATCTCTTCCTTGATGTTGCGTGAATGTCGGCCTATAAGAGCCTCAAAGCGGTCCTTATAATTGAACTCAGCACGTGAATGGCCTACAAAGTCGAGTACGGTAAGATGGTCCTTGTTCTTGTGCAGACGGAGTCCTCGGCCAAACTGTTGTAGGAAAACCGTAGCACTCTCGGTAGGACGAAGGAACAGAATTGTGTCAATCTCAGGAATGTCCACACCCTCGTTGAAAAGGTCTACAACGAAGAGATAATTTATTGTGCCAGTCTGAAGCTGCCTCTTTACAAGGGCGCGATGGTGGTTGTCGTCATCGCTTGTCAGTACATTCGTTCGCAATCCTGCAAGTGTGAACTTGGCATTCATGAATCGTGCGTGCTCTTTGTCAACGCAGAAGCAAAGCGCACAAACCTTGTTTAGTTTGCTGTTTCCGATGTACTCCTGCATCTTCTTAAGAATTAGGCCAGTACGTAAATCGTTCAGTGTGTAGACACGTGACAACTCGGAGATGTCGTAGCCGTGCCCACTCCATTTTACTTCTGTCAAATCCACGTTATCAGGGATACCATAATAATGGAACGGGGCAAGCAATCCTGCATTTAAAGCTGCAGGAAGGCGTATTTCGGCAGAGATATGTCCGTCGAAGAAAACCGTGATGTCCTCCTGCTCGTTTGTGCGTTCAGGTGTTGCTGTTAGGCCAAGCAGTATGTGGGGCTTAAAATAGGTCATCAGCTTGACGTAGGTTGGAGCCACAATATGATGAACCTCATCCACAACCATATAATCGTAGAAATCCTCAGTAAGTTGCAGGCTGTCCAAACGGTTGCGCAACGTATCCTTGCTTGCAAAGACATGCAGATAGCTGGACGGTTCGTTGTTGCCGTCCCAAATGTTACCAAAGTTGGGGTCTTCAAGCACTATGCGGAATGTGAGCATGGCCTGACGAAGAATTTCCTGACGATGGGCGATGAAGAGAAAACGACAGTCGGGATGAGCCTCACGGTAGCGTTTGAAGTCGAATGCTGCAATTACAGTCTTTCCTGTTCCTGTAGCAGCCACCACAAGGTTGCGGAAATGGCCATGCACGTTTCGCTCTACATCCAGTTTTTCCAATATCTCCTGCTGGTAGTCCTTCGCACGCATAAGATCGAGAGCAGAGAAATCCAGCAATGGTGTTTCCCAATCTGCCCCCAAAGCCTTCTTAAGTCGTTCGTCGCTAACGCCAGGAATGAAATCCTCAAATGTAGGGTCGCACCAATATGCCTCAAATGAATTGCGTACCTCATCGATAACTTGTGGTAGCTCAAACTGAGTGGCCTTGAAGTTCCATTCCTTTCCATCCTTTAAAGCATAAAGCGAGAGGTTGCTTGAACCTATATAGGCCGTGTGGAAACCTGAGTTGCGAAGGAAAATGTAGGATTTAGCATGCAGGCGGTCTTGCGTTCCGTCATATGAAATTTTTATCTCTGTACTTGGCAATGATGCCAGTTTGGCAATGGCATCGTAATCCGTAGCGCCTGTATATGTGGTTGTAATGACGCGCAACTTCTTTCCTACGCTTGTGAACTTCCGCAAGCTGTTCCAGAGCAGATTAAGTCCGCTTGTCTTGATAAATGACACCACCCAGCAAATCTCATCGGCACATAGAATCTCTCGGTTAAGTTCGCTCTGCATATCGGCAGGACCCCTGCCACCGAAGAATAATGCGCTATGGCTGAGTGATGTTATCGGAGTGATGGACTTCAGATGTTGTTCTATATCAGGGTATTCGCAGTTTGTGCGGTCGACAACAGCTGTCAGAATGCTTTTTTGCGCATCAATAAGATCGAGCTCCGTGTCCTCTATGTTGAATTCTCTGCCCAAGGTCTTGATAACAGAATTTACAAAGTCTGTATATTTATTAGCATTCAGATCTGTTGGTGTACTGGCAAATGCAGCTTCAATAAGATGTTGCAGATATTTGGTGAGAATATTTATGGCATCATCCTTGGAAATCAGTTTTTTGCCTATATAGAAACGTTCTGTGTCCACCCCGTCCAATTTCAGTTTGAAGAGGTGGTTGATTATCTGTTCGTAAACACCAGTATGAATTTTAGGGTCTTGCATAACTACCTTAAAAAATTATTCGCTGTGTGATAATGTAAGTAATTTGAATTTCAAAGGTACTATTTTTTATTAGAACGCAAAATATAAAAGCTGCTTTTATCTATATTATTTTGTTTGAAAAAGTTCTACCGAACAGCAATAATAAATAACAATCTCGGTGATAGTCCGATAAACCAAACCTACCACCAGTACCCTTCAAGATTGGCTTCAATACGATACCAACCAATATGATAACAACGATTGTAGTGAAATTATTCATTGTGCTTCTATATTTAGAGTTGGCACAAGGCTTATTTATTACTGCAATGATAACGTTTTTTCTCAAATGTCCAAATATAAATAATTAAATTCCAATATGTAAATGTCAAATAGTTTCAGTTGTGATTCAGCATTAACAACAACCCAAATACTCCGTTGTTAGAGGTGTACGAGCATTGCAGAGTATGAATTCTTATATATAGTTTCCCGATCTTATTCGTCTTCTCTTTCTTTTCGATAGCTCTCGAATACGCAGGCCATCTCATATGCACAACAATCCTCTGCCATCTGGTCAAACATCATACGCTGTTTATGTGAACCGCGAGCCATAGTACCAACTACGATGAGATCAGAAGTATAGTGACTCGATGAGAATGGCACACTGATACCATTAGTCATAGCAGACAACTCCTTGTACCAAGGCAAAGGGTTGATGGTGACTGTATCAATCTTGATTCGCTTATTGGCCGCTTTCTTTGCTTCATGTTTCCAGTCAATCTGGTTCTTGACAACATAATCCTCGTAGGTATAACCTAACTCGTGAGGCTCTGCATCAGAAATGAGTAGAATGCTGCGTGTAGAACCTTCACGCCAATCGGTCTCTTCTACGATTTTCTTGATGACCAACTCGTAGAACTCATCGCCATCACCATCCGAAGTATCCTGGGTGTGTTTGATGAACTTGATGATGTCGTTCTCGTTCTTTGTCAAAGGCAGGCATTGGTAGGCATCGCCGAAATCGGTCTTACTATTCATGTCGCAGTAGTCACCAAAAGCAACTATGCCAAGTCGCAGATTGTCATTGTCCTTGAACAGACGAGGAATGAGATCTGCTACTTGCTGACGAACATCCTCGATGTATGAAGCCATCGATCCTGTAGTATCAAAAGCAATGACCATGTCGAGCATTCCCACTTCCTTAGGAGCAATATCGTTCAGCTTCTTCTCTTCCGATGCACTGGTGGTAGTGGTGCCGTGCTCTACAATGGTTGTCTCTGTCTTACTAAAAATCTTCTTTGCCATAATTCGTTGATTTTATGAGTTAATTTGATGTCGAAAAGTACTTTATATCCATTAAGAAGAGAAAAAACAAAAAAAATTAAGCAATGTCCTCGAAAAATGCAATTATCTCAAAAAATTCATTATCTTTGTGGCAAGTTGTAAAACGGTGAGCAAAAATATGTGTGCTATTTCAGATGATATGATATTAGACGGCTTCAGGTCGTTTGACGAGGATATAACCAAGGAGTACTTCTATGGTTATTGTCGTCGTGCCTATAATATCTATGATGTAAAATATCAGCTTCGGTGGAAGAATGGTCTTGACTTCTATTCTTTGGCACACGAATACTACATTCAGTTGCTGACGCATAGCTTCAAACCATTATTGAAAAAGCCCAAGGATATAAAACTCTCCACTTGGATGGTGAAGGGATTCCACTTTGTCGTTCTCGATGCCTTGAAAGCTTACAATAAAGAGTTCGAGTTTAAGACAGAAGAATCTTCGGAGATTGTACTTGAATACATTCGTTCGGCAGATCAAGAAGAGGGAATGATGTTTGAGGTAGCCGAGGCTGTGGCTTCACACTATCATGATAGAGTTCTGCAAGAGATTGCTCGAATGAAGAAAGATGTTGGTTACTGTGAATGGGGAAAAGAACTTCATTTTAAAAGTATGTATAAAAGTTATCAGGGGCAGAAAAGGCTGGCCACATCTGGTATAAAGCTTTGCAACTGGAGAATATCAATTTGGGTACATCCAGGTTTATTATTACGCCTACAGGAAAGTACATCAACAAATATAATATGACAATCTCTAAAGAACTTGCAGAATATGAATGATATAAGATCAAGTGTTTATGATCAGAAAGTAGAACTGCTGCTCCGTCTTATTCCGATAGTGATTGAAGAAAGGTTTTTTGCCATACATGGTGGTACAATGGAAACTTCTCAATCTGAAGAAACTTGCTAAGCAGAATCCGCAGAAGTTGCAGGAGGAAGTGGAGAAACTAAGATAATTCTTTAATTTTAATCTCAATAATTAACAGCTCACAACTTATGTCATACAAATATTTTCAACAGAAGGTTTATTCATACCTGATTAAATACAAGAAGGAAAACCTTAATATAAATGAAAAAGGCACTTCAGCACGTGGAGTTGAACACGATTGCTTGTTACCTAAACCATATTGTGATGCCCAAATACCTGTTATGCTTTATGAAGGTATTAAAGAAACTGTGAAAGACATTCAAGCATGCAAGTTTGCATATAAGGCTCACCTTGCAGCTTCTGTACATGTGGCAAGTTCTCAAACTGCATGTATCAACCTATTTGTGCCAATCTTGGAAAGTGAGTATGCAGACCAAATACTTATAGGGGCAGGAGTCGTACCTAAAGATTATGATCATATTGACAGGAATCAGCTTCGCAAAGGATATTGCTTTGAGTATTGGGAGTCAACACTAGAAGTAGCAAAAGGACTTCTTGGAGACCATAGTCCTCGTGCTGGTACAGACTCAGATGTTGCCATTGCATATCGCAACAAGAATAACAAACTGTGTCTTTGGCTGATAGAGCACAAGTTAACTGAGCAAGAATTCACGACTTGTGGAGGCTATCGTTCAAAGGCAATTTCTCACTCAGAGAAGGCATGCTGCACTTCTTGTGGTATTGAAGAAATTTTGGAAAACCATGATAAGTGTTATTACCACAAGCATTGCGGTTACTTCTATTGGAATATTATGGATGCCCAATCTTCATTCTTCTGTGGAAAATTTAAAGGTAAAGGCTGTCCGTTTAGAGGCGGTATGAATCAACTTTGGAGAAATCAAATGCTTGCTTTGGACCTTGAAAATCGAGGCGTATTTGAAGAAGTCTATTTCTCGGTTGTTTCTCATCCAGATAATTCTTTTCTTGACAAAACTATGAATGAATATCGGGCACTAACAAATAACTCTCCCAAGTTCTATGACTTCAAATCAAATGCGCTTGTGGATGTGGCAATTGATTATTTGCCTGATTGGTCAAATTGGTACAAGAAAGTGTATTTTGGAATTGATTAATATATTACAATGATTATGACAATATACAAATGATAGAACAACTCCGACAACTAATGACTCTTGATGCCAACATGAATACATCTGACATTGAAGAGCGTTTTGAACAAATAGTAAAGATGCTGTTTAATTGTTTTGCTATTCAAAAGGGGAATACCATATACCTCTTTAAAGAGATTGAGTTCTACTTCTACAATAAGAATCATCGCGATATTATCACCCATCCACGTGTGTCAAAACCATTATGTTGGTATGTAAATGACTTTGGAGGGATTGATTTAAATTTTTCCAGTAGTATCAAGCGTGAGTCTAGGCCAAATAAAATAGTAAGGGAAAGATAGTCGAAAAGTATGTGTTGGATGATAGCGCATACTTTGGGGGCATCCTCATTCGTCAACTAATAAGTGAAGATGGTTGTGAAGTTCTAAATAGACCATGGGCTTGTGCAGAATTGTTTAGGTGCTATGATGCAACAGGCGTTGATCACGAATTGCCTCTTCTTGTGGAACATGATAATGGCATAGTGGAGTATATCTGTAAAACTCGTATCAATCTTCTTAGATCGAATCAGTCGGTTGAAGGTAAGGTGAATAATATTCTTTATGAATATCATGAGAACACACATCCTTCTAAAGAATCTCTTTGCAATGATTTTGTGAATTTTAAAGATAAACTTTATGGAAATGAACAACAACCTGTTTCACGATGAATTTACCAATGTGGTTTATTTTTCACCTTGGTTAAGTGACATGAAAGAAGGTCATCCGGAATTTTTTCAGCGACTATTAGTTATACTGAAAGAAATTGGTGTTGAAGTAAGGGAACTGAAATTCACCAATGACTATTGGGCTCGTGACTATATGCCAATTCAATTAGGAGAGAATGAGTTCTTGAAGTATCGATATTATCCAGATTATCTTGTGAAGAGCAAGAATAAGAATGATATAAAAACTATAACCGATGCCACAAAAGTGTTACGAGATATAGGTATTAGCTGTCGCTCAACTTACATCATCATCAATGGCGGTAATATGGTACCATGTGGACCGTACATCGTGATGACGGATAAAGTGTTCGCAGAAAATAGGAAAAAGAAAGATGATGCAGATTTTAAGGTTTTATTGGAATCTGAACTTGGACACCCTGTTATCATCATACCTTGGACTCAACATGAAGACGATGTATATGGACACTCTGATGGTTTCATCAAATGGTGTGGTGGCAATCGCATTTTGATGGGTAATCATGGTGATTGCTATTCAGAAGAAGCAACTGCTATTCGGAGGATTCTTGAAGATTATGGTTTTGAAGTAACCGAAATGCGGTTTTTGGATAAAGTTGTTTCTCCTTATTATGAAGTTAACTGGGCGTATATCAACTTTCTGCAGGTTGGCAAAAACATTATTATGCCTATATTCGATATCCCTGAAGATGCAATAGCCCTACAATACATTCAAGAAGCATTCCAAGATTGTAATATCCATCAAATAGAAATGGCAGAGATTGCAAGAGAAGGTGGTGCTTTACATTGTATAAGTTGGAATGTATATCTTCCAAAATAATATATGAAAGCGTAAATCACTACCCATGAAATCTTTCTGTTCCTCGGCTATTTTCGACTATCTCTGGGGACAACTGGGGGACAAAATGGGCGAAAATTTGCAAATATGGGCCTAATCCTTAGTGCTTGAAATAAAGCGAATTATGAGCTATATTTGCAGATGGTATTCTTTTCTATGCAAAAAAATCACTTGCCAACGCAAAATTTTCCGAAGATTTCTTGTAAAACATCGTCAGATGTTATCTGTCCAAGGATTTCAGATAAGGAATGGAGGCATTGGCGGAGATCTTCTGCAATTAAATCACCAGAGAGATTTGATTGCATGGCTTTTTCTGCGCGGCAAATAGAAATGTAGGCTGCATCAAGGGCTTGTTTATGGCGTTGGTTCGTAAGCAGTACGCTGTTGGTGTCAACAGCAGGAACTGATTTCAGAAGTTCTTGCTCTAACCAATCTATACCCGTGCCATTGATGGCCTGAAATCTATCGCTTTTGTTTACAATGCGAATGACTGTCTGTTTGTCGCTTGTTTTGATTTCTGGATATGGTACTCCTGGTTCTGTAACAAGCAATATGATGCGAGCATGTGAGACGGTCTTGAGAGTTCTTTCTATGCCTAACTTCTCTATGGTGTCCTTGGTATGTCGCAAGCCTGCCGTGTCAATAAACCGAAACTGCACTCCTTGGATGGCGATGGTGTCTTCAATAATGTCACGTGTGGTGCCTTGGATGTCTGAGACGATAGCTTTATCTTCGTGCAGCAAGGTGTTGAGCAAGGTAGATTTTCCAACATTGGGTGCTCCAATGATGGCTACTGGCACTCCGTTTTTGATTGCGTTCCCATCGTCAAATGATGACACCAGCCGATATATTTCTTCTTTAATTTCTTCTGTTAGGCGCAGAAGTTCTGTTCTGTCTGCAAACTCTACGTCTTCTTCAGAGAAATCCAACTCCAACTCAAGCAATGAAGACAGCCTGAGTAGTTGTTCCCGCAATTCACTAAGTTTGTTACTTACGGTCCCTCTCATCTGTGAAAAGGCTATTTGATGTGCGGCTTTGCTGTCGGCTGCAATGAGGTCTGCCACAGCCTCGGCTTGGCAAAGGTCCATCTTGCCATTGACAAATGCGCGCATGGTGTATTCTCCAGGGGTGGCCAAAGTGCATCCTCGTTTTATCAGAAGATTCAACACGCTTCTCAATATAAAGCTTGAACCGTGGCACGAAATTTCTGCGGAGTCTTCACCTGTATAGGATGCTGGAGCCCTAAAGATGGTTACAAGAACCTGGTCTATGATTTGCTCTCCGTCTGTAATGATGCCATAGTTGGCAGAGTAGGGAAGTGCATCTGTCAAACTATTTTTGCCCTTGAATATGGAGTTGACGATGGAAATGGATTCCGGACCAGAAACTCTGACAATGCCAATGGCGCCTCCTGATGCTGTGGCGATGGCGCAGATTGTTGATGTGTTTTCCTTTGTTTTCAAATTCGTGATAGGACTTTTGTTATCAAAGTGTCTATGGTGTTTTTGTAGTTTGTGTCTGCTTTCAGATTTCTACGGTTGGCAATAACCATGCAACATGTGGTGGCTTTGTGTCCTAACAGTTTTGCCAACCCAGCAACAGCACTGCTTTCCATCTCAAAGTTCAAAATCTGCATCCCGCCAAAACAAAAACTTTCTATTTTCTCGTTTTGCGTAGGGTCGGCCAAAGGAATGCGGAGTCTACGACCTTGAGGCCCGAAAAATCCACCGCATGAAACTGTAATGCCCCTGACCATATCAGAAGAGGCGATGCGGTCTGTCAGCTCTATGTCGGCAATGGCAACATATGGCGCTCCTTTTTGGGCGTTCCATTGCATGTGGGCAACGAATACCTTTTCTAATTCAAGGTCACACACAGCGTTGCGTCCATCATAGAAGTTAAGCAAGCCGTCAAAGCCGATGCTCTTAACTGAAGATATGAAAGTGCCAGTAGGTGTTGATGGCTGCAGACCGCCACAAGTACCAACCCGGACAATCTCAAGGGTGGTTTGTTCTGCTTTTTCCGTACGTGTGTTGAAGTCAATGTTTACAAGCGCATCAAGTTCGTTGAGTACGATGTCAATGTTGTCGCATCCAATGCCCGTTGAGACAACTGAAATGCGCTTGCCTTTATATGTGCCAGTAATGGTGTGGAACTCGCGATTTTGAATGTTGCATTCTGTTTTTTCAAAATGGCTAGCAACAAGATCAACCCTGCCAGGGTCGCCCACAAGAATGACTTTATCAGCAATCTGACCAGGCTTCAGGTGCAAATGGAACACAGAGTTGTCGTCGTTGATTATGAGTTCAGATGGGGAGTAGTACATGATATTGCGGTTTTTAATTGTTGTAGATGAGGAACTTGTCTGAAATTATTCCTGATTTTCAGCTTTTCTTATTCTATTTGAGAGGTCGCTGATTTCATGGTATAGTACTTCAGACTCTTCTTCCTGTCTTTGGATGATAGGAGCGATGGCTTTCTTTTCAACAGGTGAGTTGGAGGCTCTGTATTTGTTTCTGTTTTCTTTGAGTAGAACAGTTAATTTCTCATACTGCTCATTCAGCTGTTGCAATTCTGCGGCCAACTTGCGCGCCTGTTCGTTTTTGAACTGGGCAATGTCATTGTATCGTATTCCGTATGCTACATCAAACGAAAACGCTTTATCATTAGCGATGGGCTTCTTTTTGTTCTTGGCATTTTTCAACCGTAGTCTTGCGTCTGCCACTGGGCTTTCGTGACCTTTGCGTGTGAGTCCAGAATTGCGCAGTGATGCAAATTGTATCAGGGTCTTTGTGTCTACATCTGTATAAGTTAGTCGTGTCTGATTTGGTATGAACACATAAATGCAGACCTTGCCTTTTGGCTGGTAACGGTCAGATACAAACCACCCTAATCCGTTGACTTCATCGTATGCCATGAGGTAGTCATTAAAGGGGGAGTTAAATGGCATTCCTATGTTTTGTGGCTTAAGAAAGGATTTGCTTTCGCTGTCATATCGTGTTAGGTAAATGTCGTATCCCCCTAAGGATGCAGAGTCTTTTGATGCGAAATATAGGGTAGTTCCGTCTGGCATAAGAAATGGGTATCCTCTGACTGCAGTGCTGTCAACCAGACCATCGAGGGGAGCCGGAGTGCTCCAATTGTCACCAAATTTGTTGATACCAACAAGAGAAACCATCCCCCCCTTGCCAGATTGGCAGAAAATGGCTTGGTCACAGAAGTCATTAAGGAAGCCGAAACCTACGGGATTCTGCTTAATTCCTGTGTGATGCCTAATTTGCTGTGCCGTAAGCAGCTGTCCACAACTTGAATCAAGTAAAATGGCATCAAGCATGTTGTTGTAGTCAACGACAATGCTGTCGACGATTATGACCTTTTCAACAACCTCAAGCATGTTGCCGCCAAGCACAGCTCTGGCGAGCAGTCTCTGCAGACCTGAGACTGGCAGACCGAACTCCTTAGACTTTTCGATGTCTGATTCAAGCAAACTGACGGCCTTGTCAAAACGATACTCGTTAATCAGCGAGTCTGCGGTTTCGGTCTGCGGCTTGAATGATGCCGCAGTAATGGCTTTGACGGCGCTTTTTTTCCTTTTCTGTGCAAACGTAATGTCGCAGGCAGAGGACAAAAGGATGGCAAGCGCTAAAGTTCTTGCAAGATGTTTCATAATCAATCAACAGGTGTTTTAATACTGGCAGGAGTGGTTTGTCATTTAAGCTTTTCCGCCATGGCTTCGGCGGCTTTCTTGCCATCACCCATGGCGAGGATTACAGTAGCACCGCCTCTTACGATATCGCCTCCAGCATAAATCATGGGGATAGAAGACTCCATCTCTTCATTTACAACTATGGTGTTTTTTCTGCCAAGGTCAAGCCCACTTATGCTGCGGGGAACAATAGGATTAGGTGAAACACCCACGGCAACAATGACAAGGTCTGTTTCGATTGTTTCTGTCGCTCCGAGTATAGCCACAGGGCTGCGTCGTCCGCTTGCATCGGGTTCGCCCAATTCCATTTTTTGCAATACGATTTCCTTGACTTTGCCATTCTCGTCGCCGTGATATTCAATAGGGTTGTGCAGGTTCAGGAATTCCACACCCTCTTCTTTGGCATGTTTTACCTCCTCTATGCGCGCAGGCATTTCTGCCTCAGAGCGGCGATAGATAATCATGGCCCTTTCCGCTCCAAGGCGCAGTGCAGTTCTGACTGAATCCATGGCGGTGTTTCCTCCACCGATAACTGCTACTCTCTTGCCAAACGGAACTGGCGTGTCGGTCAAAGTGTTGCTTGCGTCCATAAGGTTTACGCGGGTCAGGTATTCGTTGCTTGAAAGCACATTTATGAGGTTTTCTCCCGGAATGTTCATAAAGTTAGGTAGTCCGGCACCCGATGCAACGAAAATTCCACAGTAGCCGTCAGCCTTAAGTTCGTCTACCGTGACGGTTTTACCAACAACGCAGTCTGTGCGGAACTCCACGCCAGACTGTTGAAGTGCCCGAATTTCGTCTTCAACGATTCTGTTAGGCAGACGGTATTCAGGTATGCCATATTTTAACACCCCGCCAATTTCATGGAGGGCTTCAAATACGGTCACTCCAAACCCTTTTCTTATCATGTCGCCTGCAAAAGAAAGACCTGCTGGTCCACTGCCGACTACAGCAACTTTCTTGCCGTTAGGGGCGGCCTTGTCTATAGTCAGTTTCTTCTTGTCGGCATTGTCTGCGGCAAAGCGCTCAAGGTAACCTATAGCTACGGCCTTGCCTCCTGTCTTTAAGTGAATGCATTTAGACTCACACTGTTTTTCTTGAGGGCATACGCGACCACATACTGCGGGCAGAGCACTGTATTTTCTAAGCACCTTTGCGGCCTCTGTGATGTTGCCGACCTCAATGTTCTTCACAAAGGAAGGAATGTCTATGTTTACAGGACAACCAGTTACGCACCCAGGGTTATTACAGTCCAGACACCTTTTGGCCTCTTGTTTGGCTTGGCCGAGTGAGAGACCCATGTTGACTTCTTCTTTCAGTTCCGCAGCCCTCAACTTTGCTTCCATTTCTGGCATTTCAACTCTCTCTATTGCCATTCGTTCTTTGGGCTTCATGGCTTTGCGGAGTTCAATGCGCCACAGACTGTCGCGGGTGGATTCTGAAGTCGCACTTTCACTTGAATCTGTCGGACACTCTGGCGTTTCTGTGTTGTGTTTTTCAGTGGGGACGAATCGTTTTGCTGATGGTGAATTTCGGAAAGCCTCCATTGCGGCTTTTTCTTCCGTCGAGAAAGCTTTCATTCTTTTCATCATTTCATCGAAGTCAACTTGGTGTCCGTCAAATTCGGGGCCATCTACACAAACGAATTTTGTCTTGCCACCAACCGAAACTCTGCATGCGCCGCACATTCCAGTTCCGTCAACCATTATTGTGTTTAGGCTCACATCGGTGGGAATGTTGTATTTCTTTGTAAGCAAACAGCAGAATTTCATCATTATTGCGGGGCCAATGGCAAAACACTTGTCTACCTTTTCCCTTTTTATGACAGACTCTATCCCTTCCGTAACAAGACCTTTCTGACCATAGCTTCCGTCATCGGTCATGATGATTACTTCGTCAGAACTCTTGCGCACTTCCTCTTCAAGGATAATAAGCTCTTTACTTCGTCCGGCAAGAACCGAGACCACCTTGTTGCCTTTAGCTTTCAGAGCCTGAATAATAGGTAACATAGGAGCGACTCCGACACCGCCTCCTGCACAGACCACTGTTCCGTAGTTCTCTATGTGGGTGGCTTGTCCTAATGGGCCTACAATGTCTGCAATCTCCTCACCTGGCTGCATGGCACATAATTTGTGGGTTGTCACTCCTATTTGCTGTATAACCAGTGCAATGGTACCGTTGTCTGTGTTGCTTCCCGCTATGGTAAGCGGAATGCGCTCTCCGCCTTCTTCTATGCGTACAATGACGAAGTGGCCGGCCTTGCGGCTCTTTGCTATCAAAGGCGCTTCAACATCCAAACGAAAGACATTTTCTGAAAATTGCTGTTTTCTGACTATTTTAAACATACTGTTGTTTTTTGCTGTTATAGGGTAAGTTATACTTTTATTTCAAATTGCAAAATTACTCAAAAAAAACATATTATTACGCCTTGGATAACCACATATTTAGTGTGTGGCTTGGTCTGGCAAGGCATTTTTGATGACATTGTTGCGTTTGCATACATGTTGTGCTTGTCGGGCCTGTCAAATGGCACTAGAGAGCGATGTGTTATCGTTGTTTCGGTGGATGTTTGATTGCATTTCCGCCGAAATCAAAGTGCATTGAGGCTGTGTCGTAATTAATGTTTACGGCGCAGCCTCTGTTTTTGAGCCTTGAG
>OJNH01001065.1_pt1 | contig 23039 bp, 18 predicted proteins | sample 1597361 | NCBI WGS metagenome assembly OJNH01 (sample SAMEA2452136, study PRJEB22498) | human gut metagenome | biome: human feces; feature: human gut; material: feces | place: Australia | collected 2012
GAATCCATTTCTGAATTCTGCCGTTGTACTTACTTCGCGTAGTCTATTACTCTGGACTCTCTGATTACATTGACCTTGATCTGACCCGGATATTCCAGTTCTGCTTCAATCTGCTTGGAAATATCTCTGGCTAACAGAACCATGTCTGTATCAGAAATCTGTTCCGGAACTACCATTACACGAATCTCTCTACCTGCCTGAATAGCAAAAGATTTATCTACTCCCTTAAAATTGTTGGTGATTTCTTCTAATTGTTTCAATCTTGTCGTATATGTTTCCAGTGTCTCACGACGGGCACCCGGTCTTGCAGCCGAAATCGTATCCGCTGCCTGTACAATACAGGCAATTAATGACTGAGGCTCTACATCTCCATGGTGGGATTCTACAGCATTAATAACAACCGGTGATTCCTTGTACTTTCTACACAAATCCACACCAATCTGAATATGGGAACCTTCCATATCATGATCTACTGATTTTCCGATATCATGCAGTAAACCTGCACGTTTTGCAAGTGCGACATCGACGCCCAGTTCACCTGCCATAACGCCCGCAAGATGTGAAACCTCAATGCTATGCTTTAGGACGTTCTGACCGTAACTTGTTCTGAATTTAAGTTTACCAAGCAATTTGATAAGTTCAGGGTGAAGACCGTGTACACCTGTTTCAAATGTAGCACTTTCGCCCTCTTGCTTGATGATTGATTCAACCTCTTTACGAGATTTTTCAACTGTTTCCTCAATGCGTGCCGGATGAATACGTCCGTCCACGATAAGCTTCTCAAGTGCAAGACGTGCAACTTCACGTCTGATAGGATCGAAACTTGAAACAATAACTGCCTCAGGAGTATCGTCGATGATTAAATCAACGCCTGTAAGAGTTTCAATGGTTCTGATGTTTCGTCCCTCACGACCGATTATACGGCCTTTCATTTCATCACTTGGAAGATTAACAACAGAAACGGTGGTTTCGGCAACGTGATCGGCGGCAACTTTTTGAATAGCCAAAGAAACAATGTTCTTTGCTTTCTTTTCCGCGTTCTCTTTTGCCTCTTGCTCAATTTCTTTAACCATCATGGCTGCCTCATGCTTTGTTTGATTTTCAACATCTTTTAATAAGATAGTCTTAGCCTCTTCGGCGGTAAGACCTGAAATCTTTTCAATAAGAGCCATTTGTTGTTCTTTGATTTCTGCTATTTCTTTTTCTTTAGATTCAAGTGACTTTAGTTTTTGACTTAAAGTCTGTTCTTTTTTCTCTAAATTATCTGTTTTCTTGTCTAAGTTTTCTTCTTTTTGGTTAATTCTGCGTTCCTGACGATTAAGTTCATTTCTGCGTTCCTTAACCTCTGCGTCAAAGTCTGCACGAAGTTTTTGATTTTCTTCTTTAGCCTCAAGCAACAGTTCACGCTTTTTGGCATCGGCAGCCTTTTCGGCATCCTTAACAATAGACTTGGCTTTTTCTTCGGCACTGCCGAATTCAGCCTCGGCAATTTTCTTTCTGTGTGCAACGCCTAAGTTGAAACCAACAATGACGCCTATAACACATAATACGATTGCAACGATTATCATTACAATTAATAATACTGTATTAATCAGTAACACCCCCATAAAAAGTTTACCAATGCTTAATAATGGGGGACTTCTTAAAATGACTGCGTCCTATACAACTGAATACTTCATAAACCTCTATGAAACGGATGCAGGTAAAGTACCATAGTGATTTGTAATCATACAAGAGCAGTCTACCTTAAGACGGCTCCATTTTAAGTATTGGGATTACATATAAAAGTATAGTATACAGAAAAATTTTATTTTTAAAGAATATTAAGCAATTATATTTTATACTATTTTGTGCATTCTGTCAAGGTGTATTATTAATATGAAAGTATTTTTTTCTGTAAAATAAGACTGGAAATTGCGTAAAAACGTCGTAAACGTAAATTTTATGTAAAATAGCACAAAAAAAATTAAAAAATTTATTCACTTATGGTCTTTACTAACAAAAATAAGTGTGATATAATAGCTACAACAAGATAAATCAGTAAGGAAATATGTATATTTTAATTTACTGAAAAGGGAGGGAAATATATGACAGAAGAAAAGACCTGGGCGAATATAAGTCGTTTTCAAACGTACTTGTTTAATTCCGGTGACAATTTTAAGTCATATGAAATGCTTGGATCACATAAAGTCAAAATAGACGGTGTTGACGGCTGGAGATTTGCCGTTTGGGCACCTAAAGCCGTAAGTGTTAGAGTCGTGGGCGATTTCAACGGTTGGAACGGCTATGACAAAATGCTTGAAAGAATAGAAACAAGCGGAGTTTGGTATGGCTTTTTTACAGATATAGAAGAAGGAATGCTGTATAAGTATGCTATTGAGGCTGAGAACGGAGAAACTTATTACAAAGCCGATCCGTATGCTGTAAAGAGTGAACTGAGACCGGGTACTGCGTCCGTAACAAAGGATATTTCAAATAATTACAAATGGGGCGATAAGGCTTGGATAAGTGCACGCGGTAAAAACAGCACTTTGACGGAGCCTATGAATATATACGAAATTCACATCGGCTCATGGAAAATACATGATGACGGAAGCTTTTATACATATCGTGAACTGGCGGACGAGCTTGTTCCTTATGTTAAGAAGATGGGTTACACGCATATAGAGCTTATGCCTATCACCGAATATCCGTTCGACGGCTCCTGGGGGTATCAGGTAACGGGATTTTTCTCAGCTACGACAAGATACGGCGAAAGTGAAGATTTGAAATATCTTATAGATAAGTGTCACAAAAATCATATCGGAATTATAATGGACTGGGTACCTGCTCATTTTCCGCGTGACGCGCACGGACTGAGAATGTTTGACGGAACTCCTGTTTATGAATATGCCGATCCGCGATTGGGTGAGCATAAGGATTGGGGAACAATGGTTTTTGACTATTCAAAGAGCGAAGTTGTTTCATTCCTTATTTCATCGGCGTATTTCTGGGCAGAACAGTATCACATTGACGGAATAAGAGTTGATGCGGTATCTTCAATGCTTTACCGTGATTATTCGAGAAATGACGGTGAGTGGGTTCCGAACGAATACGGCGGAAACGGTAATCTTGAGGCGGTTGATTTTCTTAAAAAACTTAACAAGATTATGGGTACGGAATTCCCTAACTTTATGATGGTTGCGGAAGAATCTACGGCTTGGCCGCTTGTAACCGCACCGCCTGAAAATGACGGACTTGGTTTTAATTACAAGTGGAATATGGGCTGGATGAACGATACACTTCGTTATATGGGTATGGATCCGTACTTCCGTAAGGACAATCACAGCTTGCTTACATTTATGATGATGTATGCTTATTCCGAAAATTATATTTTGCCTTTGTCACATGATGAAGTGGTACACGGCAAGGGCTCTATGCTTAACAAGATGTTCGGGGAGTATGACGAAAAATTTGCGGCATACAGAACATTACTCGGCTATTATATGACAATGCCGGGAAAGAAAATGTTGTTTATGGGCGGTGAATTCGGTCAAATGCTTGAGTGGCGTTATGACGACCAACTTGAATGGAACGTACTTGAAATAGATAAGCATAAGAGATTGCATCAGTATGTAAAAGACCTTAACCATTTCTATATGGAAAACAAGGCTTTATGGGAGCTTGACACAAGTTGGGACGGCTTCAGATGGGTTAATGAGGCTGACAGTGAAAACAGTGTTCTTTCCTATATAAGACGCGGCAGACACGCGGCTGATAATGTTGTTGTGGTTGCAAACTTCACACCTGTCGAAAGACCGATATATAAAATCGGTGTTCCGCTTGCAGGCGAATATGAAGTAGTATTCCATTCGAGTGCTGTCAAGTACGGCGGAAACAAACGTATTACAAAGAAAGTATACAAGACAAAGAATATGCAGTTCTCAGATATGATGTACACTATTGAAGTTGCTATCGACGGCAATTCGGTTATGTTCCTAAAGAAAAAACCGGCGGACAAAGCTGCGGCAAGCAAAAAGAAAACGACTGCATCAAAAACTGCTAAAAAAACAACAGACAAAACCGAAAGTGCAACGGCTAAAAAAGCGGCAGTTAAGAAAACAACCGCGACAAAGACCGCTGCAAAGAAAACATCAACAAGGACAAATAAATCGGCTAAATAGTCGGTTTTAATAAAAATCTAATCAGAAAAATTATAGGGAGATGATTTTATGGTATCAAAGGATTGCGTTGCAATGATACTTGCAGGCGGTCAAGGCTCAAGACTTGGTGCGTTGACAAAAAATGTTGCTAAGCCGGCAGTGCCTTTCGGCGGAAAGTACAGAATCATAGATTTTCCGCTTTCAAATTGTGTACATTCAGGAATTAATACGGTAGGTGTTCTTACACAGTATCAACCGTTGGAACTAAATAGATATATCGGTAACGGAAACCCTTGGGATTTGGACAGAAGTCATGGCGGTGTTTATGTACTTCCTCCATACCAAAGTGCAAAAGCGGGTGAGTGGTATAAAGGTACGGCAAATGCCATTTATCAAAATTTAAGTTTTCTTGAAAGCTTTAAACCTGAAAACGTTCTTATACTTTCAGGCGACCATATCTATAAAATGCACTATGGCGAAATGCTGAAGGCACACAAGGAATCAGGTGCGGCTGTAACTATTGCCGTAATGCCTGTACCTTGGGAGGAGGCAAGCAGATTCGGTATAATGAACGTTGACGAAGAGGGTACTATCACAGACTTTGAAGAAAAACCGGCAGAGCCTAAGAGTAATCTTGCGTCAATGGGTATTTACATATTTACATATGAAGTGCTTAAAAAGTATTTGGAGGCTGACGAACGTGACCCAAGTTCTGCAAATGACTTCGGTAAGAATATAATTCCTACAATGCTTGAAAACGGCGAAAAGATGGTATCATTCAGATTTGAGGGCTATTGGAAAGATGTCGGCACAATTCATAGCTTGTGGGAGGCAAATATGGATCTTGTTGACCAACCACCTAAGTTTGATCTAAACGATAGAAGTTGGAGTATCTATTCAAGAAATATGGCACTTGCTCCTCATTATGTCGGACAAAATGCTAAGATAACAAATTCAACCGTAACAGAGGGCTGCTTTATTGACGGCGAAATAAAACATTCGGTTATTTTCGGCGGCGTTGAACTCGGAGAAGGCAGTGTTGTCAGTGATTCGGTAATTATGCCGGGTGCGAAAATCGGAAAGAATGTTGTAATTGAAAAAGCTGTTATAGGTGCAGACGCAGTTATAGGTGACGGTGCGAAAGTCGGAGTTAATTCTTCGGACGATAACAAATATGCATCAAAATTGTGTACCAATGATCTTGTTCTTATCGAAAGCGGTGCCGAAGTCGGCGTTGAAGAAGATATTTGCAAGGGCAGTATGGTAGAAGCATAGGAAAGGGGACAGAGCCAATGAGAAGAGATACTATGGGTATTATTCTGACAAGTAATGACAGAATACCTCCGATTACAGATATAAGAGCAAATTCAGCACTTCCTATCGCAGGAAGATACAGAATAATAGATTTCGTGCTTTCATGTATGGCAAACTCGGGTATAACAAATATCGGTGTTGCAACAGAGGCAAATTACTCATCTTTGATGGACCACATTAAATCGGGTAAGCCTTGGGACCTTGACAGAAAGAATTGGGGACTTAATATACTTCCTCCGAATCTGGAAAAGGTATCATACGGTTCAATAAAGGGTAATATAGATATACTTGCAGGTATAAGCGACTTTATTCACAGAAGTCAGCAGACATATGTAATATTGTCGCTCGGTAACAGCATTTACAATATTGACTTTGAAGAAGTTGTAAAAAATCATATCGAAAGTCAGGCAGACGTTACAATTCTTTATAAAGATATGAAAGGTATGCCTGAAAGAGAAATTTCAAGATTTACAACGCTTGAACTTGACAAGGAAAATCGTATTACAGATATTGAGGTTCAGCCGTATTATCCAAAGTCGAGTTTGGCAAGTATGGACGTTTACGTTATGGAAAAGGCTTTGCTTGAAAGTATCGTTGACGAATGCAGTGCAAGGGGCGACCGAGATTTCGTAAAGGACGCACTTGTCAAGAAAATGACAGGCCTTAGAATTTACGGATATGAGTATACGGGTTATACTGATAAGATTGATTCACTTAAAGCATATTACAGAAATAATATGAATTTCTTAAATTCGGACATAAGACGTGAATTGTTTAATTCTAAAAATCCTATCTACACAAAGACAAAAGACCAGTCGCCGACTAAATACGGAAGTGACGCATCTGTACAGAACAGCTTTATTTCAGACGGTTGTGTAATTGAGGGTACTGTAATTAACAGTGTACTTTCAAGAGGTGTAAAAGTCGCAAAGGGTGCGGTCATTAAAAATTCAATCATCATGCAGGATTCTGTGATTGAAGAGGACGTTGAACTTAGTCATGTTGTATTTGATAAGGAAGTTGATATAACAAAAGGAAGAAAACTTATAGGACAAGAGAGCTATCCTCTTGCAATATCAAAAGGAACGAAGATTTAATAATAAAGATTTTAATGACAAATATATAATAGAACTGTTCAAAATTTGAGCAGTTCTGTTGAAGTTTTACGGAATTTAAGAATATTTATTGACAAATAATTCTTATAGAGATAAGATTTAAGCATATAGAAAGGAATAATTTGTTATGAAAGTTTTATTTGCTACTTCGGAGGCGGCACCTTTTGTTAAAACAGGAGGTCTTGGTGATGTAGCGGGTTCTTTGCCTGCAGCGCTTAACGAAAAAGGCGTTGACGCAAGAGTGATTTTACCGCTGTACAACTGTATACCGCAAGAATATAAGGACAAGATGAAATATATTGACCATATCTATATCGATATGGCTTGGAGAAAACAGTATGTCGGTGTTTTCGAGTTGGAGTATAACGGCTGTAAGTTCTATTTTATAGACAATGAGTTTTACTTTAACGGCGATAAGCCTTATGACTTTATACACCTTGATTGTGAAAAGTTTATATTCTTTTCAAAGGCTGTATTGTCAATTTTACCGACAATAGATTTCAGACCGGACGTTATTAACTGTAACGACTGGCAGACAGGACCGATACCTGTATTCCTTGATACGTTCCAGGATAATCCGTTCTATCAGGGTATCAAGACTGTTATGACAATTCATAACTTGAAGTTCCAGGGAAGATGGGATTTCAACAAGATTAAGGACGCAATGGGTATAAGCGACTATTACTTTACTTCCGACAAGCTTGAATTCTACAAGGATGCAAACTTGTTAAAGGGCGGTATGGTTTATGCAAACAAGGTTTCTACGGTAAGTTCAACTTACGCAAACGAAATCACAACAGAAGAATACGGAGAGGGACTTCACAATCTTCTTCGTGCAAGACAGAACGACCTTTTGGGTATAGTAAACGGTATTTCTTATATTGACTGGGATCCGAATACAGATCAGTCTATTTATCAAAACTATACAGCAAAAACAGTTCACAAGAAAAAGGCTGAGAACAAGAAAAAGTTGCAGGAAGAATTAGGTCTTGAAGTGAATGCCGATAAGATGATGATTGGTATTGTATCACGTCTTACAGACCAAAAAGGTTTTGACCTTGTAGCTTACAAGATTGAGGAACTTTGCAACGGTGGCTGTCAAGTAGTTGTACTTGGTACAGGTGACGAAAAATATGAAAATCTTTTCAGACATTATGCTTGGAAGTATCCTGACAGATTCTCGGCACAAATTTATTTTTCAAATGATATGGCACGTAAAATTTATGCGGCAAGTGACGCATTTTTAATGCCGTCAAGATTTGAACCTTGCGGTTTGTCACAACTTATCAGTATGAGATACGGTACTGTTCCGATTGTTCGTGAAACAGGCGGACTTAAAGACACTGTTATTCCATATAATGAATATACAGGCGAGGGAACCGGTTTCTCATTCGCAAACTACAATGCAGACGAAATGATAAATATTATTTGGTATGCAATGCAGATTTACTATGACAGAAAAGACGAGTGGAAGAAAATCGTTGATAACGGTATGGCAGTAGATTACTCATGGAATGTATCGGCTGATAAATATATTCACTTGTATCAAGAACTTACAGGTATATATGATTTACCTGAAAAGAAAAAGCCTGCCAGAAAGACAGCCGCAAAAACTACAAAGAAACAAGAAAAAAAGGAAACTTTTGAGGACAGTATAAGGGCAGATGCCGAGGTGGCTGCAAAGGCTGCGGCAGACGGTGCAAAAGAGCCTGAAATAGTTGAAGTTAAAAATCCTTTTGAGGAGAAAAAAGCCCCTGCGGCAAAAAAGACAACAACGAAGAAAACAACAACAAGAAAAACAGCGGCTAAGAAAACAACAACTAGAAAAACAACGGCTAAGTCAACTGCAAAGAAAGCGGTAAAAGAAGAACCTGCAAAGGCTGAACCTGTAAAAGCTGAAAAGGCAGAGCCTGCAAAGACGGCAAAAACAGAAAAAACAGAGTCTGCAAAACCTGTAAAAGCCGAAACAACTAAAGCAGAGCCTAAAAAGGCTGAATCGGCTAAGTCGACGGCAAAGACAACGACTAAAGCCGAAACGGTTAAGGAAGGTGCAAAGGCGAAGACAACGGCATCAAAGAAAACGACACAAAAGAAGACTGTAAAATAAACCAATGATAAGAAATCTTCGCAAGAAATAAGAAGAATTTTAAAGGGGTGTAAAATAAATATGGCACAAGCTAAAAGTATGGCACAAAATAAAAACACAAAAACAACAGCAACAAAAAAATTGACAGCGTCTGAAGAAGTATTGAAGAAGGAAATTGTAGGTAAGGTAAACAGACATTTCGGTAAAGTTATGGAGGATGCAACTCCTCATATGGTTTATACTGCATGCGCACTTACTGTTCGTGACAGAATTATGGAAAAGTGGGCCGTATCTCATCAGACTGTAAAGAAGATGGGTGCAAAAAAACTTTATTATTTATCATTTGAGTTCCTTATGGGCAGACTTCTTTGCACAAACATTTTAAACCTTATGCAGACTGAAGAATATCAGCACGTTTTAAATGATTTGGGTTACTCACTTCCTGAAATTGCCGAACTTGAAAATGACGCAGGTCTTGGTAACGGCGGTTTGGGACGTCTTGCAGCTTGCTTTATCGACTCACTTACAACATTGGATTTGCCTGCATACGGTTGTACAATCCGTTACGAATACGGCTTATTCAGACAAAAGATTGTTGACGGTTATCAGACAGAACTTCCTGATTCATGGCTTGATAACGGTAATGCGTGGGAAATCGCAAGACCTGAAGAAACTGTTGAAGTTAAATTTGGCGGTGAAGTTTATACTGATTGGGTAGACGGTAAATTTACTTGCCGTTACAACAACTCACATACAATTTTGGCTATGCCTTATGATGTACCTCTTTGCGGTTATGATTCAAAAATTGTAAATAAATTAAGATTGTGGAGTTCAAAATCTCCTGACCATATGAATATGCAGGAATTTAACAGCGGTAACTATGTTCGTGCCGTTGAAGAAAAGGAACTTGCAGAAGTTATTTCAAAGGTACTTTATCCGGAAGATAATCATACAGAGGGTAAGGAACTTAGATTAAAGCAACAATATTTCCTTGTTTCTGCAACATTGCAGTGGATTTTGAAAGAATTTGAAAACAGAAACGGTCAAGATTGGTCAAAATTGCCTGATAAGGTCGTTATTCATATCAATGATACACACCCTACAATGGCTATTCCTGAAATGATGCGTTTGTTGATGGACGAAAAAGGTCTTGGTTGGGATGAGGCATGGGACATCGTAACTCATGTATTCGCATACACAAACCATACAGTAATGAGCGAGGCTCTTGAAAAGTGGCCGCTTGATATGTTCAGAAAGATTCTTCCGCGTGTATATATGATCGTTGAAGAAATGAACAGACGTCTTATGATCAGACTTAACGAAGTTTATCCTAACGATTCGGCTAAGCATAAGTATATGGCAATTATTTCTGATAATCAGATATTTATGGCTAATATGTGTCTTGCAAGCTGTTTCGCAGTAAACGGTGTTTCAAAGTTGCATACAGATATTCTAAAGCAGGATATTTTTGCTGATTACTATAATATGAATAACGACCACTTCTATGCAATCACAAACGGTATTACATTCAGAAGATGGATTGCTAACTGTAACCCGGAACTTACTGAGCTTATTTCTTCAAAGATAGGTAAGAATTGGATCAAGGACGCTTCAGAACTTTCAAAGCTAAAGAAATATGCTAAAGATCCTGCATTCAAGAAGCAATTTGCTGAAATTAAGCGTAATAACAAGGTTAGACTTGCACAATATATTAAGGAACACAACGATATAGTTGTAAATCCTGATTCTATCTTTGACGTACAGTGTAAGAGATTGCACGAATATAAGCGTCAGATGATGAACGTACTTCATATTCTTGCAGAATACAACAGAATTCTTGAAGATAACGTATATGCTGAAAATTACTATCCAAAGACATATATATTCGGTGCAAAGGCTGCTCCGGGTTATAAAAGAGCAAAGCTTATTATCAAGCTTATTAACTCAGTCGGAGATATGATTAACAACGATCCGAGAGTTAAGGATAAGATTAAAGTTGTATTCCTTGAAAATTACAGCGTATCAATCGCTGAAAAACTTATCATTGCGGCTGATATTTCAGAACAAATTTCAACAGCTGGTAAGGAAGCTTCGGGTACAGGTAACATGAAGTTTATGCTTAACGGTGCACTTACAATCGGTACACTTGACGGCGCAAACGTTGAAATGCTTGAACAGGTCGGTGAAGACAATATATATATCTTCGGTCTAAAGGCTGACGAAGTTGCCGCAAGAGTTAAGTATGCGGGAACTGATGAAGTTAAGAATATCTACTCATCAAACGCAAGCCTAAGACACGCACTTGAACAGCTTGTTGACGGTTCAATCGTTCCGGGCAGCAACCAAATGTTCAGAGATTTGTATCAAACATTGTTGTTCGGTGACTACGGATTCCCTGACACATATATGGTAATCAGAGATTTTGAAGAATATATGAAGACTCAAGAAAAGATGTCTGCTGATTATCAAGACAGAGATAAGTGGATTGAAAAGGCAATCTTGAATACTGCAAGTGCAGGATTCTTCTCAAGTGACAGAACTATTGAAGATTACAATAAGAACATTTGGCACTTGACACCAATTAAATAATAAAAATAAAGAAGTGACTTAGGTCACTTCTTTTACGATAAAGGGGTAAATATGGATATAGAGCATAATTCCAGAAAAAAATTTTATAGATTTCCTTTCGGAGCGGTGACTTGCGGCGGTGAAGTCAGATTGCGTTTGGCTGTGTCGGGCGCAGGTATTCCGTCGGCGGTTCGTCTTGTCTATATGGAGGATGGCAAGGGCGAAGTCCGAAAGGATATGCCGTATATTTTTGATGTCGGTGACCACTGCATATATTCGGTGAACGTGAAAATGCCTGAAAAAGCAGGACTTGTTTGGTATTATTTTGAACTTGAAACCGAAAGAGGTATGGTTTATTACGGCAACAATTCAAAACAACTCGGCGGAATTGGTGAAATGTGTTTTAATTCACCGAGTAATTCGTATCAGATAACTGTTTATAACGAAGATTACAAAACTCCGGATTGGTTTAAAACTGGTATTGCGTATCAAATTTTTGTAGACAGATTTTGCAACGGCAACGAAAACGGAGAATTTTTAGGAAATCGTACAGATATAATAAAGCGTAATTGGGGCGAACAACCGTTTTATAAAGCCGAACAATTTGGCGGTGAGTATAAAGCAAATGACTTTTTCGGCGGTAATTTGAAAGGTGTAATTAAAAAATTGCCGTATTTAAAAGATTTGGGAATATCGGTAATTTACTTAAATCCGATATTCAAAGCATACTCAAACCATAAATATGATACGGGCGATTATGAAACAATCGATCCGATGTTTGGTGATGAGGAAACATTTAAAGAGCTTTGCTCAAAAGCAAAAGAAATGGGAATACGCATAATTCTTGACGGTGTATTTAACCATACGGGAAGTAACAGCCGTTATTTTAATAAATACGGCGAATATGACAGCGTAGGCGCTTATCAGTCGAAAGAATCACCGTATTACACTTGGTTTAGATTTATGGATTGGCCTGATGTGTATGAATCATGGTGGGGAATGACGACACTTCCGCAGATTGAAGAACACAGTGAAGAATGTCGTAAGTATTTGCTTTCGGACAAAGATGCAATCGTTAAAAGATGGATAAAGAACGGTGCGTCCGGTTGGCGACTTGATGTTGTCGATGAATTACCGGGATTTTTCGTTAAAGAACTTAGAGAAAACGTAAAGAAAGCCGATAAAGATGCAGTTATTATAGGTGAAGTTTGGGAAGACGCGTCAAATAAGTCCGCTTACGGTGAAAGACGTGAATATTTCTTGGGTAAGGAGCTTGACTCCGTTATGAATTACCCAATGCGCAGAGCGTTAATTGACGCGGTAAGCGGAAGAATTGACGTTGAAGAATTTGACGCACGTCTTATGAGCATTAAAGAAAATTACCCTGCACCTGCTTATTATTCGCTTTTGAATATAATAACAAGTCACGATGTCGAAAGAATAATGACCCGTATGGGTGATGCACCGTCAAGACACGAAATATCAAAAGATATTCAGGCGAGCTTTAAACTTGACGGCTATGCACTTGAACTTGCTAAGGAAAAAGCAACTTTAGTAGTCGGACTGCAGATGATGCTTCCTGGTGTGCCTTGTATATATTACGGTGACGAAATCGGTATGCAGGGATATGGCGATCCGTTCTGCCGTCAGACATATCCATGGGATAATGTTGACGAAGTTGACAAGGACGGAAGAATCAGACAACGCTATAAGAATATGATTAAATTGAGAAACAGTTCAAAGGCATTCTCAATCGGCGATTTTGAATGTGTTCATAAAGTCGGACACGTGTACGGTTTTGTACGTTGTTATCATGATGAAAAATATCTTATTGTTGCCAATCTGGGTACAAGAGAAGAAAGAGCACGTGTAGATGTTGCGAGATACGGTATGAGAAAACTAAAATGTCAAACGAGTGACGATAACAGCTTGCTTGAATCGTCTGACGGTATTCATTTTATTGATATACCGAGATTATGGATAAAGGTTTACAAGGTGGAAAAATAATGCAAGGTAAATTTTCGGATTATTTGCTTGTTTCGGATATGGACGCAACGTTGCTTGATGACAATCACACCATATCTGAAGAAAACAGACAAGCGATAGATTATTTCATAAAAAACGGCGGACGGTTTACTGTCGCAACGGGAAGAATGGTTGAGGCAGTTCGTGCATATATGCCGAATTTGCACATAAATGCACCGGCGGTATTACATAACGGTGCGAAGATATATGACTATGAAAAAGATTGTGCGGTATTTGAACGATTTATTGAGGAAAACAGAAAACAGGCAATAAAGCGTGTATATGATGATTTTCCGCAAATAGGTTTGGAAGTGTACAGTGATGAAATTGTGTACGTTTACAGAGAATGTGAGGAAACAAAGCGATTTTTGACACGCAGCTATGAGGTTGTTTATAGTTTACCCGATGAAATTTGGCAAAGACCTTGGATAAAGGTGCTTTTGATTGGTGAAAGAGAATTGCTTGACAAGTACGAGCCGATATACAGAACCGAATATGATAACGGCTATGCGGTCAGAAGCGGTGACAAGTATCTTGACGTTGTTGCGAACGGAGTTTCAAAGGGTAAGGGAATGCTTGATATGGCGAAAAAAATCGGTATTGAGCAGAACAAAATTATAGCTGTCGGTGACAATATGAATGATATTTCAATGTTGGAAGTAGCGGGAATTTCGTATGCAGTTGAGAACGCAGAAGAAAGCGTGAAAAAAATTGCGGACAATTTAGCACCGTCTAACAACGGCGGTGCTATCGCATATATCATAAACAGACTTGAAAAAATTGTAAAAACACAGAATTAAGGCTTGAAATATCGGCAGTTTTATGTTAACATAACTCTATAAAAAGTATTTAAGGAGGTATTTATGTTTAACATATCACTGTTGCTTTCGGCGGCTGTTATTATAATTTGCGTACTTGCAAATAAGTTATCAAACAAAATCGGAATGCCTGTACTTATTGCGTTTATTGCACTTGGTATGGTGTTCGGTTCGGACGGAATACTTAAAATTCCTTTTGAAAATTATAGCTTTGCAGAACAGATTTGTTCTGTTGCGCTTGTATTTATTATGTTTTACGGAGGTTTCGGCACTAAATTAAGCGAGGCTAAACCTGTGGCAGTAAAGGCACTGTTGTTGTCGAGCGTGGGAGTTATTTTCACGGCGGCTCTTACAACAGTGTTTTGTTTTTTTGTTTTAAAAATAAAATTGCTCGAAAGTATGCTTATTGGTGCGGTTATAAGTTCTACTGACGCAGCGTCTGTGTTTTCGGTACTGCGTTCAAAAAATCTTAACTTGAAGTATAACACTGCGTCAATGCTTGAAATGGAAAGCGGAAGTAATGACCCGTTTGCATATATGCTGACCGTTATAGTTCTGTCGTTTATGAAGGGCGAAAACAGTGTCGGACAGATGGTTTACAGTATCGCCGCACAAATTGTTTTCGGTGTTTTGATTGGCTTTCTTATTGCACTCGGTGCAGTATGGTTTATGAAACATTTCACTTTTAATACATCGGGTTTTGACGCGGCGTTTGTGCTTGGAGTGGCGGTGCTTGCGTACGCATTGCCGACATTGGTCGGCGGAAACGGTTATCTCAGTGCGTACATAGTAGGTATTGTTTTGGGAAATCAGAACATACATAATAAAAAATCACTTGTGCATTTTTTTGACGGAATGACCGGACTTATGCAAATGCTTATATTTTTCCTTTTGGGACTTTTGTCGTTCCCGTCAAAAATATTAACTGTTTTGTTGCCGTCAATATTTATAGCACTGTTTATCACATTCGTTGCAAGACCGTTGGCGGTTGCGACTGTGCTTGCACCGTTTAAAACAAAAATTTCACAATATCTTGTTGTGTCGTGGGCAGGTCTCAGAGGTGCGGCGTCAATCGTGTTCGCAATAATGGCTATGGTAGGCGGTGTGACAATGGAGCAGGACGTTTTCCATATTGCATTTTGCGTTGTATTGTTTTCAATTACGCTGCAAGGGTCGTTTCTTCCGTTTGTCGCAAGTAAAACGAATATGATTGACAAGACCGGTTCTGTACTGAAAACGTTTAACGACTATTCGGACGAAACGGAAATTAATTTTATTCGCTTGAATATTGACAGCGGTAACAGATGGATTGACCGTGCGGTAAAGGATATTTCACTTCCGCCGCAAATGCTTTTTGCGGCTATTTACAGAAATGACGAAACGATTATTCCGAACGGTGAAACGGTAATATATGAGGGTGATACGATAATTCTCGGTGCACCGTCACACGGAATAAACGGTGATGTTCGTTTTAGGGAGATTTCGGCGAACGACAGAAAAAATTGGCGTGGAAAAAGTATGGCTGAAATTGAATTTCCCGACGGCTATCTTGTGATTATGATAAAACGCGGTGATGATGTCGTTATTCCTGTCGGAAGTACGATAATAGAAAAAAATGATGAGCTTGTGCTGGTTTCAAAATAAAAAACATAATATTCAAAAAATCACATCATATGATGTGATTTTTTTTGTTAGCTTAAATATATGGTTTTGTTACAGGCAAAGGTTCAGAGCCAAGTGAACGCAGAAGTTGCATTCCTGCGGAACGTGCGTCTGTGACGGCGGTTTTAACCGCTGACGCCTCACCTGTGAAAATTATAATCACTTCATTTGAATGGCTTGTACCGCTGTCCGGACGAAGTGTTTTTATCAGTTCGACACCGGCAGATTTTAACGCAATATCTGCGATTACCATACCAATCGGAGCAGGTGACGCACATACAAAGCCGAACGGTCTGCCTATCGGCACATCAAATGCCTTATTGATAGCCTCACCGCACCTTGCACTGTACTGGAATTCCATGTGACCTGCTTCACTTATGTATATTTCGCCGGCATTTATGTCTATGTATTCAAGCGCTAATTCAACGGCTCTCTTAACATCGGCAGGTGTTTCACCGCCGATTATGATAAAGTTTCCGTGACCGCCCCAGCCTTTTGTATCACGCGGAATTTCGATAGAGATAACCTCTGTTGAAGTAGCTTTAACCGCGTCGTCAACGGCTTGAATTTGTGCTCCCGCACCTGTACGGGAACCGATAAGACCGACCGCGTGGAACTTTTCAGGGATATTCATTTGTTTTCTTAAATCGTCATCAATATTGGCGATATAAAGACCGATTGTATCGCAAACGCCGACACCGACAAACTGTGTCATACCGCATTTTCCGAACATATCGTTATTCATAATATCCCTCCCTAAACCAATCTTATATATATTATATCATTATTTTAACCTTTTTGCAATCCTAAAATGAATTGTTATACATCAAAATGTAGAAAATTTCAAATAAGTATTGATATTTAGGGCGATTTTTGATATTATATAGAGTATTGAAATAAAAATACATTAGGAGTTGAAGATATGCCTGCTTGGGTTGTTGATTTGTTAAACCGCTTGAACTCTACATTTGTGGTAGACGGACGTTGGCAGTGGTTTGTTAGTGGATTGGGATATACGCTTTTAATATCTCTTTTCTCGGTATTGTTGGGTTTGGTAATCGGTATTCTGATGGCACTTATGCGTCTGTCAAAAAGTAAGATTTTAAGAGCCGTTTCGGGAATTTATATTGATATTATCCGCGGTACGCCGACAATGGTGCAGCTGCTTATAATTTATTTTGTTATTTTTGCAAATGTGCATATTGATAAGTGGGTAGTCGGATTTATTGCATTCGGTATAAACAGCGGTGCGTATATTGCGGAAATCGTCAGAGGCGGTATATTGTCCGTAAATATCGGTCAGACTGAGGCGGGACGTTCGCTTGGTATGACGCATAAACAGACTATGGCAAGCATTGTTATGCCGCAGGCTATGAAAAATATTCTGCCGGCGCTTGGTAATGAATTTGTTGTATTGATAAAAGAAACAGCCGTAATCGGTATGATTGCGAATATCGACCTTGTCGGAGCGGCAAGAAAGGTACAGAGCCTTACATATGATTACCTTATACCGCTTTTGTCAATAGCAGTTATATATTATGTTGTTATAAAGATTATAAGTACGTTGCTTTCTAAAGTTGAAAAAGGTATGAGAAAGGCGGATAAGAGATGATAAAGGTTACCGGTTTAAAAAAGCATTTTGGAGATTTGGAAGTATTAAAGGGAATTGACCAGCACATAAAACAAGGCGAAAAGGTTGTTGTTATAGGTCCTTCGGGTTCGGGTAAATCAACATTTTTGAGATGTCTTAATTTGCTTGAAGTACCGACAGAGGGTGAAATTCTCATTGAGGGCGAAAGCATTACCGCTCCAAAAACAAATGTAAATAAAATTCGTGAAAAAATGGGTATGGTGTTTCAGCAGTTTAATCTGTTCCCGCACCTTACAGTGCTTGACAATATAACTCTTGCACCGATTAAGGTTAAGAAAATGCCGAAAGCAGAGGCTGAAAAGCTTGCACGTGAGCTTTTGAATAAAGTAGGTCTTGCGGACAAAGAGGACTCATATCCCGCACAGCTTTCGGGCGGTCAACAGCAGAGAATTGCAATAGCACGTGCACTTGCAATGCAGCCGGATATAATGTTGTTCGATGAACCTACATCGGCACTTGACCCTGAAATGGTCGGTGAAGTTCTTTCTGTTATGAAAGACCTTGCGGACGGTGGTATGACAATGGTTGTTGTAACTCACGAAATGGGATTTGCACGCGAAGTTGCATCAAGAGTTTTGTTTATGGACGGCGGATATGTGCTTGAAGAAGGCACTCCTGACGAAGTGTTCAGCAATCCGAAAAACGAAAGAACAAAAGAATTTTTGAGCAAAGTTTTAAAGTAGTTATCTAACACAGAATGTGTTAAATATAAAAATAAGTGATTTTTTAGGAGGATACAAAAAATGAAAAAGGGTTTAATGAAAGTAGTAGCTTTGGCAGCTGCATCAGTTATGGCAGTGGTAGCACTTGCAGGTTGCGGAAGCAGTGATAAGTTGATTATGGGTACAAACGCAGCATTCCCACCGTTTGAATACACAACATCACAAGGTCTTGTAGGCGAATTTGACGGTATTGACGTTGCTATTGCAAATAAGATTGCCGAAAATGTAGGTAAGGAACTTCAAATTGAAGATATGGAATTTGACGGACTTGTTGCATCTGTAAGCACAGGTAAGGTTGATATGGTTGTTGCAGGTATGACTGCTACAGACGAAAGAAAGCAAAGCGTTGATTTCTCTGATCCATACTATGTTGCATCACAGGTTATCGTTGTTGCACCTGACAACACAGATATTACAAGTGCAGAAGATTTGAAGAATGACAAGACAGTCGGCGTTGTTCTTGGTTACACAGGCGACAATATCGTAACAAACGATTTACAGCTTGCAGAAGACAAGGTTACAAGAGCAAACAGAGGTATTGATATAGTTCAAGACGTTAAGAACGGTAAGCTTGACGCAGTAGTTATCGACTCTGCAACAGGTAAGGCTCTTGCTGAAAAGAACGGTCTAAAGATTGTTGAAGACCCACAGGCATTTGAAACAGAAGAATATGCAATCGCAGTTAAGAAGGGTAACACAGAACTTCTTGACAAGATTAACGAAACACTTTCAGAAATGAAAGCTTCAGGCGAAATTGAACAGCTTGCAATGGAATACGACGAAAAGCTTGCTGAAAACAATCAGTAATTGATAATTGAAAATTGAAGGACGGCTTTATTATGCCGTCCTTTTTGCTTAAGGAGTTATATATGCGTATAGATAAATACATTTCCGGCTGCGGATATGCAAGCAGAAAAGATGTGAAAAAACTAATAAAACAAGGTATTGTGTTTATAGACGGTGAAGTGTGTAAAAAGCCGGAGGAACAGACTGATGAAAACAGTATTGTTGAGGTTGACGGCGAAAGATTGATTTATCGTGAATTTGTGTATTTAATGCTAAATAAACCGCAAGGCTGCGTAAGTGCTGTTTATGATAAGAAGTATCCCGTTGTAACCGAATTTGTTCCGGAGGAATACGCACATTTTGAGGTATATCCCGTAGGCAGACTTGATATAGATACGGAGGGACTTTTGATACTCACAAATGACGGTCAATTCGCTCATGAAATGACATCACCGAAAAAAGATGTGTATAAAAGATATTTCGCGGTGCTTGATAAACCTATGGAAGAAAAAGATGTTGAAATATTCGCAGGCGGTATGGAATTTAAAGAGTTTACCGCAAAAAGCGCAAAGCTTGAAATAACGGAAAATCCGAACGAGGTTTATATCGAAATTGCAGAGGGTAAATTTCATCAGGTGAAACGTATGTGCGAAAGAGTCGGTAAAACGGTGACGTATCTGAAACGTGTCGCAATCGGCAATTTGAAACTTGATAAATCACTCGAAAAAGGCGAAGTCCGTGAATTGACAAAAGATGAACTTGATATGCTGTATAAGAAATAACTTCAAACAATAATTCGTAGGGTGACGTTAAGGAAAGTTATAACAGCCGTTTACATCCGTAGGGACGATCATTGATCGCCCATTTTGGTAGACTAAGATAATAGATAAAGAGAGTGGAGAACGACGCTCGCGATGTCCTGCAAAGCCACCCCTCAGGCGGCAATGCCGCCAGCTCCCCTTAAGGGGAGCCATATAAAAGCCTCTCCTTGAGGAGAGGTGTCACGAAGTGACGGAGTGGTGGCGATAATATTATCTCTTATATTATAATCCCCTACAAGTCAAATGTTACCTTTAACAAAAAATTAATAAAAAAGATATTGATTTTTTTATGCTAAAGTGGTATATTGTTAAAGATGATGTAAAATGAGGAATGATCATTTTATATTGGTACAATAAAATGAAAGGAGAAAATACAGTTATGAACGGAGCCGAAAAGAAAAAAGCAACTCCCGCCGATAAAGCGGTAAATGCGATTATAGTTTTAATTATATTGGTATTTGTCGCTGTAGGAGTTTACGCAACATACGGTAAAATATCGGAAGGTGTTACAAACAAGGAGATTGAAAGCGGTAAAGCGGAGGCAACTGTTGAATATCTTGCAAATCAAGCCGGTCAATCTGTTGAAGATTACCTTGCACAGTACGGTCTTACTCTTGGCGATACAATCAAAGCAAAGACTACTGAAAGCGAAATGCTTGACAATATGACTATTGAAAATTATGCTAAATACAATGGTCAAGAGGCTGACAGTTTCCTACAAGGAATGAGCGATTCAGTAACAAAAGATACTGTATGGAAAGACTTAATGGCAATGCCTGTATCTCAAGTTATAGACGCAGACACTCTTGCACAGGTTAAGGAACAGTATCAAATAGGTGATGATGAAATTTCAGATTCAACTACTTACGAAGAATTCCAAAAAGTGCTTTATCAAAAGGCAGCAGCCGCATCACAAGCCGCACAGGCAACTGATGCACCGACAGCAGAAACAACAGAAACACCTGCTGAATAATATTATATATAAGGAGATTTAGAACAGTGAGCGACGAAAAGAATCTAAATGAAGAAAATAACGAATCAGTGAATAATGAAGAACAAACTCCTGTAGAAACAGAAGAAACAACTGCCGAACAGGCAGAAGAAACAGCCGAAACACCGGTTGAAACAGAAGAAACTCCGGTTGAAACTGAAGTATCGGAAACAGCCGAAACAGAGGAAACTCCGGCAGTTGCCGAAGAAAATACAGACGTAGAAGTTGACGAGGCTGTTGCGGCGGCACAAGCTGCTTTTGAAAATGTTCAAAAGGACGAACAGAAAAAGGGCGGCAAAGGCGGACTTATCGCTATAATCGTAGCTGCGGTAATCGTTGTTGCAATAGTTGTCGTACTTGCAGTTAAGTTCGGTCCGTCAATGTTCAATAAGTATAACAGACTTGGTTATGTTGACGTAAGCGGACGTACAGTTGCACAGGTTGCAGAAGAACAGGGAATGGATGTTGACGAATTCCTTGAACAGTTTGATTTACCGTCAGATATGCCTGGTAATACAACAGAATCAGCTGCTTATAACTGTATTCCTGTATCAAAAATGGCAGAAATGTACGGTATGGACTTTGATACAATCAAAGAAGTGCTAAAGTTCCCTGATGATGTAGATGAAGATACAGCTTGGGGCGATGCTATAGGTCAAGTAAAACTTGGTGATTATGTCGGTGAAGATAATCTTGCTGAATTCAAAGAAACTTACGGTTTTGGTGATGATATAACAGCAGATACACTTTGGAAAGACGTAAGACAAACTGTTGACGAGAAGAGCAGACAACAGAGAATTGAATCTGAAAAAGCTGAAAAAGAATCAGATAAGAACAAGGATACTGACAGTGCCGAATCAACAGAAGCACCTGCCGAAACAGAAAGCGCAGATGCAACAGAAGCTCCTAATGCTTAATAAATTTTGAACCAAGGCGGATTGCTCAAAGCAATCCGCTTTTAGAATGCCGATAAATTGTCCGGAACGTGCAAAATATTATTTTTTATTCTGTAATTTATTATTATAATAAATTACAGGCAAGCCTATCTCCGATATACGGCTTTCTTGTGCACTTTTTTCGAAAATAAACTCTAACGTACCATCGTACGCCGACGAGTTCATTTTCGCAAAATCCGAACTAATTTCTCGACTTCTGCCATCGTGTAGACAAAAATGTCCACACGCTGAAGCGGATTGCTCAAAGCAATCCGCTTTTTGTATATTGAAAATTTTAAAAAATAGTGATATAATTTATCTATATTGTTTTTAAGGAGAAGAATATGATAGCTATTATAGATTACGGTGCGGGAAATCTGCACAGTGTTAAAAATGCACTTGATTTCTTGAACGCAGAAAGCATTGTCACAGGTGACAGTGAAACGATTTTAAATGCTGACAAGGTGATACTTCCGGGTGTCGGTGCGTTTGGTGATGCAATGAAATGTCTTGAAAAAAGCGGACTTGTTGAAACGGTTAAAGCTGTTGCAAAGAGCGGTAAACCGCTTTTGGGAATATGTTTGGGACTTCATCTGATGTTTGAAGAAAGTGATGAAACGCCGGGTGTGAAAGGTCTTGGAATATTCAAAGGCAAAATTGTAAAGATACCCGAAAAAGACGGACTTAAAATTCCGCATATGGGTTGGAACAGCATAACTGTTAATAAGAATAGCAGAATATTAAAGAATATCGGCAGTGAACCATATGTATATTTTGTTCACTCATATTATGTGAATGCGGAGGACGAGAGCATTATTTCCGCATACACCGAGTACGGTCAAAAGCTTGACATAGCCGTTGAAAAAGATAATGTGTTTGCTACACAGTTCCACCCTGAAAAGAGCGGTGAAACAGGTATGACTATACTAAAGAATTTTATTGCATTATAATAAGGAGATTACGATATGTACGCAAAAAGAATTATACCGTGCCTTGACGTTAAAGAGGGAAGAGTGGTTAAAGGTGTCAATTTTGTAAATCTTATTGACGCCGGTGATCCTGTCGAATGTGCAAAGGTTTATGATAAAGCCGGTGCGGACGAGCTTGTTTTTCTTGACATAACCGCGTCGTCGGACGCGCGTGAAACGGTTGTCGATATGGTTGAGGCTGTTGCGAAACAGGTGTTTATACCGTTTACGGTAGGCGGCGGAATACGAACAGTTGAAGATTTCAGAAAAATTCTTAATGCCGGTGCGGATAAGGTTGCCGTCAACAGTGCGGCGATAAAACGTCCCGAGCTTATCAGCGAGGCGGCTGAAAAATTCGGCAGACAGTGCGTTGTCTGTGCGATTGACGCAAAAAGACGTGAAGCTAAGAGCGGTTGGGACGTGTACCTTAACGGC
>OJNH01001074.1_pt1 | contig 22903 bp, 9 predicted proteins | sample 1597361 | NCBI WGS metagenome assembly OJNH01 (sample SAMEA2452136, study PRJEB22498) | human gut metagenome | biome: human feces; feature: human gut; material: feces | place: Australia | collected 2012
GCTTCAATACGCGCCGGTCGTATGTGTAGATTCCGTTTTTTTCGATCTCCACATCGGATAGCTGGGTATATACGGCAGCATTTAATCCGTAGTAATAATGGTCTATTACTTTGTCGGCTAAATTGTTGAACAAGACGGTGAAGTCTTTTCCGGTCTCTACGGTGGTGTATTGGAAATCGCCTCCGGGCCAGATGTGTCCCTGTACTTTCAATGTAATGCCGCCATACTCGCCACAGACGCCGGCCCTGGTTTCGTCCAGTGGGCAGGAGGGGTTCGGGTAGCTATGGGAGTCTTTAATGTCACCAATGGGAGCGTCTACCCAGCCACTGGCACAACAGACAAGGCTTTGGCCTACTTCGCTTATGACAATTTGAGTCATTCTTTCTGTATCGAATTGTCCCCAACCTTCATTAAATACCACCCATTGGATAATACTCGGATGGTTTCTGAAAGCAGTGATAATTCTTTTCGATTCATCTTCAAAGTTCTTTTTTGCATAGTCTTCGTATCCGGAAGGTAAGTTGGGGCTGGGCAGATCTTGCCATACCAATATTCCTTCCCTGTCGCAATGCATATACCAACGTGCAGGTTCTATCTTGATATGTTTCCGTATCATATTGAATCCTAAAGCTTTCATCGCTTTTATATCAAACAGGAGTGCCTCGTCACTTGGAGCAGTATACAGGCCGTCAGGCCACCATCCCTGGTCGAGTGGCCCCATCTGGAAGATTTGTTTTCCATTGAGGAAGATACGGGGCGTTTCACCCACTTTCTTTACTTCGATTTTGCGCATTCCGCAATAGCTGCTTACGGCGTCTGTCTGTATTCCGTCTTTTAGGATAGCTATGTCGAGGTCGTATAAATACGGGTCTTCTACCGACCATAAATGAGGGTTATCGATAGGAATGGTCAGTAGCCTTCCGACTTTGTCGTTTTCCAGTGTTGCTATTTTATTTCCTTCTTTGTCGAGCAAGCTGATATTTACTGTTACTCCGAATGTTTCATTGGTATTGACTCTCATTTTCAAACAGGAGTTGTCTACATCGGGCCGTATCATTAAGTCCTCTATATAAACCGGATTGACAGGCTCCAACCATACCGTTTGCCAGATACCGCTTACCGGAGTATACCAGCAACCCCATTTATTTAATGCCTGTTTGCCTTTCGCTTGTCCTTCGGCACCGGTATTATCGTATGTATAGACAACTAACTCTTGTTTTTCTTGGTCTTTTAAAGCAGAGGTTATGTCAAAGTAGAACGGATCGTATCCACCGGTATGCTTACCTACTTTTATACCGTTTACATAGACAACGGCTTCCCAATCTACGGCATCAAAATGAAGCAGAATATTTTTCCCTTTCATCGTTTCGGGGATACTTATTGAACGTTTATACCAATAGCATTGGCTGTCGCTCTCTTCCATGATTCCGGAGAGGGCGGATTCTATGGGGAAAGGAACTAATATCTTTTGTGTAAAAGTGAAATTCTCCGGATCGTATGCTTCGCCTTTTATGCCTTTTCGCAAATCCCAGATTCCGTTCAGGTTGAGCCATTCTTTTCTTACCATTTGTGGTCTCGGATATTCGGGTAACACGTTGTTCACGTCTATTGTTTCACTCCATGGAGTCATCATAGGGGCTTGCTTCATTTTCCATTCTTGAGCGTGCGAAAGAAAGATACCCATGATGCAGAAAAGTCCTACGATTGAAAGTCTTTGTATATGCATTGTTTTCATGTTGTTAGAGATGAGGGATAAAAATAAGGGTACCCGGAAATGTGGTACCCTTATGTAATTAGAAGTTATAATGATTCTTATTTTACCATTAACTTGCTGATACTTACAGCACCATTCTGATTAGTCGCTTTCAATAGATACATACCTTCGGGCAAGTTGCTGATGGTAGTATTGCCAGCCGGTAATACTTTGTTTGCAACCGACATGCCGCTTATTGTATAGATAACAACACTTACCGGTTCAGTAGCATTTACAATAATTTCACTGTTTACGGAATATACGTTTAGGCCTTCGATTGTAGCAGTCGGTTTGAGCCCCGTTCCAGTACCGGCATCAGGATCTAAATAGAGACCATAGATATTAGCACCTACACTACTTGGTAAATTGTAAACAACATATATGGTGTGTTCTCCTTTCACTTCTTTCAATGCTGCTGCAGTTGTCATTTTGGTATCCCATTTACCGGTACCCTGAGCTCTGACCACAGCGATCGGTTCGTGTCCTGCAAGTGCATTTTGTACATCTTCCGGAGTACTACCACTGTTCCAATTTATATTATCCAAGTCGATATACAATGAGAAATTAGCTTCTTCAATGGTACCTATATAATTTTTATCACAGGAATGATTGATAAGAACTCTCTTGTAATCACCATCTTTGAAATCGATGTCATAATAGGCCACAACAACACCATTAGATGTATAACCGATATTTGAGCCTTCACCACGAGCACCATCGCCGCCTTTAACTATAACTTCCCATTCCATATCGCCTTGGCTCCAATCGCCACCTTCGTCACCTGCACCTTTGGTAACAAATACTACAGCATTTTCAGACGGTGCTATATCCTCATAAACAACACCGCAATCCGGATTCTCAAACCAAAGATTTTCTTTCAATAGATCGATTCTGTGAAGGTTGGTTGCATCTCCCCATTTCACAAACAGATAGTGAGAACCTTTTACTTCTCTTAGTTTGGTAGCAACCGGGGTAAAATCGTTCCATTTTTGCAAATTGATACCTGTCCAAGTTCTTGCAATCATATTTTCCGGTTTTACTTCGTCAATGTAGAATTCCATATATTCTTTATATCTTTCACCATCATGACCAATGTAGGCAACTAATTGTTGGAATTCTCCTTCACCGAAATCAATCGGTTCTGCGGATTTGACAATGAAATCCTTAACTACACCTCCCCAACATTCTGTTTCTTCATTATACTTACAATCTTTGAAAGGATCATCTGGGTTTTCCGGATCTACATCGACTGCTACTCGGAAGATATCGCCATATATGATATTTGCTTTATCTGCATATTCCGGTGATTCATTGATCCATGGTTGCATACCCTCTTCTGCAATCGCATTTTTATAGAAGATGACAGAACGTAAATTTCCATTTCCTTCACGGAAAGTTAACCAAACTTTTTGTTTACCGGTAGGACGTTCGAATTCTTCACCTTCTTTCATATTCCATGCAAATGTTTCAAAGCAGTGATAGCCGAATGTTCTGTCTACCGTCATTTCTGTGAAAGTTACGGATTCTTCAAACGTATTTCCGGCGTGAAGAACTACATATCTTTCTACTCCGAAATCTCCCCATCCTTGTGCGAATTCTACTCCGGTAGCTTGGTAAGCATTGCCATCAGTTCCGAAATCTACTTCCCCTAAGCAGATAACTGTTTGGTTAGATGTTTGGCCGATATTGCCATAACCGACATCGAATATAGCATCTGTAACCAGTTCGATGTTCTCATTCCCTTTCATTGTTTCGATCACTAAATCCTGTGCAAATGCAGAATTCATTCCTAATAGAGCGAGCGCTCCGATGAGTAATGTGTTTTTTTTCATTGTAAAATAATTTAAATTAAACATCTATTCTTGATTAGGCCTGTAACTATCCCGGATTATTTTTATAACATCTTCGTGCTACTTCTGCCTGATTCTTTATTATCTGATCCTATTTTTGAACTGTTATATCTTACCTTGCTTTATTTATTGAAAACTGAGAAATGAACTCTTCTTTTATGTAAGAACCGGTTTATATATAGTGAATTACCAATGCCAAAATTACGCGTTCTATCCATTTTTATATAGAACGAATCATTCAAAAAATAATAAGTTGGTCACAGGCATCTGCTATCTATCCCGTTTCTTTTATTAATTGAAACGAATCTTTTAGAGATTGTATTCGTTGGAAATTAAGAATTGCTTTTTGTGTACGAAAAACATCCGGGTGTTTTTATATATTAAGGAATACGTTTTATTTATGTGGGTGAAATATCATTTTCCGTGTATGATGACAATGGCTGTTCGTTAATCGGTTATTGTTTGTTGTTCCGGAAGGAAAAACTGACAAGGTATGGATGGTTATTTGTTGGCTTCGTGTATATCTTTACATAGGTTTCATTTTATGCTGTATTTGTGCGATGCGTCCGGAAAAGCCCTGTGTGAGAGCGATACGTACTACCAATTTGCTATTTTTTGAAAGAATCGTTCTCTTCTTTTTATTTATATTTGCCCTCAAATAATTCGTTTATAAAGAATATGAAACACCCCCAATTGACTATTACCGTTTTCCTCTTGATGTTGTTGTTCAACATATCCGGATATGGGTTGAATAATTATTATTTCAACATAATCGGTAGAGATAAGGGATTGTCGCAATCCAATGTGAAAGCGATCATTCAGGATAGCAATGGCTTTATGTGGTTTGGCACCCGCAATAAACTGAACCGGTATGATGGGAATACTTTCAAAATATTCGATTGCTATGATTATGTAGCGCAAAAACAGAATAACAACATATCCTCTCTTTTTGAAGACAGGGAGAAACATCTCTGGGTCGGCACGGATAAAGGGGTCTTTATATTAGATCCTCAAACCGAAATTTTTACTTATATGAATACACAGACGGCGGAAGGGATTACCATGACCGATTGGATCTCGGATATCGGGGAGGACCGGGATGGCAATATATGGATTGTTGTTCCTAATCAGGGATTATTCCGCTATATTCAGGATAGCAAAGAGCTGAAGTTTTATGCATTTGGAAAGAAAACGGTTCCCGATCATGGGAATCCGCAGAGTATGTGCATAGATCAAAGTAACCGGGTTTGGATTGGGACAAATGGGAAAGGAGTATATCTATATGATAAACAGACGGATGAATTTACTCAATACCTTGGTGATACGAATGGCAATACACTGGCGGGAGAGAATATTTATACGATGTCTGACGATGGCGAGCATCTTATTTTGGGTATACATGAAGGTAAACTACGTAGAATAAATAAGAGGAAGAATGCGGTAACCGATGTAAATGCACCGGATGTGCATTATAAGATTATCCGTTGTATAGCGAAGTTGAATAACAAATTATGGGTCGGTACGCAATATGGTATCTACATTATCGATGAAGAAAAAGGAGAGGTTTTCAGAATATACAACGATCCTATGTGTAGTTATTCGCTTTCGGACAATCAGGTCGGGGAGATTTATCAGGATCGGGAAGGGGGAATCTGGGTAGGAACCAATGCCGGAGGTATTAATTATCTCTCCAGTTCTGTGCTGAAATTCACCCGGTATATACCGTTGAGTCGTGAAGAAACGATCAGCAGTAAACGGATAAGAGAGATCATTGAAGATAATAACCAAAATATATGGATAAGTACCGAAGATGCGGGAGTGAATATTTTCTCGCCCGAAAAGCAGACATTTAAAAAGTTGGGAAGAGATATAGGTAGAGACTTGACTTCGGAACAGACGCTGAGTCTGCTCAACCTTAACGGAGATATCTGGGTGGGATTGTTTAAGAAAGGATTGGATATCGTTTCTGCCGGCAGCTATAACACCCGGCATTATTCCGGAAAACAGTTAGACTTGAATGAATTCAGTTTATATGCTTTGGGGGAAGATAAATTCGGCAACGTCTGGTTAGGGAATGCCTGGGGGATTTATAAGGGTAATAAGGAAACGATGGAATTTGTCAATATGCCCGAATTTGGTCTGTGCTATACATATGATATTATGGAGGATGCTAACGACAATATCTGGATAGCGACGATGGGAAACGGTGTGTTCAAGTATAATCAGAAAACTCAGCAGATAGAGCATTACACGAACCAGATCAATGATAAACATTCGATAAGTTCTAACTCCGTCAGCAGTATTACGGAAACGAGCAATGGCGATATCTGGTTTGCAACGGACCGGGGCGGTATCTGTAAATACGACAGTAAGGAGAATAATTTCCGTACCGTATCACTGGCAGAGGGGTTACCCGATGATACTGCATACAAGATTGTTGAGGATAAAAACGGCTATTTATGGTTTGGTACTAATAGCGGGCTGGTACAGTTTGATCCGCAGAATTTTACCATTGAGAGCTATTCAACGGATAATGGTCTGCCCAGCAACCAGTTCAATTATAAATCTGCATTGGCAAGCAGTACGGGTGAATTGTTTTTTGGAACTTTGGAAGGGCTGATCTCTTTCTTTCCTGAGAGACTGGAGCAGAATAGCTTTATCCCTCCTGTGTATATTACTTATATAAAGCATAAAAACGATGAAGCATCCGGTGAATTATATGATAAGGGGACGAATAGCGGCTATCTGCAGGCTAAACAGATAACCCTACAACACGATCAGAATAGTATAGAACTGGGATTTGTTGCGTTAAGCTATGCCTGCCCGGCGGCCAATCAATATGCTTATAAGATGGAGAATCTTGATAAAGACTGGATCTTTACAAGAGATAATCAAAGTGTGACTTATGCCAATCTTGCTCCCGGAAAATACCGGTTTGTTGTGAAAGCAAGTAATAATGACAAAGTATGGAATCAGGAGGGGGCTTCTGTCGAGATTATCATCCTTCCTCCTTGGTGGAAGACATGGACTGCCAACATTTGCTATGCGATCCTTCTGATTGTATGTGTTTGGTTAACAACCAGATATTACTTGTATGTGAGTAAGAAGAAGACATTGGAAAAGCAACGGATGTTTGAGAGTGAAAAGGAGAAAGAACTGTATAGCTCCAAAATCGATTTCTTTACTAACATAGCCCATGAGATACGAACGCCGCTGACGTTGATCAACGGTCCTCTCGAGTCTTTGGCCGAGATGGATATTAAAGATCATGAGATAAAGAAGAATGTCCAACTCATGCAGAGGAACATATCGGAACTGCTTACTTTGATTAATCAGATCCTGGATTTCAGAAAGGTGGATGCCAATAAGGTGACAATGAATTTTGTCGTTGGGAATATATCGGCTATTGTGGATGAGGTATATCAGGAGTTTCTTCCGATGGCATTGTCTATAAATAAGAAAATAGAACTTCATATGCCGGAGCTGCCTGTCCATGCATTGATCGACCGGGGATCTTTTATTAAAATTCTGAACAATCTGTTTTCAAATGCGATCCGTTACTCCGAACATACAATCGATGTGGAACTTGAAGAGGACGATATGCAATTCTATCTGATTATAAAGAACGACGGTGAGATAGTACCTCCCGAAATGGCCGATAAAATATTCGATCCTTTCTATCAATTGAAAAAGAATGCAAATATAAATGCAAGTTCCGGCATCGGATTGTCATTGGCACGGTCACTTGCCGAATTGCATCATGGTGTGTTGCTCTATAAAAGTAACGATGGGCTGAATATTTTTACATTAGCCATTCCAAAGGGCGATATATCCCGGCAAGAAACCAACATCGATATTTATAATGACGATTTTGTAGAGCAGCAATCGAAACAGGAAACGATTTTGGTGGTAGAAGATAATCTTGAACTGCTATCGTTTATGACCGAAAAGCTGAGTTTGAACTTCTCTGTGGAAAAAGCCACTAACGGTGCCGAAGCATTTGATATTATCCAAAGGGTGAATGTCGATATCGTCGTTACGGATATCATGATGCCTATCATGGACGGTTTTGAACTCTGTAGGAAAATAAAGACGGACATTGAGTATTGCCATATACCCGTAGTGTTGCTAACGGCTAAGAATGACTTGAATAGTAAGATCAGAGGACTTGAAACCGGGGCTGATGCGTATATCGAGAAACCTTTCTCGTTTAAGTATCTGACGACACAACTGAATTCGCTTCTTGAAAACAGGAAGAGGGAGAAAGAAGCGTTTATCAAGAAACCTTATGTCACTTCGCAGTCGATAGGACTGTGCAAAGCGGATGAAGAGCTGATAAATAAAATTATAGGTATCATTGAAGAGAATATCACCGATTCTAATTTCGGTGTGGAACGCTTGTCGGAGATTATCAACATGAGTCGGTCGAGCCTGCATCGTAAGATTAAGGCACTCTCCGGAACATCGCCTACGGACTTTATCCGTTTGATACGATTGAAAAAGGCTTCCGAGCTGATAGCCGAAGGGCATTACCGCACAGGAGAGGTGTGCTATATCGTCGGAATAAACTCTCCCTCTTATTTTATCAAATTGTTTCAAAAACAGTTTGGTATGACACCGAAGGAATTTGAGAAACAACAAAGGATGACAAACACAAATGATTATAATATAAATTTGACAAAATGAAAACATTTAATTTTTTACTGTTGAGCATAGTTGCAATCGGACTTTATTCATGTGGCCCAAAAATGATTTATCCCGGTGAGGTCTGGACGGATACGGAACAGAACATGATTAATGCGCATGGAGGAGGAGTTCTGTATCATAACGGGACGTATTATTGGTATGGCGAATATAAAAATGATTCTACCTATCATGCACCCGGCGTAGAATGGGATTGTTACCGGACAGAGGCCGGCGGGGTAGCCTGCTATTCATCCAAAGACCTGCATTCCTGGAAGTTCGAGGGGGTAGCGTTAAAGCCGGATATGGCCAATCCGGAATCGGATATTCATCCTTCTATGGTGATAGAACGACCTAAAGTGATTTATAATGAGAAGACTGGTAAGTTTGTGATGTGGATGCACATTGATAGTTATAATTATTCGAAAGCAGCTACCGGTGTTGCCGTATCGGATAGTCCGACCGGTGGTTTCAAGTATTTACACTCTCTTCGTCCGTATGGAGAAGAAAGCCGGGATATGACACTGTTCAAAGACGGGGACGGGAAGGCTTATCATGTTTACTCTACCAAAGGTAATTCTACTTTATATATTCATTTACTTTCGGATGATTATCTGGAACATACTGAAACTTATAAGGCGGTTTTCCCCGGAAAGTTCAGAGAAGCACCGGCTGTCTTTAAAAGGCAGGATAAATATTATATGATCACGTCCGGATGTAGCGGCTGGGATCCTAATGAAGCGGAATATGCCATAGCAGATTCTATGTTGGGAGAGTGGACGGCAATGGGGAACCCTTGTGTGGGTGAGAATGCCGACAGGACGTTTGGCGGACAAAGTACGCATGTCATAACAGTAGATCCCGAAAATGATAAATACATTGCCATGTTCGACAAATGGAATAAACTGGATTTAATCAATTCCAGATATATTTGGTTACCTGTTCAATTTCATTCGGCAGACAGTATTACGATAGAATGGAAAGACGAATGGTCTTTAAACGACTTGTAATAGAAACCTTTGAAAAATCTATAATAGACAGTGTAAAACCTTCTCTTAAATAATATATTATGAAGAAACTATTTTTTATTGCATGCAGCAGTTTTTGCTTTAGTTTGTTGCTGCACGCACAGGTTCCGGGAGATATTGAGAACATCAGGTTTGAATATATGGATAAACCGGTACAGTCGAGTACGGGAGGTGACCCGATTAATTTTATTCATGCCACCTATGTGAATGCAGCTTGGGGGGACTACAACAATAACGGGACACTCGACCTGTTTTATAGTGATAAGAATAATCACGGTAGTGCTACGAAAATTCAGAGCAACTTTTACCAGAACAACGGGGATGGTACTTTCCGTAAATTAACCTCCCCATTTGCAGGAGTTGCTTTTTCATGCCCGGTTTGGTTTGATATGAATAACGACGGTCTTTTGGATCTTTTTCTTCCGGGACTGGGCGATTGGTATTATCAGTGGAATGATCTGGATACACGCCTATCCAATATCCAGGCACGTTTGTATATTAATCAGGGAGTACAGGATAATGGTACTTGCAAGTTTAAGGAAATGCCGGTGGCGGAATCTGGTTTGATGCCGGTGTTTAATGGAAAGACCGGAGGAAAAGGACACAATTGGGCGGTTGCGGGTGATTATGATAACGATGGCTATACGGACTTGCTTGTAACGGGCTTTGATGAACATACGAGGGTGAACCGGGAAGATTATGAAGATGCGGTCAGAGCGGTATATCTGTTTAAGAATATAAAAGGAGAGTATTTCGAACTGCAGAAAACTCCTTTGGAGGGAACAAAGCCTTTCCATGGTTTGACCGATGGCAGTGTCTGCTTTGTCGATTTGGATAATGATGGCTGGCTGGATATCGTGTCTACCGGATATGGTTATTCAAGAGAGTCGGAAGTACACGTTTACTGGAATCAGCAGAACGGTACATTTAAGGAATCGGATTTTAAGTTTGACACTACTTGTAACTCTTCATGTGATGTATATGATCTGAATAACGATGGTCTGGCAGATATCATTATGACGGGAGTCTATTTCAATAATAATCAAAAGCAATTCTATATCTATAAAAACAAGGGAGAGCGTAATTTTGAGAAAATAGAAAATGAAAATCTGCTGCCGATAGATGGCGGACAGCTCTCTTTTGGCGATGTGAATCATGACGGACTGCCCGATATGCTGGTGGGTGGTCATAATAATACGCATCAGCACAGCACGTGGCTATATGTCAATAAAGGTGATTTTGATTTTGAGCCGATTGCATGGTACAATCAGGACGATTACGGATGGGCATTCCCCAGAGTCACTCATGGCAATGAACATCTGATCGACATTGATAATGACGGACTGTTGGATGCATGGATTTCCGGATGGTCCAATGGAGCCTGTTCTTCCGGTTGTGATACACAACTTTGGAAAAATACTTCTGTTGCCGGCAAGAACGAAGCGCCGGGGATGCCGCAAAATTTACGGGCAAAGTTGATCGAAGGTTCCGATATTCTTTCTTTGGCATGGGAAGAGGCTGCCGATGATGTTACTCCTCAGAAAGCTTTACGGTATAATGTTTATTTGAAGAAGAAGGAAGGTGATAAATGCTGCATGACCGTACCGGCGGATATTACTTCCGGTTTTATTAAAGTCGGTTCTGTTTCCGGTTATCTCACTCAATGTTCTTATAAGATTAAAGTAGAATCGGACGGTGAATATGAATGGGGAGTACAAGCCATTGACAATGGAGGAAGAGGTGGACTTTTTGCAAAAGCTACTGTGAAGGTGAATGGAACCACCGGTATTACTACCCTCAAAGAAGAGGATGCTATTTTAATTTCTTCCAATGGGCAGTCTCTGAATTATTCGATCTCTGGCATGGGGAAGATGACTGTATTCGGCATTGATGGCAGCGTGACGTATCAAAGTCGGATTCACGGGACCGGTACTGTCAATCTGATGGTAAAAGGCACTTATATTGTCAGGATCGAGACCGATTCTGCTGTGAAAAGACAGAAAGTAGTAATGATGTAATAAAAAGAATTTTTACTGTATGATATTGAGAAAATATTTATGTTTTGCTTGTGCTGTTTTGTTTATTCAGAGCGGATATGCTAAAGAGCAGAAGCCTATAAATCTGGGAGAAACACCCTGGAGGTTTTCCAAAGTCGTTCGACAGGAGATGGATTTGGCAAAAGATGCCCGTATTCTCTGTGGTACGCAGGCAGTACCTGTGATCAATGATGGTGATATGAATACGGAATGGGTAGCAAATGATGCACCGGAACCAAGTCTGCTCATCGATCTGCATGAGAATAAACAGACGGGAAAAGTCAAATTGTCTTTCAAGGGGAACCGGGTATATTTTGCTACTGTAAAAGTGGAAGTAAGCCTTGATAATAAACAATGGAATTCGTTGACAGACGGTATAGACAGACAGCGGTGCGAATTGTATAAAGAAGGCGATATCTCGAGTGTCAATAATACGGTAGGGTACGTTGCAACCGTTACGAGCACTTCACTTTCTGTACCGATTCCGGTGACTTACCGTTATATAAAGCTTTCCGGTTTGAAATGCTTCTCTGAAAAAAAAGAAGAATTACCGGTGCGTGTCAGTGAGCTGGCCATTCATCCGGTTGAAAATGATCATCCGGATCAGGAAATGGCAGGAGCAGATTTTGATGATACACGATGGGAAGAGGTCGGCATCCCGCATTGCTACAACGAACATGATACTTATCTGAATGCAAGTACGGGAGAACGTTGCTGGCGGGGAGAAGGCTGGTACAGAAAGAAACTCTTTTTCAATGAGAAGGATCGGGAGAAGGAGATTTTTTTGGAATTCCAGGGAGTGAATCTGGCAGCTATTGTCTTTGTGAACGGGCAGGCTATTTCCGGGAATACACGGGTTAAACAACCGGGAGTGGTGACTCATGTAGGCAGCTCTCTTCCTTTTGTGGTGAATATCAGCAAATATATAAAATGGGGTGAAGAGAATCAGATTGCGATTAAAGTCTCGAATGCGAAAAATACGTTCTTTGCCTGGCCGGGATTCGGTGAGAATGAAGGATTCGGACAGGCAATGGGAGGTATTGTGAGTCCTGTCTATATGCATAAGAAAGATAAAGTGCATATCCCATTCAACAGTTACTCTCCTTTAAACAAATGGGGCACTTATTTCGGAACGGTATCTGCTACGCCGCAGGAGGCCGTCGTAAGGTTTCAGACGAATGTTGAAAACTCTTCGGAGCATACACAGGCAGTCGAACTGCGTACTTATTTACAAGATGAACGGGGACGTACGGTGCTATCATTTACCGAACAGCGAAATGTGGCACCCGGCGCTACTCATCTGTTTGATCGGACGGAAACCATTCAAAATCCGAACTTATGGTATCCTATCGGCTGTTCGGGCACTCCATATTTGTACACTGTGCAGAATAAAGTGTATGTAGACGGTAAACAGGTGGATGAATACATCACTCGCTTCGGTATTCGCAGCATAGAGATTGTTGCCGACAAAGGCTTCTTCCTGAATGGCAAGCACCGTAAATTTCAGGGCGTCTGCAATCATCACGACTTAGGACCTTTGGGAGCTGCTGTCAATGTAGCCGCCCTTCGCCGCCAGCTTACGCTGTTGAAGGATATGGGTTGCGACGCAGTCCGTACCTCACACAATATGCCGGCCCCGGAATTAGTGGAGCTTTGTGATGAGATGGGCTTTATGATGATGATAGAACCTTTTGACGAATGGGACATTGCCAAATGTGAAAACGGTTATCACCGCTACTTTGGCGAATGGGCGGAGCGGGACATGGTGAATATGTTGCGTCATTACCGTAATAATGCCAGTGTGGTAATGTGGAGCATTGGCAATGAAGTGCCTACGCAATGCAGTCCGGAAGGTTATAAAGTCGCTTCGTTCCTGCAGGATATATGCCATCGTGAAGACCCTACGCGTCCTGTTACCTGCGGTATGGATCAGGTATCTTGTGTCTTGGAAAACGGATTTGCCGCCATGATAGACGTACCCGGTCTTAACTATCGTGCTCACCGTTATGTAGAATCCTATAATGCGCTTCCGCAAAATATCATTCTGGGGTCGGAGACTGCTTCTACCGTCAGTTCACGCGGCGTCTATAAATTTCCGGTGGAGAAGCGTGCCAGTGTGCGCTATGACGACCATCAATGTTCGGGATATGACGTAGAGTGTTGCTATTGGTCTAATATCCCCGATGTGGACTTTGCCTTGGCTGATGATTATGACTGGACTATCGGGCAGTTTGTCTGGACTGGTTTCGACTATTTGGGTGAACCTTCTCCATACGATACGGATTCCTGGCCCAGCCATAGCTCCGTATTCGGTATCATAGACCTGGCAAGTCTGCCTAAAGACCGTTATTACCTGTATCGCAGCGTTTGGAACAAGAATGTGAATACGCTGCATATCCTTCCTCATTGGACATGGCCGGGCAGGGAAGGAGAGAATACTCCCGTTTTCGTTTATACCAACTATCCCGGCGCAGAACTTTTTATCAATGGCAAGAGCTACGGCAAGCAGCGTAAACTTACAGCCGGAGAGAGTGAAGCCTTGCAGGGTAAAGACTCGCTTGCCTTGCAGCGTCGCTACCGCCTGATGTGGATGGATGTTCCTTATGAACCGGGTGAACTGAAAGTGGTAGCCTATGATGCTGCCGGCAAACCGGTAGAGGAAAAAACGGTCCATACCGCCGGCAAGCCTCATCATCTGGAATTGGTGGCGGACCGTACCGGACTTGTTGCCGATGGTAAAGATTTGGCATATATCACGGTCCGTGTTGTCGATAAAGACGGTAATCTTTGTCCGTCCGACAATCGTCTTGTTTCTTTCTCTGTGAAGGGAGCCGGCCGTTATCGCGCCGCCGCTAATGGTGATGCCACCAGCCTCGACCTTTTCCACTTGCCCAAGATGCCCGCTTTCAATGGACAGCTGACGGCTATTGTGCAGAGTACGGAGCAATCCGGTGAGATTGTTTTTGAAGCTAAAGCTAAAGGTCTGCGGACAGGAAAAATTGTATTGTTTGCCGGTACACAGCGCTAATTTGCCCTGTTTCTTTTGTTGCAGGGGAATAAACAGTATTCGAGTGCAGGTAAAACCGTCTTATCCCGGATTTAGTTGATTATTGGAATTGTCAACTGAATCCGGAGTAAGACGGTTTTTATATTATTGTTGGTGTGTTTCCTTTTATGGCTTGCAACAGCTATTCCCTTCTTTTTGTTCGCTGTCACTGCGTATCAGACCGCAAATACGATGCAATCGTTTGCATTCTTCTTGCTGCACTTTTTGTAGCATCTGTGTTTCTTACTCGATAATATGGCATACATTTGTTGTATCATAATAAAGTATTTGAAGTACGTTCTGCAATAATGTTAATATACTGAAACGTTTTTTGAATATACTATAGATAATTAATATTGTTAACTTTAATTTTTGAATGCATGAAGCAAGTTAATCTTAGAATCTATCGAACGATTCTTCCCTTGTTATTAGGGCTATTCTTGTCAGTTGGCGCTTATGCACAGAACATCACGGTGAAAGGGCATGTGAAAGATGCTTTAGGTGGTGTGATTGGTGCTAATGTCGTGGAAAAAGGAAATACCACAAACGGTACTATTACGGATTTGGATGGTAATTTTACGTTAACTGTTCCTCAAGGAGCCACTTTGGTGGTATCATTTATTGGCTATAAAACACAGGAAGTAGTAGCGGCATCTTCCGTTATAGTGAATATGGAGGATGATGCGGAGTTGTTGGAAACTGTTGTAGTTATTGGTTATGGCTCTGTCAAGAAGAATGACTTGACCGGTTCTGTTACAGCTATTAAAGCAGATGAAATCAATCGTGGTGCCATCACTTCACCCGACCAGATGCTTCAGGGAAAAGTGCCGGGATTGCTGGTGACTCCTGCTTCCGGAGACCCTACCGGTGGAGCAACTATCCGTATTCGCGGTGCGGCTTCTTTGTATGCTTCCAACGATCCGTTGATTGTGATAGATGGTGTGCCTGTAACCAGTGACGGTGGTGCCGGTATGGCAAATCCGTTGGCCTCAGTCAATCCAAATGATATTGAATCGTATACAGTACTGAAAGATGCGTCTGCGACAGCCATCTATGGTTCACGCGCATCTAATGGTGTAATTATCATTACTACGAAAAAAGGTTCCGGCGATAAGATGAAGGTCAGCTACAATTCCAGCTATAGCTTGAAGCAGAATACCTCCACACTGGATATGATGACCGGCGACCAGTATCGCCAGTATATAACAGAGGTATATGGAGCGGATGATCCCCGTTTGGCTATGATGGGTAATGCCAATACTAACTGGCAGGACTTGATTTATCGTACGGCTTTCTCTACAGACCAAAATGTAAGTCTCTATGGCAATGCCAAGAGTGTACTGCCTTATCGCGTAAGTTTAGGTTATACTTACGATCAGGCAACTTTGAAAGAGGGTGATAACCAGCGTGCCAATTTGGGTATCAGCTTGAGTCCTAAATTCTTTCAAGAGCATTTGAGTGTGAATGTTAACTTAAAAGGTATTTACAACCGTGCCAACTATCCTAATTCGGGAGCAGTGGGCAGTGCTGTTGATTTCGATCCGACACAATCTCCTTATTTCTATGATGCCAACGGTAACATAGATACATCAAAGTCTGGCGGATATTTCAACTGGATTAATGCCGATGGCTCTGCCAATACTATGGCAAGCATCAACCCGCTATCTCAATTATATGATAATTATAATGTAAACGACACTTGGCGTTCAATGGGTAACGTACAGTTGGATTATAAAATTCACGGTTTTGAAGACTTGCGTGTAAACTTGAACTTGGGTTACGACTTGGCACGTACGGAAGGTACGAAGTATTCGGAGTTAGGTTCTATCCTTTCTATGAGAAACGGTGCGCAAGATTATTATGAGAACTATGCGAATTACAACGCGAATACTTTGTTGGAATTTTATGCAAATTACAACAAGGATTTCGGTATTCACCATTTGGATGTAATGGCTGGTTATTCCTGGCAGCACAATTATGTAAAGAATGATAATATTCAATATTACAACAATGACCGTTCCAATGTATATTTGGACAGTCCCTCGGATAGAAAAGAGTATTATCTGGTATCTTTTTTCGGACGTATCAATTATTCGTTGAACTCTAAATATTTGTTTACTGTTTCTTTGCGTGACGATGCTTCTTCCCGCTTCTCCAAGAGTAATCGTTGGGGCTTGTTTCCATCTGCAGCTTTCGCATGGAATATTGCCGAAGAAAACTTTCTGAAAGAATCGGATGCACCGATTTCCAGTTTGAAGCTTCGCTTAGGTTGGGGGCAGACAGGACAGCAGGATATCGGTATCGACCGTTGTTATGCTTATCAGGCAAAATATACCCAGTCATCTGCATTGGCTACTCGTATTCCTTGGGGAAACGGCTATATCTATACTTTAGCTCCCAATGCGTATAACCCGGACATTAAGTGGGAAACAACTGAAACTTATAACGTCGGTCTTGATTTCGGTTTCCTAAAAGGACGTATCAACGGTACGATTGACGCTTATCTGCGCAAAACCAAAGATTTGCTGAATGATGTTACCACACCGATGGGAGTGAACTTCTCCAATAAAGTTATTTCGAATGTGGGTGATATGGAAAATAAGGGTCTTGAGTTTAACTTGAACTTTATTCCTATCGAACGTAAAGATATGTGCTGGACTATCAATGTGAACGGTACATGGCAGGATACGAAGATCACCAAGCTTACAAATAATCCCACACCCGATTATCTCGGAGTGGAAGTAGGTGCCAACATGGGTGGTACGGGTGGTTATACCTCATTGTATAGTGTAGGCTACTCTCCCTATACATATCATTTGTATCAACAGGCTTATGATGAAAATGGCAAGCCGCTTCAGAATGTATTGGTAGACCGTGACGGTGACGGACAGATTACCGCACAAGACCGTTATATTACCGATAAGAGTATTCAACCTAAGTTTTTCTATGGTATCGGTTCGCAGTTTACTTATAAAAACTGGGACTTCGGTTTCAACGCACATGGTTCGGTAGGCGGATATGCCTTGAACAGAATCAAGATGAATACCGCAACTTCCTATTCGGATGATTATACGAAAGGTTACTTGAACAACCTGTCACCTTATTGTATGGAAACCGGTTGGAAGGCAACTATTTCTGAACAACAGAAATATTCGGATATGTTCTTGGAGAATACTACATTCTTCCGTATGGACGATATCAATGTGGGTTATACATTTGATAAGATTAAGAACTGGGGCGGTAAAATTCGTGTAGCCGCTTCTGTACAGAATGTATTTACTATCACCAAGTATAGCGGACTTGATCCGGAGCTTACGGAAGCCGACGGTGTGGATAACAACTTGATTCCGCGTCCCCGTCTGTATACTTTGCGTCTGAATATTAATTTCTAAATATTAGGAGTATAGACAATTATGAAAAAGATTATATATAGTTTGGCAATAGCGGCGTCCATGCTGACGTTCAATTCATGTATCGGGGATTTGGATACTGTGCCTTTAAATGAAACAGATAAGAATGCAGGACAGGCTTATCAGACTTTGGAAGATTTTGAAATGGGACTTGCCTATATTTACGGAGCATATTCTTTGGCGAGCCAAAACGATCCGGGTAAGGCGGATATTGCAGTGGACGATGCAGGACAGAGCGAACTTGTCCGCCAATATATGGTGCTGAATGAAATGTCTGTAGATGCTTTGAAGTGTACTTGGGGAGATAGTTATATCGTGGAGCTTCAGAATAATTCATGGTCTGCCACCCCGAATGCTTCGACTTTGGCTGTTTACACACGTTGTATGATGGTTGTGACCCGTGCCAATGAATTCTTGAAACAAAGTAATGCCACTTCTATGGAAGGACTGGCTCAACTGCGTGCCGAGGCCCGTTTTTTGAGAGCTTTCGCTTATTATTTGCTGATGGACTTATATGGAAATCCCCCTTTTGCTATGGAAGAGAATGTAGCGGGTGCGCTTCCTTCTCAAATAGGACGCAAGGCTTTGTTTGAATGGATAGAAGGAGAGTTGAAGGACTTGCTGGAAGGCAGTGATTTACCGGCTGTAGGTGCAGTACCTTATCCCCGGGTTACCAAAGGAGCTGCTCAGGCTACATTGGCACGTATGTATCTGAATGCAGAGGTATATACCGGTACTGCCCGTTGGCAGGATGCGCTTGATGCTGCCGAGGCTACCATTAAAATGGGATATGACTTATGTCCAAATTATGAAGAACTGTTTATGCAGGATAATTCGGAAAATGATAATGCCCGTAAAGAGTTTATCTTCGCCATTGCATATGATCGTGATAACTCACAAAGCTGGGGAGGAACTACGCATCTGGTATCGGCAAGCTTGAGTTCAGAAGCCAATTCTGCCATTGCTAAGGAATTAGGATATCCGGGAGCTCGTGTTGCCCGTGAAAACTGGAATGGTTATCATGTACCGAATGAATACGTGGAATTTTTCGAATTGAAAGGTGTAACTTGGGGAGGAACTTCAGGTTTTGGATATGATCGTGCAAACAGTGATAAACGTGCTTTCTTCTATAATATCGGTGGTACGAAAGAATATAGTAACAGTGATATTAATTCAGGTTGGAGATGTTGGAAGTTTACAAGCCGTGATTCAAAAGGAAATCTGTTCTCTGGTGATGAATTCTCTAAACTTTCATCTGCAGATTTTCCCATTATTCGTTTAGCGGAAATGTATCTGATTTATGCAGAGGCTAAGGCACGTTTGGATGGTGGAACAACTACGGATACCAAAGCTCTTGGTTATATTAAAGAGCTGCGTGAACGTGCTGGTGTTTCAGTACCTACTTCTATCGATACTGAGTTTATTCTGAAAGAGCGTGCCCGTGAGTTGATGTGGGAAGGGCATCGTCGTACTGATTTGATCCGTTACGGATATTTCACTTCGGTATCATTCCCATGGCCATATAAGGGCGGTGTACCTGACGGTAAGGTTTCTTTGGGGCAGCACCTGACGGTTTATCCGATTCTGAATACCGACTTGACAGAGAATCCGAACTTGGTTCAGAACGAAGGCTATAAATAAAAATGTAACTTTAAATATCAGAAAATATGAAACTCTTTAAATATATAATCTTATCTGTGGCGGTGACTATGTTCGCTTCTTGTGAAACGGATCTGGAAACAGTTCGGATTTCTAACCCGGATGATTTTGTAGCTCCGGTGTTGAAAGGAGAATACAGTGATATTACGGTGACCGCAGAGAATGCTAAAACCGGAAGTATTGAATTTAAGTGGTCTGCTGCTGATTTTGGCTTACCGACAGAAGTTCTTTATAGTGTCTATCTGTCTTGTGGAGATAAGTCTGCTTTGTTGGGACAAAAAAAAGATACTGAAGCAACATTCTCTTATGAGGACATAAACAGTGTTGCGCTTTCAGGTTTGGAAATTGCCCCTAATGCAACAGGAAGCGTTACCGCGTATGTAACGGCAAAAATGGCCGGAACTGATAATTATGAACCGATTGCATCAGCTAAATCTAATAGTTTTAATGTAACGACTTATGAAGTACCGGTGAAAGCGATGTATTTGGTTGGTGAAATAAATGATTGGAAAGAAGCGAAAGGCTTAGCTCTTGAAATATGGGAAACAAAAGGCGGTTCCAATACGTATGAAGGTATTTATGATTTTGTAGATCGAACCGTTAATAGTGATGTCAATTGTGAATTCCAAATTCTACCTACTGCCGGTACTTGGGATGGACAAATGGGATATGGCTTTTTTGAGACTCATAGTGAGGTAATAGAAGGTGAACAGACAGCCCCGACAGGCAATATGAAGGTACCAGCCGGCATTTATAAAGTAACTGCCAATATTCCCGCAAAATCAATTGAAATGACCAAAATTGAATCTATAAGTATTACAGGTGCTTTCAATAGTTGGGGTAATGGTGGTGATGACAGAGCAATGACGTATAATGTTTCTGAAAATGTGTGGGAAACGGCTCCGGCTAATTTTGCTGCAGGCGAAGAGTTCTTAATTCGACTGAATAAGAATTTTGACCTTAAATACGGTTCAAGCGCTAAAAACAGTACAGTTATTGCCGGTGGCATTGAATTGGTGGAAAGTGGCGGTAATAATATTGCTGTTCCTTCTGCAGGAACTTATGTAGTAAAATTCCATGCAAATCGTACTCCTTGTGTCGTTGAAATGGTTAAGCAATAAGATTGAGACCGATTGGTAGATTGATATGATTTTGATAGAGAGGTTGTCGGTCTTTGTGCCGGCAACCTCTTTCCTTATAATATAAATAAAGATTTAGAGATGAAATTAAGACTTTTGATGACATGCTGTTTCTTGCCATTGGTAGCAGTCATTTACTCACAAACAACCCCTCAAGAGATTTACGACAATTTGAATAAAAGTGCCAGCGTTTATTACGCTTATCCTCAAGTTGATGAACAGTATACACCAGCTCCTGCAGGATACACGCCTTTTTATATATCACATTATGGCCGTCACGGTTCGCGCTATCTTATTGCCGATACTGATTATTTATCGGTAATGCAAGTTTTGAAAAAAGCTGCTGCCATAGGTTTTCTTTCTGAAAAAGGTCAAGATGTATATCGCCGTCTTCAACTGGTATGGAAAGATGCTCAAGGGTTAGGAGGACAGCTGACCCCATTGGGCTATAAGCAACATCGTGAGATAGCGGGGCGTATGTTTCATAATTTTCCGGAAGTATTTGAAGGAAATAAAAATATTAGTGCCCGTTCTACGGTAGTAATCCGTTGTGCATTAAGTATGACTGCCTTTTGCGAGACACTAAAGGGGTTGAACCCAAAACTGCAAATAACTTATGGTTCCGGTGACCGATATATGAATTATTTGAATTATTGGAATGAAGATGCCAGAAATTTTACATCCGATGAATCTTCTTGGCGTGAAAGCTATCGTAAATTCCGCAAAGAACATATTTGTCCGGAGCGTTTGATGAAGCTATTGTTCACCAATCAAGCATATGTAGAACAGCATATCAACGCGGAGGAACTGATGATAGGTTTATACTGGATAGCATCCGATATGCAGAATGTAGATCTTGGTATTTCTTTTTATGATATTTTCGAAGGTAAAGAATTGTTTGATATTTGGCAGGTCTTTAATTATAGTCATTATGTTTGTAACGGTACTTGTCCGTGGGGTAAAGAAATTGTACAGCGTACTTTTATCCCTTTATTGGAAAATATCCTGGAATCTGCAGAGGATGCTATAAAAGACCGCTCGGTTGCGGCTACATTGCGTTTCGGACATGATGGAAATGTGATGCCGCTTACGGGATTACTCCATTTAGAAGGTTGTTATGCAGAGGAAACCAATCCGGAAGATTTCTATAGGGTATGGAGTGATTTTAAGATTGTACCGATGGCGGCTAATGTACAGTTGATATTCTTCAGTAAAAAAGGAAGCGATGATATTCTTGTGAAGTTTATGCTGAACGAGAAAGAAGTAAAGGTTCCTTTAGAGAGCGATGTAGTACCGTATTATCATTGGGCAGATGTAGAGAAGTTCTATCGTAATTATATAGCAAGGTTATTATTATAGAAATAATTTCATGATCATTTACTCATACATCTTTATCAGCACCCTGTTCAGCCATTCCCACCGAAAACGGAACCAACGACGGGTGCTGATTTGTTTCCCGCCGAAGCGAAGTACAAACTCCCGATAGCCATGTCTGCGGAAAGGCAGCCCTACATCCATAAATTCAAGATGGCGGTAGCCGCGCTCTTTCGCATCGCGTAATGCCTGCCACACGGCAAGAATTCCGGGATATTGCAAAGCGTATGTCTTGCGCATGCCGCCGGAGAACCATAGGTATGCGCTGTCATCGGAATAGATGCAGGCGCTTCCACCGATAATCTTGTCTTTATAGGTTACAATAAAAATACGGCTTTGCCGGCTCTGTGTCATTTGTTTTTCCAACTGCTGAAAAAAGTCCATGCTGGGGAAGTGTCGCCGTATCTTGGCGGAGTAGTTGTGATGCAGCATTTTGGCAAAAGCGTGGATTTCTTCCGGAGTATGCGCTTCCTTTACCTTTGCCCCGTTTTTCAGTCCTTTTTTGATTTGGCGGATACGCGAGGGGCTGAAACGGACTTCCGCTTGTTCCACGTTATGCAGTGAGTTGCGTACGCGTAGCCAATTAACGGCAAAGTATCGGTTCTTACGGAATACTTTATAACCGGATAGCGAATTATCCAGATTACGGAACTCGATAAGAAAGGCTTCCCGCAGAGCTTCGTCTGTGAGGCGTTGCAGCATATCACTAAAAACAGCTTCCCTGTCGATGGTTTCATCAAAATATTCTCCTGTGCCGTATACTTCGCATCGCTTGATAATAGAGGGGGGGAACAGACGTACGCTTTTTCGTATGGCGGCAAGTAGTTTGGCTACGGGCACTCCGCCTTCCGATGCTACAATAAGCAAAGGAGTATATCCCGGAGTTGCTTCGTAGATGCGAAACAGCTCCGTGGAATGGAATGTA
>OJNH01001088.1_pt1 | contig 22702 bp, 21 predicted proteins | sample 1597361 | NCBI WGS metagenome assembly OJNH01 (sample SAMEA2452136, study PRJEB22498) | human gut metagenome | biome: human feces; feature: human gut; material: feces | place: Australia | collected 2012
TTTTTGTACATTTTTATTTTCAACTTTTTGTACATTTTTATATTGACTTTAACACCATTTTCTTTAATAGTTTTTTCATAAACTTTCCCCTCCTTTTTTTTCATTACTTTTAACACATAAGTCATCCCTTTGCGCTATTAGGTAAATGTTCAACTTTTTTTTACTTTAAACATAATAACTTATGCATCAATTGTAATACAAATATATGATAAATTAAAATAATACTTTTTAGCATCATCTTAATTTATACCAAATTAAGAATTATAGTATTTCTTAAATTCTTCTGATTCATAACTATGCTTACAACCATACAATTTATATGCAGTATTAGTAGCAAACAAGTTTATTTCTAATAGACTAAGCAATACTATTTCCTGCGCATTTACACTTTTTATATAAATGAGTGTTATTATTAATATTAAACTCAAAGATATAAATGCCATTACTTTCATTATATTTCTTCTATACTTTTTTAAGATAGGCACTTCCTCAGTATCTGCAGGTGCTATTTTTATTATTATATATATTCCTGTAATAAAACTAATAAAAGCTAGTACATATCTTGCTATAGGATTTGAATCTACTAAAATAGATATACCTACTGGTAATATAAATATTGCTATTGAAGAAAAGAAACATGTTATATTATTTCTAGCATGTGCCCCTCCAATAAAGGTTTTATATAGTAAATTTACTAGTAATACTATACCAATATATTTTAAAATATTAAACATAACACCTATTATGAATATTGCTAAATATTTTGGTACATCTTCTACTATACGAGTAACTCCGAATAACATTACTTCTCTTTTTTCTTCCGAGAGCTCTTCATCTTTACACAGTATGTTATCCACTACGTAAAAACTTATCTTATCAATAATGTTTTCAACCATATTATTATCACCTTTGACTATATTATAATTCATATAATTACAAATTTTCGCAACTAGTTGTTAAAACATTATTTTCATATTTTAATTCATTTTTTTATAAATTCAGACATATTTTTGGAAATTTTACATAGTTTTTTGACAACAAGAAATAAAATATTTCATAATATATATTAAATATGACATACATACTATAGAAAAAATATGATTACGATAAAAACGCTTTGAAAGGAGACGATATATATGGGAAATTTTTTTGACAATAATTCAAATTCGTCATGTTGTAGTACAAAAAATAACAACTGTTCATGTATAATAATAATTGCCGTTATAATTATATTATTACTATTTTGTCAACAAGGTAAAAATAGCTGTTGTTAAATACATACACCATAAAAAATGCAATAAGAAGCCCCTATTAAACCAGGCTCCTTATTGTATTTTACTATATAAAAATTAAAATATACCCGATAAGTTAAAATCTGGAACATACTCTTCTTCATGTTTTCCAAGTTTTTGAATATATCCATTTTTAAATCCAAGTTTATCTATATATAATTTTACTATTTCTAACTCTTTTTTATTTATTTTTCTGTCAATTTTTTCGTATTCATGTGCTCTATTTGTTGGAAAATATTGTGCCATTACACTTATATACACATCATTTCCAAGATTTTCACATACCCATTTTAAAATATTTTTTGTATCTTTTGTATTATTTGGTAATATCATGTGTCTAATTATTAGTCCACTTTTTATAATTCCATTATTATCAAAAATTGGATTTCCAACTTGTTTATACATTTTTAGTATTGCTTTACTTGCACACTCAAAATAATTTTTTATTTTTGAATAATTAAATGCAATCTCATCACTAAAATACTTAAAGTCAGGTAAATAAACATCAATATATCCTTTCAATAATTCAATTGTATCATCTTTTTCATAACCACTTGAATTATATATAACTGGAATATTTAATCCATTACTTTTGGCAATATCTAAAGCTTTTATAATTTGTAACACATATATGGTTGGACTAACTAAATTTATATTATATGCTCCGTTTGACTGCAATTTTAAAAATATATCTGCTAATTTTTCTACAGTAATTTCTACACCATATCCTTCTTGACTTATTTTATGATTCTGACAAAATACACATTTTAAATTACAATTTGAAAAAAATACAGTACCTGATCCTGGCAAATTTACATCTTTTTTTCCACACTTTCCACAACTATTACCACTTATACATGGCTCTTCAAAATAGTGCATTCCAGCCTTTGCAACTTTAACAAGATTGCCCGCACCACATACCCCATATTTTTTACTTGTTCTATCTACATGGCAATTATGTGGACAAAAATTACATTTATTTATATTTAATTCCATTTTTTCACCTATAATAACATAAATAAAATAGTAAGTTACTTGTTATAACTTACCATTTATTTACCTGAACTATTTACATTTTCTTTAATTCATTTTTACAACTTCCATTTTCAAATATATCTTTTATATTTTCACAAGTATCACTAGCAATTTTATTTAAAGCCTCTTTAGTAAAGAATGCTTGGTGTGAAGTTATAACTACATTTGGCATTGAAAGTAAAGTAGACAAATCCTTATCCCTTCTATATGAATTTGACATATCGTTTAAGAAATAATCAGCTTCTCCTTCATAAACATCAAGTCCAAGACCTCCAATATGACCTTCTTCTAGCTTTTCTATTAAGCTTTTTGTATCTATAAGACTTCCTCTACTTGTATTTATAATGTACACACCTTTTTTCATCTTACTAATACTCTCAGAATTTACCATTTTTTGATTTTCTGGAGTAAGTGGACAATGAATTGAGATTATGTCTGATTTTTCATATATTTCATCTAGACTAACATACTTATATCCAAGAGTTTTTTCGGCTTCTTTATCCTCATATATATCATAAGCAAGAACTTCTGCGCCAAAACCTTTCATAATACTTATAAAGCACTTACCTATTTTTCCAGTACCAATTACACCAACAGTTTTGCCATGAATATCAAATCCAAGTAATCCGTTTAATGTAAAATTATATTTTCTAGTTCTTTGATAAGATTTATATATCTTTCTATCAATACTAAGAAGTAGTGCAGTAGCATGCTCAGCAACAGCATATGGTGAATAAGCTGGCACTCTTACGACTTGTAAGCCCTCTGGCAAATTTTTTAAATCAACATTATTAAAACCAGCACAACGTAAAGCAAGTAGTTTTACGCCATTTTCTCTTAATATTTCCAAAGTCTTTTTATCTGCAGTATCGCTAACAAATATGCAAACCACATCATATCCTTTAGCAAGTGGAGCTGTCTCACTATTTAATCTTGATTCAAAATAAGTTATTTCATAATTATAATTTTTATTATACTCATCAAATAAAATTCTATCATAATCTTTTGTATCAAAAAAAGCAATTTTTATCATAATATTACCTCCATATACATATAATTGTTAAATTTTCATACAATAATATTATACAACTTTTTTAGCTATAGTACAACAATTTATTGAAATTTGTGCAAATTTGTGCTACAATGAATTTGTTAGAGGTTAGGAGAGTAAATGTTAGAAAATAATATTTTAAAGAAAAATATATTAAAGAATTTTAAAACTTCAGATAAAAATGCTGTATACGCTATCGGTTCTAAAGTTAATCTAAACGACAAAAGTTTAGAATATAACAAACTAGTAGATGACCTGCTAAACAATGATATTGTACTAAAGATGAAAAATTACATTCAACATGGAAATACCACTTGTTATCAACACTGTATAAATGTTTCATATTACAGTTATAAAATTTGTAAGAAATTACATTTAGATATAGAAAGTGCTGCACGTGCTGGATTGCTTCATGACTTATTTTTGTACGATTGGCATACGAATTCACCAAAAACTACATTTTTTAAGCAACATGGTTTTACTCATCCACAAATTGCGTATGATAATGCAAAAAAATATTTCAATATAAATGAAATAGAAAAAGACATGATCCTAAAGCATATGTTTCCACTTACACTAAAATTTCCAAAGTATAAAGAAACTTTTGTGATAATACTTGTTGATAAATGGTGTACCATGAAAGAATTTTTCGATGGATTATATAATAAATACTGATATATATTATAACACATTTGTGTAAATGTATAATTTTTTTATATTTTACAATAATTATATTTAATAAATATAACTTGCTAATTAAGTTGTAATTTTTGGCATGTCACAGATTTTAGTTGTGGCATGCTATTTTGTGTAATACTAGTAATATAATTACTTAATAAATCAACTAATCTATTTATTTTCTTTTTATATCATTTTCCTTTTTAATAAATTAATCTTTTAATCTAATTTTTCTTTACTTTTTTCTACTATTATTTATTTTTTTATTAATAAAAATTTTTTCTAAAGTTTAAGTTAAATAGTAACTAAGTAATAAATAGTAAATTTAAAAATCCTTAAAAATTATTGAATATTAATAGTATATTTGATATAATTTTGTATATTACAAATTATATAATGTAAGAGGTGTTATATGAAAGTTGTAAATAAAACAGATTTTGATAAAGACATAAATATTCCTAAAAAATCAATAATTATGGATAGTGATTTTACAAAAAGAGAATCTTTTTTTGTTGAAAAAATGCAAGATGGTGAAAAATATTTAGAAGCAAAACAACAAAATCTTATAAATCAAATAAATGTAAATTTGTCTTCAATTCCATTTGAAATTCATAATAAACTAGTTGCAACTAATATTATAAATATTGTTTTAAAAGACATAATTGCTAGATATACTATTTTAAATGGACTTAATGTAAATAGTAGTATTGGCTTTTTGCATACTGATGAAATGCTCATAAAAAACGATGAAGATAGTACCACTGATAGTTTTGAAAACTTTAATACTGATCAGAGTACACAAGTTAAAATTTCTAAAGGTTTAATTGAGAAAAATCAAGTTGCACTTGAAAAAAACATTAGATCACAAATTGTTGATATAATGAACTTAGGTGTTATGATAAATTACAGTAAACACTATTATTCTACACTTAAAACAAATATTTCAGCAAAAATGCTAAATAAGTTTGAAAGTTTATACAAAACTGGCAGGATAACACATGAAATAAGACCAGTTACATGGTGCACAAAATGTGAAAAATCTGTACTTCAAAGTGAAATAAAATATAGAAAAAGTAAAGTTTCCAATACATATATATTATTTAAAATAAAAAATGATAACGGAAAGCTAAAAGATATTACTTCACTTGAAAATACCTATATAGTAACTGCTACAATAAGACCATGGACAATGGTATATGAATATGAACTGTCTGTTGCTAAAAATGCGAAATACTGTGTTGTTGAAGTTGAAGATATAAATAAAAAAAATACACGATACATAATTGCAAAAGAATTTGTTGATAAAACAATGCTTAATGCTTTCTTCTTAAAATACACAATTAAAACCACATTCGACGCAGATTTATTAAGTGAACTTGAAGTTTTTAATCCACTTAACGAAAGTACTAGTACAAAAATTCATGTAATAGATCAAAAATTAGTATTAGTTGATAAAAATAATATGACTGGAATAAATATAGTTTCAAATGCAGACTGCTATTTAGACTACATTATTTTAAAGAATTTAAACAAATCTAATTTTAAATGTATAATAGATAAAAAAGGTAATATAAATAATTTAATACCAGAATATAAAGGAAAAAACTACAAAGAAGTAAATAAATTAGTTATATCAAAACTTAAGAAGAATAGTAGACTATTTTTAGCTACAAATGCTGTAATAATTATTCCAAGATGTAAACATTGTAATGAAGAAATTGTATATAGAGATCTTAACAAGTGGTTTTTAATAAGAAGTGACTCAGAAACTGAATCTTTAAAAAAATGTTTTGAAGAATTAGTTCCAAAAATTGATGATGCAGTTACAAATAATACAAAATTATTACAAAATAGCTTAAATAAAATTTTAAAAATGAACGAACTTGCAATATCTGATGAAAGACAATGTAATGTTCCAATTCCAGCGTTTTCTTGCGCATCTTGTGGTGAAATTATAATAAATGACAAAACTATTAATATTTGTAAGAATATAATTTTAAAAGATGGAATTGATAAATATAATAAAATGACACCAGATGAAATACTAAATAAAAGTATTAGATGTCCAAAATGTGACTGTGATTTTTTCTTCAAAGATGAAAGTAGTATTAATGAAGACTTTAAAATGTTAACACTACCTATATTCAATATTGAAAAGGATCCAAGGTTTCCAAATTATAAAGCTAGACAAAATATTAATCTGTGTATAGAACCAAGAAAACGTTTTTTAAATAAACTTAAAGTTTCAAGTTTTGATGATAATGCATCTAAGAAAATTGGAAGTATAACTCAAGTTATGCTTCATCCCCAAGCACAAGAAGAAAAACGAAAAGTTAATGATCCTTTATTGAAGTTAAATAGTGATTTTTCTAGTAACATTATAAATACAAATATTGGTATTGTTGATATAGTAAAAAAATATGGAATTGACGTTTTAAGACTTTGGGCCATATATCGTTCTAACAAATCAAGTATGAAATTATCTGAGGGTGATATAGTTACAATACGAAATATATATGTAAAATTTAGAAAAACTGTGAAATATGTTTTATCTAACTTATATGATTTTGACCCAAACAAAGATTTCATACCAATTGAAAAACGTGACAGTCTAGATAAATTTTTATATAATAAAATGCAAAAAATAGACAATAAGCTTTTTGGATATTACAACTTATTGAACTTTATAGGAATATATAAAACACTTTTTGTGTTTTGTGTAAATTCACTGCAAGAAAGCTATTTTGAAGCGATAAGATACAGATTATACATAACTAAAAGTAATGGATTTTTAAGAAGAAGTACACAAAGTACTCTATATGAGCTCTTAGAACTCTTACTTGATTACCTATACCCTATCTTACCACTTTTATTTGAAGAATGTTGGCCATATATTCATCATAAAACTCTAGAAATAGAAAAAAATAATTTGTTATTTAGAAACGAAACCGTGCTACAACCTATTACTATAAGTGAAAAAGAACGAGATTGGGAAAAAATATTTTCAATGAAAAGAAAAATTACTCCATATATTAATAAAGCTTGTAATGAACATATAATAAAAAATTCACTTGGTGCAAGACTTGATATCACTTGTAATACTGAAGGTGTGGATTTTATAAAATCACACTATGAAGACATTGTAAGAACATTAAATGTTTCAGAAGTATTTGCAAAACCTGGAGAGAAATTTGATGTTATAGTAAAACAAGCAGCGGGAGTAGCATGTGCACGATGCAAAAATTATTCTGTAGATATTGGATTAAACTTTAAATATAGGTACTTATGCCCTATCTGTGCTGAAATAGAAGAAAACATGAACAAGTTTAACTACACACCTAAAGAACACTTAAAATTTCCTAAAGATCCAAACACTATAAAAGAAGATCTCAAAAATATTGTTCCAGCACCAAAATTTGAAACAATTATTGATACAAATTTCGATGATTCTCGTAATTTTGATGAAGAATATGAAATAAAAAATGTTCCAGTAAAAGAAAATGAAGATAGCCTAAATTCTACTGATACTATTAAACAAAAAAATAATATTTCAGGTAATGAAGAAAATATTTCAAGTAATGAAAATGCAGAAAGCAAAAAGACTTCATCAATTGCTGATATTGAACAGTATAACTATGAGCAAAAATTAAAAGAAGTAGAACTAGCATATGATTATAGTAAAAATACTAGTACATCTAAAAATAATCATGATTTTGGACTTAATAACGAATTAAGCTTTGACGATGATAGATTGGGTGGAGACTTTGACGATTATGATATTAATAAATTAAAACAAGAAAAAGATAAAACAAATGATAAAACAAGTACTAATAAAACAATCGAAGAAGATCTAAAAACTGAAGAAATAAAGGACACTAATAAGAAAAGCAAACCAGAAGAATTTACTAAAGTTAATAATACTGTTGATGACACTGTAGCACTCAAAACTATACTGGAAACTAATAGTAAAGATTCTAATAATTCTAATGTATCTGATAACTATAGCAATATAACAACTAATGATGTTCAAAAAAATGACTATAATTTTGCTAATAACAACAATGTAGACAAATTTAGCAATAAAAAGGATGATACTAATTCACACTATGCTGATAAAAAATCAAAAAAAGTTGGACTTTTTAGTTTAATTTTCTCCAAAAAAGAAAATAATACTGACAGTGATAAATTATCTGATGCCTCAAATGATATTTCAGAAGAACAATTAAAAAAATTACAGGAAGATAAAGCAAAAATAGATATTGCAATGTCTGCTAATATTAATACTACGCAAAAAGAAAATAAAGATTCCAGCGAAAAAAAATCAAATGAAATATCTAATAAAGATTATAATGATTCTAAATCTAGTAAAGCCGACACTAAGGAGACTATTTCTAATTCAATAAAAAGCAATGAAAATGTTGATGACAAATCAAAAATAAGTACAAAAGCAAAAAAAGAAGAGTTACAAGGAAAAAATGAAAATACTAATCCAAGCACAGTTAGCTCACAGCAATCTCAAAAAAATGATAAAAGTAATGAATCAGATTCATTTGATAGTTTTAACGATTCATTTAGAGATTAATATAACTGATGAAAATTAAGCTATTATTGTTTAATTTTCATCAGTTTTTTCATTTTATATACAATCATAAATAAGTTTTAATAAGTAAAGTTTTAACAAATAACATTATCTACTTAAACTAACTTTATTATAGCCCTAATTTAGACTTATTTCAATTTTAACATATTATATATACATTTTTCTTATATAATTTGTAATATATTGAAAAATATAGTATAATTAAGGTATATAAGCTTTATGAAAGTGATTGGAGGTATTTATATGAAGATTACACAAAAATTAGAATGGGATTATGAAGAAAATAAAATAACATCAACAGATTTTATGACAAAAGATACAATTAAAAATGTAGTTGCTGCTGAGCTTTTCATTCCAATTATTGAAGAATTATATGATAAAAATATCTTTACAAATTGGAGTGGACTAACAGGAAATGCTCATATAAGAATACCACTAGATGGCTTATCTAAAGAAAATTTTCTTATAGCAAAGCAAAATTGCAAAAACAATCCTAATCATTGGAAATTACAAAGTCCCCCATATAAAGATGTAAAAAACCTTTTACCACACTACACTTTTGAAATATATGCAGAATATGAAGAAGGATTGACAGAAGTTTTAGATGTTGTTAATCAATTGCTTAAAGAAGTAAGAAAATTACTATTTCAAGATGTTCAAATGGCACGAGAGAAATATGCAAAAGAAAGTCAACTACCAAGAGTTGATATAAAAGGATTGTATAAAAAATCTGAATGCCATGTTTTTAACATAAAAAAACAAGAAGATGAAATGCTCCCAGCAGAATCATTTGAAGAATTGTCTGAAATGTATTTAGAAGGTGATAATCCAGAATATTTTTATGATAAAGAAACAAACACTTATTTTAGAAATAGAGAATTAATAGCAAAATCAAAAGAATATAGAGAATACGAAACATCTACAGAAAAAAGAAAAGAAAGAGCGATAAATGAAATAAGTAAAAGACTTAATTTAGAAATGACAGATGAAGAAAAATATAAAGTTATTTTTGATTGGTGCGTTAATTATTTTAATTATGCATACTCTGGTTTAAATTATGCTTATGCAGATCAAGAATGGAGAAAAGAATCTGATGAGAATTTAACTAAATATTATAGAACTTATTGTAGAAATAATAATTTTCAATGCGAACTTTTGGGTTTAGAAAGAAGAAAAGAATTTTTGAAAGATTCAAAAAATAATACTGATATTCCAACTAAAGCTATTGAGCAAACTCAAAAAATAATTGAATACTTAGAGAAATGTGAAAAATGTAAGCAAAATGAAAAAGGATTTATATCTGAAAATACTGATAGTGTATGGCTTAGTAAATATGGTGTTTGTCTGAATTTTGCAGAAATATATGAATTTTTGTGTAAAAAGTTTTCTTTACCATGTAAGTATATACAAGGCTCAATCGATTCTGAAGGGTATAATGTTGGACATGCATGGAATGCAATAATGATAAATGGAAAATTAAAGTATGTAGATATATCCAGTGCAATTCATTGTAAAGATAGGAGCAATCCAATTAATTTACCTGAAGATTTTTTTGGAAAAACATTTGAAGAACTACAAACTATAGATGGTGGAAAAAATAGAAAAATAGCGGAAGGATTTGAAAAAAGTATTAAGGAATTAATTAATAGCTCTGAAGACTGGAATATAGGTTATTAAATATTTAAGTAAAGCTAACTTAGATATACTCTCAAGTAAGACGTATCAAAGTTAGCTTTAATATTAGATGATATTATTTATCAATTATAATAAAGCTTCTTCAGATTTACATAAAAATGAAATATCTAAAATAGGAAATAAAGACGTGTCTATTGAAGCAGTTGGCTCAAGTAAAAAAATCTCCAAATAAAAAGTTTAAGTTAAAATAATAATGACAAAGTTATGGCGAAATAGTGGCAGTGTTGGTTTACAAAAGGCATTAATTAAGAAAAGGAAATATAATTTTTAAAAGATATATGTCTTTTAATATAATAATACCAATTATATTAATATTTATATTACCGATAATTATTTTTATTGCTATTCAATATTTTACAATAAGTGAAATAAATTTACTTTTCTTAACTTTAGAAATATCTGAAAATTTGCTGTAAAAGAAGTCAAATAAAAAATAATAGCTGAGTTCAATTTTTAACTTGGCTATTATTTTTTATAAAATTTATTAAGAATGTAGTAAATTTATTATGATTTTTTTTTTAGCTCCTTTTCAACAATTGTAGTTTTGTTTAGCGTCATCTTTATTGCACTAAGAAATTTTAATAAAAATAGAGTTTTTCTGTCGGACAATATATATGGAACAAATTATTATATATTTTATAAATTAGGTAAGATACTTAGGTAAAAAAATTAGTTTAATAAGAAAACTATATTATGCTATGTTTAAAATAGTTATGAATAATGATTTTGAAGAATTAGTAAATTTAAATGTTGAAAATGAACAACTAAGTAAAGATATTTTAATTAAAGTAGATGAAACCAAATTTCATAATATTAAAAATTTGAGAAAATATAATTTGATTGTTTCAGATACATCTAAAATTAATTTAGAACAAGACTTTACTTACAACTTCCTTCAGATTCCTCCTCACGAAGGACACCATTATCATTTACTAACAGTTCACCACTATAATGCTCTGTAAGGAACTTTCATCCTCAAGTTGTGTGCCCATGCTGGACACACAAAAAAATACAGGCTAGAAATTTGCTTTCTAACCTGATATTTTGGTGCGAGTGACCAAAATATCAGGTTTCATGTATTTTTTATGAAACCTCTTTTATTTTATGAAAGCTAGTATTTTCAGCTCTTTCAGCTCTTTTTAATTAATTTAATTTTTATCAAATCTTATGCTTTTTTTGTGGCGTTGCATTAAAATTGCATTAAAATTATAAGCATATATTAAAATTAGAGCAGAACTAAATCTGCTCTAATCTGTTTTGCAATTCATCTATTTTTCTGCTTAAACTTAATACTTTTTTACTACTCAATTTACTATTTAGTACAAGTTCGCTTAATTTTCTTTTATTCTTATTGAGTGATAGTAGTATATTATATTTCTTCATATTATCACTTCCTCTACTAATTAAATTATAACATTTTTCTACATATTTGTATATGTTATTGACAAATTTAGACATTTTTCTACATTATGTTTTCAACGTATAACTTAAGAGTATATCGAATAGTTTGTGTAAGACCAGACTGAACTTTCTATAAGATTTTAAACAGATGCTATGTCACAAATAGTAGTAACTATTTGCAAGTGCCAAAAATTTGACTATTGTCTAGTTTTCTTCTTGCAATATAGTTTCTATTACCTGATTTGCCTATATAGCTTATCCATCTATAACCTTCGCTATCTATATAACTATCATATTTTACACTTTCACCTTTATTATATTGTGCTACAACTTTACCGCTTAAAGACGGACTTCTTCTCACATTTAAGTTATTAACATTTGATGTAAAAGTTCCATTTTGTGCTACCATGTTTTTATTTTCTTCTTTAATATTTTCTTGATTTTTTGGACGTAAAAATACAAGTGGTGACATATATGTATAATTATGCCACTCTTCTGTGAGTCTCTGTGATCTCCAGTTTTGGTCGATAGTTTTAAATTTATTTACATCGCCTTCACCAAGACATATTGCAACATGTCCATACTCACCTCCGCACCAAACAGCAATATCACCTTTTTTGGGTACGAATTCAGCATAATTATTTATTCTATCTACGTTATTCATAATGTTTTCATTATTCAATATATTTTTTGCATAATTTGCTCCACAATTTTTCAATTTTAACACATTATTACAATAAAAATTATATAAATCCATACACTGCTTACCATATGCTCCATCAACATCAACACCACCAGCATTTTTTACATAATTTATAAATTCATTAAACTTCATAATTAATCCTCCTTTATTGTTTACAATAAACGGCTTCCATATTGCCATTTTAAGTCATTTATTTCAGTAAGGGGTATAACTTCACTCCCCTTTTTCGTCATTATTTTGACTAACATTACTAGAATTTCTATCTTTTGAAAAATAATACGTGAAAACTGCTGTTATTAAATTTGTGACTAATATTAAAATTTCTTTTGATATTACTCTGTTAAATATATTAGCTACTACTATCACGTATAATAATACTATCATTGCAACAGTTACAAAACTTTTCAAATCTTCTAATGCCTTTTTCAAATTTTACACCACCTTTTTTTATTCATGAGATTTATTTATTAAATATGTCTCTAAATCTCTAATTCCTTGTGTCACCGGTCCGTTACAATTTAGATCATCATGTAGCCCTTTTAGGCAAGCTAGCTGACCTTTCAGCAATACAAGCCTTTCTTCTTTACTCTCTTTAATCTCTTTTTCTTGACTTTTAACTGCATTTTTTAGCATAGCTACATCTTTTTGTATACTATTAAATTTGTCTGTTATATGTAATTTATACCATTTAAAAATTGCAATAAAAAAAGCGGCTACCGTCGTCACGATTCCAATCGCGGACACAACTTGTCCTATTGTTACATTTTCCATTCCTCTTTTTTCCTTTCTACGGTAACATAAAGCAGCCAGAACCACCGATTTCACTATATCCTACGTCACTTGTTGTAACTTTCAGTGGATTAGCATAAGAACCATTATTTGTTTGAATACGTATTTCGTTCCCTACTGGTAGAAGTGTTATTTTTTCCTCATACTGCACTAAATCAAACAAAACTCCTAATGTAAAACCGCATTGTCCAAACCAGTTAAAGGAGGCCGCAAAATTAAAGGGCAGCCCTGTAATTAGTCCAAAATTATCAGTTCCATTCAGCTTAGTTATTTTTAATCGTAAATAAAAGTCAATATATATCATTTTGTCTATGATAACATATCTTCCAGACTTTCCCATATACGTTGCCTCTATTTCATTTCTCGTACCATTTCTTTCAAAAGTAATGAGTTTTGGTTCCCATGAGCCAACACTATTATAAACCCTTAATTCAGCACATCTAAAGTTGCCATTTACATCCAATGCGTAATTTGGGTCTGGTATAGTGTTTACCCCCATTGAGTATGTTCCATCAGGTTTTTTTATTTTCGCAGTACATGGTATACCAGAATTTAAAATCATAGTTTCTGTTCTTGCATCGGGTACCGTCAAATCTTCAATAATTATTTGTACTTCATATTCTTTGCCTAGCTCAAATTCTTGTATGCCACCACTCGAGTTTGTGAAATATGCTCCGTCTTTACTTTTTATTTTACCATCTGAATATGTAAAAAAATTTGTTAATTCTGCCCAACCAGACCACGTCCCGTTTTTTTCTCTGAAAACATAATAAGCTGCTAAAAAGTAGTTTTGCCTTGCACCAAAATCGCCATTCCAATACTTTGCTTCCACATCAAATAGTACTTTTGTTCCAACACCGCCATCTCTTTCCAGTGATTTATTAACGAATTCAGGATATTCATATGCCACAAAATTTAATGACTTTTGCACACTAGTCTCTTGCCCACGTGAATCCACAGCAGTTACCGTCACTACTTGATTTGTGACGTTTGAAAAACTTGTTTCAACGTCTGATGTAGTTGAATGATCTTTCACAACAGTGGTATTTCCACATGTAATTCTATATCCAGAAATACTCGAACCGTTCACTCCGCTTGCTCTATCTGCTAACGCTATTTTTACTTTTACAGTTGATATGTTTTTTATAATTGTAGTAGTGTTGCCAGACAAGTTTTTTGTCATGTCATCTGTAGTCATTAAATCAAAATTTGAAAAAGCGGGTTTGTTTTTACTTAAATCTATATTAAAAGTAATTTCTTTATAGTTATAATATACATTATTCCCCTCGAAAGTAGTAATGTATACTCTAAGAATAACAGCTGTAGAGCTTGGTATAAGTCCGTATATAGATTGTACTTGTGCTTGTGTAAGGTTAAAAGTATACGAACCACTTGTACCATAAACTCTGCTATAAGGCACGATTTCCGTAGTACCTCCTTGGAATAATGCTATTTCTGCTGTAGTACCTGAAGGGTTGCTAAATTGCACGGTAAAGTCATCACCAATTGTCACATTAGAAGGTGCAGATGATATCACTGCTTGTTCATACGTTCTGATACTTATTGTATTTGATTCTGACCAAAGCTGACTATCAGTACGTCTTACTCTTACTTTAACAGTATATGTCGTATTTTTTTCTAGCCCTGTAATTGTGAAATATCCATTTTTATTATCACTTGCTGTAGTATCGCCAGCATCTGTCCAATTACCTCCATTCAAACTATATTGTGTATAATCTCTTGCAGCGTCAGTATTGTAATTAACGCTTATTGTGTTTAAAGTTTTACTTTTTTCTGCAATGGTAACATTTGCATAACGTGGAATCTTTGGCAAATCAAAAGTTCCTTGGGCCACTTTTTCACTCATACCGTATGACCTAAATCGTCCACTTTTTTCTATATTTGTTGCCGTTCCGTCATTATTGTGAGTTATAGTTCTCTGAACTGAACCTAAATCAGTATATGTATTACTTGCAAATCTGATTGTAGAATTGTTTTGAACAACCGTTCCGTCTATGGTAGCATAGCAATTTCCAGAATTGGCATAATATTTTGTGTTGTTCATTCTCATATATAATGTTATAGTAGAAGTATTATCAGTTATACTTTGACTTTCTAGCCTTCCCCACAATTGTAAATACAACTCATCGTAGCCACTTATACTACCATAATATACTTCACTTATCAATTGCCAATTACTCCCTAAAACCATTAAATTTTCACCTCCAACAATACTTCATTATTATCTATTTTTTGAACATATCTTAGCCAACCGTTTTGTTCGAGTCGTCCGTCGACTTCGGTATCAGAAAGAATACACTTCTCTTTGTTAAACGTTATAAGCACTTTACCAACCTTGTTTACTACACTAAATCCTAGGTTACTTATTTTAGTTATTATTTCAGAATTTTCAGATGTTACTTCTATACCATTGTAATAAATTGAAAGAGCTGTTGAAAGCACTTCACCATTTGCAGGTTGCCATTTAGTTGCGGTATCGCCATTTTGCAAATAGTAATCCGTAAATCCAACTGTCCCATTAGCTGTACTAACAAAAATTTTCACATTCTCAGTAAATGCCTTAAAGGTATACACAATTTTTGTTAAATCAATTTCAGATGTAGTATCAACCAAAGTAATTTCTTCATTATTTTGAAGCTTTATAGTGCATTGATTGTCAGATGTATTTGAATATTTAAAGCTAACGGTATAAGTCTCACCTATCGTCAGATTTTCCGAATTAAGCCTTATCCACTTACTTGAATTCAAATACATTATTCTTCCAAAACCATTGTCTGTTTTGCTTTTTAACAGCTCCTCTTCTGTAGCAACTATTGATCCATTTTCGCTTTGATCATAATCAGCAGTTCCATACGCACCTATCGAATTCTTTTGAAGATTATTACCGCCTATCATTTTGACAGTACTATTTATACTATTCAAATTAAATTGAATATCAGTAAATAGTTTAGCATAATCAGATATAACATTAGATAGTCCTTCTATTCTGTCAATAGACATTTGACCGGCAGTAATAAATTTTGCATTTATTTGACCATCTATTGTAATAGCAGTTTCAAAAGGCCCTTCGTACCCAGTCGAGCTATATCCAATACCACTAAGACCAAAGCGCCACACATTTTTTGCACGTTCCTTTGGTAATGCATCCAGTATAAGTATTTCATTTTCATCTATATACACATATCCGTTTTTATTTAATGTATTGATTAAAGCTGTTTGATTTGCAATTACTACATCTTGTTTTGATATTAATTCATTTATCTGTTCTATTGTTTGTTTAATACTGTTGAACTTCTCTTTTGCAGTTTTTTTATAATTGCCAAATGTTAATTTTAAAATTTTTTTCGAAATAATATCATATTCGTACTCTAGCACTTCGGTAAAAATATTGACAAATGGATGTAAAACTTTTATTGTGTCTCCAATTTCTAAATCTTGATTTATATTTGATTCGACTGTATAACTTACTTTTGGAATTTTATTTTCATCTAAATAAGTGGCTGCATTTCTTTTTAATTCTTCTTTTAATTTTTCATTTGTTTGTTCTTCTTGATTTAATTTAGTTTCAAAACTTATTACTCTTGTATAAGGTTTTTCATATTGAATGTCGCTTTCTAAATATTGCTCATCTAGCATAATTCCATCGTATCCAACCGGATATAACTTAGTGCATACTAAAGACCAATCCTCCACGACTTTAAAACCTTGCATATTTTTTTTATATGCAATTGTTTCACCTCTGTCTGTTCCAACTTTTGTTAAAAAACTAATATTCCAATTATCCGCGTCAAAAAATCCACCCCATTTTTCTTCAAATGTTTGCATTGCCTCTAATAAATTTTTCCTTATAAAATAAGATGTATTTATTGTTTCAACATTTGAATAAAAAGAAAAAGGACTTGTTTTATCAGTCCTTTGGTTTATATAGTTTAATCCGTTGCTCCCGTTTAAATTTGTTGGCCTTGCATCAACTAAAATATAATCTTCTGCATCAAACATTACATGATTTGCAATAAATTTTATTTTAGTAGTTGTACATTCTATTTTATTTGATATTCTAAAACCTTGCGGTTTCAATTTGGATTTTGTTTTTATAACGCAAATTTTATCTTTTTCTATATATTCTTTATATTTGATGGGAACCTCTACATCAATATACCATCCATTCAAAGATTTCTTTTTAATTTCATGACAATATAGAGGATTTATTATAATATTTCCAGCTGAATTAAACTCTTTATCAGTTGCATTGAATATTTTAATCATAACCATCTATTCCTTCTTTTAATTTTTATTATCGCATCACCATCATGTTTAGTTATTGCATTTGTGCCAACTTCCAGTCGTGGAAAATCCAAACCTATCTCTAAATTACGATTTCTATTTAGGCCTTCGAATTCCGCACTCATTTCTTCGCAGTCGATTTCAACATACGTATCATTAGTATCAAATGTATATTTAAATCTAACATTATTTATTGTAACGTCTATTATCAAATCATTTTGTTTTTCTAATCTTATGATAGGCTCACTATAAATATTTCCTTCATTTATTATCGAATTCATTACTACTTCGAACTTATCATTTATATCGTATTTGAATGGTTGACAGTAAAATTCAACTTTTCCTGTCCTATATCTCAATAATTTGTTCAAATCTATTCCACTGTATACGGAAGCTCTATAATATTTATCACTTTCACAATTAAATGTTAAATGCCCGCTTCCACTAAAATATGACAAAATATCATTTATGTTTGCATTTTGAGTAAGTCCTATTTCTACCGGTTTTGTACATGGTTCATAGCCTAATTCTTCCACAATAGTTCCATTTTTTCCATTAATTTTTATTTCGTTAATTCTTTTTGAAGAACTAGAAATTGGTGGTTCTTTGCAAATAATTAATCCGTTTATTGTTTCACTATTTATCCCTTTAAAAACCATTCTACATCGCCTCCACCAATCTACTGTCAACAAAACTTCCAACTTCTCTATCATTCAGCTCTATTTTCATTTCTCTTAATGCCTGTTTGAAATCATCTATCATATTTGAGCTTCCTACTGCTCCTTTATTACTTTGGCTTTGATCACTCATAATGTTCATATTAAGCGCCGTGTCAAAATCAGTAGGAATAGCATTTTGCATTAAGTCTGATACATTATTCATTTCTTCTGTAAATCCTTCACCTATACCAAGTGCTAGGTTTGTACCTATTTGATCCTTAAATACTGTTGATGGAGAATGAATACCAAAGAATGATTTTATACCATTCAAAATAGATTGGCCAAATCCTTTTATTTTATTTAAAACCCAATCTTTAGCATTATTGATACCATTCCATAATCCTTGAACTAAATTTTTACCTACATCTGTAATTTTTGATATTCCACTTGATATTCCATCCTTTACTTTATTCAATAAAGTTTTACCTACTTCACCAAGTTTTCCATAATAATTAGCAATACCATTTATCAGAGATGATATTATTTGTGGTATTTTTGATACTAATTGTGGAATTGCTTTCACAAGACCAACTGCCAGTTTGACTATCAATACAACTCCCATTTCAACAATTTTAGGTAGATTATCAGTAATAGCTGATACTAATTTATCAATTATGATAGGAATTTTATCAATCAATTGTGGCAAAGCATTTAGTAACCCATCTGCTAGTCCAATTATCAACTGTATTCCTGCATCAATAATTAAATCAGTATTATCTAACAAAGTTTCTGCTATCAAAAGTACACAATCAATAATTTGAGGTATCAAAGTTGGTAATGAGCTTGCAATTCCTGTTATAAGAGAAACTATAACTTGTATTCCTGCTTCTATTATTTGAGGTAACATTAAAACCAAAGCGGTAATAATTGTATTTATTACCTGATTGATTCCAGACATTAAATTTTCTATGTTTCCAGTTATACCTGCTATCAGATTTTGTATTAACTCTACGCCTATTTCTAAAATTTGAGGCAATAAAGTATCAGCTAGTCCTAATATCAGTTCTACTATTCCATCTAAAGCAATACTTATTCTTGGCAAGATATTTCCTGCCATAGTCATTACACTTTCTACAAAATTACTAATCAAACTATCGAAATTTGCGTTATCATCTGCTATTCCTGTTACTAAATTTGTCCATGCTGATTTCATAGAGTTTATTGACCCAGAAATCGTTGTACTTGCTTCTTTAGCTGTTGTCCCTGTTATTCCAAGTTCTCCTTGGATTACATGAATTGCTTGATATACATCATTAAGACTACTTATATCATATTTAATGCCACTTATCTTACTTGCATCAGCAAGTAATCTTTCCATTTCCGATTTAGTACCACCATATCCTAACTTAAGGTTATCTAGCATAGTATAATTCTGTTTTGCAAATCCCTGATATGCATTTTGTATTGACTCCATAGAGGTACCCATTTTATTTGCATTATCAGACATGTCTGTGATCGCCATATCTGCAACCTCTGCACTTTTTATAGTATCATTATTTAGGCTTTTTAAAAGACTTGCAGAGAAACTTGTAACTGTTTCCATGTATTGATTTGCAGATAGTCCAGCAGTTTTGTATGCATTATTAGCATAATCCTCTACAACACCAGCACTATCTTTAAATAATGTTTCAACACCACCAACCAATTGCTCATATTCTGCATAATTAGCTATAGCCTCTTTACCAAGATTAACAATTCCATTTACTATTACTTCCATTGCACTTGCTAATCCTTTAACGCCCGCAATAATAGTCTCACTTGTTAAATTAGCTTTTATTAAATCTCCAAATTTTAATGTTTCATTTCCTGCGGATTTTTCTGATGATGTAAATTCATCAATAGCTCTTGTTGATTTTTTCATCTTAGTTTCATTGTCTTTAATATTTACAGACAAAGTCTTAATTTCTCCAGCAAGAGCTTTAGCTTCTTTTGAATTTTTTCCTTGCTCTAATACTACAGAACCATATTGAACTTTAAGTTCATTTAATTTACTCTTTTGCTCTGTTATTTTATCATTCAGCTTATCATATGACGATTTATTTTCATTTAAACTTGTATTGTTTTGTTTAAGTTCTGTATTTAGTTTATTTATTTCTGCTTCTGCATTGTTCAACTGAGTTTGATATTTATTGATAGTTAATTTGTTCTTTTCATATTGTGATTCATTTTTAGCAAGTTCAGTTGATAAATCAGTAACGACTTTTTCCTGTGTTTTTATTTCTTCTGAAGTTGCTGTCGTACTTGATTTTATCTCTTCTAATTTATTTTTTTCTTTTTCTAGATTTGAAGTCATTTGCATTATTCCCGCAGCGTTTTTATCCTGTTGTGCTTTGAAATCACTTAATGCTGATTTATATGTATCAACTTTCTTTTTGCCTTCTTCTATCTCTTTATTAAGAATATTATTTCGAGAGGTTAAAGCTTGTACCGATTTATCATTAGCACTATACTGTGCTGATACTATCTTCATCTCACTAGCCATTACTGTTAAATTACTTGTTATAGTTTTCAATGCTTTGGTATATTCACTTTCTCCCGTTAGTTTTATTGAACCACCAAATGAACTAGCCATAATTTACCTCCCTTCTATTTAAGCCATTCTTCATCCTCCATTACCATTTCTTCTAATCTTTTGTATGTGATTTTACTTAACTTAAAATCATAATAATTTTGATAGTGGAAGTATAAATTTTTAAATGTTCTATAAGTAAGTTTTCCAACTTCCTTTTTGTTTAGCCCTAGCAAATTAATTCCCACAAACAAAATCCACGAGAAATCTATCTTATCTGATTGATCCTCGTGGACTATATGTTTTTTGGGTGTTCATCTTTAACACTATTTACTACGGCATTATTTAATTTTTTAGCAGCTTCTTGTAATCCTGCTTTTGTTATAAGTCTGCCAACTTGTTTTAATGTTAGTAGCGGTTTATCTGTACCATTTTCATCATTTTCTGTATCTATGGCTTCGTTTATCATTTCAGTAAAACCAAATATAAGAGCTTTTGCATTTGGTTCTTTATTTTTATTATCTGTTAGTTTAGCCCATTTTTGAACTGAACCATACTTACTTTGAATCGATTCCATAACATTCAAATTGAATACCAATTGATATTTAACACTGTCTATTTCAAATTCAAACTTATAATCTTTCACTTATTTCACCTACTTTTCTGTTGTAGCTTTTAACAATTCATCAAGATATGTTATTGCTTCTTCATATGTTCCAAATGTTTTAGTTTTTGACCAAGTACCATCTTTTAATTTTAAAACTGTCCCCTCTAATGTGGTTGTAGTAAATTCAACATTTTCACCTTTTGTCTTTTCGTCTGGTAAAGTATCCTTAAATTTTACTTTACTTAAAAATTCTACTTTGTATTTATATACTCCTGATACAACTTTAGTGATGATTCTGCCAAATCCAACATAAGGTGGAATATCAGTATCCTTTCTTATCATTTCACCATCCTCACTAATTCTATGACCTGTTAAATTAGAAAATGTTTCATCATCATCTTCATCAACTGTTATTGATACTGTTCCTTTTTTCATTGAATAATCACTTTCTGCTAGACCATCTTCTGCATATAATTCTGCAGAATTTAAGTCTAATGAGACTTTACAATCAATTGCCTTGCCTAATTGTAATGATCCTTTGTATGTTTCTTTTTCTTCATCTAATAAACCATATCTAAAGTTTTTTAATCCTATTCTTGCCATATTTATCTCATCCTTTCCTTTTCAAATTCTATGGTTTTGTGGTATAGTCCTGTATCATCTTCATACATATCTGGACTATTACTTATTCTTATAAAATCATTATCTTCCATTACTTCTTTTACTTTATTAACTATTGCTATAAAATTTCTATCACTAAATATATCTATATCAATGCTAATAACACTTCCAAGTTCTTTATTATCAGCAAATAGTTTTGGTCTATCATCTGTGAATGTATAAGTTATATATGTTTTTTCTTTCCCCTCATATTTCAAATATGACACTGGAACTGTTTTATCTTCTACATTGAAATCTTTAAAAATATTATTTAATAATTCATACTCATTCATTTTCTATATACCTACTTTGAACATTTTCCATTGCTTTAGTTATTCTTTCTGTATCTTTGAATGCTTTTCTAAAAAATGGCTTTTTCTTTTCTCCACGGCTCGTACCATATTCCCTAGCCATCGCCATCAATGGTATTGGTTTTCCTTCATCCGTGCGTCCGTAAAAGCCTACCTTAGTATTAACGCCATCGTCATTTTTAGTCTTATAAGTTTTTGTTATCTTTAAGCCTTTTTCTAATGACCTTGTAGATTTAAAACTTGATTTCATATTACTTTTTACATTTTGATAAACGACTTCTGCTCCTGCTTTTGTCATTTCCCCTAATATTTTTTCACTATCTTCATCTAAATCTTGAAACATTTTT
>OJNH01001102.1_pt1 | contig 22592 bp, 20 predicted proteins | sample 1597361 | NCBI WGS metagenome assembly OJNH01 (sample SAMEA2452136, study PRJEB22498) | human gut metagenome | biome: human feces; feature: human gut; material: feces | place: Australia | collected 2012
GGTACAGTCGGATGACAGTACAGTTGATGGTATATTTAAGAATGTGCAGGCTGAGGAGGTCAGCGGAACCCCGCGTCTGGATGCTATTTCCGGAAATATTGGCAATTCAGCCGAAGACAGACCTGTAAGCTACCGCGATGATGAGATGGTTACAATCATCGTTGAGCTTGAGGAGGCTCCGCTTATGGATGCTTATGTCATGAATCCGTATACAGTTAGAGACGATGAGACTGCCGGAGAGGCAGTGGCAGAGTTCCTCGCAAGCGATGCGGCAATGCAGGCAGCAGACGAGCTTCGCAGTGAACAGCAGGCACTTTTTAATGAGATACAGACAATGCAGCCGGCAGCTATGAGCACGGAGGAGGATGAGACTTTATCTCTTGTTACACTTACGGCACAGTGGACTGTTCTTGTAAACGGTATGGCTGTAAAAGCGCCTTATGGTATGCTTGCAGGAATCAGGGAGCTTGACGGAGTAAAACGTGCTTATGTTGAGCATACATATGACGAGCCGGATGAGCCTGTGACTGAGGCAGGCGCTATCGCAGGCTACAGCTATGACATGGTTCATCTTAGCGAGGCATGGGAGGCAGGCTATACAGGCAAGGGACTTCTCGTTGCAGTTCTTGACACAGGTGTTGATATCGAGAGTGCAGCATGGTTTGATGATGAGAAGAATGAGAATGTATTCGGAATACGTCGTGTGCACGAGGCATTCCGCGACAATTCATTTAAGTCAGACGTTAAGGACAGTGAACTCCGTTATACGAAGGAGTCACTCTTAAGTTTCCTTTCAGATAAGAAGCTTAACGCTAACAGCATGAGTGCTGCCAGCAATGAGGATATGTATAAGACGCGCAAGGTTCCGTTTGCATTTGACTATGCCGGAGAGGCAGATTCCTATACAGGTGAGATTATCGGTGGAGATGTCAATGTCCGCAACACAAGCAGCGACCATGGTACCCATGTATCAGGTACAATTGCAGGCTATGCAAAGAACGATGAAGGTCAGGTGCTGTTTTCAGGAGTTGCGCCTGATGCCCAGCTTATGATGATGAAGGTGTTTTCGGATGTTGGCGGTGGCGCTACGGACAGTTCAATATTAAAGGCACTTGAAGATACAATGGTTCTGGGTGCAGATATTGTCAATCTGTCACTTGGTTCAGATAATGGTTTTTCACAGGATGATACAGTGAACAATGAGGTATATGCGCGTATGGAGCAGGCAGGAATTATTCTTATGACTTCTGCCGGAAACAGCGAGACCTCACCTTCGATGGGTAACGAGCTCGGTGGACTCAACGAGAGCAAAAATCCTGATATTTCAGTGATTTCTGCCCCTGCCGTATATCCATCTAACCTTGCTGTCGCTTCCGTAAACAGCAGTGTTGATTTACTCAGCATATTAAAGTGGGGCGATATGGAGATTGGTTATTCAGACCCTACTTCAATAGCCATGAAGAGTAAGTTCGCAGGCAAGGGCGAATTCGTTGTGTATGACGCCGGCTATGGTACATATGATGACTATCAGAAGGCAGGCTTTGATACTGGTTACAATGGAGGCAAGACAGGTATTGCGCTTGTAAAGCGTGGCGGAACAGATTACAGTGGTAATCCGCTCTCATTTGTGACAAAGATTAATAACGCAAGCAGCTTTTCAGGTGTAAATTACCGCGGAGAGTCATACGGTGTTCTCGCTGTAATCATCTATGACAGCGATTCAGAGACAAATACACTTATAAACATGAGCACGGACGGAACTTCACTCACCTCTGCATTTATCGGTGGTAAAGACGGAGCCGCTATGGTTGAGGCTCTCAAGAACGGTGAAGAGGTCAAGATTTCCGTAGAGCAGAATGACAAGGTTGTAAGCTGGAGCGATGCAGGAAACATGAGTTCCTTCACTTCATGGGGAGCAGGTGCTTCACTTGAGCTCAAGCCTGAGATAACGGCGCCTGGCGGAAATATCTGGTCAACTATCGTGGATCAGACCTACCAGGGCGGTGCAGGCGTATATAACGACTACACAGGTTCTTACGGAATGATGAGTGGTACATCGATGGCAGCACCTCATATGTCAGGTCTTGCAGCCATTGTGCGTCAGTATGTCGATGCCAATATGGTTTCATTAGAATCAAAGCATGACAATGCGGCAATAGCAAGCAAGCTCCTCGTGAGCACGGCTGTCCCTACGGTTGAGGACGGAGTATATGTCTCTCCGCGTCGTCAGGGTGCAGGTATTGTAAATGTTGCAGCGGCAATCACTTCTCCTGCATATATCGATGTCGAGGACAAGCTTGTAGGTAAGCTTGAGCTTGGCGACGATGTTGACTGGACCGGAAGCTATGATTTGAAATTCAATGTAGTGAATGTATCAGACAAGGCACAGACCTACAGCATAAGCGCTTCGATTTTACGCCCTGACACGGCAGAGCAGGACGGCATGACCATGGTGCTTGAGCAGGATGTGCTCGTAAAGAAGGTTGACCTTGGTAAAGTTACGGTTCCTGCAAAGTCAACAGTTGAGGTATCTAAGAACGTCAGCCTTACGGCTGAGGAGATAGCTGCAATAAGAGCGCTCTTCCCTAACGGTACATTTGTGGAGGGCTTCATCTCCCTCACATCATCAGATGAGGCGGTTCCGCAGCTCGGACTTCCTATGCTTGCATTTATAGGTGACTGGACGGCAGCTCCTATTTTTGATGAGACCAACTGGTTTGATGAACCTGAGGATGGAAACGATGTAAACAACAATCATTATGCACTTGGTGTAAATGTAATGGGCAGCACTGTTCAGAACAACGGTGAGGTTGTCAACTTTATCAATGTTGGCCAGAACCCGTTCGGAAACAGCATCACGGAGACAAGTACACAGACTGTATTCCATCAGGGCAACTTCACTATATCACCGGATGGCAATGGCTATCTTGACAGCTTTGATGATTTGGAACTTTATCAGCTTCGAGATGCTAAGCTCATCGTGAGCGAGGTACATGATAAGGAGACGGGTGAGCTTTATTATCGTGATTTCCTTTCGTACATGCCAAGAAGTGTTTACAACAGCGGTTACGGTGTGGTAATTCCATACACAATATACTATTTTACAAACGGCTGGAAGGGTACAGACCTTGATGGAAATGTACTTCCAAACGGAACACAGTGTGTATATTCAATAGTTGCATACGGCGACGGCGATTACGGCGACAAGGCATACGATGATGAGGCAGGACGCGATGTTACTGATTTTGAGTCCTTCAAGGATGGCAAGGAGCCTACCTTCAACGGACATGCTATGGACAAGACAGGTGATACGCTTACATTTGATGTGTTGGTTGATACAGAGGCGCCTAAGCTTGTAAATAACTGTGTAACCTTCTATGAGCAGGATGGACGCACTTACATGACAGGTACGGTTGAGGACGGAAATGGTTCCATAGCCTCGATAGAGGTTGACCCACAGATAAGCCGTACATATACAGCCTCAAACGGTAAGGAAGTTACAGAGTACAGCATTGATATGAACAATCCTTTCCTTGAGGAGACAATCTATGATGAGGATACTCATACATTTACCTTTACGGCAGATGTTACAGAGTACAAGGGTTACTACAACTGGACAGGAAATGTATTCCTCTCATGCGGCGATTACGGTGCTAATGACCGCACCTATGCTATCAGTGTAAACGCTGAGTCAGGACTTGTGCTTTCACAGAAGTCAGCACTTTTATATCCTGGTCAGGAATTTGACCTCAGCGTAAACAACAACACAGGTTCAAACGATGCAATAACAAGAACTTCAAGCAATCCTGAGGTTGCTAAGGTTGATGAGTTTGGACATGTTACCGCTGTTTCGGCAGGTCAGGCAGTTATAACTGTTTCGAACGGAACTTCCAGTGCGGTATGTATAGTTGCCGTAAAAGAAAGACCTACACAGGTAGAGGATTTCAAACTTTCAATCGACAGCTTCTCAGGACTTAAACCAAATGGCTCGATCACTGTCAAGGTAGAGGATATGATACCGGCAGATGTTGAGATTAATCAGATCGAATGGAAAGTATACGAGGATGATGAAGACTGGGCAGGTCTTGTAAATGTATATAAGGACAGCTCGGATGCATTCACCGGACGTATAGAACTTACCGCATCAGGCTCCTCGGATTTAATCCCTGCCGGAAGCGGATACCTTGAGGTTACAATTAACGGGGTTACCCGTAAGATGACATTTGATTGGGAAGATTTATATACTTCTTCAACACAGGATGATTTAAGTTCCGATGCATACTACAATGAGCAGACGGTATATGTAGGGACAGGTGAGACGGCAACACTTATTGCAAAGTATATGCAGAATCATTCGTTTATTCCGATTAAGCTCTGCACGGCTGAGGGATATGTAGACGGAAGCTATGATAATCCACTGACAGATGCAGCAGGTCTTGTTCTTGACGGACCGGACTTCTCCGCAACGGATGTTGATTGGAGCGGTAAGCTCGTGAACAAAGAGAATTATGCTCTTCCTGAGTCAATCAGAGTATTCTTCAGATATGATTATGGGTATGAGTATGAATTGACACAGAATGCCCAGTACAGCGGCTATACCTATGATAATACAACAGGTGTAATTACCTTCCGTGCTCCTTCAGGAAGCGGTACAACGGTTGTAATCCGTGCAGACGGTGTTGCAAGCGAGGGTGCTGCTGCAGGTGAGCTGTCAGGCGAGGTTTACACAAGACCTGATGGCACATACGGACCGTTTGACTGGAATTTAACAGGCGGTCAGGGAAAGCTTGAGACAGCAGAGAATGTGAATGTCAACTATTCAGTGAAGAATGTGGCATATTTTACACCGGATGCACCTGGCGTAAGCTATATCACAGCCACTAGCAAGGATGGTAAGTACCATGTTAACTTTGCAGTTGTAAGCACGGCTGTCAAGGCGGATGTGATAACGCTCAATACCAACAGCTCAGAGCTGAATATTGGAGATGAACTTGCACTTACAGCAGCACTTTCACCTGAACCTTCAATTTCAGATGATGCAGCGTTGGTATGGGTATCATACAACCCGGAGGTTGCAAGCGTTGATGCAAACGGCGTGGTAACAGCTCATTCTGCAGGCTATGCATTTATTTCAGTATATACGGCAGTGAACAATGGTGTATCAAGTTACTGCATGGTGAAGGTACTTCCGGGTGCAGAGCATACACACTTCTTCGGAACAGAGTGGAAGTATGACGAGAACAGCCATTGGCATGAATGTGTTGCTGAGGGCTGCGATGGCACAATTGCTGACAAGGCAGAGCATACAGCAGGTGACTGGATTGTTGACAAGGAGGCCACAACAGAGGCTGCCGGACTCAGACATAAGGAGTGTACCGTATGCCATTATGTAATGGAGACACAGGTTATCGATAAGATTGAAAAGCCAACGGAGGAGCCGACAGAGAAGCCAACAGAGACACCATCTGAGAAGCCGACAGAAAAGCCGACAGAGAAGCCTTCAGAAGCTCCGACAGTGGAACCTACTGCTCCTTCAAAGCCTGCAGCAGGTAACATAATTAAGACGGATTCCGTTTCAACAGATAATGCGTCAAAGTACGATTTTGGTATAGCCAACGGCACATCGGATCTGATGGAGAAGGTACTCTCTGACGCACAGAAGGCACGAGTTGCCAACGGTGAGTCTGCTGAGATTTTCCTTGATGTGAAGAATATAACGGATTCAGTAAGCGAAAATGACAAGCAGTTGGTTGAATCAGTTCTTGACAAATATAAGGTTGGCGCTTATTTCGATATATCGCTGATGATGAAGGTTGGTCATGATAAAGCTTCTAAGGTTACGAAAACTTCGGGCAGCATAAGTCTGAGAATAAGAGTACCTGAGGAGCTGACAGGAAAAGCGCTCAAGGTTGTGAGAATTCATGATGGAGCAGCAACTGTTATTGACGGAACTTACGATGAGAACACTGGTTACTTCACATTTGATACAGATGCGTTCTCAACCTATGCTCTCATATATGCTGAGACAGGAATGATTATCGCGCCTAACACGGGAAGAGAGAACAATGTTTTCGCTCCTATTGCTATGGTTGGAATGATCATTGTGGCAGGCGCTGCTTTTGCGGCTGTTAAAAGACGCAGAGAGGAAAGCGCACAGAATTAATCGACACAGCTCTGGTACAGAATAAGCGGCAGAGTTAAATATACCCCCACGGTACATCTGTGGGGGTATTGCTTTGCAATATTGAAAAAGGCTGATACACCGCATATGCGGTATATCAGCCTTTTTAAGTTCCTAATGGTATATAAAATCACAATGATTGCATGAGCAGTCGTGATAGATTACTTTCCGAAGTATCTGTCAAGCATACCCTTGAGTGCGCGTCCGTGTCTTGCCTCGTCGCGTGCCATCTCATGAACTGTATCATGGATAGCATCGAGATTGTTCTTCTTGGCACATTTTGCAAGGTCGAACTTGCCGCTTGTTGCACCGAACTCGCAGTCAACTCTCCATGCAAGGTTAGCCTTGGTGGAAGCCTTCATGTTCGGTTCTAAATCCTCACCTAACATCTCAGCGAACTTCGCAGCATGCTCAGCCTCCTCATAGGCTGCCTTCTCCCAGTATAAACCAATCTCAGGATATCCCTCACGGTGAGCGATACGTGCCATGCAAAGATACATACCAACCTCTGAGCACTCACCTTCGAAGTTAGCCTTGAGCTGTTCAAAGATATACTTCTTGTCCTCATCGCTGATATCAGGATTATTCTTTACTGTCTTTGCATAAATGCCATACTCATGCTCAGCAGCAAGCGAAAGATCACCTGTAACCTCCTTGAACTTGTCTGCTCCGACATGACATACAGGACACTCAGCAGGAGCTGCCTCTCCCTCATAAACATAACCACATACAGTACATACGAACTTTGCCATAGTAATTCTCCTTTTCTTAAATAATATTGTTGCAGCGTGCGAGGAATATAGGTATCTCCTGCATCGCTGCTATAAATTAATTGCATACAAAATTATAGGGCGTAATTAGCATACTGATTTTTTAAAATTTATAAATTCATGAAACAGTATTTCCTAAAAGAATGAAAATAAAACTTAAACAAAATCAGTAATGATTACTGAGTTTAATTTATCACATAAATCCGAATTTGTCAACTAAAAAATCCCTATTCATGGATATTCTATTTTCTTTTGCCAATATTCCGTATGACCGGACATATTTGTCTGTAAGGTTAATAGGACATGAATAGGGAGTGCGCTGTTAATCCGTATTTTTTTGTGTCATTTCATTGTTAAGACAGTTGTCGCAGGTTCCGTAGAAAATAACACTGTGTCCACGGACTTTGCCGGGAATACCGGCTTTCGTATTCTTTAATAAGAAGGTAGCAGGTTCCATTTCAACATCGTACACATGATGGCATGAGTCGCACAGAAAATGATAGTGCAGCCGGGTATTGCCGTCAAAATGGTCACAGTCCTCCCCTTGAATCTTGAGTGCCTGTCCGTGTTCAACGAGCAGTGCAAGATTGCGATATACTGTGCCGAGGCTTATATTAGGATATATATCGCGGATGTACATATATACTTCCTCAGCTGTGGGATGTGAAGTTGTATGGCAGAGAAAATCAAGGATTGCCTCACGCTGTCGGCTGTAATTTAATTTTGCCATATAAATCCTCATTTCTTTTGTGGTTCTTCAGCTTCATGTATATGCATTGGTGGAACAAAATCGTCCGATTCCATAAGCTCCTCCATAGTCATCGGGCGCTTCAGGTTCATAACAGGGTCATATACCTTTCCGCAGAGCGATGTACGGATAGGAATAGGGCAGATATCATGTATGCGCTTAATTTCCTTGGCGATAAAGCCTGACATAAGGTATGCACCGAAGTCATTGGTGTTCATGCAGTCGCCGGGATAGAAGTAACGTGCCGCATCGGAGCTGCCCACACGCTTTATAAAGTCCATGCTGACCTGATGAAGGTCTATTATAGGGACATGCTTTTCGGCTGAGATTTTTTTACATGCGTCCGCATAGCTTAGCATTGTATCATCGTAGGCTGTCTTGTCGGAATTCCAGGTGTTGCCGGCAAGCGGGGTGACGATAATCGGGGTGGCACCGAAGCTTCTCACTTCATCAATGAAGGTTCTGAGATTATCGGTATATCCTGTATCGGCTGCGAGGTGTGAGAACTTAGCATCGTTGTGTCCAAACTGGAAAATGCAATAGTCACCGCGCTTGATGTTCTTCTTGATGATATTGTAGTGACCCTCAGTGCGGAAGTTCTCTGTGTTGAGTCCCGGGTGGGCATGATTAGATACCGCTGCGAGGTTCGAAACATAATATGTAAAGAACTGTCCCCAGCCGCAGTAGCTGCTCTCAGGGTAATACGGGTAGCATGCAGGACAATCTGCAACAGTTGAATCACCGGTTATATATATTGTAGGTGTGTCAAATTCTTCTATTGTAAGAGTTGTGAATACAGGTCTGCTTCCGATTATCGTAATGTCAATTGTTTTATCTGTGTATACTTCATTGTGTCCCTGTGGAATGATATCACACACATTGACATTGAATACATAGGCGCGCACCTCATGAGGACAGTAGTCTCCTTTAAGAGATTCAAGTCTTCTTCTTCCGGAAAATATGGTAATTCCCTTGATAGGTGTATCTCCGGCGGATAGAACAAGAGTTACCTTATAGTTGCCCTGATGTGGAACAACAGCCTTGAATGTTATAGGAATATATCCATCATCGACGATACCGTTCTCAAGATAGACACCGTTATCATCAGCCTGTGGGGAGATAAGCTTGGAATCGGAGTACCAGCGCTGTGGCTGGAAGCCGTCATTGATTTCATTAATTTTCAGATTGGAATCGGAACTTCTTGACTCCTCTGTCAGAAATCCATAGCCCTTTTTATATGAAAAGCTGTCCTCAGGATAAACCTGTGTTATGTGTCTTGAGCCTAGGCTGTCTGCACTTGGCGTATTTCCGAAATTGTACGTCATACGATAGCCGGAACCGGTTTCAATGGCTGCATGTTCAGCATAAATGTCTGACGAAATTGCTGTGGTCATATCTATAACCCTCCGTAAAAATTAAATCTTATATAGTAAGTACATTATACTACAACCTGCTGCGATATTCCAGCAAGACTTATTTTTTATTACGGATTTCCATGTTTTTGTAAAGCCTTTGACAATGCGGCATGATAGTTATATATTATAAGATGTAGTGTTAAAAGCCTAATAAAACACGACAAATAAGATATATACGATAAAGCGGAGGCTGATTATGGAAAAAGATACAACGTGTGCATACTGCATGGAGGGCGAATTAGTTGCCAGGTTCGGAATTAAGATTTGTGAGATGGACACCTGCAAGGTGTATTTATTTAAGGAGCAGAGTCATCCGGGCAGAGTGATTCTTGCACATAAGAAGCATGTGGGTGACATGACAGAGCTTACAGCGCAGGAGAGAGCGGCTTATTTTGAAGATATTGCTAAGGTATCGACAGTGCTTCAGAAGCTTTTCAATCCTCAGAAGATTAACTACGGAGCTTATGGCGATACAGGTCATCATCTTCATTTTCACCTTGTACCTAAGTATAAGGATGAGTTTGAATGGGGCGGTGTGTTCCTTATGAATCCGGATAAGAAGTATCTTACAGATGCAGAGTATGCGGATATGGCTGCTAAGATTAGGGCAGGTATAGAAGAACAGTAGGGTTTATCATGAGTGGGGAGGATTGTAATGTCAGATATCAAATCACAGGTTGAAGAATGCCTTAAGCAGGCGGAGGAGATTGAGCGCGCCGGAGTGATAAAGGACAAGCTGAATACTACGTTCCGTGAGAATTTAAGATATGAATTCCTCAAGTTTTTAGTATATCTCAGCGACGGAGACGGCTATGTTGACGAGAAGGAGATAGCATTTATCAACAGTACGCTTGGATACCGCATGACTGAGGGACAGATAAAGTCTATAATGTTCTATGACAAGCTTCATGATGATTCATATACCAGGAAGGTTCCATTTGCCCTGAAGGGATTTGTGCTGTGTGATGCAGGAAGAAAGCTCAATGATGATAAGAAGCGGGCCAACAATCTGGTCAATACATTCCGCGCCCTCGGTCAGGAATTTGTCGCTTGCAATGATGTGACCAGTGAGCGCGAGGTCAATATGCTCACAGACTATCTTGCAGTGATGGAGAAGTTTCTTAAGGAATATGGTCTTTATGACAGCAAGCTGTCCGTAAAAGCCAGGAAGGCGGAAAAACGTTCGGTCGACGAGGTTCTCGAGGAATTAAACCAGCTTGTGGGACTTGACGGTGTGAAGCAGGAGGTCAATAGTCTGGTCAATCTGCTCCGTATCCAGAAGCTTCGCGAGGAAAAGGGGATGAAGCAGCCGAATGTGTCAAAGCATCTGGTATTTTCAGGAAATCCGGGAACAGGAAAGACAACGATTGCGCGTATGCTTGCTGATATTTATAATTCACTCGGAATCCTTTCGGGAGGGCAGCTTGTCGAGGTTGACCGCTCAGGGCTTGTGAGCGGGTATATCGGACAGACGGCGACGAAGGTTAACGGTGTTGTAGAGCAGGCCCTTGGAGGAATCCTCTTTATTGATGAGGCATATACGCTGACAGCGAAAAAGGGTGAGGGAGATTTCGGACAGGAGGCAGTCGATACCCTTTTAAAGGCTATGGAGGACAACAGGGATAATCTTGTTGTGATTGTAGCAGGATATCCTGACCTTATGGATGAATTCCTTAATTCCAATCCGGGACTCCGCTCAAGATTTAACAAGTTCATATTTTTTGATGACTATAAGCCGGACGAGCTGTTTCAGATACTCTTAGGAATGGCTAAGAAGCAGGATTATGTTCTGTCCGAGGCTGCCAAGGTTAAGGCTAAGGAGTATTTCGAGCAGGCATGTGCCAATAAAACAGAGAATTTTGCCAACGCCAGAGAGGTAAGAAATTATTTTGAAAAGGCTGTGTCTAAGCAGGCGACAAGGCTTGTAAAGAATATCAATTCGATTGACGAGCAGATGCTTCTTACCATCGAGGCGGATGATTTGGAGAATTTTGTGAGTGTGAGCTAGAAATTGATGAAAAAATTGTGAATTTTGTGTATTTGCTTTACTTTTATATATGAGATGTGTTATAACTAAATAGCTGTCCGAGAGTGACAGCTATTTAGTTTTTTTATTTCCTGATAAGGGGAAGAATTGGAGGAATATAGTGAAAAAGAGAGTATTGGCACTTGTACTTGCCGGAACAATGGTCTTCGGACTTACAGCATGTAATAAGGGTGGAAGTAATAACGGCGGCAATGGAACAGACACAGAGACAACAACTGTTTCAGGAGAAACTACAACAGGAGAGACTACAACAGGAGAGACTACAGAGGCACAGCCGGTTACACAGACAACACCGCTTACAGACTACAGCGGATATGTAAAGATAGGTGCATACAGGGATTTGGAGATAGAGGTTGATGCAGCGGTTGTTACTGATACGCAGATACAGAGCAGGAAGGATCAGATAGTTACCTATTATAACACCAATGTACTTGAGGGAGAGCATATCACAGAGGGCACAACAGCCGATGGTGATGTAATCAATCTTGACTACAGCGGACTTCTTGATGGTACTGCATTTGATGGCGGTACAGCTACTTCACAGAAGTATACTGTCGGTTCGGGAAAGTTTATACCGGATCTTGATAAGCAGCTTGCAGGTCTTGAGGTTGGCAAGGAGTATGAGCTTAAGTGTACATTCCCTGAGGATTACACTGTCAATACAGAGCTTGCAGGCAAGGAAGTAACCTTCGTAGTTACTGTCAACTGGATTGAAGGCGATAAGGATGAGCTTGAGTGGGGTGATGAGCTTGTAAATGCTTTTACCAATGGAGAGTACACATCTGCCGATGACTACGAGAAGAGCTTCACAGATGAGATGATTGCCTCTGCTCAGGAGGAGCAGCTTACCAACTATACCAACGGAGTATGGTCTAAGGTTATGGAAAACAGCACGTTCGAGTCACTTCCGGAGGAGAAGGTTACCACAATAGCAGACGACTATTATAGCTACTATGTACAGTATTTCACATATTATGCTTCACTTTACGGCATGGATATGGCATCATTCCTTTCAGATATGTACAATATGACAGACGATGACCTTAGAACAGAGTGCCGTTCAATGGCTGAGAATGAGGTTAAGTACATTATGATGTCATGTGAGATTTTTAAGGATCTTGGTATGACATTATCAGATGAGGAGTACAATACAAGGGCTCAGGAGGTTGCCGAAACGAACGGCTTCGATTCAGCGGCCGCATTTATTGAGCAGTATGGCGAAGAATATGTAAGGGAGAGCTTCATATTCGATATTATAAGTGATTACCTTAAAGAGAATAACAAGATGGTTATAGCTGAGTAAGGTATAACCTGTTAAAACAGCGTCACATTAAGCTTTTAATGTGGCGCTGTTTGTGCTATACTACGGAATAAAGATCTATGGAATTTATTTACAGAGAGGGTATTTTCGGGAGGAGAGACAGGTATGAAAGAAGCGGGAGATATTTTCAGGGAAGTGGCACAGGCTGCGGGAGATATAGTTTTCAGATACGATTTAAAGACGAAGAAGTTTATGCAGTATTCGGATAAAAGTGAGCTGTCAAAGTACGGCTCATGGCTTCAGGATTTTGATTTTGCAATGGTTAATGCTAATATGATTTATCAGGAGGATATAGATGACTTTTTCAAGCTTACTGCAGAGATAAAAAGAGGTGATGAGGGAACTATTGAGGGAATATTCAGAATGAGGCTGCATGTAAGCTCGGACTACCGCTGGTATAGACTGGTTGCAAGGACGAAGTACGATAGTACGGGAGCTGTTGAGGTATTAGGGCGCGTTACTGATATACACGATTATATGATTAAGGCAGAGGAAAAACGCCATACATACGAAATCATGGGACATAAGATAGACGTGATGGGCTTTTCGGAGCCGGCACATGTCAAAAATGATATTGTGCGCTTTGTAAAAAAACACAGGACAGATACTATGCTTGCGTGTATAGTGTTAGATATTCCTGAATATGATAATATTGTGTGTGAGCTTAACAGAACTAAATCGGAGGAGCTTTTTATCAGCCTTTTAAGACGGATTAAGAGCTGCTTCCCACATGGTACATTCGTATGTAAGGTTGGTGTACATAGATTTGCTCTGTTTTCGGGTGGATTTGCAGGAGCTAATGAGCTTTTAGAGTCTGTTACAGGAAGCATGAAAGGGATAGCTGCGCTTGGTCGGCAGTATGAAGAGCAGCTTTCTGACCGTCCGCTCGATGTATATGCCGGAATAGATTTTGAAAGTAACCATGATGGCATAGAAAATGTTATATACGAGAGAGCGACAGCAGCACTGGAGAATATGCAGAGGGAAAAGACAGGAAAAATCTCATTTTATAAGAAACCGGATGAAGATGTCACCGGTTATGAGGCTGCAAGCTCGGAACAGGAAGATATGATTGCTGAGTATATCATAGAGCTTCTTGAGGATGAGGAGCCGGATGAGATACCTGATAAAGACGAGGTTAAGGCACATGTTAAGGCATGCATACATATTCTTCTTGAAAAGGTTGCCATCAGGTATGGGTTTGACAGAGTTTCAATGAGTATATGTACCGATGGCGGATATGAAAGATATGCGCAGTGGAGCGGTGCTCAGCTTTCAGACATTCCGGAGGGCTGTCTGCTTAATATAGAGGGAAATCAGAAGATGATTGAAAGCAAGATTAACTTCTGGGAGCCATATATTGTAAATGATGTCTACTCTTACCCGGACAGCAGTGAATATGGCAGAATGGTTGGACTGAGTTCTGTCAGAAGCTTTGCGCAGGCAGGCTTTGAATGTACTGATGGGGTTAGGGTCATAGTATCATTTGAGTTTTACCGGAAGCCGCATGTGTGGAATGCTGATGAGATAAATGCATTCAATACCGTGAAGCAGGTTGCAGATTACTGCGTAAGATATATAGAGGAGCATTAGAGCCTGATAAAAAGTCATCCGCGTATGATGTCGGCGGATGGCTTTTTTTGTCGAATACTTTATAAGCTATCTATGATAATCATCTGTTAAAATTTAGTTGTAACGGAAGCAGGACACAAGCATTGGTAGGTATTGTTGTCTGTGATTGGGAAGTAAAAAGAAAATGGAGGGTTATCAGGATGCTTTATAATTCAGAAAAAAGAGAGCACGAAAGCATAAGCGGAGCCTGTGTCCAGGCAAAGATAATCCGCAAGGAGGATAAAAAAATTTATCTCAGAATCTGGAACAGTGGCACACAGCCGGCATATAATGTTAATTTTTACATACCTAAGGGACATAGAATATGTGTTTTGAGGAGCCGGCTGGAGTGCCGGATGTTAAAGCCGGGGCAGGCATTTGATGAGTATGCGGTTGCAGATGAAAAGCTGGTAAAGAGTGTGTCGATAGTCACTTATTGGGAGGATGAAGAGGGCTGCCTGTACTCCATGGAGCAGACAGAGCCCGCCAGAAATATGAATAAAAAAATATGTGTGTAATTAATGAATGATTGATTTGATATCGCACATACTATTGACGTGGCAGAAAACAGGTTATGTTGAACAAAAGCTGTCATCAATAAAATGTGGAAATGAGGTCAATTATGAGCGAAAATTACAGTGAACAGAGTAAGTCCTATAACTATGGCAAGGAGCAGAACAGGTCTGCTGACAAGAATCAGAACAAGTCTGAGAATAAGACTGAGAACAAGAAACAGAACAAGTCCGAGAACAAGAGTCAGAACAGGACTAACAGCAGAGGCGAAGACTGCTACGAATAGCAAGCTCTGGGCTTGGGACAGGTGTCAGACACCCTGTCCCAACAGATGCGGACACACAAAATTGGGACAGGGTGTCTGACACCTGTCCCAATTTTTGTCTGCACCTACAGCAACAGGAAAGCTGCGCCGGACAATATAGCGAGGAATATAAGGTTGTATATTGTAAAGACAAGAATATACTTTCCCTTGCGTGCGTTCGGTGCGGTGCAGTAACCGCGGTATGATATTATACTTGCGAGCGAGGCGATAAGGGTTCCGAGACCTCCTATATTGACACCGTACAGCAGAGCGGAATAATTGCCGGTGAAGCCTGATAAGAGTATTGCTGCGGGAACATTGCTTATGACCTGTGAGAGAACGATTCCTGCGAAGGCTTCGTGCCCGGTGATAAGACGACTCATCAGAGAGGAAACAGCGGGTATTCTTTCCATATTTCCGATAAAAATGAAAAAGCATACAAAGGTCAGAAGCAGAAAGTAGTCCACCTTCGTGAACAGCTTCCTGTCGCAGAGGAAGATGACCACAGCCGTTATGATAAGCATGATGGGATATTCGATTATATGTATAACACAGGCAATACATACCAGAAAAAGTATCAGATAAGCTATTAAATGGGCATGTCCGTCCAGATGGCTGTCCGGTACGGAGGTATCAGTGTCTATAGGCTTATTTTTCAGGAGCATAATTGCCGCCACGAGCAGTAGTGCGGATATAATCGTGAGCGGAAGCATGAGCAATAAAAATTCCTGTATAGGTATATGAAAACCTGAGTACAGATAAAGGTTCTGCGGATTGCCTATAGGAGTTAACATGCTTCCGAGATTGGCGGCTATTGTCTGCAATGCTATCACGGGAATGAGCAGTTCGGTCATGCCTGAGGCGGTTAAGAGCATGACAGCAAATGGTACAAAGGTTATCAATGACACATCATTTGTTATGAACATTGAGCAGAAAAAGCATAAAAATACAAGTATAAAGATAAGCTGCCGTGTGCCTCCTGCACGTCTAAGAAGCATTGACCCTAGCGCCCTGAAAAGCCCAACACTCTGTAGACCTGCAACTACAAGCATCAGACAGAACAGCAAGGATATTACCCTGTAGTCGATATAGCCGGCATAAGCCTTGTCCGGCTGAACAAAAAACATTGAAATCACAGCGAGAATGGCGGCTGCGCACAGCACTGCCTCCTTCTTTATGAATCCGGATATCTTTTTTATGATACTATTTTTTTCTGCGTTTGCCGGCATCTCTAATCCTCCTCAATAACATGGATTTCGAGATAGTCGAAGTCTATATGTTCAACAAAGCTGTCTTGTGTGAAACGAGCCTTGCTGAATTTTTTAAAGTCATTTATGTTGATATCAAGCCATGCAGGTATCTGAAGGTCGAAGGCATGACAGGCCTCATCCAGTGCGGAAAAAACCTTCTTTGTGCGGTTCATATCAGGGTTATCATTGCAGACTACCATATCACGTATAAGATGATTGTGTTTAAATTCTTTTACCCATAGTCGAAACATGTTTCCTCATTTCCGGCAGATGATATCCACCATTTTTAATTAGTTCATGCCGGATAACGGCATCAATTTTATATTATAACCGTAAAAGTTAATTGTGCATATATATTTTTTTATTATGCAATTGAAAAAAAGCTGTGGATTCTGTAAAATATAGAAGGTGTAATGGACAAAATAGAATAAAAGCTTTATTTTGATGGGGGTCAGAATAATATGAAGAAAGTACTTAAGAAGATTTTTATTGATGGATTCACGGGGATGACGCAGGGAATGTTTGTGACTCTTATTATGGGGACTGCATTTGTCCAGATTGGAACGTGGATTGGCGGATACATCGGAGCGCAATTTATTATATTCGGCAATATTGCCAGACTGCTCACCGGAGCCGGGATAGGCGTGGGGGTGGCAGCTATGTTCGGTGCGGATTCACTTGTGACTGTTTCGGCAGCAATAACAGGAATGCTTGGAGCGTTTCACGGATTAGGGTCGGCGGCACTTGGAAATTCCGGGGAGCCGCTGGGTGCGTTTATTGCTGCCTATATAGCCATAGAAATTGGAATGCTTATATCGCAAAAAACAAGCTTCAGCCTCATATTGACGCCGTTTGCTTCAATATTGTCTGGAGCACTTGTCGGATACTTTGCCACACCATATATAACAAGGTTTATATACTGGATTGTAGGTCTTGCCAGCTATAATGTTGCTGCTTCACCGATTATAGGTGGAATAGTTGTGGCAGTTCTGTTCTCACTGTTTGCCGTAATGCCGCTTAACCTTCCGGCGCTTGCCATGTCACTGGGACTTTCCGGTGTGGCAGCAGGTGCGGCGACTATCGGGGTATGCTGCAGCATGGTTGGATTTGCCGTTTCCGGATATCGTGACAATAAGCTTGGAGGTGTATTTGCACACGGCTTCGGTTCAGCGGTATTACAGTTTCCGAATGTACTTAAAAGACCGCTTATTCTTATACCCTCTATAATATCAAGTGCAATATTAGGACCATTCGGAGCCGCACTTTTAAAGCTGTCCGATACCGCCTATGGAGCGGGAACAGGTTCGCTTGTTATGATTGGCCAGTTCGAGACATGGCGCTGCATGGTTCCGGGAACACCTGTGCCTATCGTTGTAATAGAAATCTTTCTCATGCATTTCCTGCTTCCTGGGTTACTCTGTCTGGCGGTCAGTGAAGTAATGAGAAAGCTTAATTGGATTAAAAAAGGAGATATGAGGCTTTTGCACTGAATGTATTGGGTCAAGACAGTAAAGAAGTCCGGTTACGATAATGTCCGCAAGCTCCATTACAACATTGAGCCTTGTGGTCTGCAAAAGCATCGGATCATTGGTGCCGGATAGATTCACTATCCCGGTAATATGAAGATCCCCAACATCAGGCAGCTGCTTGTTAACTCCAAGCCCGGGTTTCAGAGGGCCTGTTCCGACAGTGACATAGCCGATATGGCCTTGCGTTCCTAACGAGGCGTCCACTGCAATACAGAAGGGCTTGCTGTGTCTGAAATATATCTCGGACAATATACTTTCAAGGTTGGTTGCGTGTACAGGGGATGACAGTGTTCCGTACACGGTAATACCATTTTTTTGCTGCTTTTTTCCGCTTTTTCGGAGAGCCTTGGACAGCTTATAGCCGACAATCGGTCCGAGACTGTCACCGGTAGAACGGTCTGTCCCGATACAGATAATGATGACATCGTCAAGCGGACGGTCGGTTTTTAGCAGCAGCTCGGTAAGCTGTACACCGATTTTACATGCTGCGTTAGGTTTGGAAGTGTCAAAATAATAATTTTCGGTTAATGTTTTCATACTGGAATTATATGTAGACTGGGACAACTTTATTCAATATACATTTGATAACGGAGATTTATTGCGAAAAAACACTTAAAAAGTCGCAAAAAAATAATGCACATGAGGATAGAAAATGGTAAACTGATAATGTTTACAGCCGTGATAGAGGAGTACCGCCTCTATTGGACGGATTTGGCAGACACAGATATGCGGTGCGGAAATGAGGTTAAGTGTGAAGGAACATATTGTAAAAAAGAATGATAATCACGAGCTCCCTAAGAATATACGTCAGGTTGGAGATCTGGATTTAGATAAAAGGGTGTATATTGAGGACTATGCATTTTCATTTATAAAAGAAACAGATATAGATGAGGACGATGAGGGAAAAGTCGGAATACTTTTAGGAGAGGAAAAGAACATACAGGGGGAGATATATACTTTTGTGTATGCTGCCATGGAAGTACAGAATGCGTCGGTTTATGATGGAAAGGTAAGCTTCACGCAGGAGACATGGCCGCTTGTTGAAGCTAATTGTGCTGCATATTTTCCGGGAATGAGTATGGTGGGCTGGTATCTGGTCTCCTCTGGCATAAGACCTGAGAATAATGCAGCGCTTGAAAGAGTACATTCGGATTCCATAGGACGTTATAAGGCATTTATGTATGTCAATCCTACCGAGCGGACTGAGGAAATATACAGCTGCTTTGACGGTGGACTTGAATGTCTTGATGGATATGTAGTATACTTTGACAAAAATGAGCAGATGCAAAGATATATGGCTGATGTGGACAGCCGGAGAAAGAAAACAGCGGTCGACGAGGCAGCGGTGAAGAGGTACAGGCAGATTATGAAGGAAAATAAAAATGAACCAAAGGCAAAACAGCAGTTATCGATTATGTATGCACTAAGCGCAATATTAGTTATATTCGTTCTTGTAGCCGGAGCGGCGAGACTTCAGTCTGAAAAGAATGCAGTTAATAATGACAATGTTATTGAAAGCGGTGGAGATTATGTGGACAATACATCAGCCGTGAATGCAACACCTTCAGCGGTTCAGGATGAGACACTCAATGTTGACTATGCGAACGGAAATGTTGACACAACGCAGGCTCCTTCGGATGATGTACAGGAGGAGATTACAAGCAGTGTTGAGGAGGACACCACTCCTGCTGAGACTGAAACCGAGACAGAACAGGTAACTGAGCCTGTGTCGGAGGAGACAACACCGCAGGAGACAACACCGCAGGAGACAACACCGCAGGAGACAACAGCGTCACACAAGACTTATATTGTACAGGATGGTGATACACTTTATGGAATTATAAAGAGGGAATATGGAAGTGAGGATCCGCAGAAACTTCAGGAACTCTTTGATTTAAACGGAATCACGGACGGTGGTAATTCCATCGCACCGGGGGATGAGCTTATTCTTCCGTAAAAGAGTAAGGTTAGGAATGATTATATGTCAAAAAAGATTAAGGTTTTGATAGTGGTGGCGGCACTTATCGCAGTGTTTGCAGTGGGAGCCTATTTTGTGCGGATCTATTTTTTCAGGGAAGCTGTATATACAGGTTACACAACACTTCAGTCAACAGACAGGGCGGACAGCAGAACAGCATCGTATGTGGAGTATGGTGACGGCTTTCTGAGATATAGTAAGGATGGGATAGCGTATTATAATGCAGACAATGTTCCACAATGGAATGCCTCTTACGAGCTTTCGCAGCCTGTAGTTGACATAAGGGAGGATTATTGTGCTGTTGCCGGAATTGGCGGTTCATGGGTATATGTATTTAACAAGGCGGGTTCAGTCATGTCCGTAGATACGGTGCTGCCTATTGCGGCGATGAGCGTAGCGGCGAATGGCTGCGTTGCTGTAATGCTGGAAGACGGAAACACGCAGTATATCGATATGTATGATACTGCAGGGGATAAGGCTTATCGTATAAAAACCAATATAAGCGGAAACGGAATCCCGATGTCAATAAGCATATCAAACGATGCGGTTAAGCTTATGGTGGCATATACGGATATTGAAAACAATGATATATCGACAAGCATAGCATTCTATAATTTTGGAGAAGTCGGAAAGAATATGTCTGAGAGACTGGTTGGAGGGTTTGATCAGTATGACGGAATGCTCGTGCCAAAGGTGCAGTTTTTGACGGCGGACACAGCCATAGCCGTCGCAACAGGAAAACTCAGCATATACAGCATTACCCAGTATCCTAAGCTTATGACGGATATTGTTTTTGACAATGAACTACATGGAATATTTTATTCGTCAAAATATATAGGCTTGATATTTCCGAATCATGAATCGGGATATCCATACCGGATACTTGTATATGATTTAAAGGGAAACCTGACAGGAACTATTCCTGTCGCTACGGATTATAAAAAATACTGTTTCGTGCAGGACAATGTCCTTATGTATGATGACAATGATGTGCGCATGCTGGACTTTAACGGAGCGGAACGCTTCGCCTGCACCTTCGATATGGCGATTGACAGCCTTGTGCCTGTGTCAGGTGATGATGTGTATGTGTATATCAATTCGAGAAAGGTGCAGAAGATAAAGCTTACGGAATAATCTGAAATTAAAAAAAATATAGAAAATATAAAAAAAGGTATTGACATCAGCAGCATTACTTGGTATACTGTAAAAGCTGTTGATGACATGGCGACTTAGCCAAGTGGTAAGGCGTGGGACTGCAACTCCCTGATCGTTGGTTCGAGTCCGACAGTCGCCTCTTTTGTAGCAGCATGGAATCCTGAAGATTGATTATCTTCAGGATTTTTAAGTTGATAAGTTTCATTATTTAAGATATATCAATTAAGGTGCGGGGTATAAGTATGGAATTCGCTTTGGGCGATATTATTACAATGAAGAAGCCACATCCATGCGGATGCAGGGACTGGGAGGTTCTTCGTGTAGGAGCTGATTTTAGACTCAGGTGTGTGGGGTGCGGTCATCAGGTTATGCTGCCGCGCAGACTTGTGGAAAAGAATTTCAGGGGCTTTGTGAAAAAAACACTTGCATAATCCGAATGTATATGGTAACATCTACATTTGTGATATATTATTTATTTCCTTGCTCTGTACACAGGTTACAGGGCCAGAGACCATAAGGAGGTACAAGAAAGCATGAACAAGTACGAATTAACAGTTGTTATCAGTGCTAAGTTAGAGGACGAGGCAAGACTTGCTACACTTGAGAAGGTGAAGGATATGATCGTTCGTTTTGGCGGCACTGTAACTAATGTGAACGATTGGGGAAAGAAGAAGCTTGCTTATGATATTCAGAAGATGAGCGAAGCATTCTATACTTTCGTTGAGTTTGATGCACCTGCTACTGCACCGGCAGAGCTTGAGGCACAGCTTCGTATCATGGACGGCGTTGTAAGATATCTTTGCGTTTCCGTAGAGGCATAATCTTGTGACAGATAATCCGAAAGGAGAATAGTCTATGAATAAAGTAATTTTGATGGGTAGATTGACAAGGGATCCGGATGTGCGTGTCAGCACAGGCGAGAGACAGATGTCAATTGCAAGATATACACTGGCAGTTGACCGTAGAGGCAGAAGAACCGATAACGGCGGAGAGCAGACAGCGGATTTCATATCCTGCGTTGCGTTTGACCGTGCGGCTGAATTTGCTGAGAAGTATTTCCATCAGGGAATGAGAGTATTGATTACAGGTCGTATCCAGACCGGCAGTTATACTAACAAGGACGGCCAGAAGGTATACACAACAGATGTTATTGTAGAGGATCAGGAATTTGCGGACAGTAAGGGTGCAGGTTCCGGCGATAACGGAGGCTTTGCACCGGCCAGCAGACCAATGCCTGCTGCGGCAGCACCGGCTGATGGTTTTATGAACCTTCCAATCGGTGTTGAGGATGAAGGTCTTCCATTCGGCAACTAAATTTTATAAGGAGGTCACAACAATGCCAAATACCAGAGAAAATAAGTCTTCCGACGCTCCAATGAAGAAGAAGCTTGGTCGCAGAAGAAAAAAGGTTTGCGTATTCTGCGGAGACAAGAATGGCGTTATTGATTATAAGGATGTTAATAAGTTAAAGAGATATGTATCTGAGAGAGGTAAGATTCTTCCTAGAAGAATTACAGGAAACTGTGCAAAGCATCAGAGAGCTCTTACTGTTGCAGTTAAGAGAGCACGTCATATCGCTTTAATGCCATACACATTAGATTAATTTAAGACGTATAACAGAAGGCACTTCCTGCTTGGCGGGAAGTGCCTTTTTGCGTGGTTATTATGAAGCTGGATATTTATTTAAGGCTGTTTTTATTGATATAGCCTAATACATATGATGTTGGGGTCAAAACATGTGCTATAAACTTAGCATGTATAACGTATTAT
>OJNH01001120.1_pt1 | contig 22351 bp, 16 predicted proteins | sample 1597361 | NCBI WGS metagenome assembly OJNH01 (sample SAMEA2452136, study PRJEB22498) | human gut metagenome | biome: human feces; feature: human gut; material: feces | place: Australia | collected 2012
ACTTAAAATCCCTTGGCCATTGCGGCTGTGCGGGTTCAAGTCCCGCTTCGAGTACGAAATTAAATCGCAATTATCTGGATAGCAGGTAGTTGCGATTTTTATTTTATACACTTGCACCATATTTGCACCACTGAACTTAGGGATCAACAGATATTCGCCAGAGTTCGGTAATCTTATAACCAGATTTCAGCAAAGAAGATGAGTTTGGTGCTTACCAAAAGAGAAAGTGCAATGTTTTTCTCCTTGCTGAAAAAGGACTTTACTTTAATAGACGTATATATGAATACGGAGTTAAAGTAAAGTGAAATTAATTTGAATTTCACAGCAATTGGTTATCGACATGGTTTATATTTTATGTATATTATTTAATGTACCCATACTCAATGTCATTCTCGTTGATTCTACATATTTCAATCATAGGATTAATAGCATTAATTAGCTTCTTATAAAATCTATAATCATCTTCAGACACTTTCAAACCAAATATTACTCGATAAATCTTGATATTTAAATATGAAGTTTTTCGAAAGTATCGAACTTCTTTTTCATATTCCCATACTGTGGATTTATGAGATAATAATTCTTTGCCATCTTGCATATCATTTACAACAGGTATTTGTTCAATGTATCTAACGGATGTTGGCAACTCACGCTCGTTAACAGCACTTACCTCTATACAGTACCCCTTATGACTATCTGCATAATGAGACCAAAGCAGAGTATGTCTATAATCTTCCGACAATGAACAAATCCTTGTTTTGTATTTTTCCATTCTTAAAAGTCTGATAATGTTCCCATTTGAAGGATTTGTTAAATATACTCCCTCCATAGGGTCATTAAGCTCATCATATCTTGATGCATATAATCTATTATTCAGAATTATATCAATAAATCTTTTTAAATTCTGTAAACTCCTAAATTTATAATAATGCTCTGCCATATTATTTATCTATTAAAAGTTGAAGGTATCATATCCGTATCTATCTACATATCCATATTTCCCATAACGCTTAACTACTGCAAATCCTTCTGAAAAATCATTAGCTTGATCATAAATAAAAGGGATAACATTTTGATTGTTTTCGTTAATATAACCCATTTTCCCGTCTTTTTTTACAGGAATTACACCTTCTTTAAATGTCCAACTATCCATCTCGTAAATAATGGGTATTACAACTTCCCCTGTTTCTTTGCATGCCATTCCATATTTGCCATTAAGTCCAACTAATACATATTTATCATCAAAGCCATTTGCTATAAATGAATATTTACATGGAATAACAAATTCTCCTCTCGTATTAATTAAACCATACCAGCCTGTTTTATCTTGAATAACACTATATCCGTTTCTGAACTCTTGTATGTTTTGTATTTCAAAAAAATCAGAGACCAATTCTCCTTTTTTATTTATAAAAGCCGCCTCTAATGGAGCTTCATATATTTTAGGCAATCCGTTCTTGTCTTGAGATAAAGTTATTCCACCTCTACATCTTACTGATAATCCTGATGAAAATGGAACTCCTGTTAAACCGTCTTGGAAAGGTATTACAATTTTGCCGGTCTTATCAATATATCCCCATTTGTCATCAATAATCCCCGCATTTCCTCCGTTAATGCTTACCCCTACAAGTCCATCACAAAATCCATGGCTATTGTAAAGCCCTTCGTATTGACATGGAATTATAAGTTCTCCCTTTCTATTTATAAATCCATATAATCCGTCTTGACGAACTGCGGCAAGCCCCTCACTAAATCTTTCGCAATATTCATAATCAAAAGGAATTACAATATTCCCTTTAAAATCAATGAATCCGGACTTCTCGTTCAAATAAGCAACAGCCAAACTATCTTTTCCAAATGAATGTATAATATCATATTTACAAGGAATAACCATATTCCCATGTTGATCAATGGCTCCCGTTTTTTTGTCTTTAACAACAATAGAAACTCCTAATTCGAAGTCTTTAGCTTTATCGTATATACAAGGAATGATTTCATTCCCTAACTTATCTATAAAACCATATTTATCATTTTTACATACTTTTGCAAGCCCTTCATGAAAACTATATAACTCATCATAACTATTAGTAGCTTCAGCTAATTCTCGTGAAACTTTATCAATAGTAATATCTGCAATCTGTTTTCTATTGAAAAGAAATACTATTAACCATATAGTAAATAATAGCAATATACCAACAAGAAAAAAGAATAATACATTCTTTTTCAATTTACATTTTTGTAGCGGAAGATTTGTGTCATTAGTCTTTGGAGACTTTGTAGAATTTTCATTTAGACGCTTTCCACAATGGCTACAAAAAGAAGAATCTTTATCAATTAATGAACCACAATATTTACAATACATATTAATCTTTATGTTTATATGATTATGCTATATTAAAATATCTCAATCTTGATTAATGCCAGACGAAGACATAATGCCTCTAATAAAGAAGTCTTTCCACATCATAATACAAATTTAGTCGTTTTTTGTGATAAATCCCTATATTATAGATTCTTTTGTTGGCTATGATTAGGAATTTATACACATTTTTCTATTATCTTGAATCCCTTCATTTTTTTCTGTAACTTCATATACGGTGAAACAATACTTAGAATATGCTGCATACTTGACTTGCACAGCTTATATAGATTTAGCTTCGCTCTTATTTGTATATCTTTTTAAAGACGTACATTGTTGCTAATATCCCGATAGCAGCAATGGTCACACAATATAGAATGGTTTTCCACACCAATTCTGAGTGCAAAATCTCAGCGTTTTCCATTATCATGATGATGAAAAATGAGAAGAAGACAAGCAGCAGGACAATCAGGATATAGAAGGTAATGGGAGAGATGCAGATGAAGTTCTCTGCCTTGGCAATCATTTGTTCCGTCTCGGCGCATCTGGCATTTATCCTTTGGGCAAACCTTTCAAGAATTGCATTGCCGAATTTTTCAGCTTGATCTATTGTATTTTGGCTGACGGATAGCTTGTATTGTTCCAAGAACTTCAACATGTCTTTTATGTCATCAAACACCATATCTATGCTCTTATTCAGATTGGCAATTCCTTGTGCGTTCTTTTCCATCAACCGTTTTTCTTCCTCTAAAAAATCATTTTCAGGACCGTTTATGGGATTTTGCGTTGCATTCATTTCAGCGGTAAAATCAAATTTCTTTTTCATAAGCTCGTCGTTTTAATCCAGTTTTCGCTTCCTTTCCTAAGGTACGAATGGCAGCACGTGCACATCTTTTTACCCAAAAGAGATCATCCTCGTCCTTATCTCTCTATGGCAATTCGATTTGTGAATCACCGCCACCTTCGGTTGGTACATAAGGAACTTCCAGCAATCCGACAAATTTCGTATCACCTCACCCTATTGTGGCAATCGCTGGTCGTTGATGGCGTATCCTTTGATAAGGTATTGTTTTAATATAGAAGTTGTCCATATCCTGAATTGAGTAGCATTCTTTGAGTTTACCCTATAACCGACAGAAATAATCATGTCCAGATTATAATAAGGTATGGTTCTTCTGACTGTTCTTCCTCCCTCTTCTTGAACTTGTGCATTTTTTGTACAGGTTGCGTCTTCGCATAATTCTGCTGATTTATAGATGTTCCGAATGTGTCTGACAATTACAGTTCTATCTACTCCAAACAGATTAGACATTTGTGATTGCGTGAGCCACACCGTATCTTTTTCCAGTTTTACATTTAACTGTATATTACCATCATTGCCGATCAGTCTGTTATGTCGGAAGAGGAAATGCCGCGTAACACCTGTTCGATATAGCGGATTTCTTTTCCGATATTGTCTTTTTCTTGCAATGCTTCAGGCTGTGAGACTTCGTAGGGGATGGGGATTTGTGGGGCGATTCCTTTCCCGTCGATGATGATGTCCGGCCAACGGCAGCTGCGTGTGGTAGGGATATAGAGGTTAAACCAACCGGAGGGGGACGGAATTTCGAAAACATTGGAGAGATCTAGTACACCGGCTGTCCTTTCGTTACCGAAAAGCACGACTTTCTCACTCTCTTTTGCTTCAAGTATGTATTGTTCGGCCGATGAGGCGTTCCGTCCATGGATGAGAATGCCGATTCGGCGTGGATTGGAATATACAGTGTCACGGCTGATGAGTCGGAGACGTCGCATCCCTGGGCGCAACACGTAGTTTCCCAAATGACTTTTCATGCTGTCTGTCAGTTCTTGCATGTAGTCGGTCCATTCCGCATGCGGTTCTTGGGCAATTATGTTTTTAAAGAAAGCCAGAAAGTCTGGTGTGGCGTATTGTTCCACTCCATGGGTGAAGTAAGGTCCGCTGTAGGTCAGGCTCATCAAGGCGTCGAAGAATTGATCGTTGCCGCCACCATTACATCTGAGGTCCACGATGAGAAAGGGACGCGACATGATGTCTGTCCAATGAGCCTTAATCATTTGATTTGAGGTGCTGTCGGCGAACGATGGAATACGCAGAAAATAAGTACTGTCGTTCATGGGCTTTGCTGTGTAGTACATGTTGGTGGTTTGCGGCTTGTGTTTGGCTCGATATCTGACCATTTCTCTTTGAAGAATGCCTTGGAATCGTTCTCTTCCTTTTTCCGTTAAATTCAACCACAAATGCCCGTCCTTGAAGCGGCGGAGGTATTTGTCCATGATGAGCGGGAGTGTGTCTGGTTGTTGGCTTATTGAATTTCTCAGACTATCCGTCCATATATTCCATTCACATTCTTTTCCTTGTGTCTTTATCTGATAGGCAGGATAGTTGCGGCACACAAATTCTGTAAGCCAATCAAATTCGGCGAGGACTTCTTCTTGCGTCTGCGATGAGGCGGAAAGAAAGGGTAGAAAGATCAGTATGGTGAGGATGATTCTTGTCTTCATGGCAAATGTTTTATTTTTTGCAAATATAACTAACGTGGATTCGATATAAGAATAAATATAATCTTTTGATTAACGAAGAGCATGGCGTTGGAAGTATTAAATTATAGTGTCAAGCTATAACATTCAAATGATTATCACTATTGTTCTCAATGTTTAAAGTTACAGAGTTTTATTGTATGGACAATGACTTTTGTAAGGAATTTGTGTTTCAATAGGAAAAATCCTCAAATTTGGTCAGGTCTTTAGATCTGCTTTTATTTCGCTTTTATGATAGAGGTCGACATCACGACCATCTCTTAGACGGAATCTTAATTTGATTATTCCTTCCGATTTGGTGGTTCTTCTGAATATGGTATTAGTATTGCCATTATGATGTAGTACAAATATACGAATTTTGCACCACAGAATTGCATTTTTGCACCATTTATTTGGAATGTCCTGTAACAACGCAAATATTTTATTTTTATTTTGAAGAGGGATAATTCTTGCATGCTTCAAGCATGAAGCAAAAATGCTATCATTAAACTAATAACTGATGGCGATTTGTAATATAATTTATGTTTGTAATATGAACATACTTTAATTTTGCATGATGAATTTTTCGTAATTTTGGTCCCTAGGTTTTTCCTCAAATTGGTTTTTTTGCAGGAGAAAAATGGCAAGAATTACGAGTTTTAAGCCGGATTGATTTGAGAAAACAACACATCTCCCATAGAGGATATGGATAAAAATCATTCACCTCTTCATTTTGTTTGTTAGTATATTGATAATCAATTTATTGTAAATGAACATTATTCCTTCACCAACTCTTTATGTCTGTATCAGGTTTGAAATGTTAATTTGTTGGTAAAATTGACTTTTTGGATGATTATGCTTCGGTATCTTTTGGAAAAAGTAAAGCTTACTTTCAAAAAAGTAAGGTTTACTTTTCAGAAAGTAAGCTTTACTTTTTTTGAAAATGTCTTCTTTTTTCAATCTGTGGGGTTAGCTTTAAAATTGCTGGATTCTGTTGACGAAGGGGCAGGTGAAGGGGTGGTGAAGGACTTGTTCATCCTGCAGCCCTTATAAATAAAGGGCGGTGAAGGGGTGAAGGGGTTTGTGACTATAACAGGTTGAGGAGTGATGTAGAGATAAACAGTATCCTTTTTAATGGGAATGTGTGATTAATTTTGAATGACTGGACAGAGATGAAAAACGTCTTGTTGATGGTATGTGAAGATGACGTTTGGATCCGGTTTCTTTTAATGCGATATAGGCAGAATGGAGTTATCAGAGCATGTCATAACAGCGTGGCTCGTCTGCTCTTCCGGAATAGCTTATTGTGTTTTTTTTACATTTAAGTTCAGACAGTTATCTGTTCTGAAGATAGATTCTTTTAGTCTGTCTAAAGTGCTTGGTCAGAAGGGCAGGTCTGGAGATGTGTGAAGAATGAATGAGTTTGTCCTGTTTTTTATATATCCAAGTCTGACGGACTGATTCCTGAAATGCTTTTATGGCGTATTATCGGACTGATCAGTGAATTACATTTTTAGAAATCAGATAATGATATGGTATAAAGAAAGAATGACATGCGAAAAATAATAAATACGACATGCCATTCTCATATGGAGGGAAATCTACAAAATATGCTCTTAAGATAGTGGATGTTGATTTTTTCTTTGTGATTTTTATATGGATGGTTATTTTGAAGAATGAACAGGAGGGCTTATTATTCTTTGGTATAGGTGTATTTAATGAGATTATAGGTGTAGCTGTTTGTGTATTTAATGTTTGTATGCAAATTTAAGTCTTTTTTATTAAATTGGTTGTCACCTAAAACAGTGATTTTTCGTTTAAAGTGCCAATTAAGAGCAAGATGTGTAAACAGAAAATAGGTCAAATTAAAGTAAAAAATGTATTTTTGTATCCGTTTGCAGTAAATAGTTATAATGGATGTATAGCCGTCGGCTTTTTTTGTTGTTGCTCATTGTATTTCTGGGTGAAGTGTCAAGGTGTTATGCGGATGTTTCCGGTAATGCACTGCGGACAGGTTGCTGTGTGGAATGCACGAATCTGGAAGACAGGGAGACTGATGATACAGCATATTTTAATTTTAACAAATTCATGTTTCCCGATGACAGTCTGGAAAGAATTGTTTGTTCAGCTCCTGTTTGTGGACAAAATATCTCTTTGTCGGCTTTAGGGGAATTGGCGATAGCAGAGGAGGAGAGACGGGATTCGTTTCCTTATTTATTGCAGATATTTGAATTGGAAGAACCTGATCATTCCAAACTTGGTTGTCATTTGCATAGTTTGCAGGATTCAACAGTGTCATATTACAAAAAGCTGCTGGATGTGGTCTTGCATCGTAATGAGCCAAGTTGGCTGGCTTGCCTGAATATGCATCTGGCTGCGTTTTGTTTTAAGGTAAAACGTTATGCGGATGCGGAAAAACATATAGATATAGCGCTGCATTATGTCTATATGCATAGAGACATCCGAATGATAATGATGGCCTGGCAGTTACGTGCTGTAATTAAGGCCAGGGTGGGAAAATGGGAGGAATCTTTACGTTCGGTAAAGTCGGCCTGGCAGATAGCGGGCAGTCAGTATGGCAATGATGAATGGCGACTACATTGTATTCCGGGTTTTCTATATTATTATTTGGAAAAAGGCGAGTCAGATTCTGTTGATCATTATCTGAAAGTCGGTAATCAGCTGCTTGCTGTGTTATCCGAAAAGTCAGATGTGGTAACGACAGACGGTTTTATACTGGCCAGAGCTCTGGTCAGTTATGAACGTGCCCATTATGTGGAGGCTTTGAAAGATATGCTTGGATCGGGTCTTTTGAGAAGGAGAACGGAGAAAAGCCAGTTGTATAAAATGATAGCAGACTGTTATCACCATATAGGACAGGATGAAAAGGCTTATGTTTATATGGATAGTGCGTATCAGTACACAGATTCGCAGGCCAAGAAAGAGGTGACCTTGCAAATGGCCAAGTTTAATGTCAAATACGCGATGCAGCAGCAGAATCTTCGAATTGCAGGCTTGCAGCAAGAGATCCTTCAGAAACGGGTCAATTTATTTGAAATCAGTATATTGCTATTGTGTATCCTGATTGCGGTGTTCATACTGGTATGGAGACAGATCAACAAGCAGAAAAAAGCCCGGCGCAGAATTCGGCAGCTTAAGCAGGAAAAAGAGCTGGAGGCTACACGTTGCTACATTGATGGTTTGGAAGAAGAATGCCGTTATTTTGCAAAGGAACTTCATGACGGGATTGCCAATGACCTGTTGGCTTTGCAGATGAAGGCTGAACTTGAGGGAAATAAGGAATGGGCATCTGCTGTAGGCAGGCTTCTTTGTAATGTACGTGCCATTTCGCATGAATTGATGCCGCCGGAGTTTGAATATCTTAATCTGGATCAGATATTGGCGTCCTATGTTAAAAGACTGGCGGAGAGTACATCTGTGGAGATTGTTTATGAGGGATTGTCTGTAGAGCGGGATGAAGCCTATCCGATACCACAGCGTGTGGCTTATGAATTATACAGAGTCACTCAGGAAGTGCTTATGAACATATTAAAATACGCGGAAGCTACCCAGGTTGTGGTCAGTATGTCTCTCGAACCGGACGGATCCTATTGTTTGCGTATTACGGATGATGGAGAGAAACTTCCGGATGTGAATTCAATGCGTGAAAGCGGAATCGGGTTCAGAACTGTGGCTCATCGTGTCAGGGCGATACAGGCAAGCATGGAAACCCGTTACGAGAAGAAGAACAGTGAGTTTAAATTGATCTTTAATTTGAAAAATATAGCATGAAAATTAACTATAAGGTGTTGATTGTAGACGATCATCCTATTGTGGCACAAGGTATCAGGCAGGTGGTGTCTTCGCTGGATTCGGTGGAGTGTACGGAAGTGAGCGATGGCGGGCTGTTGAAAAGCTGGTTGGAATCCGGAAAAGCCTCATTCGATTTATGCGTGATGGATCTGGAGATGCCTAATGTGAATGGACTGGAACTGATCCGTCTGCTACATCGACAGATGCCGTGTTGCAAGATACTTATTTATACCATGCATGATGAGGTCTGGTATGTGGCGCGGCTGGTTCAGGAAGGGATAAGCACGTATGTGAGTGGTGCGGTTTCCAAATCCGTACATATTGATGAATTGCGCCAGGCTATTCAGAAGATACGGGAAGGCGGAGAATATTTCAGTGATGCCTTTCTGACTCTGACCGGCCAGAAGTCCGGAAGTGATATTGGTTTTCCAAAATTGTCCAACCGTGAGAATGAGGTGATCGTGTTGCTTTCGAAGGGGTTGAGTACTACCGAAATTGCAGACAGGCTTTTTTTGAGTGTCAATACGATTCAGACATACAGACGAAGGCTTCTGGATAAATATGAAGCCCGTAATGTGGCAGAACTGATCAGTAAGTGGAAAGAAAATCATGGGTAGGCCGGAAAGGATTCAAACCGAAGTCCTTTAAGCGGATTATCCTTTGGTTTTAAACCGTGATAATGTGTTTTGTAGGGCCGGTTTCAATGGCTATGAAGGAATAATGTAAGCTATATAATAGCGATTCAAAAAATCTCTTTATCTTTGCATCTAAAAAATACAAGACAATGTCCATGATAGTGGGAATAGACGTGGGCGGCAGTACCACGAAAATAATCGGTGTAGAGGATGGCAAGATCAAGTCTCCTTTGTTTATTACGGCAGCCGATCCTGTGACTTCCTTGTTCGGTGCTTTCGGAAAATATATGTATGACAACCAGATAGAGCTGGAGGATATCGAACAGGTGATGCTGACGGGTGTAGGCAGTGCCTATATCAATACGCCCCTTTACGGACGTCCGACAGCGAAGGTGGATGAATTTCTCTGCAATGCGCTTGGTGCGCAGTACGAGAGTGGTTTTGAACGCCTTGTGGCTGTCAGTATGGGAACGGGAACATCTTTTATTCAGATAGAGAAGGACCTGATCAGACACATCGGTGGTATCGGTATAGGTGGCGGAACCTTGCAAGGGTTGTCGCGTCTGCTGCTTAAGTCGCACGATATACATCAGGTTGTAGAATTGGCCAAGGCCGGTGATATATCTCATATTAATTTACAGATCAAGGATATCTGCAATCATCCGCTTCCGGACTTGCCTATGGATGCTACAGCCTCGAATTTTGGTAAGGCAGAGAGTAATGCCACAGAAGAAGATGTGGCGGTAGGAATCGTCTATATGGTATTACAGGCCATCGGAAGTGCGGCTCGTCTGGCGGGGTTGAGTTGTGGCATCAAGGATTTTGTGCTGATTGGAAATTTGTCACAGCTTCCGCAATGCAGAACCGTATTTGATAATATGGAAGTGCTTTATGGAGTGAGATACCACATTCCGCCGTATGCTGAATATCGGACGGCCTTGGGAGCTGCATTGAGTTACAAGGACCGTAAGGATCAGATCGAATTCCTGTAGGCTTTCATATCTTGTGGCGTGCATCTGTGCCCGGTTTCAAGATAAGAAGACGTATATGACTTTTCAATTAAAATAAGACATCTCCCTGTCCCGGAAAATAAAGTACGGACAGGGAGATGTCTTGTATCAGGATGACAGCTGATATTCGGATTCCGGTGAATTAATTGGCAGCCGGGGAAGAAACCTGTTTCTTGTTTTCTTTTTCTGGAGTGTCGGATGAGATGCTTGGAGAAGATACACGTGGCAGTGTATGGTTAAGCAGAATGATGCTGATCAGACTGCTTGCAACAGAACCGGCCAGAATACCGATTTTGGCATTGTTGAGATAGATCTTTCCAATCTCGCCGAGCGGGTAATACGACAGGTCCGCAATAAACATGGATACGGTAAAGCCTATTCCTCCCAGCATGCATACGCTGGCAAAGCTTTTCCATGAACATCCTTCAGGCAAACTGACCAGTTTGCATTTTATTGCAAGCCATGAGAAAGAGAATATTCCTGCAAATTTTCCGATTGCCAGTCCCATAAATACAGCCAGACTGATGCCGCTGAAAAGATTGTCGATGCTCATGCCATCCATGTCGATACCGGCATTGGCAAAGGCAAACAGAGGTACTACAAAGTAATTGATGGGATTCTGTAGTGCATCCTCAAGTGACTGAAGCGGACTGATTATTCTGTCGGAAGCAGACTCTATGCTTTTGAGAAGATAAATCTGGTTGTTGGACAGGATACTGATGCCATGTCGGTCTTGTACGGCCTCTTCTGTCGGAAAGCGTTTAAGTTTACGGCGGATACTGGCCACGAAGTAGAGTGCACTGGCATTGGGGCGGGCCGGGACGCAGAAGGCTACGACAACTCCTGCAATGGTCGCGTGGATTCCGGAATTGAGGAACATATACCAAACGAATATACCCACACCGATATAGAATGTCTTGGAACGTAGATGCAGCCAATTGCCAATAAGCAGAATAAGAATAAGTATGGCTGCGTAGCCCAGATAATGCAGATGAAGGTTGGTGGAGTAGAACAGGGCAATGACGATAATGCCTCCCAGATCGTCTGCAACAGCAAGTGTCGCCAGGAATATTTTCAGGCTGGCAGGAACCCTTTGCCCGAATATAGCCAGAACGCCTAGAGAGAATGCGATATCAGTAGCCATAGGAATGGCTGTTCCGCGCAGCATGGAAGCATCGTCAGGACATAAAACGAAGAATATTACCACTGGTATCAACATACCGCCACAAGCTCCAATAATAGGCAAAAGGGCCTTTCTCAAACTGGACAGTTCGCCGACCAGAATCTCGCGTTTGATTTCCAGACCGATGGAGAAAAAGAAAATGGCCATAAGGAAATCATTGATGAAATCCAGTAAGGAAAGTTCCTGTGCGCTATGGCTGAAAAGATTGAATTTACCGACAGAAACGCTGACCGGTAATTCCCATAAGTCGCGATAGCTGTCTCCCCATGGGCTGTTTGCAACGATCAGGGCAGCTACAGTCACTACAACAAGTATGACGCTGGAATTGATATACTTCTTGAGCATACTAAGGAAAGCATAGTTTCTCATGGAAAAGGATTTTTTAAGGTGATTGATTAAGGATGGAAATCATTATATTCTGCAGTAACGGGGTGTCCGTCCGGGGTCAGTCCTTCTGCATTCAGACTGATTACCGTTTTCTTGGCATTGTTATAGAACAGGATGTCAGCCTCTCCGTTTTCGTTGAACTGCACGTTCGGGTTCCAATACAGGGTACGCCGGTAGTCCTTGGTGTCCGGAAGCGGTTTTTGACTATAGTCCGGATTGTAGAAATCCTCGCATACATTGAATCCTTTAAGGATATAACGACGGTCGCGGTAGGTCGGCTGATAAGCGTCGTCTGCGAATCGCTGGTAGTCGATGATGATATCAGGCTGGTTGCTTTGGCTGTATTGCTTGCTGCCGTGTTCACGTGGTGCGTATGAGGTATATAGTTTTATGACGTCCAGGTTTTTCAGTTTATGGAATGCGTCAATATATGCTTTGCCACCTTTAAGGACTTCCGGAATCTTGATGGTTTCGATATTGATTCCATCCTGATGTTTGTTGGATGTGGTAGACGAGTTCCTGAAGTTGACGGCTTTGCCGTTGTAACGGTCCTGGATGAAATATTGCCGGTCCATTCCCATATCGCTTACGAATGCCATGGCAAACTGGCGTGAGAAGTTTTGCCAGTCATAAGTACCGGCGTTCAGTCCGTAGTCTGCGGTAAGGTTGAATGCTTCGTATGCATCAATGACCATGGCAGGTTTGCTGAAGTCTACGGCTCTCAGACCATGACGCTTGTTGCCGATGGTTACATTGTTCAACACTCTGTCAGAGAATGTGTTACTGTTGTTCATGTTCGGATTTTCATCCGAAATGAGTGGCATGGCATCGTGGTAGAAACTGTATGGTTGTACGAAAACCGGGTAAAATCGGTTAAGTTTGACATAATAGTCCGGATAACTTTCCTCGTCCTGAAAGTCCTTTTGTTGGCGCTTGGCGATTTCCTCTACGGTCAGAGTCGTATCTGCAGCCGACAGAAAAAGAATACATTTATCGTAGAATACGGGTGTTTCCATATAGAATGTACCATTCAGGGTCTTTTGCATGCGTTCAACGATATCCGTGTTTTGAGTGTATGTAGCCAGGACGTTGACTTCCTTTTTCAGGTTGCCTATCTGGGTGCCGTAGCGTTCCTGCAATGTCTGTGCTCCTTTTCTGCTGTTGGGATTCGGAATGTCTGGATTCTTGCTTTGGTTGGCTGGCTGATATACGGATTCACTTTCCGTATAGGGATTTCCTGAATTGTTAGACTGTTCCTCGTGTGAGAGGGTTGATGAAAGGATCTCGTCCCGCTCTTCCCAGATGCGGTCGGTATCATATTCCGGATCTACGTCCAGGGAAATGGTCTTATTGACACATCCGGCAATGGTCTGGTTCTTTTCAGGAAGCCACATCAGATTGAATTTCTGCACACCGGCCATTTCCTGCCAGTTATAACGTCGCCATCCCTGAACCATCATGAGCAGGTCGAGGGCGGCGCGGTGGGTGCTGTCGTCCCGTTCGAAATAGTAGGCCGGAGCCTCTACGAATCCTTTCAGTTCACTGGACAGGAGCATTTCCGTAAGCATGTTGCCGTTGTCATAAATACGTTCGTCAGAGGCATGGTCACGGACAGACAGTGAAAGGTTGGTCTGGTTCGTGGCTTCCGGTGTAAGACGCAATTTGAGCTGAATGGGTGCGAATGGTTCGTATTGCTTTTCGATACCTTCTACGGTCAGCAAGGGAGCATCATAGTCATGATGGTTGACAAAGTAAAGCCTGTCGGCATAAATTCTGCCGTTGTTGTCGAATAAAGTCACCTGATTGACACCTGTGGGGAGCTGGTCAATGGGGATTTCAACATGGGCGGTTCCTCCATTGGCAACCGTAATGTCCTGATAGGCTACGGTTATACCCTGATGCATTACCTGGATTCCCATCTGGTTTTGTGTATCGGGCAGCATACCGGCGTAAATATCAGCCACCAGTGTTTGCGGTGTGGATGTGATTTGCATGTTACAGCCTTCAGTTTCCGTTTCAGGCAGGTTAATGTCATACTGATATCCGTTGTATTCAAGTGTTGCTTTGTATTTGCATCCGGCCTTGACTTCCGGGATAATGAAGGAACCTCGTCCGCGATGGATGACGGGAGCAGTCGTGACGATTTGCTTCTTGTCTTCAACAATGGACAGAGTGATGTTTTTCAGATGTTCTCCTTCAGCGGTGTTGGCTTCAAAAGCTACCCGGCAGGGATGTCCGGCAATGAGTCGGCCTCCTTCCGGATAAAAACGGATGCTGAGTTCGGGTTTGCCTTCCTTGGTCTTAAAATAACGTTGCAGGGGGCGGACAGTCATGTTCTTGATGTATTCACCTTCTTTTTCAGGCTTGTTGAAAACCGGAAAAACGCGGGAATAAAGTTTGTCATAATCGCGGAAGAAGGCGGCGGCCATGGATTTGTTGTAGAACATGCCTTCCGACCACCAGGCGTGCTTGCGTTCGGTTACACCGAAATTGAGCATCCAACGTGTGTATGCACGCAGTTCGTAGTAGCCGGCATAAAGTGAATCCTGAAGTTTGAAGGCACCGTATGCGGTTCCGTTTTGAAGTTTGAGTTGTTGCCGTTCGACGAGGTATCCGTCGGGCGTGAATAATTCTACATACAGGATACGACTTAAATCTGTCAGCGTATTGCGGTCCGTACGGGTTACATAACCTTTATACCAGATAGTGTCTCCGACGAAATAACATGTATTGTCAATGTGGAGAAAGACTTTTTCCTGAGGAAGTCCTTTTCCGAATTTTTCAACTTGAGTAGCCCAGTCTTTTGCGGTCTTATTTGAAGTTGGAGGGTTTTGTCCCCATAGTAAGTGACTTGGAAGCAGGGCAAGCATTAATAATGAAAGTATTGATTTCATGGCTAAACTTGTTCTTATCCTGCAAAAGTAATATAAAAATAAGAACACACTCTTTTTTTATGGAAAAATAAATGGTCTTTTCTCTCTTTAAAATCGCTTTTTTCTTAACTTTGCTTTAATTAAATAGATAAAATTTGTTTTATGACACTGATTAAATCAATATCGGGAATTCGAGGCACGATAGGCGGTAAGGCCGGGGATACGCTGAATCCGTTGGATATCGTCAAGTTTACTTCTGCGTATGCGACTTTGATACGTCGTCGCGGAACGACCGAAAGTAATAAAATCGTAGTAGGACGTGATGCTCGCATCTCAGGTGAAATGGTAAGAAATGTGGTTTGCGGTACACTGATGGGTATGGGATTTGATGTAGTTGACATCGGCCTGGCTTCAACTCCTACGACAGAGTTGGCCGTGACAATGGAAGGAGCCTGTGGCGGTATCATTCTGACTGCTTCACACAATCCGCGTATGTGGAATGCTTTGAAACTGCTGAATGCACAGGGGGAATTCCTGAACAGCGAAGAAGGTAATGAAGTGTTGCGTATTGCTGAGGCTGAAGATTTTGAGTATGCAGACGTGGATCATCTGGGACATTATACCAAGAATGACAGTTATGCGCAGAAGCATATCGATCTGGTCAAGAATCTGGCACTGGTTGATACCGAGGCCATCCGGAATGCTCATTTTAAGGTAGCAATCGACTGTGTCAATTCCGTTGGAGGTGTTATTTTGCCGCAGTTGCTTGAACAGCTGGGTGTGGAGACTGTGACGGGGTTGTATACCGAACCTACCGGTGATTTCCAGCATAATCCCGAACCGTTGGAAAAGAACCTTACGGCCATAAAGGCATTGATGCAGAAGGGAGAACATGATATCGCTTTCGTTGTTGACCCTGATGTAGACCGTCTGGCTATGTTTTGCGAGGACGGTACTATGTATGGCGAGGAATATACTTTGGTGACTGCTGCTGACTATGTATTGCAACATACGCCGGGTAATACCGTTTCCAATCTGAGTTCAACACGTGCTTTACGCGACGTGACAAGACAGTATGGCGGCCATTATTATGCTTCTGCTGTGGGCGAGGTGAATGTGGTGGCCAAAATGAAAGAAATGAATGCGGTGATCGGAGGTGAAGGCAATGGTGGAGTGATATATCCTGAAGCGCATTATGGCCGTGATGCGTTGGTCGGTATCGCGCTGATTCTGACCTATCTGGCCAAGAAGGGTGTGAAAGCCAGCGAATTGAGGGCTTCTTATCCGGCTTATTATATAGCCAAGAACCGTATTGATCTGACTCCTGAAACAGATGTGGATGCCATTCTGGTGAAGGTGAAGGAAATGTACAAGGACGAAGAAGTCAATGATATAGATGGCGTTAAAATTGATTTTCCGGACAAATGGGTTCATTTGCGCAAGAGTAATACCGAACCGATTATCCGTGTCTATTCAGAAGCATCCACAATGGAAGCAGCTGATGAATTAGGCAAGAAAATCATGGATGTGGTTTACAGCTTTACCAAATAAATGTAACAATATCACGGCAGAATACATGGAAACGTGTATTCTGCCTTTCTATAATCTTAAATCTAATCAATATGTATAGGTTATTTTTGAATATACTCCTGCTTTGGGGCATATTCGTCACAACTTTGTCCGGAGCTCCTCGTTCGGTTTCTTTGTTGCGTGACGGCTGGCGGTTTACTAGAGAGGATAATACCTTGTTTAGTCAACCAGAACTGGATGATCGGTCTTGGGAATCGGTGACAGTCCCCCATGATTGGGCCATATACGGTCCTTTTGATGCCAATAATGACAAGCAGTTTATGGCCATAGAACAGGATGGGCAGAAAGAAGCCCAAAACCAGTCGGGCCGTACCGGAGGTCTGCCGTTTGTAGGCACGGGCTGGGATAGATTGCGTTTTGAAGCACCGGATTTTGAATCTGGGAAAAAGGCCATACTGGTGTTTGACGGTGCGATGAGCCATGCACAAGTCTTTGTAAACGGCCAAAAGGCCGGATACTGGCCGTATGGTTATAACAGTTTTTATTTTGATGTGACAGACTTGTTGAAGCCGGGACAGAGCAATCTGCTGGCAGTACGTCTGGAAAACAAACCGGAATCGTCCCGTTGGTATCCGGGAGCTGGTCTTTATCGGAATGTGCATCTGGTTGTTACAGGGCCGGTATCTGTCAAGACTTGGGGCACTAGTGTCACGACTCCGGTAGTAAGGGATGATTTTGCCAAGGTATGTGTGAGTACGGAATTGGAAGAGCTTGGAAGTATTGATCCTTCTGATGTGGAAATCAGAACAATATTAAAGGATCCTGATGGGAAAAAGGTTGGTGAACAGCTTCAGACTCTGTCCCGATATGATGAAGCCAGGTTTGAACAGCAGTTTGTCGTCACTTCTCCGAGGTTGTGGGATTGTGATCATCCTGAACTGTATCAGGTGGAGACAGAAATCTATTATCAGGGTAAGCAGACGGATTGTGATCAAACAGCTTTCGGTATCCGCTCCATTGAGGTCCGACCGGATGAAGGTTTCTTCCTGAACGGGAAGAAGCTGGTATTCCACGGTACGTGTAACCACCATGATTTAGGACCATTGGGTACTGCGGTGAATGAATCGGCCATTCGCTATCGACTGAAAATGCTCAAAGATATGGGTAGCAATGCTTACCGGACCTCACATAATATGCCTTCGCCGGAACTGGTCAAGGCTTGTGATGAAATGGGGATGCTGCTGATGGTTGAGACTTTTGACGAATGGGCTACGGCCAAGATGGCAAACGGTTATCATAAAGAGTTTGATGAATGGGTTGAAAAGGATCTGGTGAACATGGTACGCCGGTACCGTAACTCTCCAAGTGTCGTCATGTGGTGTATCGGTAATGAGGTGCCCGATCAGGGTACGGCAATTGGAGGTAAACTCTGTTATATGATTCAGCAGATCATGCACAGAGAAGATCCGACGCGACCATGTACGATGGGAATGGATCGTGTGGAGTCTGCCATTAACACCCATGTGGCGGCGGTACTGGATATTCCCGGATTCAATTACCGTCCGCATAAATACAGGATGGCTTATCAGAAGTTGCCGCAAAGGGTCATCTTGGGAACAGAAACGGCATCGACGGTCAGTTCGCGTGGGGTATATAAGTTTCCTGTGGAGCGCCGTTCGATGGCGATGTATGATGACCATCAGGCTTCTTCTTATGATCTGGAGCATTGTTCATGGAGTGATTTGCCCGAAGATAATTTTATCATGTATGAATCATTGCCTTATGACATGGGTGAATTTGTGTGGACCGGTTTTGACTACTTGGGTGAACCGACTCCCTATTACAGTAACTGGCCAAGCCATTCTTCTTTGTTCGGTATAATAGACCTGGCCTATTTGCCTAAGGACCGGTATTACCTGTACAGGAGCTTGTGGAATAAAAAGAAAGAGACCCTTCATATTCTGCCTCATTGGACATGGCCTGGTCGGGAAGGAGAGATTACACCTGTTTTTGTATATTCCAGCTATCCGACTGTAGAACTGTTTATCAACGGGAAAAGCCAGGGCGTACGGTCCAAGGATTTTTCTGTCACTTTGGATTCGACAGAGAATGATGAGGCCCGGAAAAGTCTGGCCCGTCAGAAAAGATACCGGTTGATGTGGATGGATACCCGATATGAACCAGGAACCGTGAAAGCGGTGGCTTATGATGAAAAAGGTGTAAAGAGGATGGAAACTGAGGTCCAGACGGCCGGCAAGCCTTATAAACTGGAGTTATTGACAGATCAGAAAGTTCTGAACTCTTCTTTACGGGATGAGGACCTGGCGTTTGTAACCGTAAGGGTTGTGGACAAAGAAGGCCGTTTGTGTCCGGATGCTTCCCATCTGGTGCGTTTTTCAGTCAAGGGGAAGGGAAAATATAAAGCCGGTGCCAATGGTGATCCAACCTGTCTGGATGCTTTCCATCTGCCGGAGATGCATCTTTTCAATGGGCAGATGACTGCCATTATTGCGGAGACAGGAGGGTCGGGTCAGATCCGTATAAAAGCCTCTGCAAAAGGACTGAAACCGGCGGAACTTCAGATTCAGGTGAAGGAGCAGGGGTTATAAATGACAACGAAAGGATCTTGTTTTGTCATCATGATGCAGGTTTGAATATAGACTAATTAGACAAATACGACCATTCTTAGTTTTGTGATATATGAAATAAATCTGAGTCACGGGAACGGAGTGGTCGTGTTGGGTATAAAGAGGGCTGTTTTTTATCATTTAAGATTTAAAAACAGCCCTCTTTTTATTCATCGACCAGAGAATGAAATTCAGTGATAAACTCCTTTTCGAACGGTAACAGACAGAGCATATTCATATAATGTCTGGCTTCTTTTTCTTTTTTTAATCTGAGACAGAGCCAGACCATTCTTTTCAGTAAATAAGCAGATGGGCCGTCGGCCTTGAGGTGAGATTGGGCAAGAGCGTAAGCTACTTCATTCTGTCCGGAAACAATACAGTAGTCTGTGAGAAAATAATTTCTGCCGGCATCGGGATTGCCATTCCTGTCGTGAAGATAAATGGAATGGGATGGCTTGGGTAAAATTTCTATGGGGACTTGAGGCACATCGTTGAAATCTCCCATTCTGGCTATGGCATAGTACGCCGCTATGGTACTGTAACCCATATTGCTGCTCTCGGCGGTCGATTGCATGCCTTTCCAGTCCTTTTCCTGCAGAAGACGTTGCATGCGCGCTGTCGGTCTGACGTATGGCCTTTGCCATTCATTGAAAAACAGGAGAAAGGCAAGTGATAACACAATCAGGATATTGGCTTTCCAATTATCCCATATCTTTTCATCTGACGGACGTCTGAACAAAGGAGGCATCGGCTTCTTGCTGAATGAACGGACAAAAATACCTTGACAGATCAGGATAAACAGCATACAGAACGGTATACCCATAATGGCACCGGTTTCTGCCTGATAATAGATATCAAACCCTTTAAAGACGATGACGAAGGAATAGATGATGGAAGGGATGAATCGCAGGTAACAAAGCGATCCTCTGAGCTTGCATACATAGCCGAACAGCCATGAAATAAGGGTCAGCATGAGAGCCAGAACCAGGCCGCCTAACCATGGGAAATAGCAAAGTTGTAATAATGCGCGACCTATCATCCATAATATGCCATAAGTGTGATTCCAAACGTTGCCCATGACGGTCAGGTCCGTTGAAAAGAAGCTGTATTGCTGGGCGATGTAGAGAACGTCTCCGTAATAGCCTGCGTAGAAGGTCCATGTCAGAATGAAAAAAACAGTCAGAGTTGACAGGATCGGGCCTTGCTGATGGTGGGTTGATGATTTGAAGACTTTCATAAGCATAAACGTTAAGATCTATTCAGTGATAATATGGATCCAATAAGCGGATTCTTCGGTTTTTCTGCTACATTCATTTTGCAGGTCCCGAACGAATGTGTTGTTTTCCAGATCTCCTCTGACGTGAAGAAAATCTTTGTCTGCGGTATGAGATGTGCTGTCAATACCGAATCCGATGCGTGTTTGGGCATCAAATTCTTTGCCGGCGTCTTGTATGATGGCTTGTGTCAGTAATGATACCGCATTCTGGTAACGGTTGAGGACGGGGGTAAAGAACTCCTCTCTTGCGGAATGAGTGACAGGGTATTGTTTATGAAGGATTGTCCATGTCCATTCCCATTTCTGTTGGTCATAAGATGACCTTATGTTTTGCCATTCTTGTGTAAGCTCTTCCAGAGACTTTATGTTTTCATTCTTGATTCGGGATATCAGATCCGTCATTGTTTCCCGTGGAAGGATGAGGCCACCGGCATCATACCATTCGGTATGGGATATTTGTGGGACATTCATGGCGGTGAAGGCTTCTGTTGCCGAACGGATATTCAGTTCTTTGAGTTTGTTGATGACTTGTTCGCCCAAAAACAAATCCATAATGGCTTCGTAGAGTGAGATTCCCTTTCGGGCGGCATCTGTCTTAATGGTCAGAGACTGGTATTCCATTCTGTCTGTATCAGGTCCGGCTTGTGCCAGGAGCGCTTTCAGGTTGTTGATACCACGACGTATCTTTCCCATGGTATAGGGAGAATAAGCTTCCAGAACAAGCTGGTCGAGTTGGCGATACTGTGGATTACGACGGTCTCTGGCCGGCCATTTCCGGATATCTCTGGCTGTGCCTACATTGCGTAGTGCAATAGCCGGAACGAGATAATGTCGGCCTTGTTCTTCGATTAAATAAGAAAACGGGAAATCCTGTGTATCAACATGTGAGGTGAAATGTCCCATAATCAGGGAAAAGGCACCTGCACGCAGTGGCCACAGGACATAAGAACCGGAAGCAGTCTTGCATCCTCTTTCCAGAATCCCCTGATGGCTGGGGCCGAGCTTATACATGTGGTTGCTTTGGTTGGTTCCCGAGCCGGCATTCATAAATGAAAAATAGCCGCCAATTAATAACGTCGATTTATGATGGCTGACAGTATATGGACCTGCAAAGATTGCGCAGGCTTCTCCATTCTCCAGTTGACAGTTGCAGCCGATATAACTGTCGGAAACTGAAAAACCGTGTCCGACAATGCTGGATTGTCCTATATAGCAGCGTGTGATCTGACAACCGTCGGAAATATGGCAACCATCCTGTATAATAAAATCTTTGCAGATTACATTTTCTCCAATATGGCTGGGTGACTCTTTGGAACTGCATACTGTGCCGTTGTCCAGACTTTGACATCCTTCGAGATGGCAGTAACTGTCAATACGGGTGTTTCTGATTTTACTGCATCTGATAATAGTGGCGTGATGACCGATATACCCTCTGGTGCTGGTTTGACTTTCAGCGTATGTGGAAGCCAATGTTCTTAGATGTGCAGTAAGCGATTTGTCGTGCCTGTACATGGCTTGCAGATAAGCTTCATGCGAGGACAGCTTGTCGTGGATGATCACTTCACGGCCTCCGGTCTCATTCAATACGGTAATTTCTGTACCTTGTCCGAAAGATGTTGGGCCTTCTGTGGAGATGATTCCGGTGTCCATGAGGATACAGTCATCTTCTATGTCGTAATTGGAAATATATCCGGTGTTATTGTAAATGAGCGTATTGCTACCTATATGGGTCTGGTGTAATGTGGCGTTGTAAATACCACAGTGAAGCGACAAACCGTCTGACAGAATGATGTCTGAATGGAAACATCCTATTTTGTTCCAGCTGGAAAAACGTACGTGATGAATAAAATCCACTGGTATGTCCGGGTGCACTTCGATTAGAGACCAGTCGCTGGCTGTGCAGCCTTGACGTTGAAGTTGTTCTATTTCTTTGTTGGTCAGATGCCTGTATGGCAGGTTGTTTTGACTGTGTAGGGCCATAATAGAAGGGGTATATGGTAAACTGACTATAAAGAAACGATTTTTTTTTGGAATGAACTATCTTTTTGCTGAGTTTTTCATAAAAATAAAAAAAGGGTCAGCGCTCTGACCCAACCTTTGTTAACCTTAAATCTAATACT
>OJNH01001140.1_pt1 | contig 22105 bp, 19 predicted proteins | sample 1597361 | NCBI WGS metagenome assembly OJNH01 (sample SAMEA2452136, study PRJEB22498) | human gut metagenome | biome: human feces; feature: human gut; material: feces | place: Australia | collected 2012
CATTACATCGGCTCGTGCATGATGAGCGTTTCCTGAATGTGCCGAAAATTCTTGAGACACCGTGGCTTTGCGAGGAAGAATCCACAAAGAAAACAATTCCTCCATATAAGGAAGAAATTGCATGGTTGCTGCAGTGAGGTATGTATTGCGTAAGTTCTTTTCGTTTGATATGATTGAACTTAATGTATACATTCTATTTACTAAAAGATTTATTATAAGAAGAGGGACGAAGAATGAATAATTGGAAAGATGTAACGATTGTTCCGGAGTTTGATGAGCAGGGGGTTGCCTGTTACAGGCTGGAAGGTGGAGATTATTTAAATGAGTATTATATTGTGTCGGAAGCAGAGTCGAGAAAGCTTTTGAACACACCGGAAATTGTAGGATATGAGGTGTACAACTGCCTGATTCCATCCACCTCACAGATGCTTTATTATCTGAAAGAACAGAAGAAAGTAACGACAGCAAACATTCTTTCTATTCTGCGCGGGGCATTGAACTATCCGTTGGAGGAGAGCTGCTACCGTGAGCATATCCGTGTACATGACATCAGCTTTCTGTCAAGTGAGCGTGTGTTTGCGGATGAGGAGATTGCGGGACTTGAAATCAAATACAGCAAGCTTACGATGGTTCCGGACAGCACACTTATGATTGGAGATATTATTGCAAGCGGTGAGACTTTGATTCACTGTCTGCGTTATGTGACCGACTTTTACCGCAAAAATGGCGCAAAGCTGCGCAATATTATTGTATTTACAATCGGCGGAACAAAGGGCATCGATATCCTCGAGGAACTCACGAAAGACATTCGTAAATTCTGGCCGGATTTTGAGGGATTTATTACCATTTATTATGAAGGAATTTTCAGCACCTATCAGGATAAGGGAGTTTCCGGTATCAATCTTCCGGATGTTGATTTCTTCTGGAAAGACGGAATTGTTGCACCGGAATTTCGTAGAGAGACATTGTCGATGTGCAGCCCGCTTTTTGAAAAATGTATTATTTACGATGGAGGAGCAAGACGTTATGAAATTCATGAGCATGTAGAAGAAGTGCTGGATTTCTGGAAAGGCATGCTTGCGCGTGCAGATCGTATCGATATGGCAGAACTGCTGGCAGAGAAACTCGGTTATCCGCTCCCAATCAGTTATGAGGACTGGATTACGTGCAATCATTATGAGAATATTCCGGCTGCAGATACCCGGTGGCTGTATCGTCAGGAACAGGGATATATCGAGAGCATGAAGAATATTACATTAAAAGAACTTGCAACGCAGAGAATTGAAGAGTTTACTGATGCACTGCGTAAATATATGCTGTAGCAGAAAGGATAAAAGAAAATGAGCAAAGAAAAAACAAAAGTAGATGTTGATTATGCAGATTCTGCTGTGCCCAAGAATGGGAGAAAAGGATTCCTCACCATGTTTATGATTATGCTTGGATTTACCTTTTTTTCGGCGAGTATGTGGGCAGGACAGCAGCTTGCAGCCGGACTTGATTTCAAAGGATTTATTGGTGCGCTTATTTTAGGTGGGGTGATTCTTGGTGCTTATACCGGCCTTCTTGGTTACGTTGGAGCAAAGACCGGACTTAGCATGGATCTTCTCGCAAAGAAAGCATTTGGACAAAAAGGTTCCTATCTGTCTTCGGCAATGATCAGTTTCACACAGATCGGATGGTTCGGTGTAGGCGTTGCAATGTTTGCTATCCGGGTTTCTTCTGAAATTTTCGGTGACAGTACGCTGGCAAAATGGATTCTTGTTATTGTGGCGGGTGTCTGGATGACAGCTTCTGCGTATTTTGGAATCAAATCATTGACCGTTATCAGTTATATTGCTGTCCCATTGGTTGCAATTCTTGGAACGATTGCTATGGTCATGGCAGTAAATCAGGGAAACGGAACAATCGTAGATCAGTTTGCGGTATCCAGCGGTACTTTAAGCGTGGTCGGTGGAGCAGGACTTGTAATCGGTTCCTTCGTATCCGGTGGTACAGCGACCCCGAACTTTACCCGTTTTGCAAAGGATGCAAAGTCAGGAACGATTGCTACGGTTGTTGCATTTTTTATCGGTAATTCCCTAATGTTTTTCTTTGGTGCAATCGCATACATTTTCGTAGGTGGAAATGATATTTTCGAAGTTATGATCCGCCTGAATCTGTTTTATATGGCAATTCTTGTTTTAGGATTGAATATCTGGACAACCAATGACAATGCATTGTATTCTGCAGGACTTGGACTTGCAAATATTTTTCATCAGAAGAAAAAACCGATGGTATTGATTTCCGGAATCATCGGAACCTTATTATCCGTGTGGCTGTACTACAATTTCTGTAACTGGCTGAACATTTTAAACTGTACCCTTCCTCCGGTAGGTATTATCCTCGTGTTATCTTATTTCGTGGATAAAGAAGCATACAAAGAGGGGGCAGAAGAAAAAGTTGTGGACTGGTTTGCTGTTGTTGGTGTCATTCTCGGTGCAGTCGTTGCAAATATCGTACCGTATGGTATTGCTTCTATCAATGGTATGGCAGTCGCAGCGATATGTTATCTGATCGGCAGAAAAGTGAACAAAAACCGCTAAATCCAGCTGCCTTGCATTTTTCGTACAAATTGTGGTAATATAAGTAGTTGGATTAGAACCTTTTCACATATTTAAAGGAGGATATATAAAATGACAAAGATTGACATTATTTCAGGCTTTTTAGGAGCTGGTAAAACAACATTTATTAAGAAGATGATCGACGAAGCATTCAAGGGTGAGCAGATTGTTCTCATCGAGAATGAATTCGGTGAAGTTGGTATCGATGGTGGTTTCTTAAAGGATTCCGGTATTGAAATCACAGAGATGAACAGCGGATGTATCTGCTGCTCACTGGTTGGTGATTTTGGCAAGAACTTAAATGAAGTAATCACAAAATATCATCCGGACCGTATTTTGATCGAGCCATCCGGTGTCGGTAAATTATCGGATGTTATGAAATCTGTAATTGATATAGAAAAAGAGCAGGATGTGAAATTAAACGCATTAGTTACCGTTGTCAATGCACTCAAGGCAAGCAAGCAGATGAAGGCTTTCGGTGAGTTCTTCAACAACCAGATTGAGTATGCAACAACTGTAATCTTAAGCCGTAGCCAGAATGCTACTCCTGAGCAGTTAGAGTTCTGCGTAAATCAGATTCAGAAGCTGAATCCAAATGCAGCAATTATTACGACAGACTGGGCTTCCATTCCAGGTGAGCAGATTCTGAAAGTTATGGAAGGACAGGACAACCTTGAGATGAAAGTTCTTGCTGAGGCACGTCATGCACATGATGAGGAAGAACACGAGCATGAGCATCACCATCATGATCACGATCACGACCACGAGGAGCACGAGCATCATCACGATCACGACCATGAGGAGCACGAGCATCATCACGATCATGAAGAACATGAGCATCATCATGAGCATGATGAAAATTGTACATGCGGATGCCACGATCACGACCATGAACATCATCATCACCATCATGCAGATGATGTATTTACAAGCTGGGGCGTTGAGACAGCGCACAAGTTTACGGAGGAAGAGCTTACCGAGATTTTGCACAAGTTAGCTGAGACGAAAGACTATGGTGACGTTTTACGTGCAAAGGGTATTGTAGCGGCAGCAGAAGGAGAGTGGTTCCACTTTGATCTGGTACCGGAAGAGACGGAAGTTCGCCGCGGAGCAGCCGACTTTACAGGACGTATTTGTGTTATCGGTGCTGACTTGAAGGAAGATGCGATCAAAGAATTATTCCACGTTGCGTAAAGAGGATTATGATTTAAGGCTTCCATTTCAAATGGAAGCTAAACATAGAGTTGATGGAGGTTTTGAATGTTTGGTAAGAAGAAAGAGGAGATGATGGTATACGTCATTATGGGCTTTTTGGAAGCCGGTAAGACGAATCTGATCCGTGACCTTGTCGTGGATGATATGTTTGACGACAAGATCAAAACGATGATCTTGGCATGCGAAGAGGGCGAGTTAGAATATGAACCGGACGTGTTAGAGAAGGCCAACTGCGTTGTGGAATACATCGAAGACGAAGAAGCATTTAATGGAAAGATCATTCAGAAATTTTTGAAAAAACACCGTCCGGACCGCATCATCATTGAATACAACGGTATGTGGCCGACAAAGCATATTCCGGAATTGTATGATGATATGGAAGAAATTTGTTTTGATCGTGAAGTGATCTTTCAGACGATAGATGTAGTTAATGATGAAACATTTGCTTTATATATGAAAAATATGCCATCTATGATGGTAGATCAGTTCCGCGTGGCAGAAATGATCATCATTAACCGTTGCACCGTCGAAAAGACGAATAAAAACTCGATCCGTGGAAGCATAAAAGCGGTCAATCCGCGGGCACAGATCGTCTATGAATCCGCACAGGATGAGTTTTATGAGATGAAAGATCAGATGCCGTTTGATGTCAATGCAGATGTCATTGAAATTAGTGACGATGATTTTGGACTTTGGTATATTGATATGATCGACCATCCGGAAACATATCAGAATAAGACGTTAAAGGTGACAGGTTTGATCCAGAAGCCAAAGGGAATCCCGGCAGGATTTGCAGTATTTGGACGTTTTGCGATGACCTGCTGTGCAGACGATGTACAGTATATGGGATTTCTGTGCAAAGCAGATGATTGGTCAGAGTTTAAGGCAAAGCAGTATGTTACCGTGACGGCCCGATTTGAATACAAATTCATGAAGGAATATGGCGAGGAAGGTCCTGTCTTTTATGCAGAGCAGGTGGAAGCGGCAGAAAAGCCAAAAGAGGAGCTTGTTTATTTCAATTAAGTGAGGCAGCAGTTTATAGAGGATCTGCATATACGCAAGTTGTAGCTTAACAGCTCGGATATGTCGAAAACTCTTAGGCACTGCGCATCCATATCTGATAGATGGAGCGGATCAGCACGACCGCAAATGGGCCGAGAAAGATGCCGCACACACCGTACAATGAAATACCGATGTAAATGGAAGCAAGGGTAAAAAAAGGAAGTGTATTTAAGTTACTTCCAATTAACCTTGCTTCTAATAATTCACGCGTAAATACTGTTAATAAATATGCAGTAAGCAGAACTGCGGCCGCGAAAAAAGAACCATGAAATAATTTTACAAGTCCCCATGGAATCAATATCATCCCACTCCCCAAAATAGGAAATGCATCAAAAATGGAAATAAACAGACCGATCACGATACAATATGGATTGCGGATGAGCAGAAAAGCAATTGTGCAAATAGCCCAATTACAGCCAATAATGATGAGCTGACTTCGCATATAGGCAAATCCGGTATTCCACATGGTATGCCCAAGCTCTGACAAAACCGAAAAATAACGATTTTTGTGGATCATGGTATGCAAATGATCATAGTCTTTGCACAAAACGATGAAACTGACGATAACGATCAGCAAAAATGCGCATACTCGCATCGAGCTTCCCATACATTGCAGCGCTATCCTGCCAATATTTTGATAGAGGTTTGTAAATGATGACGGATCCAGATTGTGAAACTGTTCCTTAGCAAATATTAGGCAACTACCTTTTTGCAGACCTAAATAATAATCCAAATGTCGCAAAATATTATGACAACAGGATTCTATGGATTTTGTATAAATTTGATGATAAATGGACAAATTTGTGAGAAGTAGTTTACATTGTTGAAATAAAAGCCATCCGATCAGCAAAAAAACACCCAAAAAGGCAAGAGAGATCAAGAGTAAGGTGCCATTTGCCGCCAGCCACTTTGGAAGATGACATTTTTTTTGTAAAAATAGGACGATAGGCATTAAGCTCCGCATCAGTGTATATGCGAATAAAAACGGGAAAATAAGGGGTAAAACGTATTTGAAGGACAAAAGAACAGCACCCGATATAAATGTAATAATAAGCAGTTGTCGAAGCAAAGGATGTGCATTCATAACGGATCCTCCTTTCTGCAAACGCAATTTTAGACGGCGGAAGTGCTCTATTTAGTGTGTACAAAAGCAATGATTTCATACAAAAAATAATGTTTACAAAATATTAATAACTATAACATTTCACGTTCATAATTCCACCCTATAATAATAACCATATCAGAGAGTAAATGTCGACTCACTGGTAGCTTAGATTTTTTTTTCATACCTTCTCCTTTAAGGACTGTGTACGCTGCAGTCCTTTTTTTTTGCCTATTATGATTAAAGTGTCAGAAGGTCTGAAATCTTGACACCTTAATCCTATTATGGAATCGGGGAATGCCGATTGTGTGCATTTGGTAGGTGGAGTTTGAGTTAGCGATGCAATTATTTCATTGGGAGGAATTGAAATGATGGAAAGGACACAGAAACAGACAAAAAATTTGACCGAAGGATCACCGGCAAGATTGATCTTGGAATTTGCGGTTCCAATGTTTTTAGGATTATTGTTTCAGCAGTTTTACAGCATGGTAGACACAATGATCGTTGGTAAATTTTTAGGAATGAAACCATTGGCTGGAGTTGGTGCGACAGGGTCGTTAAACTTTATGGTGATTGGATTTTGTATTGGTGTATGCAATGGATTTGCCATTCCGGTAGCGCAGAAACTTGGTGCCAAGGATTATTCTGCACTTCGTCGTTTTGTGGCGAATGCTACATGGCTTTGTCTTGCATTTTCTGTTGTTATGACGGTGATCGTGTCAGTTTTGTGCGGAGATATCTTGCGCTTTATGAAAACGCCGGAGGATATTTTTTCCTATACATATTGGTATATGTTGATCATTTTTTTAGGAATACCATGCACTTTTCTGTATAATATATTGGCGGCACTGATCCGTTCTTTGGGAGACAGCAAAACGCCGGTGATCTTTTTGGCATTGGCATCTGTCCTCAATATTGGACTGGATCTCGTATTTATCATTGTATTTCGTATGGGCGTTAAAGGAGCTGCACTGGCGACTGTGCTGGCACAGGGAATCTCCGGGTTGTGTTGTCTGTGGTATATTGGAAAGCATTTTCCAATCCTGCGGGGAACGAAAGAAGAGTGGAAACCGTTGCCAAAGTATATGATGCGTTTATGTGCGGTTGGAATCCCGATGGGAATGCAGTATTCGATCACAGCGATAGGAACACTTGTGATCCAGGCAGCAGTGAACGGTTTTGGATCTACAGTGGTAGCCGGAGTGACGGCAGCGAATAAGCTTGGTAATTTTGTATCCTGTCCGATCGAGGCACTGGGACAGACAATGGCACCATACGTTGGACAGAATATGGGAGCCGGCAAACCGAAGCGTATCGGCAAGGGACTTTTGGCAGCGTCTCTCATGGGTTTTGGCGTGTCTGCAGTGCTGCTTGTCATTGTTTTATTGTTTGGCAAGCCGATGACGTTATTATTTCTTAGTGCAAAGGAAGTGAAAGCCGTAAAATATGCGTATCAGTATATGATCGTAACAACAGCCGGATATTCTTTGCTTACTTTAGTGAATACAGTTCGTTTTACAATACAGGGAATGGGGTATTCGGCGATTGCTATATTGGCGGGAGTGTTTGAAATGGTGGCAAGAACCTTGGCAGGTACGCTTGTAGTAAGTATGATCGGGTTTATGGGTGTTTGTCTGGCAAATGATCTCGCATGGATTTTTGCAGATGCTTTCCTTATTCCGGTATTTTTTGTATTATATAGAAGAGCTAAGAAAAAATATCAATGATCTGCTTATATCATAAGAAGCAGACGGATGATCTGCTGCATCTGGATGAGAGAAGAATGTGTCAATGACAGGTGTATTAAGGGGAGGAGAGAAGGTTATGCTGATTAAATTATATTTACAGGAGGCTGTTCAAAGAGCGTTTCTTGTTGCGGTTGTTTATATCGTATTAAAAGGAATTTATTTGGCAGTGATGAAAAAGGAAGTGTATGTCGGCAAAGAAATATTGTATTGTGTTACATTGACTTATATGGTTACTTTGTTGGGCTATACTATGCTGCCAAACATACATATGGGAATAGAATCCAGTGGGAAATTTTATTTTATTTGTGATAGGTGGGGAAATGGCAGGATTAATTTCATGCCCTTCAAAACAATAGGTACATTTTTGTTTCAATCAGAAAATGCCAATGTATCTCATTGGAAGGATGTTTCAGACTTAAATCTGCTTGCCAATATCGGATTATTTGTCCCATATGGAGTAATAGCGTGGTTTTTTCCTTGGCATCAGAAATCACTCAAACGTATTATCGGTAGTGGCGTTTTGCTTTCTATAATTATAGAGATGGAACAAATCTTTATACAAAGAGGAACGGATATCGACGATGTCATACTAAATACGTTGGGTGTGTTGATCGGCGGGACAATTGCAATGCTGGGATCTAAATATGTGTGGCCATTATTCCGTAACAGATTATAACATATCTAATAAAATGTGGTTATAATAACGTAATAAAGAAAAAAGATCCGTTATACTTTTTATCGTAAATGATAAAAAACACTAGATAAAATGGGAATAGTGGCATGTTAACTGCTATTCTCATTGTTTAAAAACTGAGAAAAGATATTCTAAAGGAGATACGTTTATATCTATATGGTTCCGGTGATAACGGTCATTACTTCTGTACTAATTTTACATGAGAAACTGACCTTATTAGCCGAAATAGGAACGGTACTTACTTTGATAGGATTATTTCTGTCGGAGTATAAGCCGGAAAGAAATAGGACTAAAAATGGATTTACAAAATGAAAAGTGCGTCAAATGGATTGCATATAAATGGGGTATTCTCTTGTCTTCACATAGAAAAAGTGACCGGTGCCGATAAAAAAATCTTGAAATCAACATAATCTGCGATATAATAAAACTGGTATGGTACAGTAAACAGAAATAATTATTTGTTGTATGCAAGGTTATGAAGGTATAGGAAAATTTATAAGGAGAACGAGGAGGAAAAATATGACAGAAAATCAATATCAGAGAGCAAACAGGATGGTACTGATCACGATTCTGATAGTATTTGGGTTTATTGCAGTAACAGTCTTAGCGGCATTAGGAGTTTCAAAGGGAGAACGGGCAGGCAGGATTATAATACAGTTTATCACAGCGTTGGTTGTTATGACTGCATCAATCGCAGCATACATAATGAAAAAGAAAACACATATATGTGAGGTTCTATTATCAGTAAATATAGCGATTGGATATGTTGTTGTTGTATTACTGAATTCTACGGATACCGTGTGGACATATGGAATTCCGATGATTATTTCCGTTATGGTTTATCTTAATAAAAGATTGATGTATTGTGCCAATGGTTTAGTTATATTAGCAAATGTTGTGCGATTAATAAGGGATTTTGACAGTAGCAATTCGGAACTGTTATCAAGCAGGATATTAGCTATCCTTGTAATCATTCTTGTGACGATCATATCGATCAATATAGCGAATCTATTGATTCAGTATTTTGGCGAGAAGGTATCCCAGATTGAGGAGGCGGCTGCAAAACAGAATGAAAGCAATACGAAAATGGTTGCTATTGCGGATAATATTTCTGACGAGTTTGAAAAAGCGATGACTATGCTGAATGAACTTGAGAAAAGTATAGATATCAGCCACAGCTCTATGGGGGATATCGCAGACAGCACGGAAAGTACGGCAGAGGCAATCCAGAGACAGGCGGTTATGTGTTCTGAGATTCAGGAAAACACGGATATGGCGGAAAAAGAAATTAATCAGATGATAAGTGCATCTGACAAGACAGATGAATCGGTAAATAACAGCAAGGTGGTTGTTGGTCAATTAAAAGAACAGGCACAGAATGTACAGGACGCAAGTAATATCATTGTTGATGTAATAAGTGGTCTTACAGAGAAGGTTAATGATGTACAGAATTTTGTTGGTGATATCGTTAATATATCCGCAAGGACAAATCTTCTTGCACTGAATGCGTCGATTGAGGCAGCCCGCGCAGGAGAAGCGGGAAAGGGGTTTGCGGTCGTTGCGGAGGAAATCCGTCAGCTTTCGGAACAGACCAAGAAGGCTTCTGAAAGTATTACAAATATCATACAGAAGCTGAACGAAGATACCCAAAAAGCGAACGAGAGTATCAATGAATCTGTGTTATCCGTTGATAAACAGAACGCACTTATTGATGAAACAGAAAAAACATTTGTTGAAGTAGGCAATACAATGGATGTGCTGATGTCAAGCATACATGTTGCAGAGCAGAGCATCAATAAAATACTTGATTCAACGTCAGTGATATCGGATAATATATCACATCTGTCGGCAACAGGAGAAGAGGTTGCGGCTGCATCTGCGGAGGGCATCAAGGTATCAGATTCCACGGTAGAGGGCATGAATGATTGTAAAATAATACTCAACAATATATATGAGCTTGCCAATGAATTAAAAGCTTCTGTTGAGACGAAGGATATTTATTAGAGAGAAAAAGTGCACAAGAAAAAGTACGGTGCATAACGGAAGGAACACATTTTATGGAACGGAAGCTATGATGTGTGCCATGATGACAATCATTTGTTGTGACGGATGAAGTGTATGAACATATGGTATATGCACCGAATAAGCATATTTGTATGGCTTCCCTTCCGGGAAGGAAAGATTGAAGGAAAAGTTGAGATTTTATATGAGGAACTTCATATGACTGTAGCGGAGATCGCGGAGAAATTAGTTATTTCAGAAGAGGAGGTGTAAAAAATTGTAGATGCCTCCAAGTAGTGTTTTATTAAAAATGTGGTTATAATAACGTAATAAAGAAAAAAGAATGGAGGAAAAAGCGATGAGTATGATCAAAAACATGGACAAGGCACAGGTAATGGTACTGAAAGAACAGGTGTCCTATCAGACAGGACAGGTAGTCAGCAAGACGCTTGCACAGAACGATGCGCTTAGTGTAACATTGTTTGCCTTTGATAAGGACGAAGAGATTAGTACCCATGAATCCGGTGGAGATGCGTTTGTAACCTGTTTGGATGGAGTTGGAGAAATTACGATTGATGGTGTGGAATATGAGCTGCACGAAGGAGAGTCGATCGTAATGCCCGCAAAACATCCACATGCGGTATACGGCAAAGAGCAGTTTAAGATGTTGTTAGTAGTGGTATTTTAGTATTGTCTCAAGAGGATGGCAAAGATTTAGACAAAATGCTCCCAAAAGATGGGAGCATTTTGTCTATTCCTGAAGATATTCTTCTAACGTAATTTTTTCACGCATGATCTTTTTGGCGGCTTTTTTGCCAACATAGCGAAAATGCCAAGACTCGTACATATAGCCGGTAACTTTTTCTTTATGCTTTGGATAACGGAGAATAAAGCCGTAATCGGCACAGTGTTTGCGCAGCCATTGATTTTCCGGGGTTTGTGCCTGCCCATTGTCAAGCTGCAGATGATCGGAAGCGGTGATATCCACGCACAGTCCGGTTTCGTGTTCGCTATAATCGGCAGGTGCAACACTTCGCAAAGCATCTTTTTTAGCGGAACGATAACTCATTCCGGCACGCTCATTTTTGCGGATTTCCTCGGAAAGGAGTATTGTTTGTTTTTGACGGGTACGATAACCGCTTACTACATTGATAGAATAATTAGGATTAGCGGCTTCACAGTCAAACCACATATCACGAAGATGCGGATATATCACTTTGGCAACCTGAATGCCATTTTTTAATGTTTTGAGTTGGACCGAGTAGTCCTTTGATAATGCATGATCTTTGTTCACTAAGATCAGAGTTTGCTTGTGGTTGAGATTTGTGTGGTATTTATGGCTGCGCGTGGCCTGCGGTTGATCTGTTCCCTGAAAATGATAAGCAGCGCCTTCCGTAGATCCGGCAGATGCGTGATCTTCCTTGATCACCAACAATATTCCTCCCCCTAAAATAGTAACCAGCACTAATAGTGCTGCAAATAATCCGATCAAATGACTTCTTTTATACCTCATCTTATAAATTCCTCCTTGCCTGATCCTGTTTTATATTCTTATTAAAACAAAAGATTGCATCCGATTTTGCAAGAAAAGGTATCTAAGTTGTATCATCACAAATTCGCAACGCAAGGGAGTTATCATCCCATCCCATTAACCATCGACCATCTGTGATGTACCATTAGAAGTCATAAAATCAGAATAAAAGTTACCGAAAGAGAATGTGAGATAATTCTCAATACCCGCATAGTTTTGAGAGGTTATGATGGTAACCGGGATATTGTATTTGTAAGATTTTATTGTAAAATAGTAGTGGGCTTCCTTATAGTCATCTTCACTGGAATACTGTGCGGAAACATCACGATTTATCGAAGCACCATAGTATTTTAGAAGACGCTTAGCGTAGCGGTCAATTTTTTCGGACAAAAGAGATTTTTTGCTTTCTCCCATAGGTGTTGCTTGATACCGCATTGGACTGTCGTTTCCTTGCAAAATGTGGGAGGCGGTCACGTGTCCCGTTAATGGGACTGCATTATACTGTGTCGAATCGGACTTTGTCAAAATCTCTTTTATAGGTATGTTTCCCATTGATACATAGTAGATTTTTTCCTGCTCTACATCAAAACGCAAAGAATAAGATTGCTTGTTAGATTCTTTCAAGAAAGAAAGTTCCCAAACACAGAAACTGTCCGTTTCTAAATAATTACGGATGGATAAATAAGTGGCGGATTGAAACATATTTTCCAGATCTTTCACCGTTAGATCGTCGGGAATAAGGTGAAAGGAGTAAAGTTTATGAAGTTGTTTTTGCAGTTTCTCAAAAAATGACTCATCATATTCTGTCAAAGTTTCTGCCTTTGCCGTTGTCAAAATTTCCGAGGCAGCGATCGTTTCGGATGAAAAAATAGCGAGACGCTCTTTGTAAGACAGATTGACTTTAGTGGGTGTAGTCTGAGTGGAATCGTGTGAAACCGTAATGGCATTGGTCGTTTTTTGGTCAGTCAGGTGATTCGTGATCTCAGGAATGATTTCTGCAGTAATAAAAAATGCAGCCACCAGTAAAAAGGTTAATACAATTCGTAACTGTTTTTTCATATGCTACTCCTTTCCGGTTTGCGGGATGGTAATAGTGATCGTTGTACCGATATGAAGTTCACTTTCGATATGCCACTGCGCATGATGAAGGCGCAGAATCTCATAACAAAGCGACATACCAAGCCCGGCTCCACCCTCTTTGCGGGAGCGGGATTTATCTACCATATAAAAAGGTTTTGTAATATTGTCGATTTCATCTGCGGGAATTCCCTTGCCGGTATCCTGTACGCTGATGCAGTAATAGTCATTGTCGGAATAACCAAGCACAGTGATCGTATCGCCAGACGAGGAAGCCTTTCTGGCGTTGTCGATCAGATTGATAAGCAGTGATAAGAGTAGATCTTTGTCGCCATATAGCGTTGCAGGAGCGAGATGCATTGATAACATCACGTCTTTGGCTGCAAGATTTTGTTTCATCATTGGAACGATTGCATCGGTAAGTTCTGACGATGAAACCGGTGCAAAGGTAAGCTCCTGCTGTTGCAAAACAAATAGATCTAACAGTTTGTATGACAAGGATTCCAAGCGTTTTCCCTGTGAAAAGATATAGTCTGCCGCCTGCCACTTTTCTTCCTGCGACAGATCCATCGTGCGTAATAACTCGGCATAGCCGATAATGGAAGTGAGCGGCGTTTTTAATTCGTGTGCAAACGCTGCCGTAAATGCTTCTTGATTTTTGGCGTGCATGGATATCTCATCAATTTTTTCCTGCAGACTATCAGCCATGCGATTAAAATCAGCCGCCAGAGTAGCAATTTCATCCTGTCCATGAACTTGGACACGACTATTCAGATCGCCATCTGCGAAACTGCGCGTGGAAGCCGAAAGGACACGCACGCGATATGTCAAAAAATATGACAAAGCCAGAGAAAGGATCATGCAGGACACCAATATGATAAACATGATATAGTGGTACATGCGAGTCATTTCCTGACGCTGCAAATAAATGTTATTGATATTTGTAACAGTTTCTACGTAATAACCTTTCAGATCGCTTGGTAATATCGTATAGCTTACGATACGTAAATAATACGTATCTTTACTTTTATATATTTTGCGTGCGGACTTGTTTTTCCCTGCTTTAGTAAAGAGAACATCGTTGTTCTGCGGTTTTCCGGAGGAGTAAACAACGTTTCGCCGGTCATCATATATTGTGAAAAAATCGGAATCCCCTCCAAAACTTACCGCAAAGGATGAACAGATCTCTTTCATGGCATTTTTGTGTTTAGTAAAATAATCCGCAGGCATAGAGCCGACAATATTGCCTAGAGACATGCGGACCATTTCGTTTTTGCTGTTGCCGGACTCAATCTCTCGATGATAGGAAGCTCGAAAGGACGCAGAAATCATCCAGGTTCCGCAAATACTAAAAGCAGTTGCGATCAAGATAAAAAAACTGATAAAAATTTTCCAATAAAATTTCATATTGTTTTATGCTCCCTCCATGTTGACATTAAACCGCTATCTGTCATTTTGATGATCGTTTTACACTTCCGCAATGTCAACTTCAAGTCGATACCCTACTTTATATACGGTTTTTATTTTATCTTCCCAGTGTAGTTTTTTGCGCAGCCGCTGTATATGGAGATCTACAGTGCGACCGTCACCCATATATTCATTCTGCCAAATGTTCTCATAAATAGTTTCACGATATAATGCGATATTTTTATTGCGCACTAAGAAGAGAAGCAGCTCAAACTCCTTGAGTGTCAGCATGATCTGCTTCCCTTGTTTGGTTACGGTACGTGATGGAACGTCGATGACAGTATCAAAAATCGTGATCCTCTCCTCACTTTTGTGATAACGTCTCAGAACGGTTTCTACACGTGCTAACAATTCCATCATTTCAAATGGTTTTGTAATGTAGTCATCCGCTCCTGCCCTCAAACCTTTCACTTTGTCATCTAACGTGCCCATCGCCGTAATAAAAATGACCGGCATTTCTGTCGTCTTGATATAGTCAAGCAATTCATAGCCGTCAATGCCCGGCAGCATGATATCCAGCAAAATGAGGTCGTAACTGTTTTCTGCAATCAGGTCTGCAGCAGTTTCGCCATCAAATGCCTGTTCACATATGTAACCGGTTTTGCAGAGACTCATACGAATCAGATTCGAAATAGCCTCTTCATCTTCTACAATCAATATTTTACTCATAGCTTTGTCCAATATCTGTCACGGTTATTATATACGGCCTGTCCCCTATCAGGCGTATTATGACCGGAAGTCCTCTCGTGTTTACACAGTTGTGTGTGAAAATTCTCATAACTTCAACACACGTTTACTATACCGACCATATGTATCTAAAATGTATCATAAATCTGACAAGTCATATGACCGGTGATTTCTTATTTGTTGTATTAGCATCTAGATAGCAGTATAACCTCTATAGGATTATACTGTCAAAAGGAAAGATGGCAAAGTCCCTTTCATAAATGATGAACACCCTAATCTTTTAAAAATAAAATTAGAAAATGGTGTAACATTTCGATGACTCATCTGTTATATTGGTAGATAGCACGAAAAATCGCCATCTGCAGCAACGTGCGAGATGAGGAAAGGAGGGGGAGCTTGACAAAGTGGATAAACAGCTTTTAGAAAAGTTGTACGATGCATATTATCAGGAAATATATTTGTATGTATATGCATTGTGCAAAAATCATGAGTGGGCAGCGGATCTGACGCAGGAAACATTTCTGAAAGCACTGCTTTCGCTGGATCAAAGTCATACCAACATGCGGGCATGGTTATATACGGTGGCGCGCAACCTGTATTATAATGAGGTGTCCAAAAACAGACGAGTCATGTATGTGGACGAGTATGAGAACGAAACGGAAGATAGGGCAAATATACCATTAGAAAATATTCTGTCGAAAGAAAGAAATCGCTTGTTGTATCATGCGATTGAGCATTTGCCGGAGCGGCAGCGAGAGATTGTTATGATGCAGTATTTTGGAGGCTTGGGACAAAAAGAAATTGCTAAGGTGCTTCACATGACACCGGAAAATGTAAGGGTGTCGGCACATCGTGCTAAGAAGCAGATGAAAAATTATATGGAGGGACAGGGTTATGAACTATAGGGAATTATTGCAAAAATATAAGGCAGGGGAATTGCCGGAAGAACAGCGCAAACAGGTACGCCAAGACATTGAGAAACAGGATGCGATCAGCGAGTATTTGTTTGATAATGAGGAGATGGAGTTTGAGGAACAGGTAGAACAGGACGGGGGTCAAACTACCGAAAGTACAGATGGAAGTGTGCCGAAAGACGGACAAAACGTCAATATTGTGGGTGCTGCAGTGCCAAAAGGCGGACAGGAGGCAGAGTTTACGAAGTTGATCAGGCGGGCAATACGCCGTACATTTATTAAGTATGGTGTTATTACCGGAGTGATCGTTATAGGAATTGTATGTTTCTTGGTGTTTGCACTTCCAAAGATCCAGGATGCCATGTATTATGATCCAAATAAAATTGTCGGCACAGAAGAGGGAAATAAAACCAATCAATTGTCCTTGGACATATCCGTGTATTCAGAGTTGTTTTTGCCGGAGAACTATCGCGATTCTGCGGCCGCAACAGGAAGCGGCTATGGCAATTATGACATCGTGATCAACCAGACGAGTTCTCACAATGGTATTTTTGAGTACGTGGGAGGAAGGATCACGAAAAATGATATGGTTTTGTATAATCCCAATATTGTACAAAAACCATTCTCAAATGTTTTTTATCCACCAAGCGAGATGACGACAGCCAGTGCGGCGACGCCGGAAGGGATTGCCGGAACGAAGAAAGAAGTATTTGATGAGCTGTCTAAGTTGGAGGATGAAAAAATGTACCATGCCTATGTCAGCTTGGATAAAGTATATTCATTTTCTGAATTCAAAGCATTGGCGGAAAAGAATGATCTTGAGCCGACCTGGTGCGCGATCAGTGTAAAAAATAAAGACCAAACGGAAAGCAAATATACAACGTACAATATAGGGAATATAGGATTTCGTATGTACACCAGTTGCAGCAGTCTTGCTTTTGACCAAAAAAAATATCCGCTGCTGACGGCATTTTCACTTGCTGAGCAGGAATCCGCCAAGAAAAATGTTTTGGAGGAAAAAGATGTTACCAAACACATGACAAGTATGTTACAATATTTGCAAGATAACGATGACATTGTGAAAATGATCGAGAACGATCAGGGCACTGGGAAAACGGATTATGCTTCAGTGATTGATAGTATTCAGAAAGATGGTTTGCATATTTATGGATATTACGTGGAAGATATCGGTAAGGAACTGAAGAAGTTAAAAGATATTGGCAATGTATCATATGTGTACACGACCGAAATGATATAATGAGCCTCAGTGCGCAATTATTAGAATATAAAGAGGTTGACTATGGAAAAAAGAGCACAGGGAATGTCATTACAGCAGAGAAAAGACGATTTGCCGGAGATATTGCGACGTTTTGAACAGGAAAATATGCAGAAAGTGGCAGCAGAGAAGTATCGCTGCCATTTCCATCTTATGGCACCGGTAGGATGGTTAAACGATCCTAATGGTCTGTCCTATTTTGGGGACAGGTATCATGTGTTTTTTCAATATTCTCCGTTTGCCGTGAATGGCGGAATGAAACTGTGGGGACATTATACAAGCAAGGATTTAGTGCAGTATAAATATGAGGGAGCACCATTTTTGCCGGATGAAACCTATGATAAAGATGGTGTATTTTCCGGTTCAGCCATTGTATGGAAGGACAAGATGTATTTGTTTTATACCGGAAATGTGGAGGAAGAGGGAGATCATGATTATATCCATTCCGGCCGTGGAGCGAATGTGATCCGCGTGATATCTGAGGATGGGGAACACTTCTCTGCCAAACAATGTATTTTGACGAATGCGGATTATCCGGCAGAATGTACGAATCAGGTTCGCGATCCAAAGTTGTTTCAGATGACTGACGGTACATTTCGAATGGTGTTAGGGGCATGGCTGCAGGATGATAAGGGAGCGGTGTTGCTTTATTCGTCAACAGATTTGGAGCATTTTAACTTTGAGCAGCTCTACACAACAGAAAAAGCTTTCGGATATATGTGGGAGTGCCCGGATATCTTTGCGTTGGATGGGCATCGCATTCTTGCAGTGTGCCCACAGGGGGTTCCTTCCGAGGCGGAGCAATATCAGAATATTTATCAGTCCGGGTATTTTATCGAAACAGAAGAGACCCGGACTGTGGACGCGTCATTTAAGGGAACAAAAGAGACCCGGACTGTGGACGCGTCATTTATAGAGTGGGACATGGGATTTGATTTTTATGCGCCACAGACATTCGAAACACCAGCTGGAAGAAGAATATTGATTGGCTGGGCGGGCGTCCCAGATGCAGAATATAGCAGCAATCCTACGAATGAAGGGTGGCAGCATAGTCTGACAGTGCCGCGCGAGCTTCGCTATCATAATGGGAAAATTTATCAATTACCTATCCGTGAATTGGGACAGCTAAGGAAAAAAGAAATTTTGCCGGAAAAGGAATCATATGTACTGGATAATGGTTGCGGAGAGCTGATCTTTGACGGAATCGCCGCTTCATCATCGGCTGCTATTTGTGTGCAGATCGGCACCGGATGCTCGTTATCCTATGAGAAAGGGCTTGTTACATTACAGTTTACTGATGATAGTGGTGCCGGGCGTGGTAAACGCGTGGCGAGGTGCGAGGCAGTTCATAAAATCCAGATTTTAATGGATGTTTCTATTTTAGAGATTTATATCAATGATGGTGAGATTGTGATGACCAGCCGTATCTTTTTTCCGGAGAAAGATGCAACGGTACGATTTTTGGGACAGGCTGAAATGATTCAGGCATGGCAGCTGTGATGATCGGATTTCTGCTCGGTTTTCAGCAGACGTGGGAGATTCCGCAGAGGAGATACGTTGAAAATTTGGGAGAGATGTATTACACTGGAAATGTGTGCGATAGTGCATACTTCGCAACATAAAATTATATAGAAATGGAGATTAATATGAGTATTCGAATTGGAATTTTAGGCTATGGTAATCTGGGACGTGGTGTAGAGTGTGCAATCCGTCAGAATGATGACATGGAGCTGGTTGCTGTTTTTACACGAAGAGACCCATCGCAGGTATCTATTTTGACCGATAGCGCAACTGTTTGTAAGGTTGATGAGATAACGGATTGGAAAGACAAAATTGACGTGATGATTTTGTGTGGTGGAAGTGCTACTGATCTGCCGGAGCAGACGCCGAAGTATGCACAGTATTTTAATGTGATTGACAGCTTTGATACACATGCGCGTATTCCAGAGCATTTCGCTGACGTGGACAAGACAGCAGCGGATAGCAAACATGTTGCTGTGATTTCAGTTGGCTGGGATCCGGGAATGTTTTCGCTGAATCGCTTGTATGGAAATGCAATTCTTACAGAGGGTAAAGACTATACGTTTTGGGGCAAGGGTGTCAGCCAGGGACATTCTGATGCGATTCGCCGTATTGATGGCGTTAAAGATGCAAAGCAGTATACGATCCCGGTAGAAAGTGCATTAGAGGCAGTTCGTGCCGGGAAAAATCCTGAGCTTACAACGAGACAGAAACATACCCGAGAGTGTTTTGTAGTATTAGAAGATGGTGCAGATGCTGCGAAAGTTGAGCAGGAGATTAAGACAATGCCGAACTATTTCGCAGATTATGATACAACAGTGCACTTTATTAGCGAGGAAGAATTAAAGAAAAATCATAGTGGTATTCCTCATGGCGGTTTTGTATTGCGCAGTGGTGTGACCGGCTGGAATAAAGAAAATAAGCATCTCATTGAGTATAGCTTAAAATTAGATTCCAATCCGGAATTTACATCTAGTGTACTTGTTGCTTATGCTAGAGCTGCTTATCGCATGGCAGAGCAGGGACAGTTTGGCTGCAAGACAGTATTTGATATTCCACCGGCATACTTAAGCAGTATGAGTGGGGAAGAATTACGTGCGAAAATGCTGTAATTGTATAACAGATGCGAGTTGTTGGATTAGATACGCCGTGATAGATTGGGACAAGACGAGTCACCAATTGAATTATGATTCGTCGTGATTCGATGAGTCGTAGATGGAAATGTGAATTGTGGGACTGTACCAGTTGCAATTTTATTTCAAATGTGATATTATCAGACTTGCGCTGTGAAAAAGCGGGCGCAGGTCTGTTTTGCAATGTGTTATTGTTAGGAAACAGAGCAAAATTAATATGCGGATATGGCGGAATTGGCAGACGCGCTAGATTTAGGTTCTAGTGTCAACAGACGTGCAGGTTCAACTCCTGTTATCCGCACGATATAAAAAGAGCTCTTGGGACATACAGTCCCAAGGGCTCTTTTTCGTCGCGCAGACGGAGAGTGGAACCAGAGGTTCCATCTCCGCTCCGCTCCGGTCGGTGCTTAACAGACGTCCGCAGGACGTCTAGCACCCTGTTATCCGCATTACTAAAACAAGTTTCATGGAAGAATGATTCCATGAGACTTGTTTTTTATATTCTAGAAGACTGTTTACCTCATTTGATATAAAAATCTACCCTGCGAGCCCGAAACGCTGGGGCAGGGTAGAGAAATCAAGACAAAGATAGTTGAGAAATCTACCCTGCGGGCCCGAAATGTCGGAGCAGGGTAGATGTATAACATTTTAGATCCTTGCAGTAAGATATTTTTCGGCACTGATTGCTGCATTGGCGCCATCTGCCGCGGCTGTTATAATCTGTCGATTTTCTTTGCTGCGTACATCGCCTGCTGCAAAAAAATTGTCCAGGGATGTGCGTCCGTTTTCGTCAGCAACAATATATCCCTGTTCGTTTAATGGTACAATGCCTTGCAGTATATCTGTTGCGGGCTGTCTGCCAACGGCAACAAAAACGCCAGATACCGGAATATCAGATGTTTTAGAAAGTGTCTCGTTCGGAATATCAGATGTTTTGTGAAGTGTCTCGTTTGGAATAATAGAATTATTTGTTTCGACCTGCACAGCGAATACCCCCATTGCCTCTTCACCGATGATCTTTGTTACTTTTGCAGGGGTGATAATGTGGACATTTTTTTTGCTTTTCAAGTTGGTCAGCGATTCTGTATTTGCACGGAATGAGTTTTGGCGATGAATTAAATAGACTTTGTGACAGAGATCGGATAAATATAATGCGTCGCCGACTGCTGTGTTGCCACCACCAATTACCGCCACATCTTTTCCTTTATAAAAAGTGCCATCACAGGTGGCACAGTACGAAACGCCTTTTCCGATAAGAGCTTCCTCGCCAAAAACATTTAAATGGCGATGGGAGGCACCTGCCGCATAGATCACGGTTTTACTTTGGATGCAGGATCCATCTTTGGAATATATTTTCCAGCATGCATCAGTTCGTTCTAACTTTATTGCTTCGCTTTCCTGAAATCTTACGCCGCATGCTTCTGCGTGTGTACGAAATTGCATTCCCAGTTCGAAACCGCGTATGGACGAAAATCCTAAATAATTATTAATGCAGTCAGCTTCTGCAATCTGTCCAACTCCGTGAGAAATTTTTTCGATAACAAGAATGTCTAAACCGGACCGCGAACCGTATATGGCTGCAGATAGCCCCGCCGGACCACTGCCAATAATTACTATATCTAACATAATTTGCCTCTCTATCACTTTCTTATATATTTTGCACAAAAAAGCCTTTATTTTAGCCATCTGTACAATGGTTAATTAAGTTACAAACAATAATAAACTCCTTACATAATCAATGTTTTGTCGAAATTATGAGCTTCTTTATTTTGCATAAGAATAGCGCAAACAAAACGGAATTTCCAAAACCGGTATTTTTCAAGATTCCCATAATCTCAAGAATAGTATTTCAAATCAAAATTAATTTATTCAAACCTCCCATACCTCATTATCTCACACGACCACATATTGCTTATTATGTCAAAAAACTAATAGCTATTTTGCAGCCAACAAGGTAAATTATCCTGCCATCAAAAAAACTAAAGCAATTACTGCAGAACGCAGAGTTTTCATGTGATTTCCTATTTTGTTAAGTCTCTGATGAATACATGCCTGAAGGATTGTCTGAGATGTCCCG
>OJNH01001141.1_pt1 | contig 22103 bp, 12 predicted proteins | sample 1597361 | NCBI WGS metagenome assembly OJNH01 (sample SAMEA2452136, study PRJEB22498) | human gut metagenome | biome: human feces; feature: human gut; material: feces | place: Australia | collected 2012
CCTTGGATGTCCATGCGCTCTCGATATAGTAGTAGCCGTCTGTAACGGGGTTGACTGGAGTGGCTTTGGCGACATCGTAAGCGGCCCTGAGATTGTCAATGGCAGTGCGGTACTCCTGACGGGTGTTGGAACTTGTGATGGCTTTGGCTGCGGCCTGTGCGTTGAGGTATGCAGTCATGGGCGCTTCGGGCAGCTTGCCAGGGTCAAGACCGATGTTGTCGACGCTGAGATCTGAGGTCTCGGCTAAGACGGAGGTCAGTTCATCTGCAATGTTGAAGTTCTTGTCACCGGAATAGATGTTCATGGTCTGCCAGTCGCCGTTGTCTGGATATTCCTTACTCGAGATGTAGTATAGGTGGTTATAGCCGCCGAAACGTGCCAGGCGGAACCATGTGCCGTCGGTATTGGAGTGGTGAATGAACACGGCATCGTTGCAACCGTACAGGTTTAAGTTGTTGTTTTCTTTTTGCTTGATTTCATCCTTTGTCAAGAATGCGAAAGCGTATGCTTTGTCGGTGTCGTCAACCATGCGCTTGTCGCCAGGGTTGATGGAGTTTGGGTCGGTTGCGCCGAGGTATTTTCCTGATGTGAGGTCTTTGAGGTAGTATGTCGGTTTGTCTGTATAGATGGCATCTGTAGTGCCGGTTGCCACAAGTTGCCAGATGTTTTTCTCAGACTTTCCATCATCGTTAATCATTACAGAGTTTCCGTTGTTTTCATCGGGGTAGGCCACAATGAATTTGTTGCGGTATGAGGGATGGGCAGTTTCAATCATTATTTTTTTCCGTCGGCTATGGAGTCAATGGTAAGGGTCCAATATTTATTTCCTCCGTCAACCCAAGGACATTTGTTGTAGAGCGTTTGCAGCTCGTCTGCTAAGTTGTAGTAATATGAGTTGTCGGCTGACGGTGAGGTCTCTATGGCCGTTGCGACTTCGCCGAGTTTGTTTTCAAGTGCAGTCCTTCTGTCTGCCGTAAGAGCGGCATCCTTGTATGTGGGGTCTGACATGTCGTTGTAGATGGACAGGATTCTTGCGTGACATTTGGTGAGGCTGTCAATGCCTTCTACTGCATACATCTTGTTGGTGATTGAAGCTGATGGCTCTTCAAACCGATAGAGACTTCTCCAGCCGGCAGATTTGTTTTTGTCAATCCAGTTGAATGTGCCTCCATACGTGTTCCAGACCACGTTATTGGGGTCGGAGGGGTCAGAGGTGGAGATGTAGAAGCCTTGGAGGGCAGTGCCTTTGATGGTGAGTTCACCTTGCCTGACGTAGAGTGATACGGGGGTGTCGGATTTGTTGTTGTTGTCTTTGGCGTTACCTGCATATTTGCCTGTGGTGACATGCTGCATTGTATAGAGGCCGTCGCCGGTTTTCTTTACCAGAAAGACATCCTGCATGGTCTGTGAGTTAGGGTCGTAGGGGTGGTTGGGCAGACGGGAGTTTGCCGGGTCAATGTAGATGCTGCGGTATTCTACAACTTCACTCGGATAAACAGTGTTCTGTGAGACGATGATGTAATACTTGCCGTCTTCGGGCAAGGTGGGTGGTTCGCCGGTTGTCGTCAAACTGTAGGCGGCAACAGATGTACATAGTCCGATGATGGTCATCAGACATGTCAAAAGTTTTGAAGTTTTCATGTGTTTATTGTGTATTTGTGTATAAAGTCTCCAATTCGACATCCAAAATTATAAAATTGTTGTGTGTCTGGTGGTGTCGGTTGCAATAAAACTGTAGCTGTTTCTCGTTTTGACAAAGTCATTTGTCAATTAAGGATAATATTGCATTCAGTACGTGCAGGGCGCGTGTTAGGTTTTTTAACCCAAATCGGTCATTAGGTCGTAAATGACATCTATTTTGTTACTTCTTATTGCCTTTTGTTTTTTATAAGGCATCTGTTGCTTGTTTTTAGCTCAAAATAGCCCGCTATTATTCCCTAAAACGACAAGCAACATCTGCTCTTCTAAAAAATCAAAATCCAATAAGTCCTAACGACCGAATTGGGTTTAACATAATCCACTCTTCTAAAAAACAAAAACGGCTGCGACCATCGGTGATGTATGGTCGCAGCCGTGCGTTAGTTTGGCCAAGTTCAGAACCAGGAGCCAGTGTTTTCTTCCTCATCGTTTGTGTCATCGGTGAGCGATGTGCCCCAAAATTCGCGTGAGCGTGCTTCGGCATCTGTTTCGCCCTTGATTGGAATGCTGGCGGCCATTATGCCGGCAGATTGCAGCCTGATGATTTCAAACGTTGGGGTAAAATATGTCTTTTTCATTTTGTCAGTGTATGTTGAAAGGTTAGAGAGAGGCACGCCCTTTGAGTTGAACGCCGCAAAGGGCGTGCCATATAGTGTCTATTTCTTTATCTTAATGCCGTTGACAATGTATATGCCCTTTGGCAGCCCCTGAAGTGCAGTCATGGCATCCACCTGTTTGCGAACGACCTTGCCATCCATGGTGCATACGTCAACCTGTGCGGTCTGTCCGTTGATAGCGTCACCAGAGGCAATACCTGTCAAATCGTTGTTGATAACAATAGTGAAGGTGTTGGAGCCGACTACTGGGTCAAGGAATGCGCGGAAGGCCGGAATATATGCTTGGTCGGTAGCTGTGGCAAAGGCTGTGCCGTCGGCGTTGATGATGAGTTTGCCTGTGGCTTCGCCGGCAGGAATCATTGTGTATGTGCCCTTGAGCTGTCCGTTGGTCTGAGGTTCTGCCGTGATGTTGGCGTTGGAGGCCTCAAAGGTGACGGTTTCAGCGGCAGTCTTATAGATAAACGGTGTGTTGGCGGCGATTATTTCACCAGCGTTTATCTGGTCAAACCTGATTTCTGAGCCGTTGACAACTGCATTGCCGAGTGCTGTCATGCCCTCTGGTACGTTGATGGCGTAGGGAAGCACAGCAGTATACCAGCCCTTACCATCGAGTCCGGTCTTACTGTAGGATGCCGCGGTGGCAGTGAACGGTGTAGCGGGCGCAAAGTCGGCCTTGTCAGTGAGGACAAGCTGTGCGCATGTGCCGCCAATTATGAAGTTGCCGGCCTCTTGTGTGTAGGTGTCAGGCAGATAATATACAGCGTTTTTGCTGACGCTTGGAATGGTGATGTCGCTCGGAGTGAGGCCATCCAACTGCAGACCGGTAAGGTCTATGCTTGTGATGCCATCGTCAACAAGAGTTGCCTTTGCAAGAGCATAGACTTGTGTGGTCATCTCGCCCTCGTAGTTTACCGTGGCTTTGCCATCGGCAACGGTTGTTTCAGGTACGATGGCAGGGTCTACCGGACGGAACGCCCATGCCACCATCCATGCGGAGGTGCCAGTGTTCACACTTGCGATGTTGCCAATCTGGTAAGCCTTGCCTGTGCTACACTGCATGCTGTTAGCATTGTCATCGGTCATTACGAACGAGCATGAGCGTGCAGCCTTGGTCTTTTCTGCATTGTGATACCAAAAGAAAGGACTGCCCGTGGTGATGTTGAGCGATGTGCGTTCGGTGGTGAACTCCCATTTTCCTTTGTCGTTGAGTTTGCCGAGATACTTGCCGCTATTTGCGTTGCGCAGAGTAATCTTGCCGTTAGCCTTGTCGTAGTCTACATAGAATATCTGGTCAAGGTTGCCAGCCTCGTAAGGTCTCTTGTATGCGGCATCGGGGTTGTCGGTGTTGCATCCGTATTGAAGTGCGAAGCCACCAGGTACGTTGTTGGTGTCGTCACCGTATTCTGCGATAATTTGGTAGAAACCGCTGGTGAGCGGGTTGCTCTTAGCCTCTACCACAGCCTGTGCATCGGTGAGAGCCTTGACTTCTGCGGTCAGTTGGCTGAGTTTCTTGCCTCCCTTGAATGCGTTGTCGACAACGGCGTAGGCTGCCTTGAGTGCGTCGAGTGCTTCCTTGGAAGTTGCCAGCCCGTCAATGGATGTCTTTTCGTTGCCGAGCAAGAACGAACGATTGCCTGTGTTGTCGTGGTGGTCGGCAGGAGTTATGGCAGAGTTGATAGTGTTGTTTGCAGATGAAAGAATCTCTGACAACTGTGCTATTTCAGGGTCGCTGATATATTCCTGATAGTATTTGTCGGCCGGGCGGAACATCCAGGCGCGCTTCCATGCATATGCAGATGTAGATGTTGTTGTCAGTGCGGTGCCTGTATTGTTTGTGCCATAGGTGATGAACTGGTCATTGATGTTAAGGCCGAAGCAGTGGGCGTGCTTTGTGGAACTGAAGAAGTCGTTGCCAACGAAAGTAGTATAGTTCCATACTGCTTCATTGTCTTGGTATTCCCATGCAGTGCCGTTCATTTTGCCAAGGTACTTGCCTGTGGCCATGTTCTTGATGGTTAAGGTCTGCGGAACTTCTCCGAGTTCGGCATCGGTTGTGGTGGACTTGACAGTTACTTCGAACATGAAAGCAGGACTTAACTCTACGAGAGGTTTCTTCCATGCTGCATTGTCCTGATAAGTCATGGCCTGAGTGTTTTTGTTGCCCTGGTCATCACCGTAGCGCGGTATGAGGAAATAGATGCCTGTGGTGAGGGGTTCCCACTTCTTGTTGACCTGAGCCATTGCTGCATCGACAGCGGCTTTGTTGGCTTCGGTGCGGTCAGCGTCATATTCGTTCCATGCAGTCTGGAGTGCGTCGAGACGATCTTGGGTGGTCTCTACACCAGCCACGGCAGTGCGTTCGGTGCCGTCAATCCATGTGTTGGAGCCGAGGTCAGCATCCTGCTTGGCAGTAGGAGTGGCGAGTGCAGCGAGCACTGTGTTCTTATAGTCGTTGTATGCCTTGTTGTCAAGATACTCTTGATAGTATTTGTCGGCAGGACGGAACATCCATGAGCGGTTCCACGGGTATCCGCCCGATGTGGTTACTTCGCAGCCACCAGAGTTGTTGTTTCCGTTGAACTTCTCACCAGTTGGTGTCTGGAGCTGGAAGCGGTGTGCCTGCTTGGTGGAGCCTTGTGTGTTTTTCTCCGGCCATGTGATGGTAACCGGGGTGTCGGAGAACACGTTTTTGCCGTCAGCTACGCCACCGAGATATTTGCCAGAGGCAATGTTTTTGATAGTTGCAGATGTCGGGATGTTGCAGCCGTCAGCATCGGTCTCCCATGTGAGCACCTTGACTTCAAACATCTGTTTGGGCTCGGTGTTGACGAGAGGACGCTTGTAGAGTTTTTCACCGTCTTCGCCGTATTTCAGAGCCTGTGCTGCATTAGGTGCGTCATCGGCAAAGCCGTTGATGACGAAGTAGATGCCGTCGGTGAGCGGTGCCCATTTTTTGTCGCAAACAGCCTTGGCGGCTTCTGCAGCCTGTACGGCTTCATTGATATCAGTTTCGGTGGAGGCGGTGTTGTTGAGCACTTCTTCCAAATGAGCGATAGCGTTTTCGAATGCGTCTATCTGCTCTTGTGTACACTCGTAACCCTTTTGTGAAGTTCTTTCTGTTCCGTCAACGAAGTAGTGTGACTTGAGTCCGTGATTGTTGTCGGTGCCTGCATAGTAGTCGCCGTCTTGAATGGATGTCTTGTATGTTGCGAGAGCAGCTTTGTAACTTTCGAGAGCGATCTTGCTCTTTTCGGCAGCTATAATATTGTTAAAAGCGTTTTGATTGACAAAGTCTTGCGAAACCTTATGGATGAACCATTGGTTGACCCCATAGCTCCTTGCTTCTGTAGTGTTTCCCCATATGCGGAGGTTGCCTTCAGCGTTAGCTGAGCCATTGTGACTGTCTGCAAGGGAGTAAGCATATGTTACAGAGTACATGGCGAATTTGCCACTGCCATCGACTATTGGCACGAACTTCTGCGTGGTGGTGGCAGAGGCGCTTGTCACTACGTTGCATGCGTAGGAACCTGTTCCCTTGTTGATGTAGGTTTTGGTTGTCGGGTTGAAAGCATACCAACCGTCTGAACCTTCGAAGAAATAGTAAACCTGTGATGGTTCGTTGCGGTCGAATGCTTTCCATTTTACAATGCCACCGTCATTGTAGAGTGCATTCTTGTCCTCATAGTTGTATGGGCCGCCACTGTGGCCTGGACCGTTGCCCGCAGAGGTAATATAGTAGTATCCCTCAGTGATGGTGTTGGGAGTCTGGTCTAAGGTCAGAGCCTCAAGGGCTGTGCAGGCTGCCTCTTTTTCTTCAACTGTGCCGCTTGCCAGAGCTTTCTGAGCGTCGCTGATGGTCTTGTTGTATGAATTGAGTTTGTCTGATTCGCAATACCTGTTTGGGTCTTCCGATGGTTCGATAGCCTTCTTGTTTTCCAACAAAGATGCGAGTTTTATGTCAACACTCAGTTTTACAGGGCGCAACTGCCATGTCCACTCTGCGTAAGCGACGTTTCCCCCTGAAAGTGTTTCACCGTTGTAAGCAAAAACGGTGGAGGGACCGTCAGAGGTTCCCTCTGCATTACCTTGCGGACACATAGTCCAAAAGGCTTTGTTTTCTTCCGCATCCAGCACGTTCTTGATATAGCAAGAGCCTGTGCCTGGATAGAAATTGAATATTGTCGTGGATGTCGGTGTTGCTGCCGCATCAAAAGCGTTGCAAAAGCCCTTGGCACCGTTGACGTAGAGGTCGTTTTCGGAGCTTTGTATGTTCCATTTGTCCCCGTTGGAGGTTATCTTGAAGATGAATTTTGCATTGTTTTCCTCGTATTTGCCCCAATAGACTTTATTGTCGACGCTATTGATATACATAGCCTTTTCCTCTTTGCCGTTGGCGGCAATCTTGCTGTTGTCGCAAATGATGGCGTAGTAGCCTTCGGTAAGTGGAGTTACGGCCAGAGACAAGTAAGCGTTGGCAATGCCGTTTACTGCGGTGTTGATTTGCTCCTGTGTGGCGGAGGCTGCTGAGGCAACGGTTTTTGCCTCGTTGATTTTGTCGTTGTAGGCTGTTGCTGATGCTACGGTGTAGTATCCCGGTGCGTCTTTAAGAATTAACTGCTCAGAGCCAAAGTCGGTGATTGTCTTATTCAGTTCCTCGAGTGTGTAGTCCCTGGCCATGTCGCAGCGGAGGGCGCTCATGTAGCCGGCGATGTTGGACGATTTGTAGTCTTTAAAGTATATCGGGTAGGTGTGTAATGTAGGGCTTGATGTAAAGAGGTAGCCAGCTCTGTCTTTAGGGAGCGGACAGGTGAAATAAACGTCTTTAATCTTGGATTGATAGAAAACCCCCTGATGCAAATTGTTAACAGAGGCACCAACGTAGACCGTTGCCATATTTTCGTTGCGACTGAGACAATCGTAGTTCAGCGTTGTTACATTGTCAGGAATGGTGATGGTCGTTATTTTTGTGCTTGCAATAGAGAGTCGCCCCAATGATGTAATGGTGTTGGGAAGCTGTATGCTTGTAATTGTGGAGTAAGCGAAAGCACTGTCTCCGATGGCGGTCACGGTGCATACTGTGCCACCTGTTGTGATGGACTGTGGAATGACGATGTCACCCGTGTAGGGGTTCCCCTCTGATTCGGTCGGGGTGGAATTGATAGGGTAGGTTACGGTGGCAATTATTCCGTTGATGTTGTAATAAATGCCATCAACCTCAACTTTGTCTGCCCACAGCTGCGGACAAACACACCACCCTAACAGCGTAAGCAGAAGGGTGGACAATGAGAGTTTCCTGTGTTTCATTTTGTTTGTTTTGTTTATTGTAAGTGATTGTGTTGTTGCTGGACTGTTCTGAACAGTTGTATGTTGTTTTGGGTTCAAAAATACTAAAAAATCTGAATAACCATGATATTTTAGTCTTAAAATGTTAATAAAACTCCTTTTTAGCTGAAAAAAGTTGTAATGTTGTGAATATATTCGTTGGTGTGGCCCCTTTTTTGTCAGGCGCCATTTTGCGGTTTTGTTTTCTATTTTTGGTAACTCGGAGTGCGACGGGTAGCGAGACGAAAAAAAACGGCAAGACTGTCAACGTGAGTCTTGCCGCTTTGCTGTAGTCACTCTCGGAAGAGTGCGTAGTGATTATTTCGCTATAAACTTAGTTTTGCCCTTGATGTATATGTTGCCAGGTATGGTTTGTGTCACGATGCGTCCCTGAAGGTCGCGCACCGGTGCGTTAGCGTCTTGCTCGCTGTCGCTCTCAACAGCATTGATGCCAGTAGGCTTGCCGTTGGCTCCGAGTTCAACATCTTCGCCTGCAAGAATAGCGACATGCAGCTTGTAGGTGCCGTCTTCAAGGCCTTCGGCGATTTGCTCTGGCACGATGAACTTGCGAGTGTTGGCAATGTGGCACAGTTTGCCGTTGTTGTCGTAAATCTTGATGCCGAGAATGCCTGAGCCCTGCATGGATACAGTGCGACCGTAGATTTGGTAGTTGGTGTCGCCACCCGAACTTGTGGTCATTTGCATGGAGTCGATGGTAGTGCCTATAGTGTAGCCGAGGTTGGCAGAGCGGTCTTTTCCATCGAAGTTAGTGTAGTGTCCGAAGTCGCCTTGCGATGGGAGGTCCCAGTAGTGGAGCAGTGGCTTACCTACGAGTGAACGTTTTACGGATGCCGCGAAACAGTTGGACCTTACCGTGGAGGCATTGATGCGGTCGTCAAGGAACAGAATGTTTGAAGCTTTCTTGGGCATGGAGTGCATGTATTCCTTAAGTTCTTGCAAACGTCTCTCATCGTCGGCGTTGCCACGTACCGGCATCTTCATGTAGTAGCCACCGTAGTCACCGATGAAGCGTATGCCGTTTTGAATGGCCTGCTCGGAGTTGTCTTCTTCACGTGTTGAGATGACATCGTCGTAGTATTTCCAGAAACCATAGGCCTCGAAGAATTCCCAAAGGTCGGTCTGGGATACTTTGGCGCATGCCTTTGCAAGGAGCCAGTAGTCATTATAATAATAGGTGGGGTTGGTGACGCGATTTCCGGTTACAATCGGGTTGGCACGCATCTCGTCGCAAAGGCGCGGTGTGAAGTCGGGGTCATTTCCGAGAACGTCAAAGTAGAGGTAGAGCTGGTAGAATAGATGGTTTGCCACGTGGAGCGAAGCATCGTAGAACGGTTTGGCACTGCGTGTGAAGTCTGTCCAGGTCCAGTTCTTGAGTCCGTTGGCCTCATAGTTGAAGAGCTGCATGAGCTTCTCTGTTCCATCACCACGGCTGTAGCAACGTCCCATCATGTAGCTTACCATTTGCGAGAGGGAGTTGTTGGTTATCTCTGTGGTGCCGGCCACCTGTATCGGGTATTGGTGGCCGTGGCCCAGTTCGTGGAGAATTTCCCAGACGTTGCCTTCATAGAAGTCGTCGAAGTTGAAGAGGTATCCGGAGGATATATTTGGGTGGTTTGAACCTCCGTAGCTTGCCCAGTTGGGGTTGTCCTTGTAGGAGTGGCGTGGGTTGGCTACCGGACGGTATCTTCCGTCCCATTGTCCATCGTTGCCAATGAGGTATTCAAGTTTTTCGAAGCTGAAGTCCCATCCTCTCATGATGTTGGTGACGTCGTTTGCCCCAACGACATTGGCGCGCAGCGTGTTGAGTACGGTGCTGTTGCCTTTGACATGCAGGAACGTGCCCTTGAACATGTTCTCTCTAAGCCATTTCCAATCGGTGTTGGTCATGCCGCGGCTCATGTCCCAGTAGCCGTTGACTGTGCCTCGTTCGATATGTATGCGTATGTTGGGATATTCGTTGAGGTAGCGATTGGTGTTGTTAAGAGTGTAGCCTATGAATATCTCACCATCGGCAGGCAGTGTCCAGACGTTGAGACCCTGCTTGAGTGTCATTGTACCCCTGTTGCGGTATTCTGTGTCGTAGGCAAGCTGTGCCTTGAGGGTGGCATCGTCATCGAGCGGAGTGTTGTCGGCGTAGATGAATACCACGTCACCGGCCTTGCCCTGTATGCCGGTGGGGTTGATGAGTTCACCCCATGGGCCTACGGTGGTAATCTTCTTCCATGCTACGTTGTCAGAGTAGATCTGAACGTCCTGAATGCGGAACATCTTGGTATATTTGCTCCGTTTCGGGTCGGCATCCCACTTGTCGGTAAGCACGCATGCTGCCATGTTCTGCAGTGTGACGGGCATCTCGTCGGCTGCCATGGCGTCACGCAGCTGCTCCTCGGTCATGGCGGCGTATTCGTCACGCAGAGTGGTGCAGGCGTAGTCGCTGAAGAACTTCTGCAGTTTGGTGTTGTATGTCTTATAGTTTTTGGTTATGTCAATAACGTCCATCACTTCGATGCGTGCATCTGCCAGAGTTGCGGAGTCCACTTCAACTCTGAGAAGTTTCCATGCGGAGTTGATCATGGTGGGCACTCCACCCACTACCTTGAAGTTTGAGGCGTTGCATGCAAAGCCCGTGTAGCGACCCTTGAATGTGAAGGCTGGCTCCCATTTAGACAGTTCGGAGAGTGATGCCGTAAATGTGTTGTTGTCATCGGTAGAGATGGTGCGTATCTGTATGTTGTTGGCAACATTGTTGCGCAGATAGTTGCCAGAGATGGCATTTTGTATGGTCATGGTGTCGTTGGTGACATTGACCTTCCAGAACTGCGTGTAGTCATCGTCTCTTGTAAGTTTTGCCACAACGTTTGAAGCCGATGTGTTCTCTGCCATAGAATAGTCGGGGCTCCCTACAGAGACGAAACGATAGTAGCCTGTGGTTATTTCGCTGACGAGGCCGGTCTTCTCTCCGAGGTGCTTGCGTATGCTGACGTTGGTGACGGTGTCACTTGCAGAGAGTGATACAAGCTGCCAGTCGGAGTATTCGTTTTCGTTGTCCGCATTGTTGGCGAACCATTTCACCACGTTGTGGCGTGAGTTGTCGTGTAGGCATGTTGAGCCAGTATAGTTTGAACTCCAGCTGATGGTGAGGTACTTGTCGCTGTAGGCTGACGCTTTGATGTACAGAGCGGTAGGGGCGGTTACAGTGATAAGAGCTGCGTCAGATCCACCATCGGCCGGTATGTAACGGCCAGAGTTGGCGTTGCGGATGGTGTACTTGGTGCCGCTTTTCTCAACTATCCAAAGTTGTTTTAAATCGTTGGCGGCAAGAGCTGTCACTGTGCTCATAGCATGAGTTGAGGCGTTCTCCTGTGCGTAGCGGTTGTAGCGGCTTTTGAGTCGGTAGAGTCCCGAATAGTCTTCAGCCATCACATTGCCTACAAGAAGAAGTGCCAATGTCAGAATAGAAAATCTGAAAAGGTTTTTCATGATGAAGATTGTTTTTGTGGTTAATACTATATCGTTGTTATTTTTCTGTATGTCAGTGTGTTGTATGGTCTCAGTCGACAAATCTTTTTTGAAGGTTGCTGTAGTCCTCTATGCGTCGGTCACGCAGGAAAGGCCACCATCGGCGCACTTCTTCGCTGCGGTTCATGTCGATGGTCACAATCTGCTCGGCCTCCTCGGTTTTTGGGGCTCGGTAGAGTAGTTCGCCTTGCGGACCAGCCACGAAACTTCCGCCCCAAAACTTGATGCCGTCGTTAGGAAGGCTGGAGTCGGGGTGTGGTTCGACCCCAACCCTGTTGACTGTGATGACTGGCAGGCCGTTGGCCACTGCATGGCCGCGCTGCACCGTTGTCCACGCTTCACGCTGACGTTCCTGCTCTTCTGCTGTGTCGCGGGAGTCGTATCCTATGGCGGTGGGGTAGATTAGCAGGTCTGCACCGCTGAGAGCCATGAGCCGTGCTCCTTCGGGATACCACTGGTCCCAGCAGATTTGTACCCCCAGTCTGCCAACGCTGGTGTCAATGGGCTTGAATCCAATGTCGCCAGGTGTGAAGTAGAACTTCTCGTAGTAGCCAGGGTCGTCAGGAATGTGCATCTTGCGGTATTTGCCGCAGATGCTCCCATCAGAATCGAAAACCACGGCGGTGTTGTGGTAGAGACCTGTGGCCCTGCGTTCAAACAGCGATGTGACCAGCACTACTCCTGCTCTTTTGGCAAGAGCCGCAAACCTCTGCGTATCGGGGCCAGGAATGGGGTTGGCGAGGTCAAACCTCTGGGTGTCTTCTGTCTGGCAAAAGTAAAGGCTGTTGTGAAGTTCTTGCAGCACAACGAGTTGTGCCCCCTGTGCGGCCAGTTTGATGGTCTTAGCCTCAAGGCGTGATATGTTGTCGGCAATGTCAGCAGTGTTGTGTTGCTGTATGATGCCTATGTTGAGTTTTTTTTCGGTCATGAATCAGTTTTTAATAGTATTGCATGGTGGAGCAGTGCAGAGAGCCGTGTTGTTCTACAAGTACCTTGCAGTCTATACCCGTAACGCTATATCCGGGGAAGGCTGTTTCCAGTGCCTGGCTTGCTTGACAGTCAGTTGCAGTGTCACCGTAGGTCGGCATCAGAATGCGTCGGCGGTTTGTTATGAGGTAGTTGGCGTATGTGGCTGGCAGTCTCATGCCGTCTGCATCATAGAGCCGTGGAGCCATGGGAAGCGCAACAAGACGGAAAGGTTCGCCTTGCAATGTTCTGAATGATTGCAGTTGGCGTTCCATCTTCTGCAGTTCTTCGTGGTGTTCGTCTTCTGGGTCAGTGCACTTTACGTATGCAATGGTGTTGTCGGGGCAAAGACGTGCAAGCGTGTCGATATGGCTGTCGGTATCATCGCCACTAAGATAGCCGTGGTCAAGCCACAGCACCTGTCTGGATTTGAGAGTTTTGAGCAGGTAGTCCTCTATGTGAGCTTTGTCAAGGTGGGGGTTGCGGTTAGGGTTGAGCAGACACTGGCTTGTAGTGAGAAGAGTGCCGTTGCCGTCGCTCTCGATGCTTCCGCCTTCCAGCACGAAAGTTTGCTCGTCTTGGTATTTGCCCCGTAGCAGATGGTGCTGGAATATGGTTTTGTTGACGGCATTGTCGGCGGAGGCTTCGAACTTGCCCCCCCAGCCGTTGAACTTGAAGTCGAGAAGGCGGTAGTCTCCGTTTTCAAAGATGGTGATGAAGCCATAGTCTCTAACCCAGGTGTCGTTGAATCTGCAGGCAAGGAGAGTGATGTTCTCAAGAGCCTTTTGCGGCAGTTTCTCCTTGAGAAAATTTTTAAGACTGTTAGGGTCGGAGCATGTAATCAGAAGCCTCTGGACAGTACTAATCTCGTATGCTATGCGGAGGTAGCATTTTGTGGCGTCCTCAATCCACGGTTTCCAATCGGTGTTTTCATCGGGCCATGTTATCTGGACAGCGTATTGTGGAAACCATTCGGCAGGCATACAATCGCTAACACACTCGGGGTGAGCCATCGAGAGAGTCTGCTGCAGTGTGGACTCGATGCCCGGCCACCTTGCAACATCAGTGATGATTGGTGTCTCTTTCCTGTTGAATAATCCCATTAATACCTTATAATAATTATTTTGGCAAATTTAGTGCAAACCGAAGACAAAGAAAAGAAAAAGTGCAAATTTTTGCTTTTCTTTGTTGAGGTGCCGCCTATATTCGTGTAACAAATTTAGTGCAAACCGAAGACAAAGAAAAGAAAAAGTGCAAATTTTTGCTTTTCTGCGGTGTGTGAATACTGTTTTTTGTTTGCGAGTGTCTTTTGTTTTGGAAAAAAGTGCTAATTTTGCCGAAACAAATTTTTAATTCACAAGGCGTGAAGATAAAGGAAGTCATAAGTACCCTTGAACGGTTCGCGCCTCTGCCCTTGCAGGACGGATATGATAATGCCGGTCTGCAGGTGGGTTTGACAGAGGCGGAAGTTTCAGGGGTTTTATTGTGTCTGGACGTTACGGAGGCGGTTGTAGAAGAAGCTGTCAGTGAGGGTTGCAATCTGATTGTTGCCCACCACCCGTTGGTGTTCAGGCCTTTGAGACAAGTGAGTGGCATCAGTTATGTGGAACGTTGTGTGATGGCGGCAATCAAGCACGACATCACCATCTATGCTGCACACACCAATCTTGACAATGCCGAAGGTGGCGTGAGCTTTGAGATGGCATCACGAATGGGTTTGGTTGGTGCGGAGTTTCTCCAGGCCAATGAAAGAGGTGGCGGCAGTGGTGTAGTTGCGCATTTTAGTGCGGCTGTTGCGGCCAAGGATTTTATAGATGGCGTGAAGACTGTTTTCGGGGTGGAATGTGCTATGTGCAACGAACTTCTCGAAAGGCCCATATCGCGTGTGGCAGTGTGTGGTGGTGCTGGTGACTTCCTTTTGCCAGATGCCGTTGCGAAGGGGGTAGATGCGTTTGTTACCGGCGAAATGCATTACCACCAGTATTTCGGATATGAACGACAGATTCAGATTGTTGTCATAGGCCACTATCAGAGTGAACGGTTTACGATGGAACTGCTGAAACGCCTCCTTGTGAATGATTTTCCTGATATTCGTGCGGCAGTCACCAAATGTAATACAAACCCAATAATATATATGTAAGAGGCAAGCGGGAGCTTAGAGATGGTTTCAAACAACTTCGGGCTACGGCTTGTATGTAATATTTTTTAATTTCAATATGACAAAGGAAACAAAAAAAACAACAACCTCAGACGTTTCTGTGGAACAGAAGCTGAGAAGTCTTTACAAGTATCAGACGGTATTGTCCAAAATCGATGAAATACGTATTCTGCGCGGTGAACTGCCCCTTGAGGTTCAAGACCTTGAAGACGAGATTGAGGGACTTGGTGCCCGTGTGACACGTATTCAGGAAGAACTTCAGAAAGCGTGTTCCGACATCAATCGCTGGAATGAGGAAAAGCGTACAGCACAGGCCGCCATTGAACGTTGTCAATCGCATATTGACGATGTGCGCAACAATCGCGAATATGACGCCCTCAGCAAGGAGATAGAGTTTCAGGAACTCGAAATCCAGCTTCGAGACAAGCGAATTCGTGAAGCCAACGAGGCAAAGGCGAATTGTGAGAAGAATCTTGACCACAGCTTGGAGTTGCGCGATGAACGCATGGCAGACCTTGAGGCAAAGAAATCAGAACTTGAGGAAATTGTGGCAGAGACTAAGGTTGAGGAAGATAATCTCAGAGACGAGGCAAAAATACTTGAGGCAACACTTGACTATAGACTGCTATCTTCGTTTAAGCGCATTCGCAAAAACAGCCATAACGGTTTGGGAATAGTATATGTGCAGCGTGATGCTTGCGGCGGCTGTTTCAATAAGATTCCGCCTCAGCGCCAGCTTGATGTGCGTATGCATAAGAAAGTGATTGTCTGTGAATACTGCGGCCGCATCCTCATTGACCCGGAACTTGCGGGGGTAGAGGTTGCCCATGTGGAAGAACCAGAAAAGAATACACGCCGTCGTCGTACCACTAAAAAGGCAGAGTAATGAAAAAGCTATTATTGATGTGTGTATTGGGACTGTTCTGCATGAAATCGTTTGCCGATGACCTTAAGAGTGTTGTTGATTCGAGCGATAATGTGCTGACAGTCAAGGTAAATGGTACGGAGGATATTAAACGTATTCCTGTGGAGGTGAATATGTCAAATCCTTCGGTGCCGATGACGTGTGTACAGTGCTATTTACAGCTGTCAGACACCATGGCAGTTTTTTGCCAAGACAAAGAGAGCAATTCGTATCTGTTTTCGCGTACTCCGCGCTGGAAAGAGCAGCATCACGTTCTGCTGGCGTGGGACACAAAGCATCATCGCCAGTCTCTAATGGCTATGGTGGTGTCGTCGCTCAGCGATAATTTCACGGGCACGGCAGGTCCGGTGTTGACAGTCTATGTAGATGGTTCCTCATTGGCAGACGGCACTTATTCTGTGAGGTTGTTTGATGCCAACATGGTATGGACGGATAAACGTAAGATATGCAGTTATCTGACGCCTGAGTCAACGGCAGTGTTTAACGTTGTCAACGGCAGGTTGCAGATTCCATAACTGTTTGTGACGGAAGCATATAATGATGCTCCAAAGACGTGGGTTAGCCTACGTTTTTGGAGCATTTTCTGTTTATTTGTTTGGTGGGACGGTCAGAATGTCGTATTTTTGCAAATGCAATTGGTTCTCCACTCCCTGGTTACAGAGAGACGTGGAGCTAAGATGGGAATGCAGTGTAAGTCTGCAACTATACCCGTAGCTGTGAGTTCCTTTTTTGGTACAGCCAACAGTGTCACTGGATAAACAAGTTCTTGCGAAACAAGATTTTGTTGATGTTTGGGAAGACCGCGCTGTTACAAGGACAAAGTCAGAAGACCTGCCAAGTTTGTGTATTAATCATCAGATGCCCACGGGATTATGGGCGTTGAAAAACACCAGAATGAATGTTGCATGGTAGTAGAAAGAGCATGAGGCTCTGTCTATTTCTCTTTACGGTCATCAGCATGGTCTTTAAAAACTCTGGTATGTGTGCGCAAGGCACACGTTCCGGCATTGACTCGACGCATATTATTGAAGGCGTGGTCGTGAAAGGCAAGCAGGAGACGATGCCGCGGCAGATTATTTCGCAAAAGCAAATCGCTGCCCTCCCATCTAATTCCGTGGCAGATGCTTTGAAATACTTGGCTGGGGTGCAGATTAAAGACTACGGAGGCTTGGGCGGACAGAAGACCGTCAATGTGCGCTCGTTGGGCTCGCAGCATGTAGGGGTGTATCTTGACGGTGTTAGGATAACCAATGTGCAGAACGGCACTGTAGACCTTGGCAAATTTTCGCTGTCTACATTGGAAAGCGTGTCGCTCTTTAACGCCAACAAGACCGAAATGCTGATGACGGCAACGGAATATGCTTCGGCCTCAACGGTTTACCTTAAAACCCGCAGACCAGATACAACAGATGTTGTCGTTTCGTATCAAAACGGCTCGTTTGGTACAAACAAGGCTGCGGCGACACTGAGCTACAAGAATTGGGGCTTCATTGATGCGGCCTATACGCATACAAAGGGTAATTATCCGTTCAGCTATCACACACAGTACGAAGACACAGTCGGAACACGGCGCAATTCGGATATAACAATGTTCCGCATAGAGAGTTGCGCCTTCTGGAAATGTTTGCAATGGCACACTTATTATTTTAACTCTGTGCGAGGATTGCCGGGAGGTGTTGTGAGGCGGCTCTCCGACACTTATACAGATGTTGGCCGAGAGTGGGATCGTAATTTCTTTTCACAAATCACCTGTCAAGACCGCTTTGGGGCTTTTGGGGTGAGGGGAATATTGAAGTACACAAACGATTTTCTCCACTATCGCTCAGACTATCCCGAAAATATTTCGGTACACGCCAACAACAGATACCATCAGCAGGACATCTATGGGGCATTGGCTGGCTCATATAACCTGAGAGACTTCGGTGTGTCTGCTTCTGCCGACCTGCGCTGGTCAGACTTGACTACCGATGTGCGTAAATTCAGGTATGTGTATCGCATTGACAATAAGATGTCGTTGTCGGCCTTTTATAGCCACAATGGCGTGAACCTGAACCTTAGCGGGTTGTATACAGACATCAAGGACCATACCAGCGGTCACAGCAAGCCACTCAAAAGGTTAACGTGGAACGCCCTCGCTTCTTACACCCAGGGGTGCTGGACTCTGAGAACATTTTACAAGAGCGTGTTCAGAGCACCGACACTCAATGATTTATATTATACTCTTGTGGGGAATCGCAATCTAAAGCCCGAGTACACAAGGCAGTTTGATGTGGGAGCAGTATACAAGAACAAGTGGTTTGACATACAGGCCGACTGGTACTACAATCACGTGGAAGACCGCATTGTCTGCCTGCCTTTGAAAGGGTCTTATCAGTGGACAATGCTCAACTACGGATATACCAGATGTCTTGGGGTGGACGTAACGGTAAATGCTCATTACAAGGCTCATTCACTGCTGCTCACCACAACATTTCAGGATGACCGCAATCGTACGGACCGCAACGAAGACGCATATGACGACTACATTGCCTACAGCCCCCGATGGTCTGCCACAGCAGTCTACACCTTTTGCTGGAAAGACTGGCAGGCGTCGCTCAGCCACATGTTTGTTGACAAGCGGTATTGGACTACGGAAAATGCCATAGAAGACCCGTTGTCAGCCTATAATTGTACAGACGTAAAGGCCGGTTACAGCTTCTTGAAGCACTATACGGTTGAAGCGGAGTGCCAAAATATCTTTGATAAACGTTATGAGATGATACAGCGGTGGCCTATGCCCGGCCGACGGTATGCGGTGACGTTTAAATATAAACTATAGTCTGGCAGATAATTGTAGACAATGAAGAACAGAATTATAATCATAGCATTAGTTTGCCTGATGGTCTATCTGAATATGACGGCAGTCAAGGCACAAGAAGTTGTTGCGACATCTTTCGTAAAGGAAGATGTCAATCAGGACGGGGTTGTTAATACGGCTGACGTGGTAGCAATATATAACTACATTGCTTCGGGAGAGTTGTCGGGCATTGGAGGGGATGTTGCCGATGTCAATCAGGATGGGACGGTCAATGCGGCAGACATTGCTGCGTTGTATAACAAGATTGCGTCTCCTACGCTTGCATACGAAAATCTTATTGTATGCAATGAGGGCAACTGGCAGTCTGACAATGGGCAGCTGTCGTTCTACAATGGAGCAACAGGAGAAGTGACAAACAAATGGTTCCGTACCGTCAACGGCATAAAATTGGGTGACACTCCAAATGACATCCTTCAGGTGAACGATACGCTGATAGTTATAGCTGTCAACTGGTCGAACATCATACAGTATATTCGCCCAGACGGCACCGCCTGTGGTGCAACGGAGAATGTGCCAAACAACCGCCGCATGTGCAGTGATGGCAAGTACCTCTATGTAACATCCTATGCTCACAAATGTGGCAACACCACTTTCACAAAAGGCTATGTGGCAAAGATAGACCTGCAGACGAAGGAGGTGACTGCCACCTGCGAAGTGGGGTGGGAACCCGAAGGCATACGTCTTTACAATGGCAAGTTGTTCGTTGCCAACACTGGGGGGTATGCCTTCAGTGAGAAACATGATTATGAAACTACAGTGTCGGTCATCGACAGCAAGACTATGACCGTGCTTCGCAACATAGACACTGGATGCATAAACCTCTACGGCGAAGTTTCGCAAGCCGGACGGTATCTGTGCATCAATTCATGCGGAGATTATTATGATGTTGAACCTGCAACTGTGATACTTGATTGTGAGGATTATACGTTCAAGGTGTTTAACTTTCCGTGTACATATAATACTACGGACGGAGAACTGTTCTATACCGTCGGGTCAAGGTATTCCTACTATACTGGCGAATACAAGTATTTCATCAATACCATCGACCCTAAAACGTTAAGTGTCACCAAAGGCATATACACCGAAGCGATTACAAGTAAAATCGAGAGCCTCATTTCGCCTTATGAACTGTATATATCTCCGTATAGCGGAAATATCTATTTTACCGATGCCAAAAGCTACGCTACTGCGGGTTACCTCTATGGCTACTCGAAAGCAGGTGAGGAGTTGTTTAAACCGAAGAAAGTCTATATCAACCCCGCGCACATGCTTGCTTTGCCCGTATATAAATAACAAGAAATTAAAACCTATGTCGAACATGAAGAAATTGCTATTGCCATTAATGGTTTTTATGACAGGAAGTCTGTTGGCACAGACACAGCAGGTTACCGTCGTAGAACTTCATCCCGCACCTGGACAGTTCGTGAACACGCTGCCCGAGGCCGATGAGGAAACAACACATGAGGAAATCTGTCAAAGGGCAACCGAAAGCCTAATGAATAACGAACTGATTCATATAGGTGCTTACGGTGGCTACATAACCGTAAAGTTTGACCACCCAGTGCAGAACAAACCTGGGTCTGACCTGCGCATATTGGGTAACGGCTTCTATGCAAATGCCGACCCTGTGTATGGTAGCGAAACGATAGGCGGCAGCTTTGAACCTGGCATTGTTTACGTTGGGGTCGGGGACAGTCCCGAGGCTTGCGAGTGGTATGAACTGGCAGGGTCGGAGTATTATACCACGGAGATACACGACTTTTCTATTACATACTACAAACCGACCGCAGAAACGGGTGAACACAATCTGCCGTTCTCTACATTTGATAATTACCTTCGATGGAAAGCTACATGGACAGAACGTGATGGTACAAAATGCGACTCCACAGGCTATCACATGAAAAACTCTTTCCATCGACAAACCTATTGGCCGTTGTGGGAGAATGCTGACTCTCTGACATTTATTGGTGGCAAACTGCCGAACAATGCCATTGATCAGTCGGGCAAAGGTAGTTATTGGGTTCTCTATCGGTATGCAAAAGATGCTTATGGTTATGTTGATGCCTCGCTCAATACAGACATATATTCTACCTTTGATATAGACTGGGCTGTGGATAAAAACGGAAACCATGTTGATCTTAAGGAAGTGAACTATATTAAAGTGGTAAGTGCCTTGTTCCAGTATTGTGGGTGGCTTGGTGAAACTTCTACTGAAGTTGCAGGCTTCGTAGACCTGCATTTGATAGACGGCTATGATGACAATCCGATATTCATCACAGAGCGAGAAAACCCATCTGGACTATCACCTTATATACATAATAAGTATAGCCCAGAGACATACTATGACCTCTACGGTCGCAAGGTTGACCAACCCAGACAAGGACTATATATAAAGAATGGGAAAAAAGTCTATGTTAAATAAAATCATTTACATTTAAAATTTATTTGTCATGAAAAAAATCTTTACTCTTGTTTCATTTTGCCTTGCCGTCATGGCAAGCAGCGCACAGTCAGTCGTGGACTATGAAATCCGTACCCTGACGTTCGAAGATGCTGACTATGTCAGTGACGAATCCAATTTCGCGGGAGGCAACGACTGGTCTTCGCTCATCGATTCCCCCCAATATGGTGGTACAATGCTCTATGGCGAAGGCGGTGCTGGCGTGAATAATATCGATGATGCCTACAAATGGACAGACAAAAACAATACCTGGCTCTCTAATGTGTTGTCGGAAGGTTATGGCTCATGGTGTTATTGGAGTGGCGGCCATGCCATCTCGAACTACTGCTCTGCTGATATCGAAACTTATGGAGGCTTCCAGGCTCAGCTGACAGTCTACAAGAAAAACGATGAACACCCAGATTCTCTCTTCCGTGTAGGCGGTGGTCATAACGGTTCCAACAACTTTGCTGTCCATTTTGGATATGCAGACAACTCTGGCTTTGGACTTGGCGAAGATGCATTGCCTACACTGACTTTTGCCGACAACGTGGCACGTGTCATCGACCACATGTATGTGAACAACACTACTTATGCTCTCAACTGTTACATGAACGGTAACGGGCTTACTGCTAAAATAGGTCCAGATGACTGGGTTGCCATTGTGTTCACGGGCTATGTGGAGAGTGAAAAATCTGGTGAAGTTAAGTTCTTCCTTTGCAACGGTCCAGATAACATCATAACAGACTGGACAAAGGTAGACCTCTCAACACTTGGTAAGATTACCAAGCTTGTCATTAATATTACGGGTTCAAGTGACAACGGCTACGGTTTCTCGCAGCCAGCATATTTTGCCTATGACGATGTGGCTGTCCGCTTTGAGAAGGCAACAAGTGTAGATGGTGTAAACGCCCAGACTGTTGAACGTGATGTATACTATGATTTGCAAGGCCGCCGTGTAGAAAACCCGACTCGAGGTGTTTATATCCACAACGGAAAGAAAGTATTTTTCAAGTAATCGAAACAAAGTATCTTTTGTTTAATAAGTTATTCTTTTTTTTATCCATGTATTAATCGTGAAATAACTATTGCCATTATTTCACAAATCAAGTCCGAAGAGGCGTTGCTAACCTCTCGGACTTTTTTTAACCCAATTCGGGTTGTTAGGACTTATTGTATTTTGATTTTTTAGGAGAGCAGATGTTGTTTGTCGTTTTAGAGAATCATAGCGGGCTATTTTGAGTTAAAAACAAACTTCAGGTACCTTATAAAAACAAAAGGCAATAAGAAGCAACAAAAGAGATGTCATTTACGACCTAATGACCGTTTTGGGCTTATTAACGACGCACCGTTGTCGTGTTTCTTCCTGTATCCGTACTTTGTGACATTTGAAAATGAATTTTTCTTTCCTTTCGTTATTTTTTCCTTTGTACTTTGTATTTTTCTTTTTCCTTGGTATGTGGTATGTTTCTGCGAATTGTGGTTTTCAAAAGTTGTGTGTTTTTCATTTTTCTAAAATTTTTTTCGGTTTTTCCTTGGCCATTTCGGATAAAGGCCTTACTTTTGCACTCGCTTTCAGG
>OJNH01001159.1_pt1 | contig 21852 bp, 13 predicted proteins | sample 1597361 | NCBI WGS metagenome assembly OJNH01 (sample SAMEA2452136, study PRJEB22498) | human gut metagenome | biome: human feces; feature: human gut; material: feces | place: Australia | collected 2012
ATTCTCCGGTTAAATGGGGCGAAGGATGACAGTACATACCGGATGCTCGTAAGTGGTGAGGTTTCCGGACAAAAATATGCACTTTATCTTGGAGTATGGCCGAATATGGATTGGGAGTCCATGAATGAATCAACATTAAAAAGCGTAATCAGTCTGTATATTGAAAATGGAGTTATGCGCGAGAAACTGGTATATGCAAGTGAGCATGATGGCTTAACCGGACTGTATAACAAGGCAAAATATCTGGAGATGGCTGAAAAAGAGTTCCAATCCCTGGATTCTATTGCAATCTTTAACTTTGATGTAAACAATTTAAAGAAGATGAATGACCAGTTCGGTCATGAGGCAGGAGATAAGCTGATTATCAAGGCGGCAAACAGTTTCCGAAAGGTAACAAGCAACCGCGTACATGCATTCCGTATGGGTGGCGATGAGTTCCTTCTTGTTGCAGAAAATATATCTAAGACGGAGACGGATAAAATCAGGCAACGCTGGGAAGAAGAACTCGCAAGACTGAATATGGCAGACGATGGTATTGACTGTGTTGTTGCGGTTGGCGTCGCATATGGTGAAAAAGAGTATGATTATGCAGCACTTTTGAAGCTCGCAGATGAGAGAATGTACGAGGACAAGAAGGCAAAGAAAAAACCGGGAGAAGAAATCCGGTAAAAGCAGTTGGAAAAGCACTGAAAAATGGAGGGTGAAAAATGGGAATGACATTTCGTGAACTGATTGATTATGCAAAAAAAGAAGAAGCGTCGGATGTACATGTGACAGTTGGTACAAATATTGCGCTTCGCCGGTTTGGAAACCTGGAGATCATGGAGCCGGCACCATCGGCAGAGGAAGCGACGGAACTTATCTTCAGCGAACTTAGCGAGGAACAGATTGCACAGGTAAAGGCGGGTGAGGATCTGGATTTTGCTCTGATGACAAAAGATGGTACAAGACTGCGTGCCAATATCTACCATCAGAGAAATAATATCGCAGCGACATATCGTATCCTGCGTTCGAAGATTCCGACATTTCAGGAATTACATGTTCCGGATGCAATACGGAAACTGATTTTGGAACCGCGCGGACTGATACTTATCACAGGACCAACTGGCAGCGGTAAGACAACCACGCTTGCATCTATGATTGATTATGTAAATCAGAAACAGGCAAAACATGTTATGACGATTGAAGATCCGATCGAGTATGTGTATTATCATGCAAAATCCATGATACATCAAAGAGAGGTCGGAAGAGATGTCGATTCGTTCGCAAAGGCACTCCGTTCGTCTCTGCGTGAGGATCCGGATATTATCCTGGTAGGAGAGATGCGTGATTATGAGACAATCAGTGCGGCAATTACGGCTGCAGAAACAGGACATCTTGTGCTTTCCACATTACATACAACGAGTGCGGCACAGACGATTGAACGTATTATCGATGCATATCCGGCACATGGACAGTCACAGGCACGTACGCAGCTTGCGAATGTACTCCGGGGTATCGTAACACAGCAGCTGATTCCAATGGAGGATGGGACCGGAATGGCAATGGCAACGGAGATCTTGATCAATACCGATGCGATTGCAAACCAGATTCGTGAGAATAAGACACATCAGATTTCATCTTCAATCCAGACAAGTAAGAATATGGGCATGATCACGATGGATGATGCGATTTACAAATTGTATAATGACGGCAAGATCGATTCTACGCAGGCGCTTGAATTTGCACAGGAACCGGATCAGTTGCGAAAAAAATTATACTAAATATTTAAATTCGGCATATTGTCTAACTGCGGTAGTAGAAAATTGGATAGTTTTAACAAAAATGGAAAAAATGACACAAAATTGTCTAAAAAAGCAAAAAATATGGTATAATTTTTGAACAAACTATGAACAACTTGGAATTGAAACGGATTCTATATGGGTGAAATTCGAAACGAGTATCATTTATACAGAAGATTGTTCATACATACATAGTGGAAGGAAAAGGTGATACGTGTGGCGACAACAGCGTTTAACTATACGGCGATAGACGCCGGTGGAAAACAGAAAAAAGGCACGATCGAAGCTGCCAGCTTAGATGCGGCGAGAGCGAATCTGAAGAATCAGGGATTGACACCGATTACGGTGGAGAAACCAAATGCCTTGAATAAGGAACTGAACATCAACATTGGCGGTAAGGTTAAGGCGAAAGACTTGGCGGTGTTCTGTAAGCAGTTCCAAAGTATCCTGCATGCCGGAGTTACCGTGATCCAGGCGCTTGGAATGCTTGGTGAGCAGTGCGAGAATAAGAAGCTACAGAATGCGGTACAGGAAGTAAAGGTACTTGTAGAGAAAGGTGATACATTGGCGGGTGCGATGAGCACGATGCCGGATGTATTTCCGAGTATTTTGGTAAACATGGTGGAAGCCGGTGAAGCTTCCGGTAGTTTAGAGACAACATTTGAACGAATGTCGGTAAACTTTGATAAAGATGCCAAGATTAAGGGAATGGTTATGCAGGCAATGATTTATCCTTGTATCTTACTTTTAGTAATCGTTGGTGTAGTTATCATCATGTTAGTAAAGGTAGTACCATCATTCCAAGAGACGTTTGATTCGGCAGGTGGCAAATTGCCGGGTATTACATTAGCAGTTGTGGCAATCAGTAACTTCCTGATCGCAAAGTGGCCGTTCTTCTTAGGCGGTGTGATCGCAGTTGTTGTTGCTATCCGAATGTTTATGAAGACAGACCAAGGAGCAGTGTTCTTTGGAACAATTGCTATGAAAGCACCGATATTTGGAAATCTCACGATTAAGTCGGCAAGTGCGAGACTGACTCGTACATTAAGTACATTGATGGCATCCGGAATTCCGATGGTAGCAGCGATAGAAATAGTCGCAAAACTGATGTCGAATCGATTGGTTCAAGTGGCAGTTGAGGATGCGAAGAATGAAGTAGAGCGAGGTGTGGCACTGTCGCAGCCGTTAGAAGATAGTGGAGTATTTCCACCGCTTCTCTGTCACATGACGCGTATTGGTGAAGAAACCGGTAATATGGAAGAAATGCTGGAAAAGGTTGCCGATTACTATGATGAGGAAGTGGAAGCGGCAACGCAAGCGGTAACGGCGATTATGGAACCTCTTATCATCATTTTGATGGCAGCAATTGTCGTTCCGATCATGGGAGCAATTATGGCACCGATGCTTAGCATCTATAGTATGGCAGAGAATTCTTAAAGAGGTTTCTGTACTAAATCAAAGTTGTGTTATAACCACGAGCCAAGGAGTGGTTTATAATAAATATTTTATAAGAAAAGGAGATTAAAGTTATGAAAAATTATTTGGCAAAGTTACGTGAAAACGAAGAGAAAGGTTTCTCTCTCGTTGAGTTGATCATCGTTATGGCAATTATGGCTATCTTAGTAGGTGTAGTTGCATCACAGGTTATTCCGTACATGGAGAAATCTCGTCAGTCTAAAGATCAGCAGCAGCTGTCTAGCCTTTGCACTGACATTGTAAGCGCAATTTCACAGGCAGATACAGATCCTGGAGATATTGCTGCTACTGAATTAAGTAGTGCTGGAAACAGTGCTGGTTCATGGGGAAAAGTGTTAGAAGGTCTTCGCAGTGCTGACGGAACAACAGATAAGTCTTTGGCTGATATTGAAAGTGGTGTTACTGGTAAGTTAAAGAGTAAACTTGCAGGAACATCACCAAAAATTTATGTTAAACGTGATAATGGTGTGGTAACAGTATTTGTTGCAGACAGCACTGGAGCATCTGTAGGTGGAAAATTGGAAGTGAAATCTGAGTAATTATTATTGTGTAACATTAAGGAGTAGAATATGCCAGTGTGGTGTGCTTATTTGATTTTATACATATGTGTATTTTTGTTTGGAATAGTGATAGGTAGCTTTTTGAATGTATGCATCTATCGTTATCCGAAGAATGAAAGCTTGTTAAAAGGCTCTCATTGTATGGAATGTGGATATCACCTGCGCTGGTATGATCTGATCCCATTATTCAGTTTCCTAATACTAAGGGGCAGATGCAGGAAGTGCCATGCGAAGTTATCGCTTCAGTATCCCCTCGTGGAAGGAATGAATGGAGCATTATATGTGATCGTTTTCTTGGCGAACGGTTTCAACGTTATGAGCGTGATATATTGTCTCCTGACATCCGCCCTAATAGTATTAAGTATCATTGATTTTAGACAATACATTATCCCGGACAAGGTGAACATAGTGATTCTTGTGTTGGGCATTATTGCTACGGTTGTAGATCGACCACAGTGGAAAGAGCATGTGATCGGTTTCTTTTCGGTCAGTGTTATCCTACTGATTATTTATTTGGTGACGGTAGGGCGTGGCATTGGCGGTGGCGATGTAAAGCTGATGGCGGTTGCAGGACTGGTGATCGGCTGGAAAGCATGTATTGTTGCGTTTATTGTAGGATGTATTGCAGGATCGATCATTCATGTGATACGAATGAAAGTTAGTGGTGCGAATCATCGCTTAGCGTTAGGACCTTATCTTTCAATGGGAATATGGTTTGCAATGTTATTTAGTGAACCGATAATAGAGTGGTACTTGAGATTGTGTGGACTGGCATAGGACACACATATCTTTGTTGTTATGGGCTTTTTTGACCAAGATTAAGCAATGGAAAATCTTGGTTTCATTGTCACAGAGTGCTTGACGCATTGTCAAACATTGTGTGATATGAAACTGGTTTCTATTGTATTTCGTACAGAAGCTATGGATCAAATTATGATGAAAAAGACAGGGAGGAACAAGATAGATGGCAAAGAAAGTATTGAGTATTGAGATAGGACAACAGGTAACCAAGGCGGTTGTCATTGATTTCCTGAAGAAGAACCCTCATGTGTACAATGCCTTTTCCTTTGATACGCCGGAAGGTGTTATGGAAGACGGTTATGTCAAGGATAAGGATCGTATGGCACAGCTTCTTCGTGAACAGATGAAGGACAATGGTGTCAAAGAAAAAGAGGTTGTGTTCTCTATCGCATCTAGCAAGATCGCGAGTCGTGAGGTAACTGTTCCGTACGTTCCGGAGAAGAACTTAGACAATCTGATCAACGCGACAGCGCAGGATTACTTCCCAGTTAACATGGATGAGTACACATTGGCTTACAACGTGTTAGAGACAGTTAAGGAAAAGGATAAAAAGAGCTTGAAGCTGTTGCTTCTTGCTGCGCCGGATTCTTTGATCCAGAATTATTATAGTCTGGCAGATCTGATGGGCGTTCGTGTGGAATCCATTGACTATTATGGAAACGGTTCCATGCAGGTGCTGCAGAAACATATTGGATCCGGATATAGCGTGTGTGTGCAGATTGGTTCCTTAAATACTATGGTAAGTGTATTGAAAGAGAATCAGCAGATCATGCAGAGAACGATTCCATATGGTACGAATACAATTATAGAGACGATGTTAGCACATCCGGCATTGGAGTGCCGCGATGAGACGGACGCAATGGAAATGCTCTGTCGTGAAAATGTTGTGTATTCCACATTGGATTATGAGGATGAGACAGTACGAGGAACAAGAATTTCCGAGGATCAGTGGAAACGCTCCGGCCAAAGCCGTGAGGCAAGAAAAGCAGTTACCGATGCGGTTGGCGGTATTTTATTAAGTGTTATTCGAGTGGTTGATTATTTTGGCTCTCGTTATCCGGACTGCCAGCTCGGTTATATTTATATCACAGGTATGGGTGTTAAGATCCGCGGTTTGGATACTTTGTTTGAGCGTGAGATGGACCTTCCGGTTCGTAAGCTGGAGAAATTAACAAACATTACATTCTCTAGAGGATTTGCAAGAAGCTTGCAGGATCAGACGGAGTATATCGCAGCGATCGGTGCAGCGATTGAGCCGGTAGGATTTTCCTTAAAGGAACTGAAAAACAAGCAGGGCCGTGCGGCAAGCATGAGAACGGTCAAGATCATTTTGGCAGGCAGTGTGGTTGTTGCAGTTGCACTCGTTGCAGTCGGTTGGTTCCGACTTGTTGGAGCGAACAAGGAGAATGAGAATCTCAAAATGGAGAAGCAGTCACTGCAGAGCATTAATCAGGTATATACGGCGAACGAACAGGCGACTAAGAAGTTTGAAGATGCGGCCGCGCTGCATGTGGCGACATCGACGAAGAATCAAAATTTGGTAGCATTGATCGAGCAGTTACAGAAGAAGCTGCCAAAGCAGATGCAGGTATCTACATTACAGTCGACAGAAGATAAAGTGACACTGACGATCACAACAAAAACAAAAATTTCGGTTGCGAAAATGTTGGTGGAATTTGAAGGAATTGATCTCTTGACGAATGTGAATGTTGCTTCTATTACTGGCGAAGATAATGACGGAAAAGTAGGTAAATACACATTCTCGGTAACAGCAGATTATACACAGTTACCAACGAAAGAAGAGAAGGATGTTTCACTGGATGAAGCAGATACAACGACAACAGATACAACACAGACGGCACAGTAACAGGAGGTGACACAGAATGGCTACACAGAACACAAAGACGAAGACGACATTAGCAGATAAAGATAAGAAAGTATTGATGATCCTTGGTGCACTGGTGATTTTAGCGTTGGCATGGTTCTTAGGTTATCAGAAGTTTAATGAGCAGCGCGAGACAGTAGCGACAGAGAATGATCAGTTGGCGATGGAAGTGTCACAGCTTCGTGCAAAAGTATCCAAGAAAGCACAGGTAGAGGCTGATACGGAGAAGAAGAATGCCCGTACCGAGCAGGTGCTTCTTGCATATCCGTCAGAGCTTCGTACGCAGGATGCGATCAATCGCTTTGACCAGTTAGAGAAGAAAGTGAAGGGTCTTACGATCACAACGGAGAACTTTACAATGAATCAGATCTTCTTCCAGGATGGCGCAGCATTAGAGCAAGTTGTTGCACAGAATGCAGACGACGATGCTCAGTCGAAAGATGCGAATAGTGGCAATTCGACAGCTAGTGGCAATTCGACAGCTAGTGGTAATAATGCACAGAATAGTACGAATAATACGGCTAACGCAGCAACGAATGAGGCTGCTGCTGCAGACAATGCACAGAATGCACAGTCAACCGACACCGGTAATTATACCGGATACCGTTCGGATGTAGGCATTACATTTGCTACGGATTATAAATCGTTGAAGAGCGTGTTGAACTTTATCAACAACTATTCAGAGCGAATGAATGTTTCGAATGTTAATATTTCATCCGATGAAGGATCTAAGGCATTACAGTGTACAATGACCGTGCAGATGTTCTCAGTTGGAGGACAGGCGAAAGAGTATAAGGATCTGACATTATCCGGTGTACCACTTCGCAAAGACAATATTTTTCAGTAAATAGGTTACGCTCGGGTTTGGATGACGAATCCGGGCGTATTGGAGTAATAGTGAGACGGTAGGGGAGAAATTAGTATGATCAAAAAATTATGGAAAGAGAATAAGGGTTTTACGTTGATCGAGATTGTAATAACGACGGTCGTACTTGCTACTATTTCGATCCCGTTATTGGCGTATTTCTCAGAGTCTATGCGGCACAGTGCAAGGACCAAGCAGCAGCAGAACGCTGTTGTTGCAGCACAGGATGCTGTCGAGGAGTTAAAGAACGCTTCATTTAGTCTCGATAACGATAAGGTGGCAGACCCATCTGCGGCACCAAAGGCAAGCTGGACAGTAGCATCTCCATTGCCATCGGCGCCGGCGGCATATGATATGTACAAGAACTATACTGTTAATGGCAGTAGTTATAATGTGGTTGCACATGTCACCCCAAAGAAGTCAGTAAATAATGTTTATAATGGTTCAAATGGTCTGTATGATCGCAACCTATCGTATAGTAAGGCGATCATTCCATCGATGGATTCCAACAAAGACTTGATCTCAACAGAGACAGCACAGTATCTGTCCGATGCTAAGTTATATTACGGTGGTTTGTACTCTACATATTGTAAGGATCATAAGAATACGATTGTGAAGGATACAACGAAAGTCAATACAACGACGATCGGAAATCATTTGAAGCGTAAGATCGTTGTAGGTATTAAGCCGGGTGCATCGACCGGTAAGATCATTGCGACAGTTACATATGAGTATAGCTATGTGAAGGATGCTTCGGATGAATATCCGGATGCAATTCTTACGGCACATCCGGATCCTTACAAAGTAGATATCGCAAAGCAGTCGATCGATGCGGATAAGTTTGAGAATATTTTTATATTCTACAAGCCGGATACGAAAAACGATGAGGTAGAGATTAAGGGCTCAACGCTTGCATCGACATTGGGTGTGGCTAATATGAAGTTATATCTGGTGGCAGAGAATAGTGTAGCCAATTCGTTGGCAACGCCGGGAGACCGCAGCGACCCGGACATCATCGTCCGTGATATGACATATTCAATGAAAGTATCAACAGATACGAATCTGACAGGTACAGTCACAAAAGCTTACACAAACTTATGTGCAACTGGTCATGATGAGATTGCCTCGAGTGGTAATGTGTCTACGGTGATGCAAAAAGATGGTTCGGGTAATTATACGTTGATCACGACAGAGGATAGTAACCGACTGGTCGACATTACAGTATCGGTTTACAAGGATAAGGGAGGGTCTTATCCATTTGATGAGTCAGATAAATTGGCCTCAGTAGATGGCAATAAGGTTCAGTAAATAGAAGGGAAAGGATGGAGAGCGTATGAATAAGTTCAGAAAGGATGAGAGAGGATCATCGTTAGTTATGACCATCATAGCAGCGACGTTCATTTCCCTGTTGGCAGTAGCGGTTATTTCGATGACGGTAACCAATATTAAGCTGAAACAGGCGCAGAAGAAATCTCAGACCAATTTTTATAATGCAGACTCCATCGTAGATGCGATCAAAGCGGGTGTGGAGAATGTATCAGATACGGCAGCCAGAGATGCATATGAAAGTGTATATGCAGCGTATGGTGCTGTGCGTTCCGGTTCAACGGATTCGTTGACCGGAAAGTATTCCACGAAATACTTCAATGCAGTAATCACGGCATTGTCTGAGGGAGACTGCGATATTACCACAGGCACGACAAATATGAAATATCATGATTCCGTCATCAGAGGCTTCTTGACAGAGGCACAGTCCAAATACAGTGGCGGTAATTTTGTTGATGGATATAAGAGTCACGTCAATGGTAAAGGCGATATGGAGTATGACAGTAGCGACAATAGCTTATTACTGAAGGATTTGACGGTTATAAAGACAGAGGGAGACTATCAGACAACGATTACGACAGATATTCGTGTGAACCTGCCGGAGATGAAGGCCGGTACACATTCTGAGTATTTGAATTATGCGTTGATCGCAGATAACAAAGTAAAGATCAATGGTGGCTCCAGCGCGGCAACGATTGATGGTGACGTTTATTCCGGAACGGTTCGCAGAGATCTTCCGGGAGCCAGCCCGGAACCAAATGTAGAAGCGGATCCGGAGGCAGGATTTGTCGTAGATAATGGCGCAACATTGAATATAAATGCTGAGAACATTATATCTCGCGGAGATATTTTGGTTCGAGGCAGATCTTATATGCGGATTAACGGTTTGAACGGCTTGGATGCCCATGTCTGGGTTGAAAATATTCAGACAAAGGCCTCTTCCACAGGAACAGCCGGTAATGTATTAAGGATCAATGCAGAAACAAATGTTTCGGATGATTTGGAGATTTGGGGAAATAATGACAATGTCACTTTTAAGAATTCTTATTGTGGTTACAACTACAACAAGGATTATAGTGCAGCGAATATTGGTAAAACATCCGATAATGCACAGTTTAGTTCTGCGATGGTGATCAATGGAAAAAATGTTACATTAGATATACAAAGTTTATCAAAGCTGATCTTATCCGGTAAGACATTTATTTCTAAGAAGGGAAATAAAAATGAGAGTCTTGACGGTGCAGGTCCATCTTATGCAGCAAGCAAGGATATACGTACAGGAGAGGCATTGACTGTAAAGAGTAGTCAGGTTGCCTATTATGTACCGAGCGACTATTGGAAAAAGGTTGGATCTTCCGGTCCGACATTCCCAAATGGTATTGTATTTACACCGATAGAGGGATCTGCAGATGAATATGAATTTGATGTAGAGGGATACAATGAGTTCGTTGGTGGCAATAAATTTGATGTGAGAGATTATATAGATTCTGCTATGCCGCTTGTATATTACTATCGTCATGATACGGATGTGAAGGCAGACGCCTTGACTTATTTCTATTTGAATGTGAAAGAAGAGAAACTGACGTCCTTCTATCAGACATATGCAAAGTGCAGTCCGGATTATGCGATCCTTAAGGATGTCAATGCAAAGTATATGTCATCGACAGGAATAAAGTTTAACGGTGGTGCCGGAGTATTTTGTGCGACCGGTAATATATTGTATCGTGATGGTGCATCCGGTCAGGAGAAGATCGAGATCGGTGATGAGTCGCCGGGCAATGAGGGTGCAGTAGTTCGCAGCTATGCAGCAGAGAAAAGTAAAGAATATATGTCATTGCAGATGTCGCTGACATCCGATTATGATTTATCCTTAAAGTCTCCACAGTATCGTTTGTCAGATAATTACAGCGATGTATATACGAAGAAGGGTATCACAAATACTTCATCGGATAAGACAAATTTATTTGCAGTGCTTCTCGACGAAGGTAAGATTGCTGATTATGAGAGTAAGAGTTCATCGAATCCAAAGCTTCCGTCGAATAGTATTATCGTTGTGAAGAAGGGCGATTATACTTGGAACAGCTCTGAGGAAGGTGGAATCATTGTTGCAACCGGTAATGTTAAGTTGGAGAAAAACTTCAAGGGACTGATCATTGCTGGTGGAGACATTGAATTTAGCGGTGCTACTAAGGTTATAGCGGATTCCGACCGTCTTGAAAAGATTTTTGATAACGACACAATTATTTACAATATGTTTAGTAAGTATTTCCGTAAGACGATCGCATCATCTATTGCCAAAGATGATAGCAGCGGAGATAACGGTATTTGCTATGAGAACTGGAAGAAGAATTAAAATAGGAGGTGATGGAGATGCAAAGAGGTAGCAGAGATGAGAGAGGTTTCACGATGGTGGAAATGATCATCACGATTGCAATTATGGCGATTCTGGCGGGGATTATCGGAGGTGCATATTCGATCATCAAGTCTGGAAATGCATCAAAATCGACATCCAGATTTTTGGGAAGGTTGGATACCACGCAGGTAGAAAACATGACCAAGAAGGGAACAACCTATTTGTATTTATTTAAGGACAGCGATGGGGTACAGACATTGATGTACAATGATGGTACAGACACAGGACTTAACTCACAGAGTGATGTGATCGCTCATAAGGCGGATGGAGTTGTAACAGATATTGCCGGTTCCGGTGTGGATTTTACAGCGACATCAGGCAGCAATTCTGTGAATAGTAAAGATACATCGGATTTGGTAATTAAGATTTCTTTTGATAAGGCGAGCGGAGCATTCAAATGCTGTAAAAAGGCAGATGATGCTGCAGGAAGTACTTTTTATAAAGAAATTTCATTTAAGGGACGCGGTACTACTTCCTATGGAGTAAAGCTTGTAAAAGATACCGGCAAACATATGCAGGGATAGGAAGGGGGATGAATGATGCGACGCAAAGATGAAAATGGTTTTACATTAGTAGAACTTGTAATATCAATGGGAATGTTTTCTATTGTAATGCTTGCGATCATGTTTTTTCTGACAGCAGGAACAAAAAGTTACGGACATTCCAAAAGTGAGTTGAATCTGCAGATGGAATCGCAGATGTTACTCAATCAGATACGTGATATCACGTATTCATCCAATTATGCCAAATATGACAGCACACATAAGGCGTTGATCTTATATGATGTGGATAAGGTCCCGGCACCGACACCATCTGCAGGAGCAACTGCAGCACCGGTGGCAACAGCAGCACCGGCACCGACGAAGACGGCAAAGGTGACGATAGTATATTTGGTTGATGATAAGCTGTATTTACGCAAGGATCTAGATCCTACAGCGGTGGATGCTGCGTCACTTACAACAACCTGTGTTGCTATGGATGATTTCCTTTTTAGCAGATATATGCAGGACTTTAAGGCAACTATTAAGAAGAATGATGTGCAGCTTACGATGAAGATGAAAAATGGTAAGAGCAAGTACGAGTTGAATGAAGGAATTACAATTCGTAATGGCTGGATCACATATCCGTGATCATAGTATGACAGCATTGTAGAGACTTATGATATTGTCCTTTCGTTAGAAGGGGCAATAGACAGATGGATGATACATAGTATAAAGGTAGATAGGTAGAATGGAGGGCTTACTATGAGCAAGAGGAGACCAAAGACAAGTCTGGTCAATTTGTTGCGTAATAAGAAAACAGCTATAGCAGCGGCAGTATGTGTGGTTGTTGCCATGGGTGCATATGTTGGCGTACATATGTACAATTCGCATGCAGAAGATACCCAAATTGGTCAGATGCGTGGTGTGATCAACGACATTAGTGAGATCAAAGGGAAGAAGAGCGGTGCAAAGCGTACCATGGGTATAGGAGCCGGGGAACTTGGTTCTGCAGAGAATCCTTTTGTTTATCTTGAGATCGTGCCTTGGCAGGGTGTTGGTAATATCAGTTATTGCGTAACCGGCTGTCAGGCTGTCGATATTGAGAAAGTATCTCAGCACAATAACATTGGTGGTAGCCTTTATGTGAATAAAGGATATGGAATCATTTGCGATTATGCATTCCCGGAGGAGAATTATCCGGGTAAAGACGGTGCGGCTGAATACAATGGCTCTCAGGTAAGAGTCCCTTGGAAGCTGACGTCAGATGAAAAAACCGTTTATGGTTATTATGAGAAGGTAAATCCGGGACAGCATCTGAAAGGTAATCTGAAGCCTACCTTTGTCATTGACGAGGCTAAGACGGCTGCCAATGGAGGGGAACATCCGGTATTCCGTCAGGCTCATGTGGATGAGAAAGCACAGTATATTTGGGTTTCTATGTCAGATTCACAGGATGCAGGATATAAAAATCATAAAGCGACCGAAAATGTGAAGTTTGCCAGTGGTACGACAGCAGCAGTGATGAATTCCAAATACAAAGTTGGTGATCGTGAGTATACGTCACGTACCGGTCAGGTTTATCAGTATCAGACACAGTGGGAAAATGGTATTGATATTGGAACAACGAAGATGTATTTCTATGACGATTTTCTTCGTTACAGTTTGAGATTACGTTCCTGTTATGAGGTGGAGAATTATAATATCGTCTTTAAGACGATTGAACCATGGGAGTTAAATGAGCATCCGGAATGGTTGGATTATGCAGATATGATTTATATGCATAAGAGCGATGAGGATGGTGCTGCTATCAGACATTATCAAGCTGCGTTGCAGCAGGATCCGGACGGCAGTAAGGGTATATTACATTATGATACGTCGAAATCTAAAAATGCAGAGGGAGCTACATTTGGTAAGTACGGAAATGGCGAGTACAAAGATAAGCAGAATGATATTACCTTTGAAATTGCTTTGAAAATGTTCTATAAGGCGAACAAATTGGAACAGTACAAAGGAACGCAAAAGTGTTCTACAGATAGTAATCTGAAAATGAATTATGCACCGGTTATTATGCCGACAACATTTTATCAGGTGAGCGCTGCGGATGGATATGACGCAAAATCAGTTAACATGTCTCGTCTTGACTGGGAGACAATGAAGCCGAAGAAAAATTCAGGATATACGGCTACGGGATACAACAATAATATATATAAGTTCTGTGTTATGGATCTGTTAATGGACCAGAAGAACTTTTATAATATGTTCCTTCGTAATCGTGTTGCGACGGGTACCTCTGTAGTTGATAAGACAACCGGTGAGGTTACACCATTTACCGGAGATGCGAGAAGTTACTGGCATCCACATACATTCCTGCCAATACAGGATTTGTGGCCGGCTTACATTAAGAAGTATGGCTTGAATATGGGGCAGGGTGGTACCGCTCCAATGAACTTTGAGGGCAACCTTGGTGTTTTGAACAATACGATGTTCTACAACTCCAACATGATGCTTAACTCTCTTGCCAATACGATTAACAGTGATACGAACAATCCGTATATGGGACAGGTATTTGATTATTATAACAATAAGAAGAAGGAGCATAAAGATAAGGTTACTTCATTGGATATCATTCATTATCTGTTGAACTATGATAAGTCTGATTCGGGAAATAACGGTAAAGATGGTGCTATTGAGATCTTAGATATAGAGCCATGTAGTGATTTCTCGAAGATGACATTGGATTACTTGTACTTACTGTTCCCGGAGAGTGATCAATATTCGTTTGACGATGATTCGTTTAACATTACGCATATGACGACCGCTGAGTTAAACGGCAGTAAGGAAGACCTTTCGAAGTATGACTTGATCTACTTCGGCGATTCGACCGGTAAGCTGAATTCTACAGCATCATCGATCAAGTATACCGGTGATAAAAATCAGTGGGGCGGTTATAACGAGTATAATTATAGTTATGATGCACCTGCGTATAATGATAGCTCCAATAATGGGGAGATATTCCTGCATACAGGTGATCTGGTTAAGGGTGAGAATGGCGATAAATATCGCTTGTCCGGTAATGACTTGACTAGCATTTCATCCAAGGCACTACAGAAATATGTGAAGTCCGGTAAGGCAATGTTATTGCCGGATGTATTGCATATGGGGGATTTCTCTAATAACAGTGCGTATGCAAAAATTGTAAGCAAGAAATCTAACACACGCAAGTTTTTGCAGGCAGTTGGAGACAGTAAGAACGTATTCTCCACTTCCGCGATCACATCAAGCAATTTGATCAGCTTTGCACCAAAGAGTGCAAAGGTGAAGATTACGGACACACCGCCAATTTATAATAACCCTTCCGATACCACAGAGGTAAAGGATGAGAGCGCCGGTGCAGAGAGTACCGTAAATAAGACAGCGATCGAAAAGGACAGCGATGGCAAGTATAAACTGAAATTCACGTTTAAGATCGGTTATGCTTCCAAGAAACAGGAATATGCAGTGCGATTGCTGGTAGATAAGAATGGCGATGGTGTTATTTCGGATAATGAGACCGGCGCAGATGTTATGGACAGTTGGAACAGCACCGTATCTGCCGGACAGACATTCTCGTCCGGTACAATGGATGATGAAGGTAATGAAGAACCGGCTGAGTATAACGTTGCCTTTACCATTCCGGAAGAGCAGACAAATGGTCCGATCGCTTGGAGATTTACGGTATATAATACCGCAAATGAAAACATTTACTATCAGGTATCCGGAATTTCCTTATACAAAGGTGATGAGGAAGATGGGGAGGCAGTAATACCTGAGGTTAAGGTATTACAGATCGTTTCCGATGATAAGAAAGATACCGCTGTCAATCTGGAAAGCAGCAATGCAGAGCTTTTTAAGAAGTATGCAAAACTGGATGATTACAAGATCAACGTAACAACCATTACGTTATCCGAATATCTCAAGCATTTTGCAGAGGTTAATGCAAGCGACTATAAGGGGGATAAGACAACGAGAACATTATTCTCGCAGTCGGGAGATAATTTCTATTATCCGATGGATTATATGGATTATCATATCTTCTTGTTTAGTTGTGGCGCCGATCTGCAGAAAGCAAGCAATAAGGATGGAGCCGTGGCATTTGCAGCCTGGGTATCTAAGAATGACAAGAGTGTGATCTATACAGATAACTTGATCAATGCCGGAACATCGAACGGTGAGAACCGCAAGATGCTTAAGGATACCAGCGGACTTAGCCGATATACGTCCAAAGATGAGACGACTTCAAGCTATAATGATACTGCTACAGGTGCAGATGGCGAGAAGCTTACGTCCAAAGATTATACGGAGTTAGAATACACGTATGATCAGGCAACGTTGAAAGGTACGACAGCGAACAGTTATCTGGCATACAAGAATGGTAAGTGGACGGATGTAAAGGGTCAGAAATTGACATACGCTGACGATCATCAGCAGAAGACCACGAAGGGCTCTAGAGCAAACAATGGTACGGTATGTAATTATCCGTATACGATCGGTGAGAGCTTGTCCCTGACCGGTGCCAGAGCGCAGGATTATCAGTTGAATCTTGAGATACCGGATGCTGATGTATGGTATTGTCTTGGTGATAATCAGGGCAGAGGTGCAGCAGCAGGTAAGTTGAATACGTACTATGCAATGTCACCAAACGATGCAGCGAATAACTATTACTTGTATAATGTTGCGAATGTATTTTACGATGCAATTGATCTGGAGAATACGACCAAAGATCAGGAGATGCAGTTGTTTATCAATACCTTGATCGGGGCATATGAGTTCTCCTATGGTACACCGTATGTAACGGTGGATAAAGTTACTAAGATCAATGGAGATGCAGAGAAGTTAGTTGAAGACAAGGTAGAAGTTGCAGAGAGAAATTACTCTTTTGAAGTAACGGCTGGTGAGAAAGAAGTTAAGACGCTCATGTTCAAAGAGTATTTGAAACAGGAGAAGAACAATGTTGTTCATTCTGCAAAACCGGCAGCTTCCGCAGAACCTTCCGCAGAGCCGACAGAGGAGCCAAAGCCTACGACAACGCCGGCACCGGTAACTGTGTGGGAGAATACAACGGGTGGATCCGGTAATACGTTCTCCTCTAACGTGCATGATCAAAACAGTTGGCTGAAAGATTTGGATAATAATGCCATTGTACAGTTTACTTATACGTGTACGATGGAATTAGACCCAACAACACCGGTATGGGATGTTTATGGTGGATATAGCAAGAATGAGTGGACGAAGTGTGATACTCATTGGACTGCATGTGTTGGTGATTCTGAGAACGCAACAGAGATTCAGATCTTACAGATGACAGTAAAGGATATGAAAGAGATGCTTGGTGTAAGGTCTCAGGATGATATTGATGTCTTTAAGCTGTGTCCATACAACTATAATCGACCGGAAGTGAAATTGCTGTCCGTGAAGCTGTATGCGGCGGATTACGATGGCGATTATGATAGTGGCAACAATGATCCAAAGAAGCCGAAGGTAGATAAGGTAAGGAAAAAAGATGTGTTTGGTGACAGTGACACGCATATCATATTCTTTACACCGCATGAAGGTAATACCAAGGGCGTCACGATCAAGCAATTGCATGTGCAATTTACAGGTGTAGATAATGATAAGAATGAGGCGATCAGCCTTCCGGTAACAAAGATATATCGAAGTCTTGGTGATGGTGAGTATGAGAGGATCACTGCACCACAGGGTAGTCCGGGTCAGTTTAATGATACACTTGTGGACGGCAGACAGTACTTCGTAACCTACGATAAGGAGAATGCGAATAAGGCGAACACAATGTTGTTCAATAAGCTGGAATTTAACATTCAGAATGATCGTAAAGTGGGTAAGACCATCTTGGAGATCATTGGTATCGAGAAAGAGAAGAAGAACGAAGAAAATGTATACATGTTCAACCTTGACTAAAGTTGATGCATATATATTCTTGCAGGAAAAGTCCTTATCAGGCGAAAGCTTGATAGGGACTTTTCTTGTTACTGTTCACAGAAAGTTCATTTGATTTTTACAGATTCCTTTGGTATATTATTACTTAAGCGCAAATCATGATGCATTCCATTTGAATGCATTTTCTTTATTTTTAATAGGAAATTGCTGTTGTGTTGCGTGACAAAAGTCAGCATTTTTCTTTTTTTATTATAGATTAGCTGTCAGGGAACATTCGTCCTATGACATGCTAATCTTTATTAGTAATGGAGGTTTCTATGGTAAAAACATTATTATCGCAGGTGAAAGAATACAAGCGGGATTCGATTCTGACACCGGTGTTTATGATCTTAGAAGTTATCTTCGAGACATTGATTCCATTATTGATGGCATCGATCATTAATGATGGTGTGATGAAAGGTGATCTGAAACATATTTATATCGTTGGTGCGGCGATGCTCGTGCTTGCTGTAGGCGGACTTTGGTCCGGAGCGATGGGCGGCAAGTATGGAGCCAGAGCATCAACCGGATTTGCGAAAAATCTGCGTAAGGCAATGTATGAGAATATTCAGACGTTCAGTTTCTCAAATATTGATAAGTATAGTACATCAGGTCTGGTGACCCGCTTAACGACGGATGTGACGAATTTACAGAATGCGTATCAGATGATTCTTAGAATGTGCATGCGTTCTCCGATGTCTTTGATCTGTGCGATGGCAATGGCTTTTTATGTAAATGCCAAAGTTGCCTGTATTTATCTGATCGCAGTTATTGTCTTAGGCATTTTCTTGTTTGTGCTGGTACGTAAGACGATGGGATATTTCGACGCGGTTTTCCGGAAATATGATGATCTGAATGAGAGTGTACAGGAGAATGTGTCGGCGATTCGTGTTGTAAAGGCATATTCTCGTGAGGAATACGAGCAGAGTAAGTTCCGCAAGGCGAGTGAGAATGTATATAAAATGTTTGTCAAAGCAGAGAGCTTGATCGTACTCAACGCTCCGGTTATGATGCTTACGGTATATGGCTGCATTTTGCTGATCAGTTGGATCGGAGCTAAAATGATCGTCGGAGGCACTATGCAGGTGGGTGATCTGTCAGCACTGCTTGGTTACTGCATGAATATTTTGATGAGCCTCATGATGCTTTCTATGGTATTTGTTATGATCACGATGAGTATTGCCAGTGGAGAGCGTGTTGCGGAAGTGATCAATGACAGACCGGACATTACGGATCCGGAGAATCCGGTGCTTACCGTTTCGGATGGCAGCATTGAATTTGATCATGTTGACTTTAGTTATAAGAAACAATCCGGAGAGCCGGTCCTTAAGGATATTAATCTACAGATTGCTTCCGGAGAGACGATTGGTATTCTTGGTGGTACCGGTAGTGCTAAGTCCAGCTTAGTGAATCTGGTCAGCCGTTTGTACGATGTGACAGAGGGAAGCGTACATGTAGGCGGTGTAGATGTTCGTAACTATGGCGTTGAGGCACTTCGTAATCAAGTGGCAGTAGTATTACAGAATAATGTACTCTTTAGTGGAACGATTTTAGATAATTTGCGCTGGGGTGATCCGGAGGCGACGGAAGAAGAGTGTAAACATGCTTGCGAGCTTGCCTGTGCGGATGAGTTTATTCAGAAGATGCCGAAAGGCTATCATACATATATCGAGCAAGGCGGTACGAATGTTTCCGGTGGTCAGAAACAGCGTTTATGTATTGCCAGAGCTTTGCTCAAAAAGCCAAAGGTATTGATCTTGGATGATTCTACCAGTGCAGTTGACACAGCGACGGATGCATCGATTCGCCGGGCTTTTGCCGAGGAAATTCCGGGAACGACAAAGCTTATTATTGCACAGCGTATATCCAGTATACAAAATTGTGACCGCATTATTGTGATGGAGGATGGACGTGTCAATGACTTTGGTACACATGAGGAATTGTTAGCGCGAAATCAGATCTATCAGGAGATTTATGAGTCACAGGCAGCGGGTAATGCAGATTTTGATGAACCGGGAAAGGAGTGATAGACGATGCCAAGACCAAATGCTATGGGAAGGCCGAAGCCAAAGATTGAAGATCCGATGGGAAAGCTTAAGCGGCTGTTTTGTTATATTTTTAAGAATTATGGACTGCATTGTGTTTTTGTTCTCGTGTGTATTATTATCAGTGTACTTGCCAATGTACAGGGAACTATGTTTACACAATCGTTGATCGATGATTATATTGTACCATTGACGAAGACAGCGCATCCGAATTTCGGACCGTTAGCTGCGAAGATCCTGCAGGTGGCCGGTTTTTATGGAATTGGTGTTATTACGACCTATGCGTATAACCGTATTATGGTTAATGTGACACAGGGAACGCTTCGAAATCTTCGCGTAGAGATGTTTGAGAAGATGGAAACACTGCCAATAAAATATTTTGATACGAATGCACATGGTGATATCATGTCAACGTATACGAATGATATAGATACACTGCGGCAGATGATCAGCCAAAGTATACCGCAGGCGATCAACTGTGGTATAACGATTGTGAGTGTATTTGTGTGCATGGTTGTCTTAAGTATTCCATTAACGATATTGACAATGATCATGATTGGCATTACTCTGGTAGTGACGAAGAAGATCGCCGGACTGAGCGGTAGTTATTTCCTTTCACAGCAGCGTGATCTGGCTAAAGTGAATGGGCAGATCGAAGAAATGATGAATGGACAGAAAGTAGTTAAAGTATTCTGTCATGAGCAGGCATCGTTAGAAGAGTTCAATAAAATGAATGAGGAGTTGTTTGAGAGCGCCAATAATGCAAATATGTTTGCCAATATCCTGATGCCGATCAATGCGCAGCTTGGTAATATCAGCTATGTATTCTGTGCGATGGCAGGCGGTGTCCTTGCATTGCAGGGCTTCGCAGGATTTACGCTTGGTAAATTGGTCAGTTTCCTAACGTTTAATAAATCTTTCAGTCAGCCGATCAATCAGATCAGTCAGCAGATCAATGCGATCGTTATGGCATTGGCGGGTGCAGATCGTATCTTTAAGCTGCTTGACCAAGAGCCGGAGGTGGACGAAGGTTATGTGCAGCTCGTGAATGTGACCGAGCAGGATGGTCAGATCAAGGAGAGCGAGAAACAGACCGGATTGTGGGCTTGGAAACATTATCATCAGGATGATGGAACAACAACTTATCGCAAGTTGGAAGGTGATGTTGTATTTGATGATGTTGATTTTGGATATAATGATGAGAAGATCATTTTGCATAATATCAAGATCTATGCAAAACCGGGACAGAAGATAGCTTTTGTTGGTGCAACAGGTGCAGGTAAAACGACGATCACCAACTTGATCAATCGTTTTTATGATATTCAGGATGGTAAGATCCGTTTTGATGGTATCAACATTAATAAGATCCACAAAAAGGATCTGCGCCGTTCGCTTGGCATTGTGTTACAGGATACGCATTTGTTCACCGGAACAGTAATGGATAATATTCGCTATGGTAAGCTGGATGCCACAGATGATGAAGTGATCGCAGCAGCTAAATTGGCAAATGCACACAGCTTTATTAAACGTCTGCCGGATGGTTACCGAACGATGATCACCGGTGATGGTGCGAATTTGAGCCAGGGGCAGAGACAGTTGTTAGCCATTGCGAGGGCAGCCGTTGCCAATCCACCGGCACTTATTTTGGACGAGGCAACGAGTTCGATCGATACACGTACTGAGAAATTGGTACAGGAAGGTATGGACCGCCTGATGAAAGGACGCACAACATTTGTGATCGCCCATCGTTTGTCGACGGTACGCAATAGTGACTGTATTATGGTGTTAGAGCAGGGTCGTATCATTGAACGCGGTACGCATGACGAGTTGCTGGAGCGTAAGGGCAAATATTATCAGTTGTATACCGGAAAAGCGGTTTAGGGAAGAGATTGAGGCAGTGTAGGGCAAAACATTAGTTTTGCCCTTTTTTCTGTTGTTTTTCTATAATAGGATATTGCAATTTTCGTAACACGTGATATAATAAATATTATCAGGCAAAATCTTTTTGCACGTTAGCATTATGACAGAGCAGGAAACGGGTAGGAGACTATCGGTTGGAAGAGGAGGAGAAGATATGTTGTTAAATACGTATAAGAAAGTGATGGACTTGTTTGAAAGTGGCAATGGCTATCGGGATGCATCGGAGTTGAAGGACGCGAAGATCACGACGGTGCAGATCAAGGAATTGGTGAATATGGGGATTATTGAACGTGTGTCACATGGTCATTATTGGCTTGTAGACGAG
>OJNH01001164.1_pt1 | contig 21782 bp, 18 predicted proteins | sample 1597361 | NCBI WGS metagenome assembly OJNH01 (sample SAMEA2452136, study PRJEB22498) | human gut metagenome | biome: human feces; feature: human gut; material: feces | place: Australia | collected 2012
AAACAGTGCTCATAGTAAAAGTCCCGGCAAATACCGGGACTTTGTCTACAGTCTGATGCATCACAATATGTGATGCAAAAATAAGGTTAAAAATTGGATTGAATTATGGAATATGCATAAATCCAAAATAATCGAAAATGATAAGAAATTTGACAAAAATATCAGACGTGATAAAGTGAAGTACAAGAGATATAAAGATAGTAGAGAGCTGCTAATACAGTTCTCTACATAATTACTTCTTTTGTTGCTTGTATCGCGAAAGTTCAAAAAGATCTTTTGAATAGCGATATAATAATTCTTTCCCTTTTGAATTTAAACCGCGGTAATGGCGAATTAAGTTCTCTTCTTCTGAAAGAATATTTTGATAACTTAGTTTTGGTTTAGATGATGGTTTTAGAGCATTAGCAACACCTTTAGCTTTAGTATTAAAATCTATAAAAGATGTGAGGTTGGCTGCCGAAAGTAATTCATTTGTATAAGATGGACCTAATATGTTGCATATGCGATTCACATAGTTTAGATTAAGAGTATTGGTATCTCGGTTGATTAATGAATAGAGAGTTGTAGCTGGAATATCTGTTAGCTTGGATAATTCTTTTACAGTCATATTTTTCTTTTTTAAAATATTATATAACTCTTTTCCAAATGCCATGGTATCACCTCCTTTTATATTATAATTAAAACACGAAAAAGCGTATTTGTAAACATGAAAAAACGTATTGACAAGTACGAAAAAGCGTGATAATATAATTTCAGAAGTTACGCGAAAGCGTAGCAGAAAGGAGAAAAATATGCGAAATTTATCAATTTTAATTGAAGAAGACCTTCATAGGAAAGTAAAAATTAGAGCGGCATCTAAAGGAGAGACAGTAAAGCAGTATTTATTAAATCTCATAGAAAAAGATTTAACAACAGAAAAAAGGAATAGCTGAATACTTTGGCGGGTATAGCTATTCCTTAGAGACAACACCAAAAAGGTATCATCCTTATAATGATACTTCATTTTGGTGTAAAAATCAATATCCAATTTATGGAAGAAAGGCAACAAAATGAATAATTTAAAAATGACAGAACAGACAATTAGTAGTTTAGAAGTCGCAGATATGGTAGAAAAACAGCATAAGAATTTGTTGAGAGATATTACAAAATACAACGAGGAACTCAACCAGCTCAAAATTGAGCCCGTTGAATTTTTCAGAGCAAGTACATATAGGGATGGGAAAGGAGAAATTCGTCCTTGTTTTGATGTTACAAAGAAAGGCTGTGAATTTATCGCACATAAGCTTACAGGAGTAAAAGGAACAGAGTTTACAGCAAAATATATCGATCGGTTTCATGATATGGAAGATGTGATTCAGTATGGAATCATCCGGAAAGAAAGTGTTAAGAAAAGAGAAAAACTACCATCTGTAAATCAAATGGTTAAGAATGTAAAAAGCGCACTGCATGATGCAGGCGTAGACTCTAAGTACATAGCGGCAGAAGTTGTGCGGATTTATTCTGATAATGGATATCCAATCAATATACCTTTGATTTCAGAAATTCCTGTTTTATGGGATTGCACGAGAATTGCTAAAGAGTTAGGAATTATGTCCAATAATGGGAAACCACATGACAAGGCTGTTAGTGGAATTATTCAGAAATTGGATGTAACAGAAGATGAAATTGTAAAAACAGCGTACAGTAGAAATGGGCATGATGGTGTTACAATTCAGTATAAGGACAGCGTATTCCGAAAAATAAAAGAATGGCTAGAAACTAATGGATACCCTACCATGATTGAATATCAGTTATCCAATGGAAAGATTAACAAATGTAAAGTTGTTTATCAGGAGGTGGCTTAGTTATGGCAAGAGTAAAGAATACGATGAAGTTAATGGAAACATCTGTTGGTGTTATAAATATTCGATATGATTTATGTGCAGAGAATATAATGGATATTAAAAATGCAAGTCGGGATATGTATGATCTGATATGTAACGGATTTCGCTTTGGATACATGCAGGGATTAAAAGCTGCAAAAGCAGAAATGAAATAGTTGATAATAAGAGCGTCTGGAGACAGGCGTTCTTTTGTTGCGAGTATTTTCTTAATATTGTATAATTAAAGAAAAATATTCGGGAGGAAAAAGATATGGGAGTAGCAGATCATAATTCATCAGTGAAGATCCCTTACAGCGTAGAAGATGTTTTTGAAGCATTAAAAAAATCATCTCAGTATATATACGGGATGAAAGTAGATTCTGTAGATGAATTGCTAAAAACGGTTTATTTAAAAGCTGGTATCAGTGCATTTTCATGGGGAGAAAATGTGACAGTAACGGTTAAAGCGGCAGAAGATGGAGAAAGCATTGTAGAAGTGACGTCTGCATCTAAAACAGGAGTATTTGGAAGCGTTGTTGACATGGGAAAGAATAATAAGAATTTAAAGACTATTATGGATGAGCTGTCAATGGAGCTCAAAAAATATCCGAAGATTTCAAAAGTTTCCCCAGAACCAGAAAAAGTTACATCGATTGCAGATGAGATAAGAAAATTAGCAGATTTAAAGAAAGAAGGAATATTAACAGAGGAAGAATTTAATGCGAAGAAAAAGCAATTGTTAAATTTATAAAATTAAATAATTAAAAGGAGCATCTAGGATAACCTAGGTGCTTTTATTATACCCAAATTGCCCGAGAAGGCGTAAAACTATAACGGAATGTGGCTAATCCGAGAAAGTAGTCAGAAGAAGCGAATAGGCGTTGGCTTGGATCTGCGTGGTTGAGCACCCAAGGCGTCAAATAGCTTAGAAATTTTTAGATTTTTAGTTATTTGGTGAGGTGTATACATGGCAGACGGAACAGTTACAATAGAAACAAAATTAGATAATTCAGGCGCAGAAAAAGGATTAAACGAATTAAAAAAGGAAGTTGAATCATCTTCTAAAAGCGCAGGACAAGAGATTGACAAGGCAGCAGATCAAGTAGAAAAAAGTGTTGATAAAGTAGCAAAAGAAGCAGAAAAGGCAGGAAAGCAAGTAGAGAAGAGCGCAAAGGATTCAGCATCAAAAGCCGGACAAGCTGCAAAACAAGGAGCAGACACGGCAGCGAAAGGAACTGAATCAGCATCAACAAAAATGCAGCAGTCTCAGAAAAAAGTAGGAGATGCAGCAAAACAGAGTTCTGATAAGGCAAAAGAGTCTTGGGAGCAGTCAAATCAGAAATCTGTATCAAGTACAGAGAGTGCATGCTCAAAAATGGCAGGCCTTGTTAAAAAGTCAGCGGTTGCGATCGGCGTTGCTTCTGTTGCTGCAGCTAAGAAAACGATTGATGTAGGAAAATCCTTTGAAGCAGGAATGAGCGAGGTTCAAGCGATCTCTGGAGCATCTGGAAAAGATCTAGAAAGATTATCAAACAAAGCAAAAGAGATGGGTGCTACGACAAAATTCTCTGCGACAGAATCAGCAACAGCACTAAAATACATGGCGATGGCTGGTTGGAAGACAAATCAGATGGTGTCTGGTTTAGCTGGTGTTATGAATCTTGCTGCAGCGAGTGGAGAAGATCTCGGAACTGTTTCTGATATCGTGACTGATTCTATGACAGCGTTCGGATTAAAAGCAAACCAATCTGGACATTTTGCGGATGTATTAGCAAAAGCATCAAGTAGTTCAAACACCAATGTTGGCTTAATGGGAGAAACATTTAAATACGTTGCTCCACTTGCCGGATCAATGGGATACAGCATCGAAGACACAGCAACTGCCATTGGACTAATGGCGAATGCAGGTATCAAAGGGAGTCAGGCAGGTACATCTTTAAGATCAATTCTTACAAGACTTGTAAAACCTCCAAAGGATGCTGCGGCAGCTTTAAGTGAACTTGGAATCAGCACAACAAATGCTGACGGATCAATGAAACCACTGCGTCAGACAATGTCAGAATTAAGAGAAAAATTTTCTGGATTAACAGAAAGTCAGAAATCACAGTATGCATCATCTATCGCTGGTCAGGAAGCAATGTCCGGATTGTTAGCAATTGTAAGTGCGAGTGATTCAGATTTTAATAAGCTGCAGAAAGCAATCGATAATTCATCAGGAGCAGCCAAGAAGCAAGCTGATATAATGAACAACAATCTTCAAGGGGCGTTATATGAACTTGGTTCGGCAGCAGAAGCAGTTGGGATTGGTATCTATGAAGATATTAAAGAGCCATTAACAAAAGCAGTTAAGGTCGGAACAACTCAAGTAAGTGCGTTAGCAAGCAAATTAAAAAAGGGCGGGATCAAAGAGGTTGTGCCAAAGAGCGCAGTAAATACTGTGCAGAACCTTGGAAAAGTAGCCATGGTTGCAGGAAAAGGCGGCGTTACGGTACTTTCGACAGCAACAAAGGTGTTAGGCAATAATTTAGAGATTGCCCTTTCACTTGCAACGTCTTTTGTTGGTGCGATAGCTGGATATAAAGCATTCAAAACTGCATCAGACGCAGTAACGACATTTTCAACTGCCTTAAGTGCTTTAAATACGCTAGAAAAAGCGAATGCAATTACTCTTGTAGCTCAACAAGGCGGATTAACCGCGTTGCAAACTGTTGTTGGAATTTTTACAGGAAAAATATCTCTTGCAACAGCAGCAACAGGAGCATTTAATGCTACATGCACAGCTCTAGGCGGACCGATTGGTTTGGGAATAGTGGCAGTTGGAGCGTTGGCAGCAGGTGTAACTGCATATGCATTAACTCAAAAACGAGCTAAAACAGAAGCAGAAAATTTTGCAATTTCTTGCGAAAATCTAGAAAAAAAGCAAAAAGAGATGGCAACATCCATTAAGAATCTACATATTGAAAATCAGAAAAATGTCGATTCTACAAGAGCGAATGGTGTTCAGGTTGATAATCTCTACAGACAATTAACAAGATTGATGAAAGTAGAGAATAAAACAGCAGGCACGAAAGCGCAGATAGTAAGCGTAGTAAAACAATTAAATGATTTGCTTCCTGGATTGAACCTTGAATACGATAAAGAGGCAGATAAACTTAATAAATCTACGGCTGCAATTAAGAAAAATATCGAAGCTCTAAAAGAACAAGCAATGGCGAAAGCTTACCAGAAGGGTATGGAAAACGCTGCATCTAAGGAAGCTGAAGCGGAAGTTGCATATGAAAAAGCGTTAAATAAAAGAGAAGAAGCACAGAAAAGAGTAAATGAGACTCAAAAGAAATTTGATGAGCGAAAGAACAAAGTTGGTGTAGGTGGCGGAGACAAGGAGCTAGAGAAGTTAGGAGAAGACCTAATAACATATAAAAAAGCTCTACAAGAAGCCGATGGGGCAGTAAAGAAAAGTAGTAAGAATCTAAACGATGCACATAAAGAATTGGATACTTACACAGATAAATATACTGCGCAGGCAAATTATACTGCATATTTGAAATCCTTAGACGACCTGTCTAAGCAAGCTAAGATCAAGGCAAGTGATATTCCGAAATCTGTTGAGGACGGAATCAAACAGGGTGTTTATGCAAATCCAACATCTGGAAAAGAATTAAAGAGTTTAATCAAATTAGATGATCTGGTTAATTCCGATCAGTTGGCCAAGATGCAGGAACAGGGAATGAAGATCCCACAGTATTTGGCACAAGGTATTTCTGATGGATCTGTTTCATTTAAAACCGCAGCAACACAGCTTGGAAATGCAATTAACTGGGAAGATTTAATTCAGCAAGTAAAAGATAAAGGAAAAGAAGTTCCGGACAGTATTGCACAGGGAATTAGTTCCGGACAGTATGCTGTTCCAACCTCTATAAAAGCTGTTAAGAATCTTATTACGTTTGAAGATCTGAAAGCCAAGGCATTGCAAGGTGGAATTGAAGTACCAGATTATTTGGCAAATGGTATCACATCTGGAAGTATGAAACCTGAAGAAGCAGTTAAGGCACTGAGTAATTTGGTATCTTTTCAGGATATGATAGATAAGGCAGGAATTGAAGGATCAAAAGTTCCAACAGAATTAGCAACCAGAGTTGCGCAAGGACAAATATCTGTTCAAGCTGCAGTAAAACAATTGACAGATGGAGTCAAAAAGGATTTTGATAAAGCAGAAAAGGATACAAGTAAGTCAAAGAAAAATATAGAAAACAATACAACGTTAAAGACTGCTAATAATTCTGGTGCCGCAAAATCATTTAATGTTGTAGGAAATGCGGCTAAAAAGACTGCAAATACTGTTAAAAAAAGTAAAGCAGATACAGAGAAGAACTCTAAGATAACTCCGACTGATAACTCAAAAAGTGGGAAAAAGACATTTGAATCTTATTCGAAAGAAGCGCAAAAAGCATCTTCAAAAACAAAAACAAGTGTAAAAACGCTGAAAAGCACAACTGCGAAAGCACTTTCATCAAGTGATGGATCAGCGAAGAAAGCAGGAGCGAAGCTTGGAAATGATTTTGCAAAAGGAATTGCATCAAAATCTGGAGCTGCAAAAAGTGCCGGTTCAAAAGTAGCCAAAGCAGGTTCTTCCGGAGCAAGTGCGCAGAAATCTTCTTTTGTATCCGTTGGTAGCAATTTATCTGCAGGAATTGCATCTGGTATCAGATCAAACTCTGGTGCTGTATCATCAGCCGCAAGAGAAACAGTAAGAGCAGCAGTTGCAGCCGCAAAAGCAGAAGGTAAGATTCATTCACCATCCCGTGTCATGGATAGTGACGTAGGAAAATGGATGCCGTTAGGAATGGCAGCAGGTATCCGAAAGCATACGAAAGATGTGGAAGATGCTTCTGGAGAGATGGCTAACGCATCGGTAGAAGCTACAGCAACAGCCTTAGGAATCCATTCTCCATCTCGTGTATATAAAGATGCGGTTGGTAAGAATATTCCAAAAGGTGTAGCAAAGGGTGTCAGAGAAGGACAGACAGAACTCAATGCAGAAATGAATCTAGCTGTAAATGAAGCGTTATCTGCAGCTAAGAGTGCATCGAAAAAAGGAAATTATTCCGATATTGGAAACAACCTTGTATCTGGAATATCCGAAGCACTCAACACAGCCAAGTCAAGATCATCAGAAACGGTACAAGAGATTATTGATCAGCAGACAAGTAAAGTTTCTTCAAAGCACGATACAGCAGAGAAAAATCTTCAAGATAAGATCAGTAAGACAAAAAATAAAAAGAAAAAAGCAAAATTAAAAAAACAGCTGAAAAAGTTAAAGAAGCAGAATGCTGCAGAAGAAAAGCAATTAAAAATTGCGGGAGAAAAAACGGCAGCAGCATACAATGATGCATTTGAGAAAGAAGCTGATCGATTAAATAAGATTGCACAGGAAAAGTTACAGGATCTGTCAGATGAATATCAGACAGTTTACAACAACATTAAGAGTAAAATGGATAGCTTGACTGAGAAGCAACAATCTTGGGGAAATATCTATGATCTTGATCAGAACATCATGGATCTTGAAAAGTATCAAAAGGATTTGAAATCGTTAGAAAATAAGATTCCAGAATCCATGATGGATAAGATCCTGGGAATGGACATTGATGCAGGAACCGCATACATGGCATGGTTTAAGAACATGACTGATGCAGAGCAGAAAGCTTATATCGAGAAGTGGAACAAGCAGCAGAACATGTCACAGTCATTCTCAGAAAGCTTTTTTGCTGATGATTTTGCTAAGATTCAGACAGAATATGAGGAGAAGCTTAAGAAAGCCACGGATGATCTGCGGAAAGAGATGAAACAGGCAGGAGTTAATATTGCAAAGGGATTAACTGCAGGTATGGAAAGCGAAACCAGAAACCTCAGCAAATCCACGAAGAAAATCTGCCAGAATATTATTAAGACAGCCAAAAAGACACTTAAGATTCATTCCCCATCTCGAGAATTTGCAAAGATTGGTTCTTATGATATTCAGGGAGCAATCAAAGGACATGAAAAAGAAGCGCCAAATTTGTATAAACAAATGGGAACGATTTCTAAGAACATGGCACAGAAATTTGCAAAAGCGAAGTTGAACGTTCAAGATATTCAGTCAAGGATGCAGGATGCGATTAACCTGCAGATGCAGACGATCACAACAAGAATGCAGCCAGTTATGCAAACAGATTCAGCTAATGGATCAGAATCAGTAGTCTATACTGGACCAGAACGAATTGAGGTGCCTGTGATTGTAGATGGTCGAGAGATTACAAGAGTAATCGCCCCTTACATGGACACAGAACTAAGTACAAGAGCAACACGAAAATCAAGAGGAGGTGTATAGTATGCCAGGAACATTAGGAGTCACGATCGGAGAAAAACACACATTAAAAGATTGGAATCTTGGATGGACTGCGATCACTCTTGGTTTTCCAGAGCCAAAAACTTATGAACAGGATGTGCCAGGAGCAGACGGAACACTGGATATTACGGAAGCAGTTACTGGTGGAGATGTTAAGTATAAGAATCGTAGTCTTTCCTTAGAATTTGAAACTCCGGACGAAGACTTTTTTGAATGGGGATCTATTGTATCGGACATTGCAAATTACCTGGTTGGTAAGAAAATGAAGATCATACTCGATACTGATCCATCTTTTTATTACATTGGCCGACTTACGATTGATGTCGAAAAGACAGATCGTATAAATGGAAAGCTTGTAATGTCCGGAGAAGTTGATCCATATAAGTATGAAGTTGCTTCGTCTCTGGAAGATTGGTTATGGGATGATTTTAATTTTGAAACTGATATCATCCGTGAATATGGAAACATCAAAGTTTCTGGAAAATACGAGCTAAATATTTATGGAAGAAGAAAGAGAGTGATCCCTGTGATCGAATGCGATACACCGATGCAGGTTACATATAACGGGGCCACTTATGATCTTCCAAAGGGCAAAAGTAAAGTGTTCGATATCTGGTTATCAGAAGGGGATAACCTTTTAACGTTTACAGGAAATGGGACAGTTTCTGTTGATTATCGGGGAGGTAGTTTGTAGATGTATAAGATACTATGTGACGGGAAAACACTGCACGATGTCCGCGATCCGGATTATATGGTGCTTAGCCCTAAGATATCATTAGAGCTAAATAAAACAGGAAATCTTGATTTTGGGATGTTACAAACGCATCCTCACGTTAACGATATCAATAAGTTAAAATCTCGAATCGATGTTTATGAAGATGTTGAACTGTTATTTTCCGGAAGAAGTTTAACGGATGAAAAAGATTTTCAGAATACAGGGCAAATCTCTTGTGAAGGAGAGTTGTCTTTTTTGTTAGATTCAATTCAGCGACCGCATAATTACGGAACCGAAACAACAGAAGCTGGGACAGTAGATACCAATATAGAGATTTTTAAAAGATTAATTCACGAACATAATTCACAGGTAGAGGAAGCAAAGAGATTTGAAATCGGTGTGATCGATATTGAAAGTGTTACGATCCCAAGTTTATCGACAAATTATGAGAAGACCTGGGATTTTATTAATTCCAATTTCTTAGGGAAATACGAAGGGTATCTTCGTGTTCGGCATGATGGAAACATACGGTATCTTGATTATGTAAAGCAGTATGGAAATGTAAGTAATCAGGTGATTCGTTTCGGAGAAAATCTTCTCGATCTGAAGAAATACTCTAAGGCAGAAGACATTAAAACAGCGATCATCCCAGTTGGAAAAGATAACGTGACAATCACAACAGCAAATGGTCATAACGGAACGGATTATGTATATAACCAAGACGCGGTAAATTTGTATGGTTGGATTTATGACAAGGTTGATTTCTCTGAGGTATATGATCCAGACAAACTGCTGGAAGAAGCAAATAAATATCTGCAGAAGTGCATCAACTTAGCAATCACGATTGAACTTACAGCTGTTGATCTGCATATGATCGACGTTGATATTAACGCAATCAGACTTGGAGATCTTGTTCCTTGCATTTCTGCACAGCATGGAATCATGAGCACGTTTGGAGATGTGAGCACGTACTATCTTGTAAGTAAATATGAGCTAGATTTGGAAAATCCGGCTAATAATAAAATAACACTTGGAAGGACGATCAGTTCTCTGACAGATACTGTTGCAGGTACGAATAATGTAAAAGGAATGATACAAACACTATCAGTTGCATCGAGTGAAGCTATTGCAAAAGCTGCGGCAGCAGAAAAAAATGCAGAAAATGCAGCAAAAACAGCGGGAAGTGCAGCCGGAGCAGTCGAAGAAGTCCAAAAAAGCATTAATGGCAGAACTGTAGGAAACAATTACGGAAACGTCCCTTACATATCGAATGAGGGAACAATGCAAGTAGGGAAAACAATAGAATTTCATTCTACAGATAATTATCCAGAATCAGACGGAAAATTATATGTCGAGGATGGAGTTCTTTATTTTTGTGATAAAACAGGAACAGTTAAAACAATTCAAATGATCTAGGAGGAAAACAATGAAGATACAGGAATTACTGGATAATTTGTTACACAAGAAGCTCGGGCGAGATGTAAGGCAAAGCATCCACGACAGCATTGAGCAATGTTATAAAGATGCGACTGGGCATCCTGACTCGGTTGCTGCGGTTATAAAAGAAAACAAAGAAATGCAAGAGCACTTGGATAATACGCCATATATGACTGTAGAAGAAGGGGAGTCAGCAGATCTTCCAGTGCATACGATCAACGATGATGAGATTGGTGTGGCTTCCACATGGAGCAGTGAATGTATCAACGGAAAGATTAAAACTATTGATGAAAAAATCCAAGAGGTTTTTCAAAATGCCAGTAACGGAAAAAGTAAACTTGCCACCGCTATTGGCAATGGAGCAACGGCAGATATGACTTGGGACCAGTTAGCAAGTAAAGTATTGCATGTTAATTATCAGAAAAAAAGTGGTGAAAATGGAGTGTATTTCGATAAAGCATTTAACACTGTTCTACTGTGGGCTGTAGCTGGAGCAAATTATGGGGACGATAGAACAGGATGTATTATTGCAAATGGTCTTGCGGACGGCAATGATAAAATAAATATAATGCCAATGAATAGTGACAGCGATACATCTTATAGCCTCGTTAATAATGGAAATCAACTTTTTGCTCAAACACATCCCGCGAATGCGACTCATAATACTTGCTATTACTACTGTTATCAGATTGGTTATAACTAGGAGAGGAGAAAAACAATGGGAAAAAATGGAATATTAAAAAACAAAGCGGGCGAACAGATTTTTCCAGCGACGACGGCTGATCAAGTGGTATGGGATAAGAACACGAATTTGAAGCAGCAAATGGCGAAGCAGGATGCAAGAATTTCCAATCTTGCAAAGCTTGAAGATGGAAGTACAACTGGCGATGCTGAATTACAGGATATTCGATATGGAGCGGATGGAATTGTATATGATAATGCTGGAGAAGCAGTTAGGATGCAGACTGGAAATGCACAGATGATGATTGATAGTTTAGAAAAAGCAATGGTATCAAATGAAGCAATTAGTGAGGAATTGTATTCAGGATCAGCAAAAAATGCACCCGATACAATAAATAAAATCTATGATAGCAAAAATAATCATTGGCAACAATTTGATAGTGATTATTTAGGAATAGTATACGAGGTTAAAGAGGGCGAGCAATATGTTATTAGCGGAACTTCTTTGAACGAACGATTTCAGCTTGTGAATTTTTTTGATACTCTTGAAACAGATAGGGTGTTAGATTTTTATCCGAAGGTAAGTGATACATATAGTAGCTTGAAAGTTGTAATGGAGCTGTTGACAGTGCCTAAAAATGCTAATTATATGTTACTTAATACACATCAAGATAGTACAATTACTGTAGAAAAAGTGACAGGATATAAAGATTTTAAATCGGAAACAGAGAAAATTTTAGCAGATTTAGAAAAAACAAGTATTGATGTAACTGAAAAAACAAGTGAATTGGATCAATCATGTGTGAAAAATGAAATGATGACTGACAGTGTTTATAACGGACGTGCAGGAGACAATCCGAATATACTCAACAAAATGTGTTTACTTGAATCTGATGGTTGGCAAACGTTTGAGACAAATTATTGCAGTGTTTCTTATTCTGTTGCAGAGGGCGAACAATATCGGATTACAGGAACTAATATAAATGGATCATTTTCTTTAATAAATTTGTTTGATACAATGGAAGATGCAACAAAAGGGATACTTTATTATCCTAGTAAAGATATGATAAATGCAGATAAAGAACATTATACTGGTTTAAAAATTCAGGATTACGTTGTAAAAATTCCGTCTGGTTGTGTGCGTATGGTTCTTAATTCGCATCGATCATCCACGATTAAAATTGAAAAAATAACAGGGTATAAAGATTTTAAGTCAGAAACAGAGAAAACTTTAACGGATCTGAACAATAGCGATGATTTAAAAGATTTTCAAATAAAAAATTTACAACAGAGATTATTTGACACAGGAAAATATAATGATTTTGCATTCAAAGAGTTTGACAAAACTTATTTTGCGTTTGTAATCGATGATTCTAATAAAACTTTATATCCTATTTACAAGATATTTCATGACAAGGGCGTAAAATTATCAAGTGCAACTATCCCAGGCAATTTGAATATAGCTGTAGAGGGCATCGGAACAAATAAAGACGTATTAGATTTAATTGTTGCAGATGGTGGTGAGGTGTTAGTACATTACTATGGAAACCTTATTGATATAGGTGAGCAAGCACCAGACACAGATCGTACCTATCTAAACACTGTAGAGGATTGGGATTCACGCATTGTAGTAACAAAAAAAGCACTGGAAGATATGGGATATAAGATAAGAGGTGTTATCAGAGCAGATTATACAAGCAGTCGAACGAAAACAGGGGAGCAATATTGCAGAGAATATTATGATTATTCAGACGGATTGGGAACATCGCCACAGTATACATTGACAAGAATGTTTGTACATAATTTTTCGACAGTCGAAGATTTCAAAAAATGGATAGACAAGTGCTGTGAAAAGCCAGGTTTTTATCCAATATGTACACACGGATCAGAATCAGTTAATGATAACATGGATGAAATCCTTGATTATATTTTGAACAAAGATAATTGCGAATGTACTACTTACAAAGATGTATATGATCAATTCCGAAGTACAGTGCTTGAAAACAGAATTAAAGCACTTGAAGAAAAAGTATCTGGTTAATTAAGGCAGGCTTTAGTTAATTAGAATTGTCAAATATAGTTTCGTGGATTACAATTATATTTAATACATAAATTAGGAGGAACTATATTTGAAAAAGACAGTTAAAATTATCAAATATCTTATAGGTTTCATAGCAAGTATCTTTGGATTCGTTACTATTGGGATTGCTATATCAACCATAATTGCTAAAATATCAATGATATCATTTATTAATGTTAATACAATGGTAGCTAGCACAATAGGTCCAGTAGTTACTTTGATTGGAATTGTAATAACGATTCAAGAGACTAATAAACAGAATAAAAAAATGCATGAAAATCAGATTAAAGCATATGAACAATCATTAGAAGATTCGAGAAATAAAGAAGTTATGCCGTATTTTTTTCTATATAAAATTGATAAGAATGATTCCAGAATGGAAGAATCAAGCAATGGAATTGTTATTGGATTAGAAGAAAATGAAGAGAAAACAGAAATGAAAGAATACGGAAGATTAATTATAGAAAATATAGGTAATGGACCAGCATTAAGATTATCGATGCGAGAGAGTGGAACGTTTGCATCATACGTTATAGATAATCAGTATATCAAACCAGGAGAATCAAAATCGATTAGCTTAATGGTATTCCATAAAATTGTCGATTTCAAGAAGCAAGAAGATTATTCAAATTTTACAACAAAGGACATTCAAATAGAAATTTGTTGCAGAGATATTTATAATAATGAGTATGTATGGGAAGTTGATTTGAAAACGCATAGAGCTATTTCTACAGATGCTAAAGATATTACAAATAAAGATAACTATAAAGAGATATATGATATGGAAATAAGAGGTCAAAAATTAAGATTAAAAAACGATATAAATATGAATTATGATTGAAAGAAGGTGTTCGAAAGAGCGCCTTTTATAATGCAAAAAATCACCTAATTGTATAGCAAAAAGGACGTTCAAAAAAACGTCCTTTTGAAGAAATTCGATGTATAGGGGTTTTATACATCAAGTATGAAAAAACTTCCTTAAAATTATAACAATTTTTTACAATAAAGTCAAGAAAGGAGACAAGCAAATATGAGAATCAGAGCAAGACCAATAAAGGTCTTATTTTTATGCAAAAATATAATAAGAAGAAAGGAAGATTTAAATGATGAAAGAATTTATTATGTTACTAAGCAACAATATGTTCTTCAGAATTGTGATGATTGAAGTCTGCCTAGATACGGTCTTAGGATCATGCAGAGCAATCAAAGAACATAAATTCAACAGTTGTGTTGGAATTGACGGAGCAATCAGAAAGGTCGCGATGCTGATATCGATTTGTTTTTTGATGGGAATTGATATGATAGCACACATTAACGTATTAAGCCTTGTACCCCAACAGTATGTACAGTTCCTGGGAGTGGAAAAGTTAGGATTGTCAGAATTTTTTGCACTTATGGACGGATTATATGAGGCAGTCAGTATTTTAAAAAATGCAGCATTATGTGGCTTACCAGTACCGGTAAGAGTTAGAAATTACATACAGAAGTTTTTAGAAGATATGACAGAAGAATTACCAGATTAGGAGGAAAAATAAAATGGCAAAAGCAAGTACAATTATTAAAAAGGCAGTAAGTTATCTCGGAACAAAAGAAAATCCAGCAAACAGTAACAAAGTCAAATTCAATAACGATTATTATGGAAGAGTGGTATCTGGATCAAGCTATCCTTGGTGCTGTACATTTGTATGGGATATTTTTAAGATGTGTGATGCATCAGATTTGTTCTTTGGCGGTAAAAAGACAGCATACTGCCCAGACGTAGAAAACTATTATAAAAAACATGATCGTTGGCACTCCACTGGACAGGCAGGAGATCTTTGTCTGATGGATTTTGGAAAAGGTAGAGCATCTCACATTGGTATTGTTGAAAAAGCAAATTCAGACGGTACATATACAACGATCGAAGGAAATACATCAAGGAGTAGCGACGATAATGGTGGAGTAGTCATGAGAAGAACAAGGGGCAAGAGTGTGATCCGTGGATTTGCAAGACCAGATTATGACCCAGAAAAGTACACTGCAGTAAAGAAGACATCCGACAAAGGAGCAATCAAGTGGATGCAGAAGAAACTAAATTCACTGACTTCTGGAACTAACATTGAAGTGGATGGAATCTGGGGAAGAATGACCACAGCACAACTCAAGAGATATTGGAAGCAATTAGGATGGAGAACAACAGGAACATACTGTGGCAAAAAAACTTGTGCAGCCTTATATTCTAACAGAAAGAATTAATAAAGGATTGCTTTCAGGTATGATGTAAGTTATTATAAAAATATAGAATGACTTTTGATAAACTTGAAAACCAAAAATAAACGTTGTAGGAATTAAACTATTTCTACATTATTACTATAAGCACACCAAACAAACCGCATAAACTCGTACTTTTAAGCTTACATTGAAGAAGCTGCTAAGGCAGGTAAATTCTAAGGAATTGCACAAAAATTCATAGAAACGCATGATAAAAATTAGGCATTTTGCATAAAAGTGCCTAATTTTTATTTTTTTGTTAGGCTTTAAGCCTGTTCAGCACAGTGGAGTTTCTCAGAAGAGAAACGGAACTTTGATGAACAAATAAACCACCGGCTAGGCCGGTGAGTCAGCATTGCTTAAGCTTACAGTAAAAAACCTCCAGTGATATAATTATGTTGGTTCGCCAACCACATAAAATCAAAGGAGGTTATCCAAATGGATATAAACAGTTTAGCACATACGAAATGGAATTGTAAGTATCATATTGTTTTTGCACCAAAATATAGAAGAAAAGTAGCGTATGGGAAGATGAAACAGGATATTGCGAATATTTTAAGTATGCTATGCAAAAGAAAAAGTGTAGAAATAGTAGAGGCAGAGATATGCCCAGACCATGTGCATATGCTTGTAAAGATACCACCAAGTTTAAGTGTTTCAAGTTTTGTAGGGTATTTGAAAGGAAAAAGTACACTTATGATCTTCGAACGCCATGCAAATTTAAAATACAAATATGGAAATCGCCATTTCTGGTGCAGAGGATATTACGTAGATACTGTAGGGAAAAATGCAAAGAAGATACAAGAATATATTCAAAATCAATTACAAAATGATTTAGAGTATGATCAGATGACACTAAAAGAATATATTGACCCGTTTACGGGTGAGCCAGTAAACCAAAATAAATAAAATAAGCCCCATAGGGCTTAATAAGTAAATGACGGTACAGTTGGCGAACCAAATTCGATGAGTCTTTAGACTTAGCGTCGGTAATAAGCCCTTATAGGGCTAGTACAAACCACCGGCTAAGCCGGTGGTTTTGATTATGTAACGAGAAAAATCTCATAGAAATATAGGAGACAACAATGGCGGTTCGTATAGGCGGGCAGGCAGTGATCGAAGGCGTAATGATGAAGAATATGGATCGTTATGCAGTATCCGTGCGAAAGCCCAATGGCAAGATAGAGACGAAAGTAGAAGAATGCGTAAGCTTCGCAGAGAAACATCCATTATTTCAATTACCAGTTTTTCGAGGAATGGCAAATTTCCTGGAATCTATGGTGATCGGGATGAAGACACTGAATTATTCTGCATCTTTTTACGAAGACGAAGAAGAACAAACAGAGAGCAGGACAGAACAGCTCTTAGAAAAGATTCTTGGAGAGAAAGCAGAGAAGATCATCATGGGAATCGTACTGGTATTTTCACTGGCAATTTCCATCGGATTATTTATGATCCTTCCATACATCGCATCCGAAGCACTCGGAAAGCTGATCAGGAATGAATATGTGATTTTATTTATGGAAGGTATTATCCGAATAGCGATATTTCTTGGATACATTGTGTTGATCTCAAGAATGGAAGACATCAAGAGAGTCTTCATGTATCATGGTGCAGAACATAAAACGATCAACTGTTTAGAAGCAGGTGTTCCTTTAACTCCTGAAAATGTGGATAACTTTTCAAGATTACACAAAAGATGTGGAACAAGTTTTATTTTTATCGTCATGATCATCAGTATGGTATTTTTCTTCTTTATCAGAGTGGATACTATCTGGTTACGAATCGTGTTAAGATTATTATTTTTACCATTGGTGGCTGGCGTTTCCTATGAATTTATCCGGCTGGCAGGAAGCAGTGACCACCCGCTTGTTCAGATATTTTCAAAACCAGGACTGGCACTTCAGAGACTGACAACGAAAGAACCAGATCACTCCATGATCGAAGTTGCGATCGCATCGGTGGAAGGTGTCTTCGATTGGAGAGAATATTTAGAAAATCTTCATAAAGGGGAACAAAAAGAAGATGAATAGAAGAGAATGGGTCCTCTATGGACAAAAGGAATTAGAAGAAGCACAGATTGAGAATGCATCCGGTGATGCATGGTATTTGTTTTCCGAATGTTTTCATATATCAAGGGAAGACTACCTGTTTGGGATGATCGATGAGATCAATGATAAAGAAGCGGAAGAAAGATATAAGGAACTGATTCAGAAGAGAAAAGAACATGTTCCACTGCAATATATTTTAGGAACACAGGAATTTATGGGATATACATTTAAGGTAACACCAGATGTACTGATCCCAAGAGCAGATACAGAAACAGTATTGGAAGAAGTGCTTGATCAGTTAAAACAGTCAAAGAAACCAGATACGATACTGGATATCTGTACAGGATCTGGCTGTATTGCGATCAGTCTGGCATTGATTTTAAATCCAGAAGTATGTATTGGGACAGATATCAGTGAAAAAGCATTAAAAATCGCAAAAGCTAATGGCGAAAATCTCGCACCTATGGTAAAATTTATTCAAAGTGACCTTTTTGAGAATGTCACAGGAAGCTATGATCTGATCATTTCCAATCCACCATATATTACAACAGAAGAATGTGGAAAGTTAATGCCGGAAGTGAAAGACCATGAACCGATGTTAGCACTTGACGGGAAAGAAGATGGACTTTATTTTTATAAGAAGATCATCAAAGAAGCGAAAAATTATTTAAACCCAGATGGAATGCTTGCATTCGAGATTGGATATGATCAAGGAGAAGCAGTGAAGAATTTGATGGAAGCACAGGATTTTGACTGTGTTGAGATAAAAAAAGACCTGGCAGGATTAGACCGGCTGGTCTTTGGATTTGCAAGAGAAGGAGAATAAGATGTTTGATAAGTTAGAAGGTTTAGTAGATCGTCTGGACACTGTACTGCAGGAATTGAATGATCCAGATGTAGCAGGTAACCAGAATCGTTTCCGTGATCTGATGAAAGAACAAAATGAGCTGACACCGATCGTGGAAAAATACAAAGAATACAAAGCAGAGAAACAGAATATCGAAGATAGTTTGATGCTTTTAGAAGAAGAGTCTGACGAAGAGATGAAAGAACTTGCCAAGGAAGAACTGAATGAATCTAAGGCAAATGTGGAAAGATTAGAAGAAGAGTTAAAGATTCTCTTAATTCCAAAGGATCCAATGGATGACAAGAATATCATCGTTGAGATGCGTGCCGGTGCCGGTGGAGATGAAGCTGGGTTATTCGTCGCTGACGTTGCACGTATGTATCGAAATTATGCAGAAAGCAAACGTTGGAAAGTAAATACATTAAGTTTTAATGAGAGTGGAATCGGTGGATTTAAAGAACTTGTATTCATGGTATCTGGACAGGGTGCATACTCAAGATTCAAGTACGAAAGCGGTGTACACCGTGTACAGAGAATCCCTGCAACAGAGTCTGGAGGAAGAATCCATACATCTACAATTACGGTAGCGATCATGCCAGAAGTGGAAGATGTGGAAGTAGAGATCGATATGAATGATTGTAAGTTTGATGTATTCCGTGCATCAGGAAATGGTGGACAGTGTGTCAATACAACAGACTCTGCGGTACGTTTAACACATATTCCAACAGGAATCGTTGTATCATGCCAGGATGAAAAATCCCAGTTAAAGAATAAGGACAAAGCGTTAAAGGTATTACGTTCCCGTCTGTATGAATTAGAACAGCAGAAAGCACATGATGAAGAAGCAGCAAAGAGAAAGAGCCAGATCGGTACAGGAGACCGTTCTGAAAAGATCAGAACATACAATTATCCACAGGGTCGTGTTACAGATCACAGAATCAAGCTGACACTTCACAAATTAGATTCTATCATGAACGGTGATTTAGATGAATTGATCGACAGCTTAACAGCAGCAGATCAGGCAGCAAAATTAAGTAACATGGAAGAAGAATAATACAAAGAGATTTATAAGGGGTCAGGTGATCAAACCTGGCCCCTGCATATATTTAATTGAGGTATACAAAATGAAAGATGGATTTATCAAAGTTGCCGCCGCAACACCAAAGATCAAAGTGGCAGATCCTGCATACAATACAGAAGAAATTTTAAAGATCATCGATGAGACAGAAAAAAATGGAGCAAGTATTCTGGTATTTTCTGAATTAACGATCAGTGGATATACATGTGGTGATCTATTCTTGCAGCAGCCACTTTTAACAGAATGTAAAAATCAGCTTTTAAGAATTGTGAAAGCAACTGAAAATAAGAGTATGTTAGTTGTTGTAGGATGTCCGATCGTTATAAAACAAAAATTATATAACTGTGCGGTTGTGATCAGTGATGGCAGTATTTTAGGAATCGTGCCAAAAACACATTTACCAAACTATTCAGAATTTTATGAATTACGTCATTTTACATCTGGAGAAGGATTAGAAGAAGATCTTTGGTTTGGAGAAGAATTTGGTTATGTAAATGTAGCCGTGAATCAGTTATTCAAATGCAAAGAGATTCCAGAACTTGTGGTAGCATGTGAAATCTGTGAAGATCTCTGGGTACCACTTCCACCAAGCACATATCACGCAATGGCAGGAGCAACGGTAATCTGTAATCCATCTGCAAGTGTAGAGACAACAACAAAAGAATCTTATCGAAGAAGCCTTGTATCAAATCAGTCAGCAAGATTGTTAGCGGCTTATATCTATGCTGATGCAGGAGAAGGAGAATCCACACAGGATGTTGTATACAGTGGACACCATCTCATATGTGAAAATGGTTCAGTTTTAGCAGAAGCAAAACGATTTACAAATGAGATTATCTATGCAGATATCGATGTGCAGAAATTGGCAGCAGAACGAAGAAAGATGACTTCTTTCCCAGGAGGCCAAACAGATGATTATTTTGAACAGGAATTTTCACTAGAAGTCAAAGAAAACAAGATCACAAGAACATTCCCGAAAGCACCATTTGTACCAGATAATCAAGATGAAAGAGATAAACGATGCGATGAAATCTTATCTTTACAGTCTATGGGACTTAAGAAACGTCTGGAACACACAAACTGCAAACATGCAGTCGTAGGAATTTCAGGTGGATTAGATTCCACATTAGCAGTCTTAGTTACAGCAAGAGCCTTTGATCTGTTAGACATTCCAAGAGAAAACCTGATCTGTGTGACAATGCCATGTTTTGGAACAACAGACAGAACTTACCAGAATGCCGTATCCCTGATCAAAGAATTAGGAGCGACACTCAAAGAAGTAAGAATCGAAAAAGCAGTCCGCCAGCATTTTGCAGATATCGGGCATGATGAAAATAACCACGATGTAACTTATGAAAACTCTCAGGCAAGAGAAAGAACACAGATTCTGATGGATATGGCAAACCAGTACAATGGTATGGTCATCGGAACAGGAGATATGTCAGAACTGGCACTCGGATGGGCAACATACAACGGGGATCATATGTCTATGTATGCAGTAAACTGCTCCGTACCAAAGACATTAGTTCGTTACCTTGTACTTTACTATGCAGAGACAACAGAGAATAAGAAATTATCAGAAGTACTGATGGATGTCCTAGACACACCAGTCAGCCCAGAATTATTGCCACCAGTTGATGGAGTCATCTCACAGAAGACAGAAGACTTAGTCGGACCATATGAACTGCACGATTTCTTCTTATACTATATGCTGCGTGTGACGTACGAACCGCTCAAGATTTACCGTGTGGCAAAACTTGCATTTGCCGGTGTCTACGATGATGCGACGATCTTAAAATGGCTGAAAACGTTCTACTGGAGATTTTTCGCGCAGCAGTTCAAACGCTCCTGCCTGCCGGATGGCCCGAAGGTCGGAAGCGTTGCGGTATCCCCGCGCGGCGACCTGCGTATGCCGAGTGATGCGTGCGTGAAGCTCTGGAGAGAGGAACTCGACCAGCTGTAAAAAACAAAACAGGAAATACGGAAAGAAACAAAGATAATCCCAATTGGTGCAGACAATCAAATTTTGAGATGCACGACAGAAAAAAGGCTTCGGAGCAGAAGAATGCTTCGAGGCCTTTTTGCATGGAAAGATCAGGATTCTGCGGAGGAAGGATTTTGAGCCTGTTCGAGCGCCTGATTGATCGCGGAGACGAGCAGTTCGGAGGTGTAGCGGTCGTCCTCTCCGTAGATGAGGCCTTCCGTCGTCTGATTCACATAGATCTGGCTTGCGATGGAATCGAGCGCGGGCTCCATGAGCGGATACATGGCGGCGGTGGTTTCACTTAAGTTATTCAGTGAAATCGCGGTGATGCGGTCCTGCTCAACATTGACCTGCACATCGAAGGTCTGGTCGCCGAGGGAGATCGTGGAGGTGTAGATGCCGGGAATGTAGC
>OJNH01001166.1_pt1 | contig 21741 bp, 21 predicted proteins | sample 1597361 | NCBI WGS metagenome assembly OJNH01 (sample SAMEA2452136, study PRJEB22498) | human gut metagenome | biome: human feces; feature: human gut; material: feces | place: Australia | collected 2012
ATGCCCGTAGCGAGGGAGGAAAAAGAATTCAAGAAAGCCTGCCGCCGTGCGGAGAGCGTAGCCAGTGTAATGAAATGCAAGATGCGGGCGATTCCGAACTTGCAGAAAGAGGCTTTTATGCACTTATCGCCCACATTTCCGAATCATGCCAAGATGGAGAGCATCCTGCAAAAAGTCGTTCCCTTTTCCACCTTTGTGGGCGGATTTCCCTTTGCCAGCAGCGGCTTCAATGACGGGGAAGGCTATTACTTTGCCAAAGATACCAGTGGCGGTCTGGTAATTGTAGATACATGGAAGCGTGGCGGGGACAGGACCAACAGCAACTTTTGTGTCATGGGTAATTCCGGCGTGGGAAAGTCCACGGCGATCAAGCACATCCTGTTATCCGAGTATATGAAAGGGACACGCATTATCGTCATTGATCCGGAATCGGAATACAGGGATTTATGCCAGAACTTAAACGGGGACTGGATTAACGCAGTAGGCGGCTCCAAGGGCATGATTAATCCCCTTCAGGTCAGACCGTCACCGAGGGATGATGAGGACGAGAAAGAAGAACTTCGGCTGTACCGGGATGAGGGTTACGGCATGAATGAGCCTTGCAATGGCCAGCTCAGTGAGCTGGCCATGCACATGAAGAATCTGGAGATTTTCTTCAGCCTTTACATTCCGTCCCTGACGGATATGCAGAAAGCAGTTTTAAAAAAATGTCTGGTGGAGCTGTACCAGAAGTTTCACATCACATGGGACACGGATGTTACCAAGCTGAAAGCGCAGGACTTCCCGATTTTTTCCGACTTCTATGCACTGGTGCAGGAAAAGACAAAGACGGAAAAGGAAAATCAGGTCTACACCGACCTTGCCATGCTGCTGTACGACATAGCAGAGGGAGCAGACAGCTTTATCTGGAATGGGTATACGACTGTTTCCGGCAATTCCAGGTTTACGGTCATGGACACCCATGCTTTGCAGGAAACCGGGGATAACATCAAACGTACCCAGTATTTTAACATCCTGACCTATGACTGGGAGCAGATGAGTCGTGACAGGGAGGAACGGGTGCTGCTGATCTGTGACGAGGCATATCTGATGATTGACCGATCAGTACCGCAGTCCTTGGTATATCTTAGAAACGTGATGAAACGTGCCAGAAAGTATGAGTCGGCACTGGGTATCATTTCCCACAGCCTGGTGGACTTCCTGCATGAAAGCATCAAGCAGTATGGGCAGGCATTGCTGGATATCCCGTGCTATAAGATTTTGATGGGAACGGATGGAAAGAACCTGAAAGAGACCGCAGACCTTTACGACCTGACGGAAGCGGAGCAGGAGCTTCTCTTAGCGAGAAAGAGGGGACACGCTTTGTTTATGGCAGGAGCCAAGCGGCTTCATATTCAGTTCGACATACCAGAGTACAAATTCAACTATATGGGTAAAGGCGGCGGACGATAAAAAGTCCGCCTTTTGAAAGGAGGCGCATAGATGGCAGATCCGATTTTAGTGAAGCTGCTGGCAGAGACAGCTTTACAGGCTGCAAAAGATAAAGAAAGCAGGAACAGACTGCTTGCGATTATCTTAGGTCCTGTCATTTCCCTTCTGTTATTAGTGGCGTTGGTGGTGTATCTTGCCACCAGCCCCCTGTCTGCTCTGACCAGATGGATGGAGGGAGATGAGGTTGCCGCCGTAGATGAGTTCCAGAAAGATTATGGATATAACAATGATTCCGGTATCTTTGAGAGGGATTTCAGGGAGGCAGACGGACAGGAGTATGACGAGGATATTCTGCTTGGCAGGGAAGGAGAAACGCAGGTCGTTTATTACAATCAGTTGGACGAGCGTTGGGCAGATGAACCATACGGACAGGACAAGATCGGCACCCATGGCTGCGGTCCTACCAGCATGAGTATTGTGATATCTACACTCACAGGCACAAACGTGAATCCAGTAGAGATGGCGCAGTGGTCCTATGAGAACGGGTATTACTGTCCGGGCGGAGGTTCCTATCACAGTCTGATACCAAAGGCTGCGGAACACTGGGGGCTTTCTGTGGATATGAACCTTGACGGCGAGGATGTGGCAGATGCCCTTGCCGAGGGAAAGCTGGTAGTTGCCATTATGTCAAAGGGACATTTCACAAAAAGCGGACATTTCATAGTGCTGCGGGGAATCACTGCGGATGGAAAGGTTCTGGTGGCGGATCCTGCCAGTCTGAAGCGGAGCAATCAGGAGTGGGACTTATCCCTCATTTTGGAGGAAGCGAGAAAGCGAGTAGGAGCAGGCGGCCCGTTCTGGGCTATTTCAAACTAAAAAGGAGACGAGAGGAAATGATTTTATATCTATCATCCCAGCAGCACACTAATCTGCTGGACTTTTTGGCAGAGAAAGAGGATGCCCTGCCGGTTAAGAAAATGACGGGAAATTTTATGCTAAAGCAGTTTGTTATTTATGATATGCGGAATTTTTCACACTGCACGGAGCTAGTGTTAGACCGCATTGCATTTGGTGATGAGGATAAGGATTTTGCTCAGGCTATCGAGGAATTTCTGACTATGTATAATGCCAGGATTACGGTCATCTGTGAGGGCTTAAAGGAAAGTGACCCGCTGTGCAGGGCACTGCTGGATGCAGGCGTAGGCAATATTGTCACGAATGTGGAAATCAGAGGGATGCAGGAGGAAATCAGGCAGTCTCTGAGCAGCCAGGGAATGACGAGATATGCCCCCAAGGAGCGGAAAAAAACAAAAGTACAGGGAGAGCATTATCATTTCATGGCAGATGGTGTCAGAATTGCCATGATAAGCTCTCAGAGCCGTATAGGTACGACTACCACGGCGTTGGGTTTTGCTGCGTGGCTTGGAAGCGTAGGGGCAAGTGTGGCCTATGTGGAAAAGAACAACAGCGGTATCATTCCTTATTTAGCGGATGCGTATGAGATGGACGAGGAAGCAGGGGGATACCGTCTGGAAAAAATGTGGTATGGCACACAGATTCCGAATGCGGGTTTTCACTTTGTTCTTGAGGACTTTGGAACAGCCAGACCGGAAGCAGATGAGGATATCCTGCTTCTTGTTTGTGGCACGAAGCCCTATGAGATTGCGCGTACTATGAAACTTTTGGAGCAGTATGAGACAAAGGCAGCCTTTGTATTGTGTCCGTTTGTGGATGTAGCATTGCAGGACACCTATGCGGAGGCATTTCAGACAGACTATCATAAAGTATTCTTCTTGGAGTACCAGCCGGACTGCATGAATGGCAGTCCCAATGACAAGGTTTTTAAGACTATCATTGGAAGATATATCGTCGGGGAGTGATTCCCCGGCTGCTTCATAATAGAGAGAAGTTAAAATGAAACGATAGAGCATATAAAAATGAGAGAAGTGAGGTAACGAGCATGAACCAGTTTGAAATGAAGCAGTTAGCATATTAGTCAAATTTAAAGAACAGAGCGTTACAGGTTCTTTTGTACCTGATAGACAGGGCTAACAAGGAACAGACCTGTTTCCCGGCGGTGCCGACTATCGGGAGATAATTGCATATCAGTATCTCTACGGTAAAACGTGCCATGCGTGAATTGGTGGAAGCCGGATATGTGAAGAAGGAGAGTCGTTTCCGTGAGGGAAACAGGGGGCAGACTTCAAATTTGTATACGTTGTTTTTCCCAGAAAATACGGAGGAAGTAAAAAAAGGAAGAAAAAGAGCGTTATTCGGAAAAATGTGTATTGGAGTGTGTAGAGCAGAATAATCATAAAGAACAGCAGGTTATGTGTACGAAAATAGTTGCAGATTGGAAAACATTACCTAGTACTAGAAAGGACATAGATACCACAAGCAAGGCAGTATGCAATATATAGTGAAATAAAGTTCTTATTAGTTGGAAATATTGTTCCTGTTATCTTTTGAGAAAAGTATTTAATATGAAATATAGATATAATCAAGATAGATATATGAAATTGAAAGATAAAAAGATGAAAATATTAGAACACAAAAAAACTGAATTAGAGGGGAATAACAACTGTGTAGAAACGGATGATGTAAGATTTTTTGATTATGAAGCAGGTATTTTTGAGATTCCTTCTTTAGAACAGGAAGAATTGATTACGAAGTATGAATTTGTGGAAAATGTAGGCAATGGTAATAGCGACTTGCAGTTTTACAGAGAAAAAATTGCTAAATTGATTAGTGAGAGTGGTGAAAAAAATGTGATAATAAATTCGTATGTAGAAAGTGGAATACGTATATATATGAATTGCTTTAAGAATAAAAAGCAAATAGTATATAATAACTTATTTCGCCAAACAATAGAAATAAATTTTCAAAATGGTATAGCATTAGATGTAGGAAGTAGAAAAAATAGTATTGAAAATTTTGAAGGCTTTGTAAAAAGAGTGAATCAGTATATAAATTACAAAAGAAATAGAAAGTCTGATGCGCAAAGTGGCATTTATAAAGTAATTTTTGATCCTGAGCTAACAGGGCTATTAGTCCATGAATTCGTAGGACATGTTTTTGAAAGAGATGTTTGGCTTGAAAATCCTATATTACAAGAGTTTTTTTCAAAAGGAAAAATTGTAACGAGTGAAGACATAACAATTGTTGATAATCCATGTTTAAAAAATGGATATGGTAGTTATGATTATGATGATGAAGGAAACAAGGCAAAGAAGACTATATTAATTCAGAATGGTTGTGTTTTTGACTATATGAAATCGAAAAAGTATGACTATGAAGGGACTGGGAGTTGTAATGGCAGATTTGTGAATATAGGGGATGAGGTTTTAGTAAGAATGAGCAATACATATATGTTGCCAGGAAAGAAAAAAGTTTCAGAACTTTTTAAAGAAATAGATTATGGTTTATACATGGTTGGAAATACAGATTGCAATTTTTCTGGTGTAACGCAAATATCTCCTCGTGAAATTTATAAGATAGAAAACGGAAGAGTTTGTGAAGCATTGGAGAGTGTAACGGTTTATATTGATCCAGTAGTGTTTTTAAACAATATTTTGGGAATATCGGAGGAGTGTGCGTTTTATGGAGGAGGACTTGGGGGATGTGGGAAAAAAAATCAATGGCCACTTCCAATAGGATCCGGTGGACCATTTGTAGCAGTTGATAAATTGTTATGCGAGTTTAGCAAGGTGAAAGAGAATGGGATTAAATGAACTACCGATTCGTTGGAAAGAATTATTTTGTAATAACGATATATTGCGGGATACGGGTATATCTGAATATTGGAAATATGTGTTGATGAAGATGTATTCTTATTCTATAAAAAAGAAATGTACTGAAATATTGAGATGGGATATTGTAAATGAAACTATACATTTACCTAACAGATTTGAAACTAATGAATGGTATAAACAACTTAGAAATGATGCGGATTGGGAAGACAGATGGGAAGTGGTGTGTAGGGAAGACGAAATTGGAAAACCTATTAAGTTTGAAGCTGACTTCAAAACATCACCAACTATGGTTCAAAATGCATACCATCTTATGGTTCTTTCTAAAATGGCAAATAAGAGGTGTTTATCATATGATATTATTTTGGAAATCGGTGGTGGATATGGATCATTTTATAAGACCATAAGGAATGATGGATTTATTGGGAAATATTATATTTATGATATTCAACCAATGGTTGAATTACAAAAGGCATATTTGTACGATGTTGCAAATGTTGATCCATCTATTCTATTGGATAATATAGAGTTTTTAAGTTCTGTAGAGCAGTTAGAAATAGAAATGCAAGGGTTAAAAGGGAAAAAAATTTTAACAGTTGCATTTTGGTCATTAAGCGAAATGCCTATATATATCAGACAGAGAATTATGAGATGCTTATTAGAATTAAGAAATGTCGATTTTTTTATGAGTTATCAAAAACAGTTTTTAAAATATGATAATTTTAGTTATTTTAGTCAGATAGATGTTTGGTACAAAGGATTGAGAAATATAAACAGAGTTGAAATCCCAAATCACGAGGGAAATTATTATATATATTTTGAAAGTTAAGTTAACATTGATAAACATAATAAAAAAATGTTTTCATTGTTCAATAAATATAATAGTGGAAAGGAAAATGATTATGAAAGTAGCGGAATTAAACTATGAATTGCCTAACGAGTTGTTGGCAAGGGAACCTAAAGAATTGAGCGATGATCCAAGAGTGAGACTTCTAGTAATGGATAGGAAGGAAAATAAGGTTGAGCATAGATTTTTTGAAGATTGTATAGATTATTTTCAAAAAGGCGATGTTTTGGTCCTTAATAACAGTAAGACGATAAAAGCAGACTTGATAGGATGGTATGAGGGAAGTAAAAGAGTAAATATACAATTGGCCTGTGATTTGGGGAAGAAAAGGTGGATAGTATATTCTTTTTCTACAGGTATGAAAAAAGATAAGGAAATTGTTTTTGGTGAAGAGCAACTGCATTGCAAATTAATTAAACTTGTAGAAGGAGAATGTATATGGGAAGTTGAGTTTCGTGAAAATAATTTATATGAAATTTTAGAAGAGATAGGTCGTCCGATAATGTCGCCTTATGTAAAAAAAGAATATGATATTAAATATTATCAAAATGAGTATGCAACAGTTCAAGGTTCAACTGAGTTACCTGCTGCTGGAAAACATTTCAATCAAGATATAATAAAAAAATTGATGGATAAAGGAGTCACTGTTACATATATAACTTTGCATACAGGTTTAAGTTCTATAGGTGTGTCGGAGGAATTTTTTGAGAATCATAAAATGCATAATGAGCAGATTGAATTAAAAAAGGAAACGGCTGATATTGTGAATGCGGCACATATTAGAGGAAATAAGGTCTTTGCTGTTGGCACAACTGTTGTAAGAACTTTGGAATCATGTGCTAAAGAAGGGAAAGTTTATCCTTATAAAGGGTATACGGACTTATATATTTATCCTGGATATACATATCAAATATGTGATGCTCTGTTTACAAATTTTCATGGTCCCAAAACATCGAGAATCGCACTTGCAGCTGCATTTACTGGAAAAGATTTATTGATGCAAGGTTATAAAGAGGCAATAGAGAATAAATATATGTTTTATGAGTTTGGCGATACTACGTTAACGGTATGAGGGTTAAGTTATGAAAACAGAAAAAATTTATAGATCGGATAATGTAATAACATTTCCTGTATTGGAAGGAAAAGCACTTCATAATTTAGTAGATGATACATTTTATGAATTAGATTCTGATATTTCTGAAGAAATATGGGAGAATTTGGATGGGTTATTGACGGTTGAGGAAATCGTACAGAAATTAGCGTCAAAGTATGATGTTGAAGAGGCTCAATTAGAAATGGATGTTGAGGATTTTATTGGACAATTATTAGAAAATGGTCTGGCAGAAAAAGTAAAAGTGTAATAATCACAATAAAGCATTAATTGTTTCTATGTATAACAAAAAAGATATATTTCAGTTATGAAAGGAGGTGCATTGTTATGAAGAAGTATACGAAACCAGAACTAAAGAAGATCAGTATGCTTTCCAAACTTCATGGCTTAGCGTTGTCTTGTTGTCATAAAGACGTAAGATAGTAAGATAGGCGTGCCAAGTAGACCAATATACACTCTCATTTCATATGAGAGTGTATATTGGTCTATAGTTGTATAGCTCTAATGAAGTGAAATATTTTAAATTATTATTCAAAGAGATGAAATAGAAAACCATGAATAAAAATTAAAAGGGGCTAACAAGCATTGAATGATTTTATATAATAGCGGAAAATATTTGTTTGGGAGTGTATTTTGACATTAGAAATAGGTTTGCCTTGTAGTCTGCTCAGCGCTTTATGTAATTAAAAAGAAATTTAGAAAGTTTTTGTATTAATAGAAGGAATGGTGCAAGAAATGAAGAAAATTTTAACGATTGTTGCAGAATATCCACCATATTGTGTAGGAGGAATAGGGCTTAATGCATATGATTTAAATTGTCATGTAGATAGTAAAAAATATGAAATGATTACAATTACTTTTACAATGATTGAAGAGATGCAGATAAAAAAATTAAATGAAACAATATATATAGGCATTCCTCAACAAAATGTAGTCGTTGAAAAGTCTTACGAAGAGAAATATATTTGTCAAAATAAGGATATTATACAAGCCTTTGAAAAAATTCAGAATGAACGGTTGATAGATTTTAATGATGTTGAATTGATAATATTGCACGGATATTTTCTTGCCGGTGCAGCTGTTCATGTGGCAAATAAACTGAAAAAACCATTATTGTATTATTTGCATGTTCAATATGCATCTAAACTTTATAATAAAAATGTGATTTCATATGATGAATATAACATTTTAAAAAAAGCAAATGCAGTTATTGCAGTAAGCGAGTTCGTTCTAAACGAGGCGAATAAGATGAGTAGTATTATAAATAAGAGTAAAATTATCGCAAAGGCCATTGAATTTGATTATATAGAAAATATTTCTGAAATTCAACGCGATGAACATTTATTTTTATATGTTGGGAGGTTCTCTGAGGAAAAAGGAATTGAAGTGCTATTCGAAGCATTTACCAAATATTGTAAAGATAATGATAAAGCAAAACTTTATTGTATTGGAACGTTTGTAAATGATGAGTATCGCGAGAATATAATTAAAAAATACTTTAGTGACAATGAATTAAACAGAAATGTTATTTTTATAGGAAATAAAAGCCGAGAAAGCATATATCGTTATATGAAAATTGCGAGAGCTATTATTGTACCAAGTTATAATGAGACTTTTGGGAAGGTTGCTGTAGAAGCCATGGCATGTAAATGTTTAGCGATAGTATCAGATGTCGGAGGGCTTGGTCCATTGGTTACTGATAGAAGGACAGGCTTTAAATTTCATAAAGGAAATGATGAAGAACTATATAAGATACTAAGAACAATAGGTGATTTTAATGTAGATAAAATAATTGAGGAGGCTTATGAATATGCAATTGCAAATTATACATGGCAAAAAATAATTGCAGAGTCGAATCAATTTATTTTCGAAAAAATCGGAATTGCTTCTTTGTATGAAGAATGAAAATAGTTTTAGAATCTCAATATATGGGGGATTTGATATGAGAGTATTTATCGTATCACCACATCCAGATGATGCAGAATTTGGATGCGGTGGGTTATCAATGAAATGTTTAAAAGCACAACATGAGGTTACATATCTTTTAAATACTAAAAGTAATAACGACGAAGATTTATTTTATACAGACGGTCGAAGAAACGAAGGGCATACTGTTAAAAAAAAAGGTATTCGTGTTATTGAATTTGCATGTAATGGCACAACGGTAGCATTGGAGGATATAATTTTTCAAGACAAACCAGATGTAATATTAAACGTATGGTCAAAAGATTTTAATGAAACCCATAGATTAGTCAGTAATTTTGTTGATTTAGCAGTAGAGAGAGTAAGATTGAGACAAAAAAGATATGATTTGCCTGTTTTAGGATATTATGAAACTTTTTCATCTATACAGTTTATGCCTAATATTATTTTTGATGTTACAGAGGAGTATATAGAGGCATTAAATTTGTTGAAGTTGCACAAGCAGGGAATTGAGAAATTGCCAGTATTACCATATAGTTTTCAAATACGTCATCAGTCACGTGGATTGGATGGTGGCGTTTTATATGGTGAGGCTATATGCTTTAACTCTATGAATCAGTACCTTTGGGTAAACAATGTTCAGATGAAGCAATCGTTTATTGATTCTATAATTTAATAATATATACCAAAGAAGGAGAAGCGTTTGCTATAACGTAAATGGGAAAAATGAAAAATATAATTGAAATAAGTAATGTATCAAAAGAATATGTCACTTATGAAAATTCACAAAATATATTCAAACGTTTAATAAGCCGGAACAAAATGATTGTTAAAGCTATTAATGATTTATCGTTGTCAATTGAGAAAGGCGAGTTAATAGGATATATAGGACCGAATGGAGCAGGTAAATCTACTACAATTAAAATAATAACTGGAGTAATCTCACCTACTAATGGCACTGTTCAGGTTATGGGGTGTGATCCCCAAAAGAACAGAAAGAAAATTGCGGGAGAAATTGGTGTTGTATTTGGGCAGAAGAGTCAATTGTGGTGGGATTTGCCGGTTAGAGATAGTTATTTGTTACTAAAAGAAATGTACAGAATTAACAACATTATATTTCATGAGCAATTACAACGATTAGATCAGATTTTTGATATAGCACCTCTATTAGATGTGCCTGTAAGGCAGCTTAGTTTAGGACAACGTATGAAGTGCGATATTGTGGCGGCACTATTGCATGATCCAGAAATTCTTTTCTTAGATGAGCCAACAATTGGAGTAGACATTATGACAAAAGAGAACTTAAGAAAGTTCATAAGAGAAATAAATCAAAAGTTTGGTAAAACAATTATAATCACCTCTCATGATATGCAAGATGTTGTAAGTATATGTAAAAGGCTTGTTATTATTGATTCGGGAAACAAGATATATGATGGTCAAATAAATGATTTCATAAAAAAATATCATTTTTACAAATGTATAAAGATTGGAAATTGTATATCTCCATCAGTAGCTGCTGTGTTAAAAGAAAACCCTTGTATTTATAATATTGCATGTGACTCAGAAAACAATAACACAGAAATAGAATTTGACGATACCCAAATAAGTTCTTCGGATATTTACAAACTGCTATCGAGTCAATGTGATTTTCAGGAGTTTACTGTGACAGAACAAAATATAGAAAGAATCATTGAAGAATATTGTCGTAAGAGGGGAAAATGAATGATTAAATTGTGGGGTGAATATCTAAAGAATCAGCTAAAATGTTTGATTAAATATAGAATGACTTTTTGGGCTTCAATTTTTAATATTGCCATAAAAACTTTGGCAATGGGAATGGTATGGCAAGCCGTGTATAAGCAACAGGAGATACAAATGCAATACAATGTAAGAGAGATGTTGATTTATTCTACAACATCAATAGCGTTAGCACAATGTATGACTTGGTGGGATGGACCACACATGTATACATTAAATTCTGTAAAAAAAGGAACAATAATATTTGATGTTATAAGACCCATTAATTTTTTTGTTCAGCTTTTTTGCAGGGGCAGTTCAGAATTCCTTTTAAATTTATTTGTTTATTTCTTTCCAACAATGTGTTTTGGTAATTTAGTATTTGATTTACAAATAAAATTAGATAGATTTGTAATTATGTTTTTTATTTCTGTAATATTAGGTTATCTTATTTTGTTTGGATTTCAGCTTTTATTGTCAATGGTGAGTGTAATAACGCTGGAATTAGATGGGATATTATTGCTATTCCATGCAGTGGTCATGTTGTTAGCTTGTGAAACTGTGCCTTTAGAAATGTATCCTGTGTTTTTACAAAAGGTAATTGTCAATCTTCCGTTTAGATATATATTTTTTTTCCCACTTACAATCATAATTGAAAAAATAAATTTAGATACGTTTATTAATAGCATCATTGTAGAAATAGCATGGATTTTTTTACTTTTTATTATTATAGGTTTTGGCTGGAATAAAATTAAAAAGCATATTTGTATTCAAGGGGGTTAATGAAGGGGGAATAATTATGAGATTGGTTAAAGCGTATATTAAGATGAATTTGAAACGTAGTATAGAATATAGGGGGAATTTTATTATAGGATTTATTGGGTTATTGATTATTAATATAAGTTCAATTTTGATATTATATATTATAATTTCTAACTTTGAAGATATTGCAGGGTGGTCATACTGGGAAAACATATTTAATTATGCACTTTTTTTGACTTCTTTGGGATTGCATAAAGTTATTTTTCAGAATATGGGGAATCTAGAAGACTATATTGTTGATGGCAGATTTGATAGGTTAATGCTTAGACCAGTTAGTCCATTTGCACAGATTATTCTTGAAGTTATAAATATTGAAGAAATAACAGACTTTTTTTTAGGAATTATTGGATTGAGCATTTCAAGTATGTATTTGAAGATTAGATGGAGTGCTTCTAATATAATATGGCTTGTACTCAGTATAATAAACGGAGCTGTTGTTTTTACTTTAATTTTATCAATTATTTCAACACTAAGTTTTTGGTTATATAGAGTCTATCCTATTCTATATGGAACAACAGAACTGCAGGAGGCTGTTCAGAATTATCCAATTATAATATATAGTAAACCATTAAAATTTATTGTTACATATGTATTACCATATGCTGCCGTTAACTATTTTCCTTCATTAATTCTATTAGGAAAAACTGAAAATACCAATAATATTATTATTTATATATTTTCGATAGATATTGTGTTAGGTGTGATTCAAAAAAAATTGTGGAATAGGGGGATAAAGAACTACAGAAGTTCTGGTACATAAGAGTTATGGAAGAAAATTCAAGATTAGAACACGAAAAAAAGGTTTACTGTTCGGAAAATAGGAAATATATAAAGGAATTAGCAAAAAAAGATTTTGGCATGTTTGTTGGTCCGGTTCTTACATTAGATTTAACAAGTGCTTGTAATTATAAATGCAAACATTGCATAGATTATAGACTGGTTCAAAGAGAAAAAAAATGTGAGATAGACTTTGAATTAGTATGTCGTCTAATAAAGGAACTATATGAAAAAGGATGTAGAAATATTGAACTTACTGGTGGAGGAGAACCCACCATGTATAGTAAATTTCAAGAATTTTGTAGGTATGCTTCTAAGACAGGATATCATTTAGCGTTAGTTACTAATGGTTCAAATTTGGGAAAATTAATAAATATTTTTGATGAGATTCATTTTGATTGGGTAAGAGTAAGTATTGACGCCATAGATCCAGAACTTTATGAAGAGATGCATGGCATTTCAAGTGAAATAATGAACGATATATTAAATAGTATTGCCTGTATTACTACAAAGACGGATGTGGGAATTAGCTATATTCTTAGTATGCAAAATAGTGAAGATGTATATAAGGCATTGGGTGTGGCTCAAAAATTGAAAGTATCGTATCTCGAAGTTAAGCCATTAAAAAATAGAGATAGTGGGGAAAGGGAGATATCAGATGATGAATATAAGGATTTGATTACACAATTAAAAAGAAAAGCACATAATGTAGGTGTAGATTTAGTATACCCATCATTATGTAAAAAGATAGAATGTAATTCTGAGAAAAATAAATTTGTGTGTTGGTCATCTTATTTACGGACGGTACTTACACCATCTGGCATGTATAGGTGTTCTTATTTGAGAGGAAGAGCAGATAAAAAACCTGTTCCACATAATGTTGAGGAATTTATAAAATATAGAAATGAACTTAATAATTGTAACAATTTATGTTATAATATAGAATGTTCCAGAAGAAAGCTAAACGAAGAAATTGAGAAATATATCACACAATTAGGGAGTAGCATTGAAAATATGACTGAGGAGGAGATTGAAATAAAAGATGGAAGATGGTTATAATTTTATAAATGAAGAAATTTATAGAAAAAGATTGCTGACATTCAGAACTGAGAATAGTGTCGTAAAGAATTTTATAGGGATTCAAAGTCAATTTTATAGATATGCGATGTTGTGTTGCAAATTGCATGGAGATGACTTTGATTTAAATAGTAAAAAATATTTTAGAGCATGGACTATTCGTGGCACAATGCATATTCATCATATTGAGGATTACAACATGGTGATCTGTAAGGATAGCCTTACGCCATATATGAGTGAGTTCTGGAATGATGAGACTTTATTATCTATACGAGAGAAAGAATTTTTTTGTGAAATAATATTAGAGTCTCTAAAAAAAGAAAATTTGAACAAAAAACAATTGATTGATTTATGTGTTTCATATGGAATGACACCTGAAAAAAAAGAATTTTTATTTAATCCATGGGGAGGATTACCACGCTATTTAATTGAAACTGGAAAAATAATCCTTTTGTGTAGCAATGATAATTTGTTTCAGTTGGCTCCGAATGTTGAACTATTGAATAAAGAAGAGATGGAAGTTGAACAAGTGAGAAGATATCTTGAAGGTTATGGTCCATGTACAATAGAGGACGTAATGTATTTTTTTAAATGGAGCAAAAAGAAAAGCCAAATTACAATAAAACGAGTACTGGATAAGTATTTTGCGTCTGAAAGTATTATGAAAAAAGTTGGTAATCAAGAATATATATATATTGATAATAAAGATAGTGACAACGAAACGATAGAGGAGGTATATGTTTTATCTGCATTTGATCCATTGCTTATTGGTTATGAAAAAAAACATAATTTAATTTTACCTAATGAGTATCTAAGGAATGTATTTACTATGCAAGGAATTGTAAGACCAACAATATTATACAATGGGAAAATTAATGGGGTGTGGAAAATAAAGGACAAAAAAATATATGTTGAGTTGTTTAGTAATATGCCGGAAAAATGTATAATAAAGATAAAAGACATATTGGAAAGTGTAACCGGATTACATAATATAATCATTGATGTGTAATTGTTGACCTATAAGATTTTAAGTCTATAAAAGCTTTTCTAAAAATAGGTATTAGAGATAGATTTTCAATGGTAAGAGAAAAGAAACTTGTACACAAAGTACTAATGATGTAAAAGTTCCATCATGGATGCCTTGAAAAACGTAAGGTTATTTGCGTGATTTATAGATCTGCTTTCACCTGCTTGCGTTTTTTTTGGAAGAGTTGGTGAACATGAAAGTAATTATTTCAGAAATTAACGGTCTGCTTTTTACATATGTTTCGAGAGTTCGGTAAGCATATATTCAAAGTGCCCGTATGGTTTTGAGGTGTTCGCCTTTGCTGTTTCTGCAATGGAGTGGGGCGAAAAAGCCTGTAGATACAGATTTTCTATAATAATGTTTTTTGGGTTGAAGGTTCTCAAGTGTGAGCTTTCGACCCTTATTTTATATATAATAGCACATGCTGATGTCAAGAGCAGGCAGAAACCCCACTTGTCAAAATAGTGCGGGAACCTCGCCTGTCAAAATAGTCGCATTACCGAGTTGTTATTCTGGTGTTTATGATCGAGGTCAATTCCTATAATCAGCGCAACATAGCTTTGAAATCATCATTGTTAGAGGATTATAATTATTTGTTTATGCGCTTTGACTACAGCAATGAATACATTGTTGAAAATTAAGGGCTTTAACCGTTTTAGCGGTGCATAAGCGTGCTTGAAACTCCAATAATGCACTGATTCTCACAAAGATGCATGAATATACAGTGCTGGTTATAGAGAATGCCCACGATGAAAATAGGAAAAAGTTTGCCGAAAATCTTTCTTGTCGGGAGTATATGATGTTATCCTTGCTCTGTTATAAGTGTCTCATGGGATTTGAATATTTTTCACTCCATTTTTCCGTGTCCCATTCCAAAGCCTCCAATGCTTTCTTCTCCGTAGGGGTCTGACAAATGGTATTTAGATTCGTACAGAAGGGCTTACGACTTTATCTTCCATATACTTCATAGTGTTTCTGACTTGATGGACAATATACCGTTGATACTTCGTCTTTGAAAATGTAGCAACTATGGCTTTTTTGATATCAGTCAGTTTATCTGCACAGATAATCAGAATATTCTTTACGCAACGGTTCTTCAGACTGCCTAAAACAGGAAGCTAGTATTTAGAACTTCCATTTTTCCCTACTTCAATAGTCAGTATTTCTTTGTATCCATTATTGCTGATATCAAGAATAGCATAAATTGCGAGTTTTCGGATGACACCATTATCAAGAATAGAGTAATTAATGGCATCACTGTAACAGAACTAGATATACTTCTGAAAGCGGGTGGCTTTGCTAGTCATCAATCTGTTTGAACCACTGCTGGAGGTGGCACTAGGATGCGATTAAACTTGTTTGAGATTTCATGATATATAGCGTCCTTGTAGTAATATAGGATTTGATTCTATTATCTTATAATCACATGGGGCACTTGTGATGGAGTGTTACAAATAAAGTCCTAATACGGTGCATTATGGGTGAAAAATATATCATAAAATGGGTAAAATAAGAATTAAAGTCCAAGGAAAGATTACCCATGAGTATAGTTTACCAAGATGTTTTGAGAAGATTAAAAGAAGAACGACAGCGTCAGCATTGGTCACAGACACAAATAAGTGAATATATGAGAATGAGCCAAAGCCATTATAGCAAAGCTGAATTAGGAAATAGGCGATTTACTTTTTATGAGATACAGTATTTGTGTGAATCGGAGGTTGATGTACATTATGTTTTTACAGGATACAAGTGTTTGTATAGGAATAATGAATTTTTTGAGAAGCGTAGTTATTCTGAGTTAACCTGTTATATAAATATTTTGTTTTCTTTAGCTGATTATTTTTATAAAAATAAAGAGGCAGATAAGTGGGATAATATTTATAGAAGAACTGAGTATATAAAATATATCATAGCTCAATGCAAATCAAATGCGAATATCTTGTATACAATCAGACAAATACAAGATTATACACAATATGAGATGGCAAATCTTTTGAATATTGATGTGAAAAAACTTCGAGATATGGAAAATACGAAAATATTGCCAGATAGTGAGTTATTATGGAGAATCTATAGCTTATTTCAAATTCCGCCTGCGGTATTATTAAAGGATGATAAAGGCTTAGCAAGTGAAATCTGTTGTTTATTGGAAATTCTGAATGATAATCAAAGAGATGATATACTTCAGTTATTAAAAGCTTGTCATGATTCGATTTGATTTTTTATGCGTTTGAGGAAATGTCGGTGAAGAAAATTTTACTCCTAGAAGATAATATAGCTACTTTGGAATATATCAAAAAAATTGTACTGGAAATACCTATAAAAAGTGATGTATATCCATGTGATAATATAAAGGATGCATACCAGAGTGCTTTAGAGAAGACAATTGATTTATTTATAGTAGACATTATATTGGACATTCATAAACCAGGGGACTCCTCTGGTTTAAAGTTTGTAGATATCATAAGGCAAATTGAAAAATACAATTTTACACCAGTAATTTTTGTGACTTCATTGGAAGATGCTAGATTGTATACCTATGAGAAATTGCATTGTTACAGTTTTGTAGAAAAACCATTTGATGTAAAGAGATTAAAAGAGCTTATAATACAGTGTCTCAATTTTCCTGGTTCAAGGAAAGAAGAAAAAACACTGTATTTTCGAAAAGAGGGCATTATTTTGGCCGTTGAACGAGAAGATATTGTATATGCGGAGAGCATAAATCATGTTATGAATATTTATACTGTCAACAAAGATCATATAAGTATTCCATATATAACACTTAAAAAATTATTAGAGGAAACAGATAGTCCGAATATGATACAATGCAGTCGTAACACAGTTGTGAATAAAGCTTATATACATAATGTAGATATCCCCAATAGGATGATACAACTGAAGAATGATTTAGGGAGGGTCGAAATCGGGATTATGTATAAGAAGTTTTTGCGTGAGGAATTTCATTAATTATGCTTCTTAGAATTGCATTAGTAATGGAAATTTTGGCTGTGATTATCTGTATTTATTGTGTGTATGGTAGAAAGATTAAGTTTGATATATCAACGATAGTATTGATTCTAGGTATTTTGGTTATTCTGGAGTTTATAAATACATATCAATTAGATAATATAAGTACTGTGGTGATTTATGTTTTGCTGTTTATATATTGCATATGGAAATTCAAAGAATCAATAATTAGAACTATAGTAAACATGCTTTTGTTTATGGTTGTTTTAACAGCAATACAGTTTATATGTATGTTGCCGCTGGTGATACTGTTTTCTGAGAATGAAGCAATGCGAACAGTTATAGGTAATATAGTTATTATGGGTGTCTGTATATGGATTTTGCCAAGATGTCAATTAGATAAATTGAGCCAAGCTATATTAAAGCGAAAAAAACTTGTGACCTTGTTATTGGCATTTATGTGCTTTGTTGTAGTTGCAATGTTGCTACAAGACAAATTGTTGGAAAAAATTTATATAGAATTTTTTGTTTTTGCTGTGCCAGCTATTGTTTTGCTGCTGATGCTGCTTATTAAATGGACAAGTACACAAACAAGGGCGGAACAATTGGAAAATGAAATAAAAGTTGCAGAATCTTCGCAGAAAGAATATAACCAGCTTTTAGTAAATGTAAGATTGAGACAGCATGAAATGAAAAATCATATGGCGTCAATATTTTCAACACATTATACATGCAAAACATATGAAAAATTAGTAAAGGCACAACAAGAATATTGCAATAAGTTAAGTCAGGAAAATAAATATAATAGTTTGTTATTGATTGGTGATAATATCTTGGCAGGTTTTTTATATGGCAAATTTCAAGAAATGGAAGAGGATGGCATAAATATAAGTTACAAAATAGATGTACAGACAAAAAATTACGTTGTGCCAACATATCATTTAATTGAGATGTTAGGCATTTTATTGGATAATGCGTTGGAAGCAGTAAAAGGTACGCCTTGGGAAAACACAGTTTATTTTATTGTTGTAGAGAATGATGATGAATATCAATTTTTCGTACGAAATCAATCTCAATACATTTCATACTCAGACATTGAGAAATGGTTTCAATTTGGAACAAGTGGAAAGGGATATGGACGCGGAATAGGATTGTATCATGTTAAATGTTTATGCGATGAGTATAGTTGTAGTGTTGGTTGTAGAAATATTGAAATTAATCAGGAAAATTGGATAGAGTTTAGTTTGATAATTCATAAAGCGGACAGGAGATAGTCATTGTCCGCTTTATTTTTGGAATAGATTTGGCGGCTATTCTGCAATGTCTTTGGAAGGATAAGGATATTCTCCAAATAATAAAATACTGGCAATAGTTGTTTCCATTGTCCAAGAAAAAGCTGCACATATACCTAGTAATTGGGAAATCATTTTATGCGTTCTCCTTTCATTTGTATTTTCGCGGCAAATAGTTGCAGCGAATGTAATATAATAATCCAGAAACCGACAGTTAAATAATTGTTTTCCGGCATTATATACATGACCAAAGTATAAAAGAATATAAAAATACAGGCTGTCATTCGCCATTTATGGAGATATTTTAATGTAGGGGTTGGACGATATTTTGAAGTTATAGGTCCGATAATGTAGCATATTATTATACAACCTAGTAATAGTAAAATTTGAATCGAACGTCTAAGTTTTATATACGGAAGCGAAACCAAAGCAAGTCCTAAATAAAGTGTCGATGCAATCAGGCATCCTGTATATGTATAAAAGTGTAGCCCCCCAGTTGAGCATCTTAACCAGAACATGACAAGCAAGGCGAATATATAGAGGCTTAAACGATTATGGAAGAGTATTCCCATAATCAAAAGTTTGCTTAGTTCTGACCCTAATGTTTTCACTAAGAAAGCTAACTGCGCAATTTGATAGTTACTTAGATGATATGTATCTTTTATATGTTTTTTTATTAATTTCATAGCGTCTCCTCTTTTGTTTTCATACATAGGATAATAGACTTGATATTAAAATGTGGATATATGACTGAATAGAGCATTTTTTTTGCTAAATGATGAATAAACGGTTGTAAACGTCTGCTTTGATAATTTTAGAAGTGGTTAAGTAATATTTTTTCTTATTTTGATAAAATCGAAAAATGTAGGATAACATAATAAGTATACTTGACGTGCGAACTTTAGGTAATATTTGATAGAATAGTTGTTGGTTTATCAGTATTTGCCGTGAGATGTAAAATTTTGACATACGGAGGAAAAGCATGTCAGATATACATATTGGAGAAAGAATTCGGGAATTGCGTGAAATACAGAACTACACAAGAGAAGTTTTTGCAGAGAAAGTAGATATTTCATCTAAATTTTTATACGAAATAGAAACTGGGAAAAAGGGATTTTCAGCAGATACTTTATGCCGAATTGCGCAGGCTTTGTCGGTCAGTTGTGATTATATTATGTTTGGAGAAGATGTAGATCATCGTGGAAATGAAAAAATTGTATGCGCTTTAGAAATGTTAGAACCCACACAAATTAGTAGGATACAGGATATATTGCGAATATTATATGAAATGTGTGATTCACTTTGATTTCAGTCAGAAAAATGCATAATTGAGTATAGAAACATCGTTTTTGTTCATTTTATTCCATAATCAGAGATAATAAACAAAAAACGGAGGGTTATTATGGAATATTTTGATAAGAAGGCAGTTGGATTTAGAATTAAGCAGTTACGACGGAAAGAGAGTATGACGCAACAACAACTTGCAGAGCGATTGTGTTATGCAACAGAAAGGCAGGTGCAGAGAATTGAGAATGGTGAGATATCTTGTCCGGTTGATAGATTGATGGAAATAGCACAAATATTTAATATTTCAACAGATTATTTATTGTTTGGAAAGGAAATTGTATTGTCTCAAGAAAAAAAGAGGACAATTGGTGCAGTAGCACAGATATATAACATGACGATTTTATTATAATAAATAGAATATTTGTAAGTGAGAGTATAAGGGTGGAAGAAAAAGCTTTCATCCTTTTTTGTGTGCCAAAATATGACGTGTTACTAGCCTTTTTTGGGCGTTCAATGCAATGAAACATAACGTTATCATTTTATGGAATAAGTTGCAAAGAAATATGGGAAACAATTTATGCGATAGCAGAAGTGGAAATAAATTCTATATCGTATGTTATCGTTCAAAAGGACTTATGGCTTATTTGTCAGACGGTTCTTTTTTTATTGAGAAATAATTTAAAGAGACTTTGTGATTCTAGGGCGCCGCCTCTTTCCGATTTTGAAAATTTCAAAATCGGAAAGGAGCGTGCCATAGATGGCGGAAAGAGAAAAATATTATATCGGATTGAACGGACAAACTTTTGAGGTAAGCAGGGAACTTTACGAGGCTTATTACAAAGGACAGCGTAAGGAGAAATACTTTACCCATGATTTAAAGCAGGAACATATAAAGGTGGATAAAGAAACCGGAGAGAGGATTATCGTTCCAAGCAGGGAAGATTCTTATGAGCGGCTTCTGGAAGCAGAGAAACAGTTTGCCGAGGATGTAGAGGATGTAGAGGATGCGGCAGTCCGGGCAGTTATGCTGGAGAAACTGAATGAAGCTCTACATACACTTACAGATGAGGAAGTAGCTATCATCCATGCCCTGTTCTATCAGGAAATCAGTGAGGTGGAATTGGCGAAGAAATTAGGAATAGCCAGAACAACCTTACAGTCACGAAAATATAAGATTTTAGAGAAATTGAGAAAATTATTGTAAACTATTGCCTCTTCATTTATTGGCTAAGTAGATGAAGGGGCAATAATCAGTTATATAATAAATCAGCAGATTCTTGATGGTAATTCAATTATAAAGACAATTACCATGCTGAAAATATAAAGAATATGGAAGCTAAAAATGTATGATTGCAGATATATATGCTAAATATTATTATATGTCTTATCTACAAAATAAAACAGGAGGTTTTTGCAATGCTTTTAAAAGAAGAAATCAATAAATATTTGAATTATTGTAAATTTCAAAAGGAACTTAATGATAAAACGATAAAGGCATATAAGGCGGATTTGGAACAGTTTATTATAGTAATAGGAGAAAATAATCCAGATAAAGAAACTTTGAATTCATATCTCTTATACCTGCATCGTATGTATAAGCAAAAAACAGTTAAGAGAAAAATTGCCAGTGTGAAAGCTTTATTTCATTATTTGGAGGAAGAAGAGATAATAGAGATAAATCCATTTCACAAGGT
>OJNH01001167.1_pt1 | contig 21713 bp, 15 predicted proteins | sample 1597361 | NCBI WGS metagenome assembly OJNH01 (sample SAMEA2452136, study PRJEB22498) | human gut metagenome | biome: human feces; feature: human gut; material: feces | place: Australia | collected 2012
GGTAAGGATGGGACGGATGAGTGTGTTCCGCCCGCCACGGGATTGACGATTGGCTTTGTTGGCCAATATGGTGTTACTCTGACATGTCGTGTCGTTCTGTCATATTGTGCTTTCGGTCTGGCCTTTTGCTGCTGTTTTCATCCCTTTGCAGCGAGTCTTCTCCCAATGCGGCGAACGGTGCAAATTGGGCGGCTCTCTTCTGCATGCTCATAGGCGCATGTTTTTCAGATACGTGGTGCGGCAGGTTGATGATGTCTTGATATTCGTTATTCATGCTTTGTGTCCTCCGATTTGTCTGTTACGCTCCCTTGCCGTTGCTCCGTCTTCAAAACTGGTGCCTGTCAGTATGGAGTTCTTGCCGTATCTGTTTTTTATGGCAATGAGCGTGTCTTTTATTTTGCGCTCTTTGGCTTCAGAGGTGGGAGATGCGGCCTGATGGTCAACCGCTTCCTGTTCCTCAAAAAGACTTGGGGTATATGTCTGAGGCATAATGTCTTTTTCGCGGAGGATGTGGTGGAATGCTACGGTGATTCGGCGTATGTTTAAATTTTTGTTTATCGTCTGTCGATAAATCTTTAATATAGATGATGTTATAATGCTTGAAGATGATGTGTATTTTCCCAAATTTATGGAGGCGTGTGAGCTTTTGGGACGGGTAGATGCGCTGTCGTTTCTTGATGTCGGCTGATAGCCTATGGTGATGGTTATATGTTCGGTGGCCATTCTTTTTTCTATCAGGCCAAGTATAAGTGTCTCGCTCATTTCCTTGATGACGGTTTCGGCCTTCTGCCATGAGTAAGGCTCCGCCAGTATCTGGCTGTTGGAGATGGAGTTGGTTTCCGGTCTGTAAGATTTTATCATGTCCATTGTGCACGGCTCCCAGCCCCATGCGTGGTCAATGAGCAGTTCGGCGTTGATGCCGAACATACCATAAAGTATGTCTTCGTTTGCAAGCGAACAACGGGCCACCTTTCCCATGGTATCAATGCCATAGAGCATCAGTTTTTGCGCCACGCCTTTTCCTACGCGCCAGAAGTCAGTGATTGGACGGTGGTCCCACAGTTTTCTTCTGTAGCTCATTTCATCGAGTTCTGCCACTCTCACCCCATGCTCGTCTGGAGCGGAATGTTTTGCAACAATGTCCATCGCTACCTTGCACAGATAGAGGTTGGGACCGATGCCTGCTGTTGCTGTGATGCCTGTAGTGCGGAGAATGTCTCTTATAATCGTGGTGGTAAGTTGGCGCGGAGTCTTGCCGTACATCTTCAGGTAGGCTGTGGCGTCAATGAACACCTCGTCTATGGAGTAGACGTGGATGTCTTCGGGGGCTATGTATTTAAGATAGACGTCGTGTATCTTTGTGCTGTAGTCAATGTAGAGAGCCATGCGCGGAGTAGCTACGATGAAGTCTATCTCCAAAGTCGGGTCGTCGTGCAGCTTGGAGGCCGAGAATGATTTGGTGCATGTGTCGCCCGACTTTCCCCGTGCCGCATGGCGAAGCTTGTTGAGGTAGTAAACCTTGTCGTTGACTTCAAATAGGCGCGGCCGCCCGCCTGTGCCATACTGCTTGAGCGAGGGTGACACGGCAAGACATATTGTTCGGTCGGTTCTGCTGGCATCGGCAACCACAAGATGTGTGTCGAGGGTGTTGAGGCCGCGCTCAACGCATTCCACCGAAGCATAGAAGCTTTTGAGGTCTATGGCAATATATGTGTGTTGTGATGGCATGGCTCTGTTATTTCTGGCTGCAAAGCCGTTTTTGGGGGGGGCTGTCGGTGCAAAAGTATCAATAAAATGGAAGATCAGAGTACCTTCTTATAATGTTTTTTTTTGTTAGTAGCGGCATCTTATCCCGTCACTTCTCTGTATGAAAGCTCTGCATAGGGTGCATTGTTGTGCGAAAAAAGTTTTTGTGTATTCCTTCATTTGTGGTGGCAATACCTCCTCTTTTTTCCTTTTATTTGTTATCTTTGCAAGCAATAAATGAATAGCAATACATTCAATAACATTGAACAGAACATGAAACCATTATGTTTTAATCGAATCGGAAAGACAGTCTGCATGTGTGCTTGGCTCTGCCTGTGTTCGCTGTGTCTGCCTGGCGGACAGGCGGCAGCTGGCAATGTTGGCTCTTCTGTTATGGCTGATTATTCAAAGGAACTGAAGCAGGGTGACAAGGTTACTATTTTTATGGGCCGTGAAGCTCGGAATATCACGATAGACTGGGGTGAGATGACCGACTGCGTATTTGACATTCAGATAAGTTGTGGCCACGGGTCGTTCAATTCTGTATCGGTTGAAAAGGCAAAGGGAGCCGGGAAACAGACTTACAAGTTTGTACGCATGACAGTGGAAGAGCTCAGGATTGTCATACTGAAGGGCTCTGGTACTATCAGAAACATGCAGACCTTGTCAACCAAAGCTGAAGATAACTCAAGTTATAATCCTATTTGACAAACAATTATTTATACATGCAACAGAAAATAATAATATTGGACTTCGGAAGCCAGACAACTCAGTTGATTGGACGAAGAGTTCGCGAGCTGAATACTTTTTGCGAGATTTTGCCGTATAACAAGTTCCCTAAGGATGATGACTCTGTTATTGGGGTGATTTTGAGCGGTTCGCCATACAGTGTATATGACCCAGAGGCGTTTAAGGTGGACTTGAGCGCAATACGAGGCCGTCTGCCTATACTTGGCATTTGTTATGGTGCCCAATATATGAGCCACACATTTGGTGGCAAGGTAGAGCCGGCGGGCAGTCGTGAATACGGACGCGCCAACTTGTGTGAGTTTGAAAAGACAAATCCGTTGTTTGCTGGGTTTGACAACAATTCGCAAGTGTGGATGAGCCATGGCGACACCATTACGGCTATTCCCGAGGGGTGGCGCTGCATTGCTTCGACCGATAAGGTCAGGTTTGCCGCATACCAGGCTGGTAACGAGCAGCTTTGGGGCGTTCAGTTCCATCCAGAAGTGTTCCACACTGTTCAGGGTGGTCTTCTGCTTAAAAACTTTGTGGTTGACATCTGTGGCAGCCGTCAGGATTGGAGTCCGGCCTCTTTTGTAGAAAGTACGGTTCAGGAAATCAGAGCCCAAGTGGGCAACGACAGGGTAATTCTGGGTCTGTCTGGTGGCGTGGACTCGTCTGTATGTGCTGTGTTGCTCAACAAGGCGATAGGCGATAGGTTGACCTGTATCTTTGTTGACCACGGCATGCTCCGCAAGAATGAGTTTGCAGATGTAATGCACGATTATGAATGTTTGGGCTTGAATGTGGTTGGTGTTGATGCCAGCGCGAAATTCCTCGAGGATTTGAAGGGCGTGTCGGAACCAGAGCAGAAACGTAAGATTATAGGTCGTGACTTTGTAGAGGTGTTCAATGCCGAGGCCAGAAAAATCACAGATGCACGGTGGCTTGCCCAAGGCACCATCTATCCTGACAGGATTGAAAGTCTGAATATTACGGGCAAGGTAATAAAGAGCCATCATAATGTTGGAGGACTGCCAAAGGAAATGCATCTCTCACTTTGCGAACCTTTGAAGTGGCTTTTCAAGGACGAGGTGCGGCGTGTGGGCCGTCAGTTGGGGATGCCCGAACACCTTATAACTCGCCACCCATTCCCTGGGCCGGGGCTGGCAGTTCGAATTCTGGGTGACATAACCCGTGAGAAAGTTCGCATTTTGCAGGATGCAGACGATATATATATACGTGGGCTCCGTGAATACAAGACCAAGCTAAAAGGGGAGGAAGCCCGCAAGGTGCTTGCCGCAGGAGTGCCTGCCGACATGAGTAAAGACGGCGAAATAGAGGTGAGCCTTTATGACCAGATATGGCAAGCTGGCACAGTGTTGCTTTCTACAGTGCGTTCGGTTGGTGTGATGGGTGACGAACGCACCTATGAACATCCTGTGGCTTTGCGTGCCGTCACTTCTACCGATGCCATGACTGCCGATTGGGCACATCTGCCTTATGATTTCATGGCAAAAGTGAGTAACGACATTATTAACCATGTGAAGGGCGTCAACAGGGTGTGCTATGATATTTCCTCAAAGCCGCCTTCAACGATTGAGTGGGAATAATACTTTGAAAATCCGGACACCTTTTAGTAAGTGACCGGATTTTTTTCTGTGATATCATTATACCTACAGGCTGTCTCATTCAGATGTTTCATGGCTGTCCTATTCGGTGTTTATCCCAATTCAGTCGATAGGAGTTGTTGTATTTTGATTTTTTTAGGAGAGCAGATGTTGCTTGTTTTTTTAGCGAATAATAGCGGGCTGTTTTGAGCTAAAAACAAGCATCAGATGCCTTATAAAAAGCAAAAGGCAATAAGAAGTAATAAAAAATATGTTCTTTACGACCTAATGACCGATTTGGGTTTATTGTTGACATTCGGGCTGTTTAGGTAAACGTTAGAGCTTTAATTGTGTAAAGCAAATCACGATTAACCGTTTTATTGCTTATTTCGTTGGGGAAAAACATATTTATTTGATGAAAAGTCTGTAATTTTGCACTGGATTTTCGAAAAAACTTGATTTTAATGGAATTTAATGCACTAACAGCTGTGACCCCTATAGACGGTCGCTATCATGGCAAGACAGAGTGCTTGTCTGAATATTTTTCAGAATATGCGCTGATTAAATACCGTGTAAGGGTAGAAATAGAATATTTCATTATGCTTTGCGAACTGCCTTTGCCTCAGTTAAAGGGTTTTGACCATGGGTTGTTTACCTGGTTGCGCAGCATTTACAATGATTTTTCACAGGCAGATGCCCAGACGGTGAAAGATATTGAGAAAGTCACAAATCATGACGTCAAAGCTGTAGAGTATTTCATAAAGCAGAAATTCGATGAGATAGGAGGACTGGAGCATTTTAAGGAGTTCGTTCATTTTGGCCTTACTTCGCAGGATATCAACAATACATCGTTTCCGTTGATGCTCAAGGATTGCCTTACGCAGGTTTACTTTCCCGCACTGCAGCAGCTGATTGACCAACTTGACTCCTATGCTCAGGAGTGGAAAGATGTGCCGATGCTTGCTAAGACTCATGGGCAGCCGGCAAGCCCAACACGATTGGGGAAGGAAATAAAAGTGTTCAGCTATCGTCTGGCACGTCAGTTTGATCATCTGAAAGCACTTCACTATCCTGCCAAATTTGGCGGTGCGACAGGAAATCTAAATGCCCATCACGTTGCATATCCTGCTTATGATTGGAAGACGGTGGCAAACGATTTCGTGGCCAATCACTTGGGACTCGAAAGAGAGCAGTTTACCACTCAAATCAGTAATTATGATGGACTTGGGGAGATTTTTGATGCCATGAAACGCATTAACACCATTATGATTGACCTTGACAGGGATTTCTGGCAGTATATCTCAATGAATTATTTCAAGCAGAAGATTAAAGAAGGAGAAGTTGGCTCAAGTGCGATGCCACACAAGGTCAATCCTATAGATTTCGAAAATTCTGAAGGCAATTTGGGTATTGCTAATGCCATACTTCAACATTTGAGTGCAAAATTGCCAATCAGCCGTTTGCAGCGCGACTTGACAGACTCTACAGTGTTGCGTAACATTGGAGTGCCGATAGGTCACATGATGATTTCTATAGCCAGCACCCTGAAGGGCTTGGGTAAGTTGCTTTTGCACAAGGAGAGCATCAATGCGGACTTAGATGAACAGTGGGCTGTAGTGGCAGAGGCTATTCAGACCATTTTGCGACGTGAGTCGTATCCTCATCCTTATGAAGCTCTCAAGGCCCTTACGCGTACCAATGAAGCAATAACAGAGAAGAGTATACATGGTTTCATTCAGCAACTTAACGTTAACGATGAAGTAAAGAAAGAACTGATGAATATCACACCTTCAAATTATACGGGAATTTGAATAGAACAATTTAACTAATATCGCCGTGAGGCGAAAAAAACAAATTTATGGAAAACGAAAAAGAAACAACAGACCGAAACGAATTGGAGAACTTGCAGGAATCCACTCCTGTGAAACCACACAGGCAAAGAATACCATATGGAGAAAAGGTGGTGCCAGCACGTCGCAACTATGAACCGCGCATGGGTTATCGCGAGCGCTACGGCAGCTATGGCAACACCTCCGAAGATAACGGCTATCGTAGGCCGTACGACAGAAATGAGGCCTCTTATCGTCCTCGCTATGATGAAGGTCGTAACACTCCTGTCAACGACGGACAAGAACCGCAGAATTCTCGCTATAGAACACGGCCTAACGGTGGAGCTCCACGTGGCAGATACAACGGTGGGGGCGAACAGCGTCCTTATGGCCGCAGTAATGTTTATAACAGACAACAGGGCGGTTTTCAATGTCCTGGCTACTACAAACGCGGGGGGGCACGCAACTTTGGACATAACTCAAACTATAAGAACGGACAAGGTTATTCCACACAGCAGCACACTGCAGATTATGACCCAAATGCAAAGTATAATCTACAGAAAGTGTTACGATATAAAGAGGAAAATATTGACCCAAGTGTACCCATAAGACTTAACCGTTTTCTGTCAAATGCAGGAGTTTGTTCGCGACGCGAAGCAGACCAACATATTATAAATGGCCAGATAACTGTAAACGGTGAGGTGGTAACGGAATTAGGACACAAGGTGCTTCGCACGGATAATGTGTGTTTCGCAGGAAAGCCAGTCAATATCGAGGACAAGGTCTATGTACTCTTGAACAAACCGAAGGACTTTGTAACAACAGCAGACGATCCCGAGGGACGCCGGACAGTTATGGATCTTGTAAAGGACGCATGCCCTGAGCGCATCTATCCTGTTGGCAGGCTTGACCGCAATACAACAGGTGTGCAGCTTCTGACAAACGACGGTGAGATGGCCGCCAAGATGATGCACCCTAAGTTCATGAAGAAAAAGATATATCATGTATATTGCAACAAGCCTGTCAGTTTCGCTGACATGCAGAAAATTCTTGAAGGTGTTATTCTTGAGGATGGGGAAATTCATGCAGATCGCATAGAGTATGCAAGCGAAGCTGACCGCAAGCAGATAGGAATTGAAATCCACAGCGGAAAAAACCGTATAGTACGCCGTATCTTTGAAAACCTTGGCTATAGGGTGGTTAAACTTGATCGCGTCTATTTTGCAGGACTGACCAAGAAGAATTTGCGTCGTGGACATTGGCGTTTCCTCGAAGAGGCAGAGGTCAATATGCTCAGAATGGGAGCTTATGAATAATGTTTGTGCAGACTGCCATAGAGACAGCTGCTGAGGAGATTATATGATACATGGAGAAATGATAAAAACTATAACAAGATGAAACGAACAAAGATAATTGATGCCTTGCAATCAACGGATTATGGTTCAACCGTAACGGTGATGGGGTGGGTGCGTACAAAACGTGGCAGCAAGTCTGTAAACTTCATCGCATTGAATGATGGCTCAACTATAAAGAATATTCAGATAGTTGCAGATGTTGAGAAGTTTGACGAAGAGATACTCAAGAAAATAACCACGGGAGCTTGCTTGTCGTGTGAGGGGACTCTTGTTAAAAGTATTGGTTCAGGTCAGGATGCAGAACTCCAGGCAACAAAGATAGAAGTGTTTGGGACTTGTGATGCAGATTTCCCGATGCAGAAAAAGGGTCAGACGTTTGAATATATGCGTCAGCATGCCCACATGCGTTTGCGTACCAATACTTTCGGTGCTGTTATGCGCATACGCCACAATATGGCAATAGCGATACATTCATATTTCCATAAACATGGTTATGTATATTTTCACACTCCATTAATTACCGCAAGCGACTGTGAAGGTGCTGGCCAGATGTTTCAGGTAACGACAAAAAACCTTTACGACTTAAAGAAGGACGAGGACGGTAAAATAGATTATAGTGATGATTTCTTTGGCAAACAGACATCGTTGACTGTTTCGGGACAACTTGAGGGTGAGCTTGGAGCGACGGCATTGGGTGCGATATACACGTTCGGACCGACCTTTAGGGCAGAAAACAGTAATACGCCAAGACATCTTGCTGAATTCTGGATGATAGAGCCAGAGGTGGCATTCATTGACCTTGATGACCTTATGGATTTGGAGGAGGATTTTATCAAGTATTGTGTTCGTTGGGCGTTGGACAATTGCAAGGATGACTTGGAGTTTCTTAATAAGATGATTGACAAAGGACTTCTTGATCGGTTGAACAGCGTGGTAAATACAGATTTTGTTCGTCTGCCGTATACCAAGGGTATAGAGATACTGCAAGAGGCCGTTAAAGGCGGTAAGAAATTTGAATTCCCGTGCAATTGGGGTGACGATCTGGCTTCAGAGCATGAACGGTATTTGGTGGAGGAATATTTCAAGAAGCCTGTTATAATGACTAAATATCCAAAGAAGATTAAGGCTTTCTACATGAAGATTGACGAGGATATTCCAGAGATAAACGGCCAAAAGATGGAACAGACAGTTCAAGGAACAGATGTCTTGTTTCCTCAGATTGGAGAAATTATCGGTGGTTCCGTTCGTGAAGAGAATTACGATAAACTGATGAACGAAATAAACGAGCGTAACATACCTATGAAAGATATGTGGTGGTATCTTGATACACGTCGCTTCGGCACTTGTCCACACGGTGGCTTCGGATTGGGATTTGAAAGACTGATTTTGTTTGTTACCGGTATGCAGAACATACGTGACGTGATTCCTTTCCCACGCACACCAAAATCTGCAGAATTTTGATATTATACTACAAGACTCCCACCATTAACGTGGTGGGAGTCTTGTAGTATGGAAAATTTTTTTTGAGGCAGACATGTATTGTTACTGTCAACTGCAGATAGCTCCGTGCCAGAAAATCACTTTTATCAAAGATGGACGAAGTGAACTGTGGATAGAATACGCATGTAGCAATGTTGTCTAAAAAAGTTTGACAAACTTAAATTTCCGGTTGCTATTTACGGATAATTTGCGGAATGTTAGTACTTTTGCAGAAGAATTGTATTCTAAACTTTTTTTAATGTAGGATTATTGCTTATGGAACCCTTGAAGCATGAGTGTGGGGTGGCGATGGTACGCCTGTTGAAGCCACTTGAATATTTTCAGGAAAAATATGGAACATGGACTAAAGGTCTTGATGAACTGTATTTGTTGATGGAAAAGCAACACAATCGGGGACAGGAAGGAGCGGGTATCGCTTGTGTTAAGATGGCGGCCAAACCTGGCAATGACTACATGTTCAGAGAGAGAGCTTTGGGGTCATCGGCCATCAAGGAAATCTTTTCAAAAATACATGGTGAGCAGAACGCTTCGTTTTCCTCTTCTGACATAGACTTAGATTACATTAAGGAACACTGCCCGTTTGCAGGGGATATATATATGGGCCACCTACGGTATAGCACTACTGGTAAGAGTGGCCTTTCTTATGTCCATCCGTTTATGCGGCGCAACAACTGGAAAGCACGCAACTTGTGTCTGTGTGGCAATTTTAATATGACCAATGTACAGGAAATATTTGAGCACATTGTCAAGGATGGGCAACATCCACGCGCATACTCCGACACGTTTATCCTTCTTGAACAGATTGGCCACCGCCTTGACATGGAAAGCCAGCGCTTATATCAGCAGGGCGTGCAAAAGGGATTGCATGACCAAGAGATAACGAAGTTCATTGAGGATAATATAAATATAGCCAACGTATTGCGCACGTCGTCTTATATGTGGGACGGTGGTTTTGTTATATGCGGAACCACGGGAAGCGGGGAAATGTTTTCGTTGCGAGATCCTTGGGGAATACGTCCTGCCTACTGGTATCGTGATGACGAGCAGGTCGTTGTGGCTTCGGAACGTCCAGTGATTCAGACGACGCTGTTCTGCGGTGGCAATGATGTGAAAGAACTTCTACCTGGTCAGGCTTTGATAGTAAGTCACAAGGGTGAGGTGAGGTTGGAACAGATACTTGAACCGCGTGAGAAGAGTGCTTGCTCATTCGAACGCATATATTTCAGTCGTGGCAGCGATGAAGAAATATACAAGGAAAGGAAAGAGCTCGGTCGCATCCTTGTAAACCAGATTTTGAAAGCAATAGACAATGACATAGAAAATACTGTATTCTCTTTTATCCCCAATACGGCAGAAGCTGCATTCTATGGATTAGTAGAGGGATTTGACGATTACCTTAACAAGGAAAAAGCCCGTAAGATTGCTGCGTTAGGAAATAAAGCGACGATAGAGAGTATCCAAACAATTCTTGACCAGCGCATCCGTAGTGAAAAAGTTGCATGGAAAGACATAAAGCTACGTACATTCATTGCCGAAGGAACTCAGAAGAACGAGTTGGCGGCTCATGTCTATGACATAACTTATGGTTGCCTCACGCCTCACGTGGACAATCTTGTTATCATAGATGACTCAATTGTTCGTGGCACAACATTAAAGGAGAGTATTATACGAATACTTGACCGTCTGAACCCGAAGAAAATAGTTATAGTATCTTCCTCCCCCCAGGTTAGATACCCAGATTATTATGGTATAGACATGAGCCGTATGGATGAGTTCATTGCTTTCAGGGCCGCAGTGCAAATGCTTAAGGAAAGTGGTAATGAAAGATTGATAAGAGATGTCTATGCAAAATGCAAACAACAGCAGAATTTACCCAAGGAGGAGGTCGTAAATTACGTGCGTGAAATATACGAACCGTTCAGTCAGGAAGAAATCTCCGCAAAAATGGCACAGATGCTTCGCTCTGAGGATGTACACGCTGATGTTGCAATTGTATATCAAACAATTGAAGGGCTTCATGCAGCTTGTCCTAATCATTCTGGAGACTGGTATTTTAGTGGTAATTACCCCACTCCCGGTGGGAATGCTCGGGTTAACGATGCTTTCATTAATTATGTGGAGAATAGTTACAGATAATAAATATCAATAAATATATGGCAATGCGAAATGTTACACTTTTGCTTGACGACGGTACTTCATTTAAAGGAAAATCGTTTGGCTATGAAACACCGATTGCAGGTGAGGTTGTTTTTAATACTGCGATGATGGGCTATCCCGAAAGTCTTACAGATCCCTCCTATGCTGGGCAGCTAATGGTTATGACTTATCCCTTGGTAGGTAATTATGGCGTTCCAAGATTTACTATTGAGGCTGATGGTATTGCCACATTTATGGAAGGCTGTCGTATTTATGCCAAGGCAATCATTGTCAGTGAGTATAGTGACGAGTATTCCCATTGGAATGCGAACGAGAGTCTTGCAGAATGGTTGAAGCGAGAGAAGGTTCCTGGTGTGACGGGTATTGATACACGTGAATTGACAAAAGTCTTGCGTGAGCATGGCGTAATGATGGGGAAAATAATCTTTGATGACGAGCCAGACAAGATTCCTACCGCCCAATATGAAGGTGTCAATTATGTAGAGACCGTTAGTTGCAAGGAGATTATTCACTATAATGAAGGAGCTCCGCACAAGGTGGTGCTGGTCGACTGTGGTGTGAAACATAATATTATTCGTTGTCTCGTCAGAAGAGGGATAGAGGTTATTCGTGTGCCGTGGGACTATGATTTTAATTCCATGGAATGTGATGCGCTTTTTCTTGCCAACGGCCCCGGTGACCCAGATACATGTGTCAAAACAGTAGAAAATATACGCAAATTCCTAAGTCGCCCTAATATTAAACCGATTATGGGTATTTGTATGGGCAATCAGTTGTTGTCCAAGGCGGCAGGCGCTACAATTTATAAACTTAAGTATGGACATCGCAGTCACAATCAGCCTGTCAGAATGGTGGGAACTAATCGCTGCTTTGTTACGAGCCAGAACCATGGTTATGCCGTGGATAGCCGTACCTTGCCTTGTGATTGGAAACCATTTTTTGAAAATATGAACGACGGCAGCAACGAAGGGGTTATACATGTGTCTAACCCGTGGTTTTCTGTACAGTTTCACCCTGAGGCTTGCAGCGGCCCTGTTGACACAGAGTTTCTGTTCGATGACTTTGCAAAAACGCTTAACAACCTTTAAGGTGATGTGCAATAGTTGGTTATGACAAAATGAACATCTGAATATTGAAAATAAAAATTGATTACTTTATGCGTGATGACAATATAAAGAAAGTGCTCCTGCTGGGTTCGGGTGCTTTGAAAATAGGTGAGGCTGGCGAGTTTGACTATTCTGGTTCGCAAGCTTTGAAGGCGTTGAAAGAGGAAGGGATACAAACCATACTAATTAATCCTAACATTGCTACAGTACAAACATCTGAAGGCGTGGCCGACCAGATATATTTTCTGCCGGTAACCCCGTTCTTTGTAGAAAAGGTCATAGAGAAAGAACGCCCTGATGGCATTTTGCTTTCTTTTGGCGGACAGACTGCTTTGAATTGTGGTGTGGAGTTGTCGCAGTCGGGAATTTTGGACAAATATAATGTCCGAGTTCTTGGTACGCCTGTAAGTGTTATTATGGATACGGAAGACCGAGAATTGTTTGTGAACCGTCTCAATGAAATTGATGTAAAGACAATTAAAAGCCACGCATGTCTGGACTTTAAAGAGGCAAAGGCTGCTGCCAGAGACCTTGGCTATCCTGTTATAGTAAGAGCCGCTTATGCTTTAGGAGGACTTGGCTCTGGTTTCTGTGACAATGAGACCGAACTCCAAACTATTTGTGAAAAAGCCTTTTCCTTTTCTCCTCAAGTGCTTATTGAGAAGAGCCTCAAGGGTTGGAAAGAGATTGAGTACGAAGTTGTTCGTGATCGTTACGACAACTGCATCACTGTCTGTAATATGGAAAATTTTGACCCACTTGGAATTCATACAGGTGAGTCAATCGTTGTTGCCCCATCGCAGACCCTCACCAATTCCGAGTATCATAAATTGCGTGCCTTGGCAATAAAAATTGTTCGTCATGTAGGAATTGTCGGTGAGTGTAATGTTCAATATGCCCTTGATCCCAATTCGGAGGATTATCGTGTTATTGAAGTTAATGCACGTTTGAGCCGCTCGTCTGCGCTTGCATCCAAGGCGACGGGTTATCCGTTGGCTTTTGTTGCGGCAAAACTCGGCTTAGGATATGGACTCTTCGAGTTAAATAATTCTGTTACTCGTACTACAAGTGCTTTTTTTGAACCAGCATTGGATTATGTGGTCTGCAAACTCCCGCGGTGGGATCTTGGTAAATTCCGCGGTGTGGACAGAGAACTCGGGTCAAGCATGAAGTCTGTAGGCGAGGTGATGTCCATAGGTCGCACTTTTGAAGAAGCCATTCAGAAAGGAATGCGTATGATAGGGCAGGGCATTCACGGCTTTGAAGGAAACCATGGCGTATGCATAGAAAATATCGAAGAATCACTTGAAGAGCCTACCGACAAACGCTTGTTAGTTATTGCAGAGGCTTTGCATCAAGGCTATTCCATAGAGAAAATCCATGAGTTGACACGGATTGACTGTTGGTTCTTGCAAAGATTGCGTCATATCAGTGTTACCGCCAAGCAATTGCGGGACTGTGGTAATATCAATCGGCTTGAATATGAACTTTTGTTGAAAGCCAAGCGACAGGGCTTCTCTGATTTTCAAATTGCCCGTGAGCTTGGTATGGAGGAGAGTATTAACATAGACAAGGCGATGCTGCTGGTGCGCTCAAAACGAAAACTTATGGGCATATTCCCTTATGTTAAACAGATAGACACACTTGCAGCGGAATATCCTGCTCAGACAAACTATCTTTATATTACATACAATGCTGTTGCCCATGACATCAAGTATGAGATGGATCGTCGGTCTGTCGTTGTGCTCGGGTCTGGTGCTTATCGCATTGGATCGTCTGTAGAGTTTGATTGGTGCGGAGTGCAGACCCTCAACACCATACGCAGTGAGGGCTATCGCTCGGTTATGATAAATTACAACCCAGAGACAGTGTCTACCGACTATGACATGTGCGACCGACTTTATTTTGATGAACTTACGTTTGAACGTGTCATGGATATTGTTGAGCTTGAAACCCCTTATGGCGTTGTTGTCTCTACAGGTGGCCAAATACCAAACAACCTTGCTGTGCGGTTGGATGCGCAAAGTGTACCTATTTTGGGAACCTCTGCCAAGGACATTGACAATGCAGAGGACCGTGACAAGTTTTCGGCCATGCTTGACCGCATAGGTGTAGACCAGCCTGAGTGGGCCGCTCTTACAAACATGGATGATATAAATAAGTTTATTACTCGCGTTGGTTTTCCTGTGCTTGTAAGGCCTAGTTATGTATTGTCTGGAGCTGCAATGAATGTCTGCTCAAACAAAGAAGAGCTTGAACGTTTTCTTCGTCTTGCAGCCAATGTCAGTAAGACACACCCCGTAGTTGTAAGCAAATTCTTGGAAGATGCCAAGGAAATAGAAATGGATGCAGTTGCCCAAAACGGAAAAATCGTGGCATATGCAATTTCTGAACACGTGGAATTTGCCGGTGTACATTCCGGTGATGCCACCATCCAGTTTCCACCACAGAAACTTTATGTTGAGACCGTTAGACGTATCAAGAAGACATCTCGCAAGATTGCCAAAGAGCTTAATATTTCGGGGCCTTTCAACATTCAGTATCTTGCCAAAGACAACGATATAAAGGTTATAGAGTGTAATCTCCGTGCATCACGATCATTTCCGTTTGTCAGCAAGGTTCTTAAGATAAATCTTATAGAGTTGGCTGCACGTGTCATGCTAAACATACCTGTTGAGACTCCTGCGCGTAATCTTTTTGATTTGGATTATGTCGGTATAAAGGCTTCGCAGTTCTCATTTAACAGACTTCAGAATGCAGACCCTGTTCTTGGTGTTGACATGTCGTCAACTGGAGAGGTCGGTTGTCTTGGAGATAGTTCTTCGCATGCATTGCTTAAAAGCATGCTTTCTGTTGGCATGCGTATACCAAAGAAAACAATCCTTGTTTCTTCTGGTACAACAAAGCAAAAAGCATCAATGCTTGATGCATGCAGGACGTTAGTTGACCATGGCTACGAGATTTATGCTACGGTTGGTACAAGTGATTTCCTTAGTGCCAATGGTGTTGTAAACACAAAGACCTATTGGCCGAGCGAGGAGGGAGAACCACAAGCATTAGATCTGCTCCATAACCATAAAATAGATATGGTGGTTAATATTCCAAAAGATCTTACTCCCAAGGAATTAACCAACGGCTATAAAGTGCGGCGTGCTTCAATTGACCTTAATATTCCGTTGGTCACAAATGCACGACTTGCAACTGCATTCATTAACGCATTCTGCTCTCTCTCTCTCGATGATTTGGCCATCAAATCATGGCAGGAGTACGGTGTAGAGTAAATGAAGCAATAATGTTCCATATGTCAACGTATTTTCTGGCGTATATAAATTAATTGTTAACGTATGATATTGTCGGATAAAAGTATTATCTTTGCAGTAAATAAATTTTCAATAAAATGCTCACTTTAAGTCAGATTACTCAGAATACGACAGATGTTATAAAAGGATTGGAAAAGAAACACTTTGATAACGCTTCACAAGTGATAGAGGATGTTATCAAGTTGAATGACAGTCGAAAAGAAACTCAAACACAGTTAGACGAAAACCTTTCCCAGCAAAACAAGATTGCAAAGTCCATCGGGGTGCTGATGCGTGAAAACAAGACCAGTGAGGCAGAAGATGCCAAGAAGCAGGTTGCCTCGTTAAAAGCTGTAAGTACCGAGTTGCAAGCGAAGAAGCATGACCTTGAGACACGATTGCAGCAGGTTTTGTATACGATTCCCAATGTTCCATATCCAGAGGTGCCAGAAGGAGCAACAGCCAATGATAATGTTGTTGTAAAACAAGGTGGCACTTCCACCTCTTTACCGACAGATGCGTTACCTCATTGGGAGCTGGCCAAGAAGTACCATTTGATTGACTTTGATCTTGGGGTTAAAATTACTGGTGCAGGGTTTCCCGTTTACACAGGTATGGGGGCACGTTTACAAAGGGCGTTGATAAATTTTTTCCTTGACGAAGCAAGAAAAAGCGGTTACACGGAAATTGTACCCCCGACTGTCGTGAATGCCGACAGTGGATACGGTACTGGCCAGTTGCCAGACAAGGAAGGACAGATGTATCATTGTGAAACAGACGATTTATACCTTATACCGACGGCAGAGGTCCCTGTCACCAACATATATCGTAACGTTATTCTTGATGAAAAAGATCTGCCAATCAAGAACTGTGCATATACACAATGTTTTCGTCGAGAGGCTGGCAGCTACGGAAAAGATGTACGCGGACTTAACAGACTGCATGAGTTCTCTAAAATAGAATTGGTTAGGATAGATACACCACAACATTCCAGAGAAAGTCATCAGGAAATGCTTGACCATGTAGAGAATTTGCTGATCAAACTTGAGTTGCCGTACAGGATACTCCGTTTGTGTGGGGGTGATATGAGTTTCACCTCTGCCATCTGTTATGACTTTGAGGTCTATTCTGAGGCTCAGAAGCGGTGGTTGGAAGTATCGTCAGTATCAAACTTCGACACATATCAGGCCAACCGGTTGAAATGCCGTTATCGCAAAGACGATAAACATACGGAATTGTGCCACACCCTTAATGGTTCAGCATTGGCTTTACCGCGTATTGTGGCGGCTTTACTTGAAAACAATCAGACTGAAGACGGCATACACATTCCATTGGTATTACAATCGTATATTGGTGTTGATATGATAAAATGATGAACACTTATTTTTAAGTACACCAAAAATTTGTTGTAGGTGTACTGTCGTAAAGACAAAGGTTGAACACGTTCAATCTTTGTCTTTTTTGGTATGCTCGGCACGAGCATTGTTTAACGGGTGCAAGTCCCGAGTAAGCCCTAATAGCGGGAATTACATAGCTAAAGGCAAGGGTGTTCATCGTGAGGTGGAATCTGAAAGAAGCCGGAGGCAAACATCTGACCTAACGGACAGAAATTTCATATAAGGCATATGACCGTGGGTAAGGTTGCCAAACAAACCAAAGCCCGATAGCTATTCGGAACGGTTGGTGTAAATGAAGTGGGTATAAGATGGAAAGATTGGAGTCAAGGTTGAAAGAACAGACAAGTCGTAGCAACGGATGGGAATATGCAAAGAGAAAGTATAAGCAAAAAGAATACATAAGAGGATGGGGCGGCTATTATCACCTTGCCAATATGAAGCGTCTCTTGCTTGGAAACGACAGTCTAATACAACCAATTTAGGCAATGAAAATGTGGCAGAATTGTTTTTGGACATATGTTTGTGATTATTTTTACGCCTTAGCTTGTCGCTGACAAATGTTTTTTATATTTTTGCAAAGAATATTTTTGTTTGACTAATAAAAACAAAACTATAATGTACACTGTAGACGAATTAGAAAACAAACTGATAGATTTGGCTTTTGCAGAGGATATCGGTGACGGGGATCATACTACTTTATGTTGTATTCCGGAAAGTGCTTTGGGAGCACAAAAACTTTTGGTGAAAGAAGAAGGCATAATCGCTGGAATAGAGATTGCTAAAAAGATTTTCCATAGATTTGATCCTGAGTTGGAAATAGAACAGTTTCTTACGGACGGGACCAGGGTTAAGGTAGGTGATGTTGCTTTCATCGCCAGAGGTAAAGTCCGTTCTTTGTTGCAAACAGAACGGTTGATGTTGAATGTCATGCAACGAATGAGCGGTATTGCAACCGTTACCAGCAAATATATGAAAATTCTGGAAGGAACAAAATGCAAAGTTTTGGACACACGCAAAACTACTCCTGGGATGCGTATGTTTGAAAAAGCGGCCGTTAAAATCGGTGGAGGCGAAAACCATCGCATCGGCTTGTTTGACATGATTTTGCTGAAAGACAATCACATTGATTTTGCCGGAGGAATCGGAAACGCCCTTGACAGGGCCCAGGCTTATTTGAAAGAAAAAAAGAAACAACTTAAAATTGAGATTGAGGTTCGCAATTTCAAGGAATTGGAAGAATGTCTCAAACACGGTGGCGTTGACCGCATAATGTTGGATAATTTTAGTGTTGAGGACACGCGTAAAGCTGTGGAAATAATAAATGGCCGTACGGAAATAGAGAGTTCAGGTGGTATTACTATTGATACGATACGCAGTTACGCTGACTGTGGAGTAGACTTTGTTAGTGTTGGTGCGCTCACTCACTCAGTGAAGGGATTGGATCTTAGCTTCAAGGCTGTTTAACTTTTATTAGCAAGGCAATGACCCATAATTATATAAAAGTATTAGCAACCGCCATTGCTGCGATATGCTCTGTGCAAATTACTCTTGCGTGTACAAATATCATTGTTGGCAAAAAGGCAAGCAAAGACGGAAGTGTATTTGTTAGCTATAGTGCAGACAGCTATGGCGCATATGGCGTTATGCAACACTACAATGCCTCTACTCACAAAAAAGGAGACAAACGCATTGTTCGAGATTGGGAGACAAACAAATATCTTGGGGAGATAGACGAGGCTCCTATAACATACAATGTCGTTGGAAATATAAACGAGTTCCAGCTAACGATTGCCGAAACCACGTTTGGAGGACGTGAAGAGCTGGTTGATACAACAGGCATAATAGACTATGGCTCTCTTATTTATATTACTCTTCAGCGCGCAAAAACTGCGAGAGAAGCCATAAAAATAATGGACGAACTTGTTAACAGATACGGCTATTGTTCTGAAGGAGAGACATTTTCCATAGCTGATCCAAACGAAGCTTTCATCATGGAGATGGTTGGAAAAGCCGGCAAGGAGCGAGGGGCTGTTTGGGTAGCAGTTCGAATACCAGACGAGGCTGTATGTGTGCATGCAAATCAAAGTCGCATTCACCAATTTTTAAAATTGCCGAAACAACAAGTTTTATATTCTAAAGATGTTATTTCGTTTGCACGCAAGATGAAGCTTTATGAAGGAAAAGATATCGACTTTGACTTTGCAAAGACTTATTGTCCACTAAATTTTGACGGTGCCAGATATTGCGAGGCTCGTGTCTGGACTGTATATAATCGTTTTGCCAAAGGAATGGAAAAATATTTAGACTATGCTTCAGGCAACAACATTGATGCTGCCCCCCTTCCTTTATATATATACCCCGACAGACCTGTAAGTTTTGATGATGTAATGTCAGCCATGGGAGACCACTATGAGAATACGCCATTTGATATGACAAATGATCCTGGTGCCGGGCCATATCTGAGTCCGTACCGTCCCCGTCCTTTGGCGTGGAAATATAATGAGCAGACATATTTCAATGAGCGTCCTGTCGGGACACAACAAAGCAGTTTTTCTTTCATCAGCCAAATGAGAAGCTCTTTGCCAAATCCTATTGGTGGCATATTATGGTTTGCCAACGATGATGCCCACACTTCACCATACACTCCTGTTTATTGTTGTGTCAGAGAAGTTCCGTCATGCTACACTCTTAAATATGGAAATGCTGTAAAATTCTCACTGAAATCTGCATTTTGGGTGCAAAATTGGGTAAGTAACATGGTATATCCTCGTTATTCACAGGTTTATCCTGATGTTAAGAGAGTTATAGATGAATTGCACCAGAAACATTTTAGCGCCCAAAACAACATCGAAATAACAGCACAAGACCTTTATAAAACGAATCCTGAGAATTCAATTGCATTCTTAACCAAATATTCGAATCGCATGGCAGAAGAGATGATGACACGTTGGGTAGAACTTGGATGGTATCTCGTTGTAAAACATAATGACATGGTAGAAAAAGTTGACACCCCTGATGGAAGTTTCGAAGTTGCTTCTGAAGGAGCAGATACAATAAATGCAAAAGTTAAAAATGTTGGATATCCTCAAAAGACGAGGAAAAACATTGTTGATCTCACAAAAGATAAATACCTTGTAAAATAACGCTAATAAACATACAGAGAAATGACAGAACAAGAGTTATTGGTACAGAAATGTTCGGAAGTGGCAAAATTATGGCTTACGCCAGCTTTTGACGCAAAAACACAGGAAGATGTCAAGCAAATGCTTGATTCAAAAGACAAGACAGCGCTCGTTGATGCTTTTTATAAGAATCTGGAATTTGGTACTGGTGGCCTGCGAGGTATAATGGGAGCGGGCACTAACCGAATGAATAAATATATTGTGGGAATGGCTACACAAGGTTTCGCAAATTACTTGAAACAAGCATTTTCAGACAAGAAAGAAATTGCTGTAGTCGTTGGCCATGATTGTAGAAACAACTCCAGATTTTTTGCGGAAACTGTAGCGGATATTTTTTCTGCTAACGACATAAAAGTCTATTTGTTTGAGAGTCTTAGGCCAACACCAGAGATTTCGTTTGCAATACGTCAACTGAAAGCACAAGGCGGAGTCAACATCACTGCAAGTCATAACCCGAAGGAATACAACGGCTATAAGGCTTATTGGGATGATGGTGCCCAGGTTTTATCCCCACACGACACTGGTATAATTTCTGAGGTTAACAAAGTGACCATTGACCAAGTAAAATTCCAACCAAACAATGATCTTATTCAAATCATTGGAGGCGAAATGGACATTGACTACTTGAATGCCGTTCACGAAGCTTTGATAGACCAAGATGTCATAAACAGACAAAAAGACCTATGTATCGTATACTCTCCGTTGCATGGCACAGGACGAGTAGTCATTCCTGCTGCATTGCGCACCTGGGGATTTCAAAACATAAACGTGGTTAAAGAACAGATGGTTATTGACGGTAATTTCCCTACAGTTGTTTCACCTAACCCAGAAAACGCAGAAGCTATGACTTTGGGAATGAAGTTGGGTACCAGATTAAATGCAGATCTTGTACTTGCTTCTGACCCAGACGCTGACAGACTGGCTGTAGTATGCAGAGACCCAAAAGGTGAATGGTATATACTAAACGGAAACCAGACTGCTTTAATGCTTTCATATTATATTATTGAAAACAAGAAAAAACTCGGACAGCTGAAAGGTAATGAGTTTATGGTAAAGACCATCGTTACCACAGAAACCATTAAAGAAATTGCAGAGCGCAATGGGGTGGAAATCCGCGATGTCTATACTGGCTTTAAGTGGATAGCACGCGAAATCAGATTGTCTGAAGGAGAGAAGAAGTATATAGGTGGAGGCGAGGAAAGCTTTGGATATCTTCCGTTTGACAAAGTTAGAGACAAGGATTCTCCTGCTTCAATATGCTTGTTGTGCGAAATTGCTGCATGGGCGAAAAACAACGGAATGTCTCTTTATGACCTGCTGATGAAAATTTATATTGATTATGGCTTTGCATATCAAAACACTATTTCTGTTACAAAACCAGGGAAAAGCGGTGCGGACGAAATTAGGCAAATGATGAAAAATTTCCGTAATAATCCACCTCAGACACTTGGGGGAAGTGCTGTTGTTTGCATAAAAGACTACAGTACGCTTAAGATGTATGCAAACGGGAATACAACTAATCTAAGCATGCCAGATTACAGTAATGTTCTGCAATGGTTCACTGCCGATGGAACAAAAATATCTGTCAGGCCTTCTGGCACAGAGCCAAAAATCAAATTCTACATAGAAGTCAAAGGCGAAATGGACGCTCCGGAATCTTACGAAGCCTCTACAGCTAAGGCAAAATCCAAAGTAGACGCAATCAAGGCAAATCTTAACATCTGACAATAATATTGCAGATATGCTATAACGAGAGGCTGTGTCAAAATAGGCGCAGCCTCTTTTTTGTAGCCTGCTGTAAACCAT